>Ga0209307_1000292_pt1 | contig 36988 bp, 38 predicted proteins | sample COGITO_mtgs_1105_FD_185519 | JGI IMG/M metagenome (GOLD analysis project Ga0209307, IMG submission 185519) | Pelagic marine microbial communities from North Sea - COGITO_mtgs_110530 (SPAdes) (version 2) | ecosystem: Environmental > Aquatic > Marine > Epipelagic ... | reverse complement strand
TGGTTACAAGGTGATGGTTATATGGATGGCCGAAAACATGAATACAGAGTGTGCTAATAAACTCCTTAAATTAATTGAAGAGCCTAGTCCCGAAACTGTTTTTCTACTTTTAACCGAAAACCAATCTGCGATACTTCCGACAATTAAATCAAGATGTCAAAAAATTAACATCCCTCCAATTGACACAAAAGACATTGCTGAATCTCTAATAAAAAGAGATCTGGCGGATAGCGACTCCGCGTACAACACGGCAAACATGAGTGGAGGCGACTATTCTTTAGCTCTAAATTTGTTAAACTCGGACGTCAGTGCTGTAAACTTCGAGTCTATTTTTATTGAATGGGTTAGGCTAGCTTTTAAGGTTAAAACAACAAAAAGCGCAGTAGCTGAGCTAGTGAATTGGAGCGAAAAAATCAGCAAACTACCAAAAGATGTCCAAAAACAATTTTTCGTTTTTTCTCTAGGGGTTTTTAGAAAATCAATGTTAAAAAACTATAAATCAGGTAGTTACGAGGGTTTGTTTAAAGATAAGAGTTTTAAATTTGAGCGGTTTACTCCATTTATTCACAACAATAACATAATAGAGCTTTATGAAGAAATAAATAAAGCAATCTATGAGCTAAACAGAAATGGTAACCCTAAAATAATTATCACAGACCTGTCTTTAAAGCTTACAAGGCTTATACATCAAAAACCAAGCGCTATTGATGGATAACAAAGCTTGGTTTATTATAGTAAATCCGTCCTCGGGCGGGGGAATTTCAAACGCTAGGCTAGAACAAATTAGTCGATGCTTAAAACAAAATAATCTTTTAGGTAATGTATACAAAACTTCAATAGACAAAAATGCAGAAAGTTTGGTTGGGGAGGCCATACGAAAGGGGTTTAAACAAATTATTTGTGTTGGGGGAGATGGAACTGTACACAACTTAATTAATGGGGTTTTTAATCAGTCTACAGTAAAAGCTAGCGAGATTGTTGTTGGTTTAATACCAGTAGGCACGGGAAATGATTGGGCTAGACACCACAACATTCCAACAAACTACAAAAAAGCTATAAAAGTAATCTCCAAAAGAGATGTTAAGCGACAAGATGTTGGGGCTATTACAGTATTAAGTAAGAAGCAGAGGGTTGTTTATTTTATGAATTATGCCGGCTTGGGTTTTGATGGATATGTGATTTCAAAAATTGAAAAATACAAATTTCTTGGACCTCTGTCTTATCTTATTGCAGCCATTGCAAATTTTATTTCTTTCGAAAATATAAATTTGAAATTTGAAATTAATTCGGTTAAAAATACCGCGTCAGCATTTATGCTTGGCGTTGGAATATGCAAATATACAGGAGGGGGAATGAGGCTTGCTAAGAATCCTGACCATATGGACGGGTTATTAGACATAACTCTTGCGGAGGGCTTCACAAAACTTGATGTTGTTAAAAGTATTCCCAGACTTTTTAACGGAAATCTTTTTAAAAGTAAAAAAGTTAGGTCGTACAAAACAGAAAAAATAACGGTTAAAATAATTGAAGGTGCTGATTTTGCTCAAGCGGATGGAGAGTTGATTCGTGGCACATCTTTTGAATTTAAAATCTTAAAAAAGGCTTTAAGCTTAATTAGTTAAAAAAACGGGCGAATCTAAGCGTGTTTTAAGGGTCTTTATAGAAAAACAAATAGCAAATGTTGTTCGACAACAAAAAAAGCGGCTAGGTTATTTTATTTTGCGTTTTGTTTTTAAAATATATATTAAAGATGAGTATTGCCCAGAAAACAGAGCCTTTACGTTTGAAATTAGACCAACAAATAGTCCACGAAGAAAAAACAAGTTATTGCGGAGTGTTTTTTCTGAAAGGATCGAGACAAAAAAAGAGTCCCACAACATTGGAAGAGTTTCTGTGAGCTGGAAGTTGTGGGTTAAGAACAGGGCTTTCATGGCCTTTTTATCAAAATGCCATAAGTGTCGTGGAGCATCATAAGCCGCCCAGTTTTCTTTATAAAAGCTTGCGTCAAAAGATTTGTGATTTGGGCAAGCTACCAAAATTACACCTGTTGGGCTTAGCAGTTTTTTCATATCCTGAATCACTACCTTTAAATCATGTAAGTGCTCAAGAGAGTGCCACATTGTAATTAGATCAAATTTTTCCGACTGGTATATTAAAGGCTTAAGTCCATCAACGATGTCTTTAAATATTATTGCTGGTAAAACATTTCGTGCGTTTATGTTATTTTCAACCCCTTTAACTGACCAGCCTTTTTCTAGACACTTGGCTAAAAAATACCCTGTTCCACAACCAACATCCAAAACCCGAGCTCTTTTTTTTAAGGACATCTTTTTAAGTTCTTTAGCGCAGATTTTTATTTTTCTTTTTGTAGAAACTGACCTTACCTGTTTGTAACAAAATGAAATTATTCCTAAAGATTTTTGATTGTGAGATATGTATTCTTGGGAGTCATAATATTTGGGAAGTTCAGCCAAAGTTGGTTTGGGGTGGGTTTCTAATATTCCTGTTTCAAGGTTTTTTACTATGTGAAAAGTGTTTCCTGTTACAAGAAAATCTTTAGTAGTTAACACATGTTTTAAGTTATTCATTACAAATTGTTTCACGTGGAACGTTACCTGCCCATATAAACCAATAAAACTGAGATATCGTTAGGCGAAACCCCACTGATTCTAGAGGCCTGAGAGATGTTCACTGGTCTTATAGCGGTTAATTTTTGGCGAGCCTCAATACTCATTGACTTGATTTCGTGAAAATTAAAATCTTGAGGTATTTTAACGTTTTCAAGTCTATTAAGTTTGTCTGCATTGTTTTTTTCCTTAAGTATGTAGCCTGAGTACTTTACTTGTATTTCAGCTTGATCAACAACCTCTTTACTAGGGGTGTTGTCCGCAAGGTATTTACTAACACTTTTAATTGGCTTTAGGTCGTCAAAATAAATGTTGGGCCTAGAAAGAATTTTATCTATTTTACCGGACTGCTTTACAAGAGCAGATTCATTCTTTTCTAGAATAGGGTTTATTTCAGAGACGGCCACGCTTGTTTTTTTTAAGAAAGACATTAGATTGTGGGCTTTAGTATATTTATCTAGCATTTTCGAAACTCTTTCGTTAGATGCTAACCCTATTTTGTTGCTCATTTCTGTCAATCTCGAATCTGCGTTATCTTGCCTTAGCAGGGTTCTATATTCAGCCCTAGAGGTAAACATTCTGTAAGGTTCCTCTGTTCCTTTTGTAATTAAATCATCAATTAGAACCCCTATATAAGCTTGATTTCGTTTTAACACAAAAGCAGGTTTGTTTTGAACTTTTAAACTAGCGTTAATCCCAGCCATTAATCCTTGTGAAGCAGCTTCTTCGTAACCTGTGGTTCCATTAATTTGACCAGCAAAGAAAAGGTTTTCTATGAGCTTTGTTTCTAAGGAGTAGCGAAGCTGTGTTGGGGCAAAATAATCATACTCTATGGCATAACCTGGCCTGAAAAACTTAACCTTTTCGAAACCTTTGACCGATCGCAAAGCGTTAAACTGAATATCTTCTGGCAAAGAAGTTGAAAAACCGTTAACATATACCTCGACGGTATTCCAACCTTCTGGTTCAACAAAAAGCTGATGTCTTTCTTTCTCAGAAAAACGATTAATTTTGTCTTCAATAGAGGGGCAGTATCTAGGGCCAACACTTTTAATACTCCCGTTAAACATTGGGGATCTGTCGAAACCATCCCTTAAAATATCGTGAACCAATGTGCTGGTGTGGGTCATATGACATGACCTTTGAGTTGTTAATACAGAAGTAGTATCTAAGTATGAAAATTTTTCTGGATGGTCGTCACCAGGTTGCTCTATCATTTTTGAAAAATCTAAAGACCTGCCGTCGACTCTTGGTGGGGTTCCGGTTTTCATTCTACCTGAGTCAAAGCCTAAGGAAACCAACTGCTCTGTAAGCCCTTTAGACGATTTTTCGCCCGCTCTTCCTCCTCCATAGTTTTTATCTCCAATATGGATTAAGCCGTTTAAAAATGTTCCATTAGTTAGAATAACTGTTTTAGCTTTTATCGTAAGACCAAGGGTTGTCTTTACGCCACAGACCTTGTTTTTACTTACCACAAGTCCTGTAACCATTTCTTGATAAAAGTCTAAATTTGGAGTTTTCTCTAGAAGATTTCTCCACTCTTCAGCAAACCGCATTCTGTCGCTTTGAACCCTTGGGCTCCACATGGCTGGGCCTTTAGACTTGTTAAGCATTTTAAACTGGATTGCCGACCTGTCACTAACAATCCCGCTGTAACCCCCCAAAGCATCAATTTCTCTAACAATTTGACCCTTGGCGATTCCGCCCATAGCAGGGTTGCACGACATTTGAGCGATATTTTGAAGACTCATGGTGACAAGCAGGGTTGAAGAGCCCATGTTCGCGGACGCAGCAGCTGCCTCGCTACCAGCGTGACCTCCTCCAACAACAATTACATCATAAGTTTCTTTAAACATTTTTAAATTGTTTCACGTGGAACAAATATACAATCAAAAAAGGAAAGCGCTAAGAAAAAAAAGCAAGATGACGGTTTTCCATATCTGACATTAAGGCCTTGTCTTTAGCTGTTTTGTCATTATAGCCACAAAGATGAAGAACGCCATGAATCATTACTCTTTTGATTTCATTATTAAAATCCTGATGAAATTCTTTTGCATTTTCACGAACCCTGTCCACAGAAATAAACACCTCGCCTGAAACTGCCTTTGAAGAGGAGTAGTCGAAAGTAATTACATCTGTAAGTGTGTCGTGGTTTAAAAACTCTTTATTAATTTTTAAAAGACTCTCATCAGAACAAAAATTGAATACAAGCTTCTCCAGCAAGCGGCTCTCTTTATTAATAACTCCTTCAATCCATGATGTTATGTGAGGTTTATCATTAATCACAAAGTCTGTAGAAGAAAAATATTTGATCATTAAAATTTCTTTTGATTCAAAATTACAATAAAGATTGAACAATTATTGTTTTATCTTTGTCAAAAATAACACAATGAATAGCAGCGTTAGAGTTCGTTTTGCCCCAAGCCCAACAGGGCCGCTACACATAGGTGGACTAAGAACCGCCTTGTTTAACTACCTTTTTGCAATGCAAAACAAAGGAACTTTTGTCTTGCGTATTGAAGATACCGATAAAAACAGATACGTTCAAGGAGCTGAGAAATACATTGAAGATGCTTTGGGTTGGGCGGGAATAAAACACGACGAGGGGCCATACAGACAAAGCGAAAGAAAAGAAATATATAAAAAACATATCCAACTTTTAATAGACAAAGGTTTTGCTTATTATGCGTTTGACAACGCGGAGACTTTGGACGAACATAGAAAATCTCACGAGGCCAAAGGCAAAACGTTTATTTACAATTGGCATAACAGGTTAAAGCTTTCAAACTCTCTTTCGTTAAGCAAGGAAGAGGTTGAGAAAAGGCTGGCCACAAACGAGAGGTATGTCGTACGGTTTAAGTGCTTTGACGACAAGAATATTGTTTGTAGTGACCTTATAAGAGGGTTGGTTTCTGTTGAGTCAAAGCTGCTAGACGACAAAATATTATACAAATCAGACGGAATGCCGACATATCATTTTGCAAATGTTGTAGACGACCACTTAATGAAAATTTCACATGTTATTAGAGGAGAGGAGTGGCTACCATCTCTTCCGCTTCACGTAATGTTATACGAAGCCTTTGGTTGGGACAAGCCAGAATTTGCTCATTTGCCATTAATACTTAACCCCACTGGCAAGGGAAAGTTAAGCAAACGAGATGGAGAAAAGCTAGGGGTTCCTGTGTTTCCACTACAGTGGAAGGGAGAAAAAAACAATTTAAGAGGGTTTAAAGAAGAGGGGTATTTCCCGGACGCTCTAACAAATTTTTTAGCTCTGTTAGGGTGGAATCCAGGAAACGAAAAGGAGGTTTTTTCTATGGAGGAGCTTATTCAATGTTTTGACCTGAAAAAAGTAAACAGTTCAGGGGCCAAATTTGATGTAGAAAAACTTAAGTGGTTTAACCACAAGTACTTACAGCAGAAAAAAGAAGAAAAAATTGCTGACCACCTTATTGGTACTCGCCAAGAACTAAAGTCAGTAATTCAAAGAGATGTTATAACTGCGGTAAGGCTAACTAAAGAAAGAGCCAGCACACTAAATGAGCTCTGGTCTCTTTGTGGCTACCTTTTTATTTCTCCAAAAAATTACAATGAAAAAACTCTGAAAAAAATTTCAACTTCATTGACCGTTGGTGTCTTAGGGGAATTATCAAAGAGCTTAGAGTCAGTTAACAATTTTAAAGAGTTAGATATTTCCACAACTGTAAAAGCTTGGATAAATAAAAGCGACAGGAGTTTTGGTAGTGTAATGCAGCCGGCAAGACTCGCTTTGGTTGGTGAATTGAAAGGGGTGGATTTGTATGTAATCTTTGAGTTTCTTGGAAAAGAAGAATCGTTGTCGCGTATAAACTCGTTGAAAAGTGTTATTAAGGCCTCGATTTAATAAAGTTTGGGGTGTTGCTGACGCATATTAGTTAGTCAACAAGTATAATCACTGCTAAAATAGACGCCAAAAGAATAATTGCTTTCCATTGTTTGGTAAACATGTTTTTTGTCCATTTGTTTCCGCCCCACATACTTTTTTTAATTAAACATTCTTTTAAATATACTAAACTTTAAAAGAAAAGAACTGCGGCAAACACAATGTTTAATAGCAATAGTTAAAAGTTTTTGACATATAACTAAAACAAACCGGTACAGTTTTTGTTATATTTATATATATAATTTTAAACAAAAAAATATGAGCTTATTACTTTATTTATGGGTTTTTCCAGTATTACTATTACTATTCGGCGTTTTTTTTATTATCAACCAGCAAACGGCAGGTATAATAGAGAGGTTCGGAAAATTTCATAGCATACGTCAATCTGGACTGCAATTAAAAATTCCAGTGATTGACAGAATTGCCGGGAAGCTAAGTTTAAAAATACAACAACTAGACGTTATAATTGAAACAAAAACAAAAGATGATGTTTTTGTAAAACTAAAAGTTTCTGTACAGTACAAGGTCATAAAAGAAAAGGTTTATGACGCTTTTTATAAGTTAGACTTTCCTCACGAGCAGATAACAAGCTACGTCTTTGATGTTGTAAGGGCGGAAGTTCCTAAAATGATTCTTGATGATGTCTTTTTGAAAAAAGATGACATTGCTATAGCCGTGAAATCAGAGCTTAATGTGGCAATGATGGAATATGGGTATGATATAATTAAAACACTAGTTACAGATATTGATCCAGACTCCCAGGTAAAAGAAGCGATGAACAGAATAAATGCTTCTGAAAGAGAAAAGGTTGCTGCTCAGTTTGAGGGTGATGCCGCGAGAATACTTATTGTAGAAAAAGCAAAAGCAGAAGCGGAAAGCAAAAGACTACAAGGTCAAGGTATTGCCGACCAAAGGAGAGAGATTGCAAGAGGTTTAGAAGAGTCGGTCTCAGTTTTGAACAAGGTCGACATTAACTCTCAAGAGGCGTCAGCATTAATTGTTGTTACACAACATTATGACACGCTACAGTCGATTGGGCAGGAAACAAATTCTAACTTAATTCTGTTGCCTAACTCTCCTCAAGCAGGAAGTGAAATGCTTAACAATATGGTGGCCAGCTTCACAGCGAGCAACCAAATTGGAGAAGAGATGAAAAAAGCAGCGGCAAAAAAGAAAAAATAAATGTTCTCAAATAAAAGAGTGCAAAACTAAAAACAGTGAAATGGTTTTAAAACGCTTGCTTGTTTATAACAAGCAAGCGTTTTTTGTATAAAAAAACTTTAAAATGAATCTAGTTATAGGAGTTCTGATGAGTATAATTGCTGTTTTAGTGGCATTGATCTTATCGGTTTATGCATATTTTAACTACAAGCAACTGCCCATCTACGATGTTAAACTCGCTCTTAAAGTTCTGTTTGGAAAAACAGACTACACTCCATACAAGGGTCTTGAAAAAAAACTGGGATATTCTTCATCTGATAAGCTATTAATAATACATGCAGATGATTTAGGATTAGCTGGGTCTGTGAACAAAGCGACGTTTGATGCTTTAGAAAAAGGAGGGGTAAATTCAGCCAGCATAATGGCAAACTGTAAGTATGTTGATGAGGTTAAAAAATACTCCATTAAAAACCCTAACATCGATCTCGGTGTACACTTAACGGTTACTAACGAATGGAAAAACTACCGATGGAAAAGCCTTATGCCCGCAAAAGAAAGTCAAACATTAGTAAATAGTGTTGGTGAGTTTCCGATAGGAATAAAAAAGTTTGTTTTAAAAGCAGACCCTACTGAGTTAAAAAAAGAGCTTCAGGCGCAAATAAACAAAATAAAAAGTCTTGGCATAAAACCTACTCATATTGATAGCCACGAAGGTGCTCTTTTTTTTAATAAAGAGCATTTTAGGGTGTATTTAGAGGTTGGTGAAGAAAACAAACTTCCAGTCTTTGTGCCTCGAGGAGTGGATGCACACTTTGGTAAAGGCTTTCCTAAACCAAAAAACGTTGTGGTGATAAAAGATCTGTATATGGCAAGAAAAGGATTGAAAAAAACTAAGTGGAAAGAGTTTTATTTAAACACAATACGGGGGCTTAAACCAGGGATAAGCCAGCTAATTGTTCATTTAAGTTACGACGATAATGAAATGAGAGAAATTTCTATTGACCACCCCGATTATGGTGCAAAATGGAGACACCTAGACTATGAAGCGGTAACTAACATTAGCTTTAAAAAAGCTTTAAAGCAAAACGACATAAAATTGGTTACTTGGAAGGAAATTCAAAAAGTTCTTTATTAAACTATAAATAAAAGGCTAAAGAAGAGCTTTAACTAAAGGTTGCTTGCCAACTCTTGAAGAGTCTGGCTTTCATCTTTTTTAGCTTTTAATATAAACTCTTTTGCTTCAATTGAAAAAAGAACACCTCTAGACTTTAGGCCGAGCAAACAAATAAGCACAACAGCTCTTGTTCCTCTCTTTTTTGTTGAAGCAGAAAAAAGAGCAGTTAGGTCTACAAGGGTGATGTCTTTGCTTAAGACCAAAACCTTGTCTTTAAGCTCTTTTTGCTTTTCTTCTGAAACTTTAGTAAATTTTTTTCCAAGCTTTTTGATAATCTCTATAGGTTTTAATACCGTCGCCTGTTTTGGTGGTTGGTTAGTAGGTTTTTTTATTTTGCTTTCTCTAAGGCTTACTGTTTTATTAAAAACCAGACGGTTGGATGTTGAGTCATCATCAGTGTTGAAATAGCCTAATCTTTGGAACTGAAACTTGTTTCCTGGACTGGCGGTTAAAAGAAATGGCTCAACAAAAGCGTTTCTAGTTTGCAAAGACTCCTTGTTTAAAAAGTTTTCAAAAGGGATGTTTGGGTCTGCGTCTGGCGATGGAGATGTAAAAAGCCTGTCGTATTCTCTAACCTCTGCGCTAACTGCAGTTTTTTTACAAACCCAATGAATCGTGGTATTAACTTTTCTGTGGCTCTCCAAAGAACCGCTACCACTTAGAGATTTAGGGTCGTATTCGCAACAAATAGCGACCAGATTTCCTAAATTATCAAGCTCTACGTGAGTAGCCTTAACAATATATGCGCTCTTGAGGCGAACTTCACTCCCAATAGAAAGACGTTTAAATCCTGGGGTTGGTTGTAATGAAAAATCTTCTTTTTCAATATAAAGCTCAGAGTTAAAAACAAGACTCCTACTGTTTGGGTTTTTACTTTCTGTATTGTCAACAAAAAACAACTCCTCTTTGTGTTTTTCGGGATAGTTAATAATCTTCAAAAGAACAGGATTAAGAACTGCCATTGCTCGTTTAGAGGTTTTGTTTAGGTCTTCTCTAGCGCAAAACTCAAGAAGAGATACGTCGATAACATTATCTCTTTTAGCTACTCCAACTTTTGAAATAAAATTCTTAATAGCGTTTGGCGTATAGCCTCTTCGTCTAAGCCCTGAAATAGTGGGCATTCTTGGATCGTCCCAACCTGAAACGTGATTTTGTTCTACCAAAGAAAAAAGCTTTCTTTTACTCATTATGGTGTAACTAAGGTTAAGGCGAGCAAACTCTCTTTGTTTAGGGGTGATTTTAAGCTCAGCTACATTACATTGAGATTTAATGGTTCTTAAAAACCATTCGTACAAGTCTCTGTGGGGTCTGAATTCTAAAGAGCAAAGGGAATGTGAAATTTGTTCAATATAATCACACTGTCCATGGGCCCAATCATACATAGGATAAATTCGCCATTTGTTTTGTGTTCTCTGATGAGGCTTGTTAATTACCCTATATATTATAGGGTCTCTCATAAGCATGTTAGGGTGTGACATGTCTATTTTAGCTCTTAAAACGAGGTCACCTTCTTTAGAATCTCCGTTTTTCATAGTCTCAAAAAGAGCTAGAGACTCTTCGGCTGGTCTGTTTCTATATGGGCTGTTTGTACCTGGACAGGTGGGGGTTCCTTTTTGTATGGCTATGGCGCTACTGTTTTGCGGATCGATATATGCGTGTTGTTCTTTAATAAGTTTTACAGCCCAAAAATAAAGCTGTTCAAAACAATCTGAAGAATAAGTTTCATTGCTCCATGAATATCCCATCCATTTGATATCTTTCTTTATAGCGTCTACAAAACGTTGGTCTTCCTTGCTGGGGTTAGTGTCATCAAACCTTAAGTTAACAGACGCGTTGTACTTTTTAGCTAAACCAAAGTTAATGCCAAGGGCTTTAGTGTGTCCAATATGTAGGAAACCATTGGGCTCTGGTGGAAAACGAAATCTTAGGGAGGTTGGCGGAAGACCAGCAGAAAGATCTGTCTCAATAATATGTTCTATAAAATTTAGCGGTTTAGTTTCCAACATCAAATGTTTTTAATAAGTTTACAAAGTTATCAAAATGACTTTATTAATTAAGAAAATACGCAAATAAAAGATGGGAATAGTAAAAGTAACTGATTTGCTTGTTTATGGCTATCACGGATGCTTAAAAGAAGAGTCAATAATTGGTAGTGAGTATTTAATTAATATTAAGGCTTGGACCAATATTCAAAAAGCTGCAAAAAGCGATTCTCTTGTTGATGCTGTTGATTATGTGTTACTCTCGGACATAGCTCAGGTTGAAATGAAAAAAAGAGCAAACTTACTTGAAAGCGTTGTTGACCGGATTGTAAACGAAAGCCTTAAGAGGTGTTCAAATATTAAAAAAATAAAGGTTTGTTTGGCAAAACTAAACCCGCCTACTAATTCAGATGCAAAATCGGTTAGTGTAAGCCTGACAAGAAAGTCGAAATAAGAACGGGTTAAAAAATTTTTTTACACTAAATTTGCATTCACAAATTAATGGCGCCTTGGCCGAGCGGCTAGGCAGAGGTCTGCAAAACCTTGTACGGCGGTTCGAATCCGCCAGGCGCCTCAACCAAACCCTCGATATCGTTTCGAGGGTTTTATACTTAGCTTAAAAAGAGTTTGAACAATAAAAATAAAAAAGAATGTTTGGATTATTTAAAAAAAAATCAGAAAAAGAAAAACTGCAAGAAAAGTACGAAAAACTACTTAAAGAGTCCTACGAGCTTTCGAAAACAAACAGAAAAGAGAGTGACAAGAAAGCTTATGAGGCAGATTTAATTGCTAAAAAAATAGAAAGTCTAAATTAGTGATTTGATCGCTGATGCTAAAACAAGAGGCTTTGCTGTGATTGTTTTTAATCTTCTTTTTTATACCTTGTAGTACTAACGACAATAAAATGGCAACAACTAAAAGAGCTTGGGAGTCTGTAATAGACACGATGTACGCAAGTGTTTTTTCAGATCTTAACAAAAAAAAGTTTGAAAAAATTACGCTTTATCTTTCAATAATTGGATTTCTTTTACACCTGATATTAATTTATGCGAAAAAACTAGAGTTGATTGTCTTTCCTTTTGAAACCCCGTTGTTAGACAACCCTATATCGGCTATTTACACTCCTTTTACAATAATATTAATCTACGAAATTTACTTACTTGTTTTAAACCTGCCGAGGTCTTTTACGACATCTGTTTCTAAACAATTTGAAATAATCTCACTAATACTTATTCGTAGAATTTTTGCAGATATACCTAAAGTAGACATAAGCGCAAATTGGTTTTCAACAAAAGAAAACCTCAGCTTAGTATACGATGTCTTAGGTGTGTTGATTTTGTATTATTTAATCTTTTTGTTCAACAAAGCGAGGCACAAATTAGAAAAAAAACCTTTAACAGACGTTATAAATAGGTTTATAACATCCAAAAGAGGTGTTAGTTTGATATTGCTTTTAGTGCTAATTATTTTGTCTTTTACTAGTGTATATAACTGGGGTAAAGACCTGTTTTTAAACAACTCTTCAGTTGATATAAACACTGTTTTTTATAATGAATTTTTCTCTGTGTTAATATTAGCTGATGTGTTAATTCTATTGCTTTCATTTCAATACACAGAAAGATATAGTCAGATTATAAGAAATACTGGGTTTATTATTTCAACAATATTAATAAGGTTGTCGTTTGGGACAACAGGACTTGCAAATGTTTCTCTAGTTGTCTCTAGCGTTGTGTTTGGACTAATAATCTTGTGGATATATAACTTAACAGAAAAAGAACGCAAGAAAAGAATAACCACTAATTGAGATTAAGAGAATGAAAGACAAAGCGTTTAACCTATTAGGCTCGTTAATAGCCTTTTACATTCCTATTCAAATAGCATATTTAACAGGGTCTGAGACGGTGCTGCAAGCAGTTGTGTTGGCATTTATAATCCAGTGGGTGTGTTTTATTCCAGCGTACCTTTTACAAACAGAGAAGTTTTATGACTTAACAGGCAGCTTAACTTATTTAAGTTTGGTCTTGTTTACTGTTTTCAGCACTGGGTCTTTTGAAAAGGGGAGCTTAGTTGTTTGTGGGTGTATTTGTGTCTGGGCAATTAGGCTTGGAAGTTTTTTGTTTTTTAGAATAAAAAAAGATGGCGAAGATAAAAGGTTTAGATCTATTAAACCGAACTTCACACGCTTTTTTATGACGTGGACACTACAAGGAACGTGGGTTACAATGTGTTTGCTTTGTGTTACAACTGCGCTTTCTTCAGGGGGTGGTGTAAAAGAGGGAGCAACTTTTTATTTAGGGTTGGTAATTTTTATTGTCGGTTTTGTATTAGAGGTGGTAGCGGATAATCAGAAAACAAGTTTTAGAAAAAACCCTAAAAACAAAGGCTATTTCATTAGCTCTGGGCTCTGGGCGAAGTCTAGGCACCCTAATTATTTAGGGGAATTAATTCTATGGATTGGAGTGGCTACAATGTCGATACAGTCATTAGAAGGATTGCAACACATAACACTAATCTCACCTTTGTTTGTTTATGTATTGCTTGTGTATATATCAGGTGTGAGAATGTTAGAAAACAGTGGGCAGAAAAAATGGGGAGAGCTGCCGGAATACAAAGAATATCTTAACAATACTCCTCAATTATTTATTTCATTTAAAAGCATCTTTAAATAAAGATGAAAGACCATACGCTTGTATTAAGTGAGAGTAAGATAATAATAAGCGGGTTAAGTTTGGTGTTAAAACAAAACAGTATTATTCCTGTAGTTAAATCTGGTACAATACCTGGCTATGAATTGACTTTAGATATGGACGAGATATATGTCGACGATAAAGATTTAGAAAAAGCAAAAAAGCACATAGAAAAATATATAAAACAAATTAATAAGAGCCGCTAAAGGGCGCCTTTTAAAATAATAAACGCGCCAGAAACAACAAGTATTAAGCTTAGAATAGTTTTTATAATTGCAGTGTTTTCTGTGTTAATTTTTGAGGTCAATTTTTTGGCTATGAAAATCTTTAACACGTCTGTTATAAAATAAGTTCCTAAAATTGTTGTAAAAAAAGTGAAAACACCTAAAGAGTTGGTTCTATTAAGGTTTGGAACTACAACTAGAATAACTCCAGCCCAAAAAAGTAAAACAGCTATGTTAATAATATTTAGAGCAAATCCTTTTATAAAAAGACCTATATAGTTTGTAGACGCTTCTTTAAGCTGGATTTTTTTATCTTCTTTTTTTCTTTGAGTAAAAATATAAACCCCATAAACAAGTAGAATAGATCCTCCAAGAACAAAAAGGCCTGGCTGGTTGTTAATGTTGTCGACAAGTTGTTTACTGGTATAATAACAAAATATAATAAAAAAAACATCGGCTAAAACAACCCCAAGATCTAAAGAAATTGCAGCTCGAAAGCCCTTGGTAATGCTCGTTTCTATAAGTACGAAAAACACCGGGCCTAAAACAAAACTTAAGAAAAACCCTATTGATATTGCAGTAAAAAAATCTGTAAGCATCTAGTTTTTGTAAAGATAATTAACAATACCTCCAAGGGTGATTTTTTCAATTATCTTGTTAGTTTTGTGGTGAACATTAACTTCTCCTCCAGCTTTTAAGTCTAGCTCCAAAAGAGATGTTGCGTAAACATCAACAATTCCTCCAGCTTTTATGAAAACCTTGGTTGTTTCTGTTTTAAGTTTTTCTGCATTTACTTGTCCGCCCGTATATGCATCAATTTCATTGTGATTGGTATTGCCTATGATAGAAATTTTTCCTCCTGTTAATGCTCTGGCGCTTAAATCTGAAGATTTTATTTTTAACGAAACCGTTGCCCCACTTTCAGATTTTAAAAATAATGAGGGTTCTACAATCGTGTCTTTAGAAAAAACAAAAGAACCCTCTTTAGCTTCAATTCTATAAATATTTTTATAATAGAGATCTACTTTAGTTTCTGAGCCGCTTAATCTTTTTTCTACACCCATACGTATTTTTAACTCTCCGTTTTTGTTTTTAACAACAACATAGTTAGGGTGTTGTCCACTAATAATTACATGGTTTTTATCTGATTTTATTAAATTAACTTTTAATAAATCATATGTTTGAATTTTATAGAAATCTCCCAATTCTCTTTTAATTTCGTTCTGAGAAAAAGAGAAAATAAACGTTATAAAAAATAGTAAAAAAAGAGTTTTTTTCATGTTAATGTTTTTTTTTATTCTGCTAAGATAAAGTCTAATTGCTTTTTAATCAAATCTGCGTGCTTAACTTGTACTTGAATAGCATCTCCGAGTTGATATTTTATTTTGTTTTTTTTTCCTATCAGGCTGTGATCATCTTTATTGTATATATAATAATCTCCTTTAAGATCTCTAACAGGTATCATTCCTTCACATTTATTTTCTACAATTTCTACAAAAATACCCCAATCTGTTATACCTGAAATTATTCCATTAAATTTTTTATTTGTTTTGTCTTGCATGAATTTTATCTGCATAAACTTTATAGAGTCTCTTTCAGCTTTTGTTGCTAATATTTCTCTTTGAGTACAGTGGTCGCAAGCGGAGTTGTATGCTTCGTGTCCTAATGGGTTTTCTTTGTTTATATACTTTTCTAAGAGACGATGTACGATAACATCTGGATATCTTCTTATAGGAGAAGTAAAATGGCTATAATATTCAAAAGAAAGACCGTAATGACCAATGTTTTTTGTTGTATACTCTGCTTTACTCATAGATCTAATTGCTAAGGACTCTATAAGGCTTTGTTCTTTTTTACCTTTTACTTGTTTTAATATTTTGTTTAACGATTCTGACATTTTTTTTCTAGAACTAATATCTAAATTATAACCAAGAGATTTAGAAACTTCTTTTAGTGCTTTAATTTTGCTCTCGTCTGGAAGATCATGAACTCTATATATAAATAGGTTTTTTTTAATTTTTTTTCCTACATACTCCGATACTTTTCGGTTGGCTAGTAACATAAATTCTTCGACAAGTTTATTGGATTCTTTAGACTCTTTTACATAAACTCCAATAGGCTCGTTTTGTTTATTAATATTAAACCTTACTTCTTTTTTATCAAAAGAAATCGCTCCACTTTTCATTCTCTCTTTTCTCATAAAAATAGCAATATCATTGAGTTTTAACACCGCCTCTTTTACTTTACTTGAAACTGAATATTCTATGCCGTTTAAAGAAACTTCTTTTCTTATTATAATATTTTTTGTTTCTATAATCTCTTGTGCTTCTTCGTAACTAAACCTGTAGTTGCTATTAATTATTGTTTTTCCAAACCATTCATTTATAACTTTATTATTATCAATAGTAAATACTGCTGAAAAAGTATATTTTTCTTCGTTAGGCCTTAAAGAACACGCTTTGTTTGAGAGAATTTCTGGTAACATAGGTACCACTCTATCTACTAAATATACAGACGTAGCTCTATTAAAAGCTTCTTTGTCTAAAATAGTATTTGGTTTTAGATAATGAGAAACATCAGCTATATGAACTCCTATTTCATAAGAATTATTAGATAACTTTTTAAACGAAATAGCATCATCAAAATCTTTAGCATCTACTGGGTCAATAGTAAAAGTTAATTCATTTCTAAAATCTCTACGCTTAAATACTTCTTTATTATTTATGCTAGTATCTATATTGTTTGCATACTCTTTAATTTCTTTTTCAAAATCATAAGGAAGTCCATACTCTGCAAGAATAGAGTGAATTTCAGTATTATGTTCTCCTTCAATACCTAATACTTTTTTTATAATACCATTTGGTGATTGACTGTTTTTTTTCCATTCAGTTATCTCAACAAGAACCTTGTCTCTATCTTTTGCTTTATTAATCATTGAAATAGGAACAAATATATCTACATGAATCCTTTTATTATCTACAATAACAAATGAAAATTTATCGCTGATTTCAATTTTTCCAACGTATTCTTTTTTTTCTCTTTTCAATAAGTTCGTTATTTCACCATAATACTTGTTTTTCTTTCTTCTAGAAAAAACATATACTTCAACAAGATCGTTATGTAAATATTGACCTATGTTTTCTAAATGAATCTTTTCTTCTAAACTTTCGCAAACAACAACAGCAACACCACGAACCGAAACATCTAAAGTACCAACAAATTTATTTGTATTCTTTTCTTTTCTTTCTATTTTATTTTTTCTTCTTCTCAAAATTGTTTTATTATATCTCTAATATACTTCTTACTAATTTAAATGATGACTTATAAACAATTATATACATAATACTATTTTCTTTTTATAATTTAAATAATAAATGATGCTTATTATAGCTTGTTAATATATATTAAAACTTTTTTTAAAAAACTTTGAATTAGAGTTATTAAAAATTTATTAATACTATATAAACAACATATAAATATGTAAGATATTTAAATAGAGTCTTTTAGTATAATTATAAACAAACATCTAAATAAAACAAAAAAGAACATTTCTTAATAATAAAAGAAGAATAATATAGTTAACAAACCACAACTTAAGGTTAATATAATGTATAGAAATAAAAATAATTTAATTTGTTTTTAATAAAGCATTTGTTAAGAGAAAAAAACAAAAGTAAAAACAATGTTAGTTATTAATAATTATATTTAGATATTAACACAAAACAAACAAAATGAAAGTATCAATAGGTAACGACCACGCAGGAACAAAACATAAATTTAAAATAACAGAATACCTAGAGAAAAAAAAATTTAAAATAAAAAACCACGGAACAAACAAAGAAGAAAGTGTGGACTACCCTGATTTTATACACCCCGTGGCAGAAGATGTTGCTACCGGCCAGTCAGATTTTGGAATAATTATTTGTGGAAGCGGTAACGGAGCTTCAATGAGCGCTAATAAGCATAAAGGAATAAGATCAGCGTTATGTTGGAATAATGAGATATGTAAATTAGCAAGAGAACATAACGACGCAAATATACTTAGTTTACCTGCAAGATATGTTACGATAAAAGAAGCTTTTGAAATGATAGAAACCTTTATACAAACACCTTTTGAAGGTGGAAGGCACCAAATAAGGGTTGAAAAAATAAACAAATAGACTTGAAAATAACCGTATTTAAATATCAAGATTTAGGTCAAGAAAGACTATACGAAATATTAAAACTAAGGCTAGAGGTTTTTGTCGTTGAACAAAAATGCGCTTATCAAGACCTTGATAATAAAGACGAAAAAGCTTTACATCTTGTAGGGGAAGAAAACAACAAAATAATAGCATATACAAGAATTTTTAGAAAAGGAGATTTTTTTAAAAACTCTAGTATAGGAAGAGTTTTGGTAAAAAAAGAATATAGAAACAAAGATTATGGAAGAATAATAATGAGAAGATCTATAGAAAAGCTAAAAGAAGATCCGAAAGAAGAAAAAATAGAGCTTTCAGCTCAAAAGTATTTGTTGAAGTTTTATTCAGAGCTTGGTTTTGAAAAGAAAGGAGAAGAATATCTTGAAGACAACATACCACACGTAAAAATGATCTTAAAAATCTGATTCTATTAAAATCTCCACTCTTCTGTCGTTTTCAGGCCTTCCGCCTAAAGGAAAACGATGCCCCAACCCTTCAAAAGACATCCTTTTTGAGTCAATCCCTTTTCCCAAAAAATAATCGTAAACAAATTTAGCCCGAACGACAGAGAGGTTTCTTTTTTTTGTTGCACGATCTATAGCATCTTTTTGACCAGAAGTGCAACACACATGCCCTTGAATTACAAAAGAAAAAGGTAAGTCTTTTACTTTATCAAAAGCCACATCTAAGCTTTTTTTAGAGCTAGGGGTTAAATAAGAATACCCGGTTAAAAACAGCAAGTTTTCTATGACTAAAGAACTCCCTTTTACAAGCACAACCTCTTCTTCGCTCACATCCAACTCTTTAAAAGAAACAAAAAGTTCAACCTTTCTGTTCAGAGCTCTAATTCTATCAGGGTTTGAGGCGCTAACAGTTTTAAAAAGAAGCTCACCTTTACCGTCAACGTTTGTGATTTTTTCTTGTTCGATTAGGTTAGACAATAGAATTTTTTTTATTTCTTCAGCCCTTCTTTGTGACAAAGAAAGGTTGTATGAGCTGGCCCCAAGATCATCACAAAAACCAAAAATTTCAATACTCAAAACGTTTTTTTCGCTAAGCGAAGCAATAAAAGAAAGAAGCCTGTTTTCCTCAATATTGGTAACTTTAGAAAGGTCAGTGTCAAAATAGACAGTGTGAGTGTTTTCTTGAGAGAACCCCACCAAAACAAACAATAAGAACAGATAAATTAACCTCAAAATATTATATTTTTTTAGCCGCAAACTTTTCAACAACCCCTAAAAAACCTTTTTTTATAGAATCAAAAGGAACAACCTCTTTTCCTAAATAAACAAACACTAAAGAGTGGCCCAAAAACACCCCGTCTTTCAGGCAATTAAGCCTAAAAACCTCTCTCATTAAGCGTTTTGTTTTGTTTCTGTCTACAGCCTTGTTTAGACTTTTTTTACCAACAGTAAAAGCAACATTTGACCTTTTTTTAAGCGAGTTTTTAATAAAAAAAAGCTTTATTGGAAAAGAAGAAACCCCTGCACCTTTGTCAAAAACAAAGCTTATCTCTTTTTTTGATTTTAGCCGTTCAAACTGTTGCATAGACCAAAGATTTATATGACCGTTAAAGGTATAAATAAAAAACCTAAATAGAGTTGTTTGTTTGGTCTACATCCGCACTCTTGTTTAGAGGGTCGATAGTAATCCCCACAACAACGTCATCATCAACACAAATATTAAAACTATAGTTTTTCTTAGCCCAGCTCCAAGGCTCCAGAAGAACCACACCGCTATCTAATGGTTTGTGTCCGCGACTCATCAGCAGAGGAATATGATACTCTTTAACTATACCGCTCACAAACTCAACCTCCACATCGTTAGGAATAGCCATTTCTCCTTTTCTATTCATCAAAATAGTAACAGAATCACACCCTTCAGTGTTAGTTTTCTTAACACTTTTTATAGCGTAGTCGATTGTTTTTGTGGTTTGCCCCCAATCCATTAAATACCAATCAAGCTCCTGTTCACTTACCTTTTCTGCGACCCTAATAAAGTCTTCAGGGTCAGGATGGGTAAAAACGTATTTAGAATAATATTTTTTCAAAACTTTCGATAGCGCCTCTTCGCCGATAATATAACCAAGCTGTGACAAAAAGATAGACCCCTTGTCGTAAGAAGCCATACCATAATTTCGGCTACTTGAAAAACGATCTGCGTGCGTGGTTAAGGGTTCCTCCAAACCAGAACGAACAACTTTAAAATAATCGACATAAGCACGTCGATTTGCAAAATCTAAACCTTTTTCTAAAATTTCATTTTCTGCGTGATCGCTTATATAACTAGTAAAACCCTCGTCCATCCAAGCGTGCTTAGACTCGTTTGTGGCAAGTAAAAACTGAAACCAAGTGTGAGCAATCTCGTGAGAGATAACCCCAGCAAGACTCTCAAAATTACGAACCCCACCTATAAAAGTACACATCGCATACTCCATTCCGCCATCTCCGGCAAGAATAACGGAGTATTGTTTATAAGGGTAAGGACCAATCTTCTCTATAAAATATTGCATAAAGAGTACTGAGTAAGGCTGAACAATCTTCCAGTTTTTAGAATACTTATCATCTTCTTTATAAAAGAAATGCATTTTAGGCCCACCAGGAACATCTACAACATCGTGAACATACTCTGTGTCTGCAGCCCAGCTGAAATCATGCACATTGGGCGCTAAAAAACGCCAAGAAATTTTATCCGAATCGTAAGGTTTTTTAAGCTCGGCATAACCATGACCAACCTCTTCAGGGTTTTGTAAATAGCCTGATCCAGCAACCGTATAGTTTTTGTCAATATTAATTGTAACATCAAAATCACCCCAAACCCCAAAGAATTCACGGCCGATATATGCATTAGCGTGCCAACCCTGGCTGTCATATTCACATAATTTTGGATACCACTGAGCCATGGAAAAAGCAACACCATCTTCGCTATCTTTTCCAGATCTTCTGATCTGTTGAGGAACGTTAACTTCAAAACGCATACTTAGAGTTGTTTTTTCACCAGGCAAAAGAGGGTTTTTAAGACCAGCCTCTAAAATAGTTTCTTGGTTTATAATATCAAGGACAGCTCCATCTTGCAAAAGCTCCAAAACACGAACATCTCCATAATCTTTACGGTCTAAGGAAAGTATTTTTTTTGAAATACTTCTGTCGTCATCGTTTATTTCGGAAGCCCTCACCTGCATTTCGCTACCAGGCTTAAATGCGTTAAAATATAAATGATAAAAAACCCTAGATATTGTGTCGGGAGAATTGTTAGAGTACACAAGCTCTTGTGTACCTATATAACTTCTACTCTCAGCGTCAACATCAATGACCATCTTGTAAGAAACGTGTTGTTGCCAACGACCTTTTTCTTTGTTGGAGCAGGAAAAAATAAGCAAGGTCAAAAAAAGAGATTTAAAAAACTTCATTACATTTTAAAATTTTATTAATACGAACACCTTTTTCGGTGTTTTTTAAAGAAACAATTTCGTTAAGACTGTCGTGTTCAAGAAATAAAAGCACATTATTCTCTACCGCGTAATTTAAAAACACTTCCTTTTCTTTTAGTGTCGTTAAAGGCCTTACGTCATAACCCATCACATACGGAAGCGGAATATGCCCTGCTGTAGGAATAAGGTCAGCCGCAAAAGCAATTTTCTGACCTTTATAAGTAATTATGGGAAGCATTTGCTTTTCTGTGTGACCATCTGCATAAAACACATCAAACCCAAACTCAGAAGCAAACGAAAACTGACCGCCGCTATTTGAAAGAAAGTTTAAACGCCCGGTTTGTTCAATAGGCAAAAGGTTTTCCTTTAGAAAAGAAGCCACCTCTCTTTTGTTTGGTTTAACCGCCCAATCCCAGTGTTTTTTATTCGTCCAATAAACGGCGTTTCTAAACATAGGCTCGAACCCAAGCCCAGAAAAACTTTTTTTAATTGCCCCACCACAATGGTCAAAGTGCAGGTGAGTAAAAAAAATATCGGTAACATCGTCCAAAGAAAACCCTGCATTATTAATAGAGCTCTCTAAATTACCCTCTCCCCACAAAGAGTAGTAACTAAAAAACTTTTCGCTTTGTTTGTTGCCCATTCCTGTGTCTATAAGAACAAGTCTTTTAGCATCTTCAATTAAAAGGCATCTGGCAGAAATATCAATCAAGTTATTTTGATCAGCAGGGTTTGTTTTGTTCCATATTGCTTTAGGAACAGCCCCAAACATCGCCCCTCCGTCTAATTTAAAATTTCCAGCATTAATAGGATATAGATTCATTTAACAAGATTATTTACTATTTTTATAAATATAAAACAATATTTTGAAGAAGTTAGAAAGAAGCTTATCGTTGTCCTCTGTCATAGCAATTAGCTTAGGCGGAATGCTGGGAAGCGGCATATTTGTTTTGCCAGGTCTAGCGGCTGCACAGACAGGCCCTTCCGTTTGGCTTGCTTATCTAATTGCTGCCTTTTGTATTTTGCCAGCCGCGCTTTCAAAGTCAGAATTAGCAACAGCCATGCCTTCCTCTGGGGGCACTTATGTATATATTGAAAGAGCTTTTGGCCCGCTCTTTGGAACTATTTCTGGCCTAGGACTATGGCTTTCAATGCTGTTAAAAAGTTCTTTTGCCCTTGTCGGTTTTGGGGCCTACATGTTGGTTTTGATAGATCTTGATGAGAGCTACATTAAGTACATAGCCCTTGTTTTTTTGGCGTTTATTTTTGTTTTAAACATTACAGGCGCAAAAAAAGTTGGAAAAGTTCAGCTTTATATTGTTACCATTAGCGTTCTCTTTTTAATTGGCCTTTCATTTTTTGGTTTGCAAAATATTAACCCAGATTTTTTAACTCCGTTTTTAACCGAAGGTGACAAAGGCTTGTTGTACACAATTGCATTTGTTTACATTTCTTATTCTGGAGTAACCAAAGTAGCAGCTATTGCGGAAGAAATAAAAAACCCATCTAAAAACCTTCCACTATCCATGCTAGCCTCACTAGTGCTAATTACAGCTATATATGTGGTTGTCTCTTTTGTTCTGGTGTCTAATATTCCTGTTTCAGAGCTAGCCACAGACATTAAACCAATATTTACACTTGCTGACAAGCTTGGAGGATACACTGTTGGAATCATTGCGGCCGTAGTTGGAGTTATCACTCTTATCTCCACAGCTAACGCTGGAGTTTTGGCCGCTTCTCGCTTTCCTTTTGCTATGTCAAGAGACAGCCTTTTGCCTGAATTTATGAGTAGGGTCAGCGAAAAATTTAAAACCCCAGTTATAACTATTGCCATCACATGCGTTGGAATGATGCTTGTTATTGTTTTTCTAGACGTTGTCAAAATCGCAAAACTTGCCAGCGCCTTTAAGGTTATGATGTTTATTTCTGTAAACATGTCTGTTATCATTCTAAGAGAAACCTCTGCGCAGTGGTATAAACCAAAATATAAATCTCCACTTTATCCGTGGATTCAGATTTTTGGGATAATAACAGGTTTTTTGCTTCTTTTTTATTTAGGGCTTGTTCCTTTTCTTGCAATCGGCGCGATATTCTTGCTGGGAGCTGTAATTTACGCTTTTTCAAACAAAGAAGTTACAAGAACAGGTGTTTTGAAAAAATATGGACACAGGCCAGCTCTTTATCTATTTTACACTAAGAAAAAACAAGAAGAAATAGAGACAAAAAGAACTGAAGAGGTTGACAAAAACCTAGACGGTTCCCTTAACCCAGATGCAGGGGTGGTTGTACCCCTTTTAGGCAACGAACAATCCGCAGAAATGTTAGTAGAAATGGCATCGGCAATAAATAAAAAAGACACGATTCAGGCGGTCAACATTACCGAAGTTCCAAATCAAACTTTTTTAGACGCCTTCATGAAAGATGACCCAAAAATTATTTCCTTAGAGAGAAGAATTTCGGGCCTTTCTAAAAGTAAGAACATAAATGTTGATTTTGAGGCTGTGGTAACTCACGAGCTTTCAGACACAATCGACCAACTAGGAAGCCAAACCAATTGTGACTGGCTTGTAATGGGATGGAACGGAAGAGCTCACAGCGGAATACTTGTTAGTAATCCAATCGGGTGGCTACTTACAAACATTAAGTCTGATTTTGCGCTATTTAAAGACAATGGCGTAAGATACATTAGCAAGGTTCTTTTAGCTTTAAGGCCAGGAAGAAAAGATAAAAACTTTTTAGCAGTAGCAGAGAGAATTTGTGCTTTTTATGGGGCAGAGCTTACGCTTTTACATGTGGTGTCAGACCAAACTTCCGATGAAGAAACCACCGCGATAAGAAAAAAATCTCAAAAACTTATTTCAAAAATTAAAACGAAGAGCGAGGTGCAAATATTAAAAAACAACGACTCTATCGAAACAATTTCCAGCCAGTCTGCTGGATACGACCTTCTTATTTTAGGAACACCTCAAAAAGACAACTGGATAAGTGTTTTGTTTGGAACTGGAAAAGATAAGTTTACTGAAAAATCAGCATGTTCGGTATTGAGGCTTACAATGAAAGACTAGTCGTTTAGCTTTAAAACAGCCATGAAAGCTTCTTGAGGGATTTCCACATTTCCAACTTGACGCATACGTTTTTTTCCTTTCTTTTGTTTTTCTAAGAGCTTTCTTTTTCTAGAGATATCACCACCATAACATTTTGCAGTTACATCCTTTCGAAGAGCTTTTATTGTCTCTCTTGAAATTATTTTTGCACCAATTGCAGCCTGAATAGGCACATCAAACTGTTGGCGAGGAATAAGTTCTTTTAGTTTTTCACACATTTTTTTACCAATCGTGTGAGCACTACTTGCATGTATTAATGCAGAAAGCGCATCAACAGGCTGTGAATTCAACAAAATATCAACCCTAACAAGTTTTGACGTTTGCATTCCTATTGGAGAATAGTCAAAAGAAGCATATCCTCTCGAAACAGTTTTAAGTCTGTCGTAAAAATCAAAAACAATCTCCGCTAGCGGCATATCAAAAGTTAGCTCAACCCTTTGTGTTGTTAAATAAGTTTGATTCTTTATTAACCCTCTTTTGTCTATACAAAGAGACATTACGTTTCCAACATAATCTGATTTTGTGATAATTGTTGCCTTAATAAAAGGCTCTTCAACCCTGTCAAGAGTAGAAGGGTCCGGAAGATCAGAAGGGTTGTTTACTGTTACGGGTAAATCTGTGTTTTTTCTTGTGTAAGCCAAGTATGAAACGTTTGGAACCGTGGTTATTACAGTCATTCCAAATTCTCTTTCTAGGCGCTCTTGAATAATTTCCATGTGTAGCATTCCTAAAAAACCACATCTAAAACCAAAACCTAAAGCAGCAGAGCTCTCAGGTATAAAAACTAAAGAAGCGTCATTTAACTGAAGTTTTTCCATTGAGTTTCTAAGCTCTTCATAGTCCTCAGTGTCCACCGGATAAATTCCGGCAAAAACCATTGGCTTAACATCTTCAAACCCCTCAACAGCATTTAAAGTAGGGTTTTTAGAGTCAGTAATCGTATCACCAACCTTCACTTCTTTTGCCTCTTTGATCCCTGTTATAAGATAACCCACATCTCCAGCAAAAATTTCAGGCTTTGGGCTTTGCTTTAAGTTTAGTGTTCCGACCTCATCAGCTCCATATGTTTTTCCGGTAGCTATAAACTTAATTTGCTGGTTCTTTTTAATACTTCCATTAATTACTCTAAAATATGTTTCCACTCCTCTAAACGGGTTGTAAACCGAGTCAAAAATTAAAGCCTGCAAAGGCTCGTCACAACTTCCTTTAGGGGCGGGAACAACACTGATAATAGCGTTTATAATATCTTCTATTCCAAGACCGGTTTTTGCACTAGCAGGAATAACATCCTCTGCTTTACAACCAAGTAAGTCAACAATATCGTCTGTAACTTCTTCAGGGTTTGCGCTAGGCAAGTCGACTTTGTTTAAAACAGGAATTATCTCTAAATCATTTTCAAGCGCTAAATATAAATTTGATATAGTTTGCGCCTGAATGCTTTGCGCCGCATCAACTATTAAAAGCGCGCCTTCACACGCAGCTATTGATCTTGAAACTTCGTAAGAAAAATCTACATGACCAGGTGTGTCAATAAGGTTCAAAACATAATCAACTCCATCTTTTTGGTAATTCATCTGCACAGCATGAGACTTTATAGTGATTCCCCTTTCTCTTTCAAGATCCATACTGTCTAGTAACTGGTCTTGTTTTTCTCTATCCGAAACAGACCCAGTGAACTCTAACAATCTGTCAGCAAGAGTACTTTTTCCGTGATCAATATGGGCTATAATACAAAAGTTTCTAATGTTTTCCATTAAAGTCAATGCAATTTGATGCAAGGCACAAAAGTACATAAAAATTAACCATTATAGAAGGTAGAATAACGACAAAAATTATATTATAGATTGTTCAGTATATTTGTAATCAAATTAACATAAAGATTGTTTAAATGGTCAAAATTGGGGATATAGAATTACCAGAATTTCCTTTGCTGCTAGCGCCAATGGAAGATGTCAGTGACCCTCCTTTTCGAGCGTTGTGCAAAGAAAATGGTGCAGACGTGGTATACACTGAGTTTATCTCCAGTGAAGGACTTATTCGTGATGCTGTAAAAAGCACAATGAAGCTAGATATTTACGAAAAAGAAAGACCGGTTGGGATACAGATTTTTGGAGCTAACTTAGATTCTATGCTTAGGTCGGTTGAAATTGTAGAGAAATCAAACCCAGATATTATTGATATTAATTTTGGCTGCCCAGTTAAAAAGGTAGTTTCAAAAGGCGCTGGCGCAGGAATACTAAAAGACCTTGATCTTATGGAAAGCCTCACTAGGGAGATGGTTAAAAGAACTCACCTTCCCATAACTGTAAAAACAAGGCTTGGATGGGATGAAAACAGTATAAAAATTGTTGAAGCGGCTGAAAGACTTCAGGATGTTGGGTGTAAGGCAATTTCAATTCACGGTAGAACGAGAGCTCAAATGTATAAAGGAGAGGCAGACTGGACTGAGATAGAAAAAGTTAAAAACAACCAAAGAATGCACATTCCGGTATTTGCCAACGGAGATATAAACACGCCAGAAAGAGCAATGCTTATAAGAGATCATTATGGTTTAGACGGGGCGATGATAGGCAGAGCAAGCATTGGTAATCCATGGTTTTTTAACCAAGTAAAGCATTTTTTTAAAACAGGTGAACATTTGCCGCCAGTATCCATTAAAGAAAGAGTTACAGCAGCAAAAAAACACCTTGAAATGTCTATAGCCTGGAAAGGCGAAAGGTTAGGAGTTTTTGAAACAAGAAGACATTACACCAACTATTTTAAAGGTATACAAGACTTTAAGCCTTTTAGACAAAAACTTGTTACAAGCGATGATTCTGTTGACGTTTTTGCAACTTTGGAAGAAATCTATGAAAAGTTTAACACTTATGAGTTTGCTTAAGCCTTGCCAACAAGCTCTTTGGTTACTACGCTTGAAGAAATCTTAGAAGCGGTAGCCCCAAGAATCAGTATTGTAAGACTAACAATTAAGAAAGTAGAAAACTCTACACTTACTGGATAGGCAAGCGATGGCGTTATCATAAAAATAGAAAAGTTTTGTTGCGCTAGCATTAAAACAAAACCAAGAAAGAGCCCCACAATCCCACCTAGAAAAGTAATAATTAGCCCTTGGTAGTAAAATATTTTTTTAATATCATGATGTGTAGCACCAGAGTTATATAGAGTTTTAAGATTATTTCTTTTTTCTAAAACCATAATTATTATTGAGCTAATCAAATTAAAAAGAGCTATTATTAGAACTAGTGTAAAAACTAGATAAACGGCAACTTCCTCAGTGTTTAGCATTTTGTATAAAGAGTCGTTTAACTGCTCTTTTGTCTTTATTTTAAAGCCAGAACCAAGCTTAGAGCTTAATAATTTTGCAGATTCTTTAGCCTTTAAAGGGTCTTTTAACATAAACTCCACCGAGCTTATTTGATTTTCGCTATACCCTAGTAGTTGTTGTAAATCAGCAATGCTTGTATATATAAGCGAAAAATCTAAGGCCTCATTAATTTCAAATAACCCAACATTTACAACGTCTAGTTTTGAAAAAGACCCATCAACAGACAGGATTTGTTTTTTACCAGGCTTTGGAGCATATAGCGCTATGCTCTTAGAGTAATCATAAACCCCAAATGAAAGCTTATTTGCAATTCCCCAGCCAGAAACAATTTGATTTGGCCCAGAAACCCATTCTCCATCGTATAAAATTGAGTCTATAGTTTTTGAAGGAAAAAACTCTGAAACCCCTTTTGCAGAAACAATATCACCACTTATATTGGTGGATAGAAAAACACTTTCTTCTACGGTTTTGGAATAGCTTAAAAAGTTGTCTAGCAGCAAAACGTCTTTTAACAAAGAGTCGCTAATAACAAACGTTTTGGATTTTGCAGGAATTAGTTTTAGATCAGGGTCTACAAAAGAGGTGAAAGCAAGGCTATAATCCTTAAGCCCATTAAAACCGCACAGAACAATAAAAAGCGCAGCAGCCCCTACAACAACACCAAGCCCTGCTAGTTTAGACATAAAATTTACAGCATTGTTAGAGCTCTTTGAGAAGAGATATCGTTTAGCTATATAATAAGAAAAATTCAAGGGTTACTTATTTTGATGGATTAATAGGGTTGTCAACTCCTTTTAGTGATTGGTCAATTTTTTCTATATAATCTAAAGAATCGTCTATAAAAAACATAAAATTTGGAGTCCTTCTTAACTGGTGTTTCGTTCTTTGAGAAACTTCGTGTTTAATTAAAGGAGTATTTGTTTTAATGCCAGCAAGAATTTCCTCGCCTTTAGCTGAAGGAAAAACACTTAAATGTACTTTTGCTATAGAAAGGTCTGTAGTCACAGAAACTTTGGAGACTGAAATGATAACTCCTTTTAAGCCACCTTTTCTAGCAGCACCTTGAAGAATATCTGCAAGGTCTTGTTGAAGAATTTTAGAAATTTTTTTTTGTCTGTTACTTTCCATTTGGTAAAAATAAACATTTACAACATGAAATAATTAAAACAAATTTTTTTAATTTAATTTAGTAGGATGATTAACAAAGTAGAACACCTGGGAATTGCTGTTAAAGACATTGATTCGTCAAATAAGCTTTTTGCAAAACTCTTAGGCAAACAACACTATAAAACAGAATTTGTAGAGTCCGAATCAGTGATTACATCTTTTTTTAAAATTGGAGAACAAAAAATAGAGCTACTACAGACAACAGATGAAAGAGGGCTTATAGCAAAGTTTATTGAGAAAAGAAAAGAAGGTGTTCATCACCTTGCTTTTCATGTAGACAGCCTTGAAGAGGAAATCAAAAGATTAAAAAAAGAAGGCTTTGAGTTTATTTCAGAAACCCCAAAAAAAGGGGCAGATCATAAAATGATTGTGTTTTTAAACCCAAAAACAACCAACGGAGTGTTAATTGAACTATGCCAAAACGCATAGAATAAACAAGAGCATTCTTTTTCTAGTATTAAAAAAATGTATTAATATTGCACCCTATTACAGGTCCTATAGCTCAGTTGGTTAGAGCACTTGACTCATAATCAAGTGGTCCCTGGTTCGAGTCCAGGTGGGACCACCAAGCCCTTCACAGATGTGAGGGGTTTTTTGTTTCCCTTCTCTAACCAGTTGTTAAACACTCCTAAAAGTATCTACTCTTAATTGACAATAAGTATCTCAAAGAACAACCTAAATTTAGTAAAATTGGCAGACAATTGACAGATATTTATGTTCTTTTCGACTTTTAGCAGTTTTCTCAACAGTCGTTGTACCAACTCCTCTGAACTATTTTTGTTAGAATAAAAAAACTTCTTTATCATTCTTAAAACACTTAAATTCTATCATATAATTATCTGGGTCTTTTACAAAGAAAGACAGATGTTCTCCTACCGAATCCTTCATAAATTTAGTTTTAACTGATGTACCTATATCTAATTGTATAATTTCTCTATACAATTTACCAAACGCTACAACATCCATAATGATTCCAAAATGAAAAGAAGGCAGTATTTGTTCTCCTAAACGATAATTTTTAAATTCAAAATTAAAGTCTCCAGATTTAACAAATGTTATTTGGTTTCCATACAGATTAATATCTAACCAAGCATTATTAGTTCTACCTACTTTTGCTTTTAAAATTTCCGAATAAAAAACTCTTGTTTTATAAACATCTCTACAGGGAAGTGATAAATGAAAATTTGCTGCCATAATTATGGTTTTTTAAGTTTAAAGATAATTAAAAACTAAAATGTTTATACTTTTATTACAAATTTAAAACAGATATTTATAGTATAACTTTATAAAATATTATAAATTAAAGTTTCTAAACTATTTAAAACAAAGAAAATGAAAAATTATATATACTTAATGGGCCTGTTATTTATATTGACTTCTTGTAAAGAAAGTGTAAAAACTGCCGGATTTTCTAACCTTGATGTATGGCAAAAAGGAATTACAATTGGAAATCAAGCTGATGTAGACACCTGGTTGAAATACGTCGAGCTACACAACCAAAGAGACCTAGACGGCATAAAAGCCTTAAATTCAGAAGACATTCAGATATATGATGCCTGGGGTGGACTAACAGAAGGTAGTGAAGCACATATTGAATTTTTAAAAAATTGGTTTGAAGCATCTGAACCTAAATTTAAAGCAATATGGGGCACTTCTGTAACCGAGGTAGGGTACAAAACCGGAAGCATGGTTAAAAGTGTTTATGAAATGAGCTATAAAGATGGAGACTCAACGGTCTATGTGAATCAAAACTATGACACGTGGATTGAAGACGGAAAAGTAATGGCTTTTTGGGTAAATCACAGGCTCCTTACCGACAATGAGGTAAAAGCATTAAAAAACAACCTTAGCGACTAAGCCCCTTTTGTTTTAATTCAGCTATATTAGACCTAAAACATATTTATTATGAAAAACCTTACCCTTTTATTATCGATTTCAATTTTATTTCAAAGTTGTTTTAGCTATAAATCAGTTGATTACAACAATATCACAACAGATAAAAAACAAATGGTTGAAGTTGAAATGCTTGACAGAACCAATTTTAAAGGTCAATTAGTTTCTAAAGACGAAACAACGATGACTTTAGAAGACAACGGAAGCACACAAACAATCCTTGTGGAAGAAATTTACGAAGTGAAAGTTGTGAAATTTTCAGCCCTTAAAACTTTAGGTAAAACCGCCAAAGGAGTCGCTTGGGTTGCAGCAGCCGGAGGTGCAATTCTTCTTTTCATTGTGTTGGGTGGTGCTGGTGCTTAGTAAAAATTAAATTTCACAAAGTGTAATCATGCAAGAAAACGACAACAACCCATTAGGACTAGAAAACAAACTATATACTGTTGAAGAATTTGGTTCTGCTTTGAGAAATAAATTTGGAGGAGACAATTATATTTCTAATGTTATGTTGGCAGAGTTATTTCTTGCTAAATATCCTATCTACTCTTGTAAAATTAAAAAACCAAACAACCACATCTCTCAAAAAAGCTGTGGTTGTTGTTAAAATTTAAACGACCACACCTACTTTTTTTTGAATTACTTAGTACTCACTTTTTTTATTCATACAAAAAAACAACTATTGGCTTAAAAGTTTATTTTATAGGGACTGAAATAATCGTATCTCCCCATCCCATTTTTAATGTCATATCGCTATCAAACATCATAGAAAAAGCTTCAATATTTTTGTCTGCCTTAGAGATTACGCCAGCAACCCTGACAACATCTTGGTCTTGCTTATAGTAATATGAGCCCCAAACATTTTGTGCGCTATTAATAATTATGATCCAATCTTCATTAGAAGAAGGAATTGCAAACAAGGAATAAGTCCCCGCCTTTAGTGCTTTTCCTCCAAAAACAACATCTCTATAAAATGTGATTTCTACCGCTTCATTGGCTCCTGTTCTCCAAACCTTTCCTGGAGGCGCTAATTTCACCAAGTCTCTTCCTTTTAATTGAGGGCGACTGTAAATTACTTTTACTATTTTGTCTGAGATCTTATAACTACTAGGAAATGCTGCCATATCCATTGGGCTTTTATCTAAGCTTCTAAATTCTTGAGCAGTTAGTTGTGGTGAGCTAATTAATGTAATTATAAAAATAGCTACAGGTAAAATTGAATTTTTCATATGTTTTTGTTTTTATCTTAATAAGTGTTATTTAATAAATATATTAAATTTTAGCGATATCTTTTTCTTTTAGATTGGTTAAGTAACAACCCCTATTTCTTCCTAAAATAGTTATACATCAAGAAAATTATAGCAAGAAAAAGTAAAATTAATAGCCCAACAAAAAAACCATCACTAAGAAGACCGTCAAATATTGTATCAGTGTGCAAGCGTAAATTTTTAGCAGCCATCATCAGTGTTGTGATTTTAAAAGTTAAAGATAATGATTTTGAAAAACAACTAAACAATAAGAACGTCTTCTTATAATAGGTTATATTTACAGTGTGAAAAAGTGGAAAAATTTAAGCTGGGTCAATAAGACAATAATCATTTGCATAATTATTAATTTTATGTGCTTAGCATATATTTACTTTTTTAAATCTTAAAGTGTATCAACAATAAAATCAAACAATGTACTTGATGCAGTTCGAAAATCTCTAACAATTATTTTATGCTTGAATATTATTTCGACTGCCCCCATTGTTGGCAAAACCAGCTAAAAATGATTGATCCTTCAATAATAAACCAACGATTTATTGAAGACTGCGAGACTTGCTGCAATCCATTAGAGTTTATAATAGTTGTCAACGACAACTTAATTGAATCTTTCAGAGCTTCATCAATCGAGCAATAGACGCTTTTTTATTTAACTTTGTTATTTATTATATTAGTATTAGATAAAATTATATTAAAATGAAAAAAACACTAATTCTAGCTTTATTATTACCACTTTTTGCTCTTTCTCAGCCGAATGCTCTAAAGAAAGAAAAAGTAATGAAAAAAGCTTTTTATGAAAAACAGATAATAGACAATTGGGAAGAGTATAGCAAAGCTTTTGAGTATGCTGATTATCAAAAAATAGCCTCATACTTTACATACCCTTTAACATTTTCCTTACTGGATAACCCTCAAATAATTTCAAATAAAAAAGATCTAATTGCTTTTTATAAAAAAATGAGAACCAATGTTCAAGATGGATATAAATATAGTTTGCTTGATAAATCTAGAATAGTCTGGTTGTCAAAAGATGTTTACATGATTGATGCAACATATTCGAGATATAATGACGAGTACAAAAGAATTTTTCAAGGCAGGGGAGTTTATATGTATAAAAAGACAGACAACAAGTGGAAGATGTTTTCAGTTTCTTCATTACCAATAGCAAAGAAAAAGGTTAAAAAACCTAAACAATAAGTTTCTTTTTGCCTGTCTAAGTGATGTCACGAGAAGGCATATAGTAGGTAAGAATTGAAGCCATCAAAGCAGGGATTGAAAAAATCAAAAAATTAGCGGATAGACTTAACCCCATCGCTATAAACACCCCCCCAACTATTGGAGCTAATATCCCACCTATTCGGCCTGCACCAATAGCCCAACCCACGCCTGAAGTTTTGAACTCAGTAGGGTATAATCTTGCAGCCACGGCATATAGCCCAACAAAACCACCTTGCAAACTAAAGCCTAGTAAAAAATATACGATTAGCAAAAAATCTGTTCCTATAAAAAACCTAAACGAAGCCATTAGTACAAAAGTTAACAATAAAAATATTGATACAGTTTTTTTAAGACCAATCCTTGATGAGAAATACCCCTGTAAGACTATTCCAAAAAAAGCACCAATATTAAAAATAGTCCCTGCATAAATAGCTAATTCAATTGATAAACCTGCATCAGTCGCAAGCTTAGGAATCCAGCTAATTAAGAAATATAAACAACCAAATGCAAAAAAAAGCGCACCCCACAACTGTAATGTTGATGCTTTATACTTGGAAGAAAACAGCTGTGAAACTAGAGGTTTTTTTTCTAAGTTTAACTTAAGTTCAGGAAGATTCTCCAAAGGCCTAAGGTTCATTTTAACAAAAAGTTTATTTACTTTTTCTAAAGCACCGACAGGCTGTTTTTTTAAATAAAATTGAGCAGACTCAGACAAATAAAAATATGTTAATGGAATAGTAAAAAGAGTTGTTATTCCAGCGAGAATAAACATACTTTCCCAGCCATAAGAAGGTATTACAAGAGCAGCAACATAGCCTGAGATAACCGCCCCTACAGGGTAGCCTGAAAGAACAATGCTAACCCAAAAATCTTTAGAGTTGTTTAAGACATTTTCTGAAGTTAAAGCTGCTGTAGTTGCGAGCATACATCCAATTCCAAGACCACTAATTAATCTCATAATTACCAACTGTAAAATGTTTTCACTTAAGGATGTTAAAAGAACACTAAAACCCATTATAAACGCACTAGCTAAAATTAGTTTTTTACGCCCAAACTTGTCAGCATAGGGAGCTAAGAATACAGCCCCAATAGCCATTCCTATTAATCCAGCGCTAAAGACAATCCCAAGGGCTTTAGGCCCAAGACTAAAAGCTTGAGAAATTGCAGGAGCACTGTATGAAATAACTAGCACATCCATTCCGTCTAAAACATTCATTAAGAAACAAATTGCAATTGAAAAATACTGAACTTTAGAAATTTTAATCTGATCAACGTTTTGATTGAAATGCTGCAACATAATAGTAGATAAAACTTTATCAATTAATTTGAGGCAAATATAAAAGAAACAATAGACTGTTTAGACAAACGCTATTAATAAATAAACAATTAGTTAAGTATTTTCTAGGTGGTAACAATTAACGAATTACCTTCGATTAAAGAGTTGTAACAATTTAGTGATCCAGCAGATCCAGAGCAATCGTTTGAAGAGTAAGAGTTGCCGTGGTCATTACATCTAAAATTTTCTCCATCTAGTTCCCATAAATTCCTTGTACCGTTATGAGGACAAGAATTACTGTAAGCATTTATTGTGTCGTTTGAAACTCTTAAAAAGAGCATTTGTAAACCTAAAGAATGTCCATTAATCCAACCTCCAACTGAATCTAAAGAGCTAAAGTTTGAATTACTTAAGTCAATGGTGTAAACATTTCCGTCTTGAACAAAACCAATTTCGTCGTTATTACCTCCGCTATCAGGGCCTTCAGTTTGAGCTTCGTCAGTGGAACACGCTTCCAAAAAAGAAAGCCCAAAAAAAGCAAAAGCTACAGTAGGACAAACTTCCTTTAAAAATTTTCTTCTAGTTTTCATATAATTTGATTTTTAAAATACTCTTAAAATATTAAATCCAAAAAAGACATCTCCTTTAAGCCAGTCTCCTTCAGCTCCGGTTAAAACACCGGCCTCGTCTGAGGCTTGTGTATTTGAAAATAACAATTGAAAAACATGCCCACCTGTCTCCATATCAACACCAACACTTAGAACATTTTTTTCAATAGAATTTTTTAATCTATTTAGGTGATAAGAGTAGTCTATATTGAAAGAGCTTCTTTTGGATATTTTTAATCTGCTTCCGGTATTTAAGACATAATTATAGTCTGTCTTGGCTTGAGTTGTTAAAAAATTGTGTTTTATAACAGAAGGAGACAATTGTAAAGAAAAGTTGTCACTAAACCTCCTCGATACAAGTAGCTGCGAAATATACACATACCTTTCATTATAGTTGAGATTTGGATATACATTTTCATCTAAAGACGTGTCTAGATTAATGCTATTGTAGCCTACTATTGAAACAGGAAAACTGCTTGTTTGTTTTTTGATACCATATTTTACATGAAGATTATAAGTTTTTTTGAAAGATTCACGACTAAACCCTACTTGAACTTCACTAAACAAACCATATAACATTTCAATTTTGGTATTGGCATAATCTAATCCAAACAATGAGCCTATACCTCCTTTTATCGCTCCGAATCTATGTCCAACATAGAGATATAAATCACCTTTTCCAGCTAATTTGGTTGACTGATTGTTAACCACTTTCATTGCCTTAAACGCTGGCATCTGAAATGTGTTTTCGTAGTCTGATTCTGCACTGATTTCGTTTAGGAGTGAGTTTTGTCCAAAAGTAAAACATCCGAATAAAAGAGTTATAACAAAAAAGTAGAATTTATTCATCATCTAACAATATACAGTTTATTAATTTATATTCCTCAAACAAATCGTCATAGCCTAAATAAATTCCTTTTAACAAAACTAAATCGCCTTTTTCGACATCGAGAAAACTCTGACTCTCTGACTCAAGATACTGTACACTAATCACGCTTCCTAATACAAGTTCTTTGTTTCTAACCGCCGTAACGGAAGCCTTTAAAACAACCACCGAGTTTTCTGCAATATTCGCATTAATAAAACCGGATATCTCACCAGAGAATATAGCGACTTTTTCAGAAACTGGCACTTCCTTTTTGTACGCATAGGTTATTAAAAACCACAAAGAAATCATTAAAGTTCCTAGCGCTAACAAGGAACGTTTATAGTTTTTCAAAAAGATCATATTCTGCTATAATATTAATTTCTTGGGAAATTTTATTTCTAACAACTTTTGGGATTTTGATGTCAAAATCACTAGCTGACACATTAAAATTTGTTTTTAAGGACAGCCCTTTACTTATTTTTTTTAAACGACAGCTAACGCTAACATTCTTCTCGATTCCCCGAATTGTTAAAACACCTAAAATTTTATAATCTTTTTCAGAGTCCAATAATTCTTCAAAAGAAAAGTTTTGAATATTTCCAGAAAAAGTTGCCTTTGGATATTTAGAAGAATCCATATAATTTTCATTAAAATGCTCTTGCATTAAAGAAATTTCAAAATCAAATGCACCTATAAAAAGAAGTATTGCAATATCTCCGCTAGAAGAATCTACAATAGCAGTGGACACACTATTAACTGCTTTAATTTGTTCAAACGTTTCTTCGCTTCCAATAAAAGAAGTCTTTCCAGATCTTGTAGCATACTTTTGAGCGCTAAGAATACTTGTGACAAATAAAAAACAAAACAAAAACCTAAACT
>Ga0209307_1000278_pt1 | contig 38011 bp, 50 predicted proteins | sample COGITO_mtgs_1105_FD_185519 | JGI IMG/M metagenome (GOLD analysis project Ga0209307, IMG submission 185519) | Pelagic marine microbial communities from North Sea - COGITO_mtgs_110530 (SPAdes) (version 2) | ecosystem: Environmental > Aquatic > Marine > Epipelagic ... | reverse complement strand
GTCGAAAAACTTCTGAACTTCAGCATGCATAAAAAAAGGCGCCAGACCTTCCGATCTGTACGCCGTATCAACTAGCCGGTCGTCTCGGCTTCTGCGTTGCCTGTCGCTCATCCCGGCATAAGCCCTTGCTCCGCCGGCGGCTGCATTTGAGTTTGCTGTGATTGCTGACTAATCATCTGCACAATCCCAACGAGTGCTTCTGTCGGCATCGATTGCAGCGCTTGCAACGCGGCTGCCCGTGCTTGATCTTCGCCGCCCTGCCCTTGCTCTTGCGGCAGTCCTTGTCTCATAAGATCTTGAGGCTGTTGGTTCATCATGCGTTAAATCTTCCGGTTTGTTTCGTTGTTCAAGCGTCGAGACGTCCGCCCGGTCGATCTTCTTTTAGTTTGGCGTTTTCCGATGCCTTTGACTTTGCAAGCTCTAGCTCTTGCCCTGTCCGCCAACGTGCAAGCTCCATTTCAGCTTCCATTCGGGCATATGCTAACTGTTGCTCGCTCTCGATACGCATCGCTGCAATCTCGCGTTCGCTTTGCAACTTGGCTTGATCCATCTCGCGTTGATGGGCGAACTTCATTTCCGCTATTTTCGTATCAGTTTCGAGCTTTTCGCCGTTCATCTGCTGATCAAACTGCATTTGCGCTTGACTCTGTTGTGCCTTCTGCTGAGCTTCAGCCTGAGACAGTTGGACCTTGGCCTGAGCTTCTTGCTGCGCGAGTTGCTGCTTGGCCTGAGCTTCTTGCTGCGCGAGTTGGATTTTCGCCTGGGCCTCTTCTGTTGCAGGGTCCGGCTGTTCGCTTGGGTCCGGCGGCTGCCAGTCGTCTTCGATCTCTTTGAAGAACCGCTCCGGCTTTTTGAAACCCGCTTCACGTGCAATCAAGGCGAGCGTCTCGCGGTATTCCTTAATCGAGCAAATAGGGTTGTCTGGACCGATGGCAAGCAATATTTCCTTCTGCTCATCTTTGATCAAGATCAGCTTGGCAATCCGCGCCTCGCGTGTCTCAGCAGCCTGCCCGATGTGAACCGTAATCCGAGCGTCTTCAGACCATCCACGCGGGTCAAATTCAGCTTGCTTGCCTTGCAGCTTCAACATTCGAGGCTGGTCTTGGTGCGCTACAGATAGCTTATACATGCGCGTAAAGATGCGTTCGACACCATGGCCCAACCAACGGCCAATCAGTTCAAGCCGTGAATTCGCTGCAGCCTGTAGGTTCTCAATGCCGCCCTTGGTATCCGTGATCGCCTTGGCTTTGAGGCCTTGCGCGTGGCGGGTGATGCCTGTGGCTTCCTCGGACCGTTGGTCAAAGTATTCCAAGGCAGCATAGGCAGATTGCGAAACGTCCGGCGTGATCAGCTCGTTGATTGCCAGATTAGGATCACCTTCGCACTCGATCACGTCTCCAATGTCATGGTCTAGAAGCTGATTGATGCCCTCTTCACCTAATGCGTTTTTGTTGACCACACGACGCGGCGCCAAGGACTGAGCCAAACTATCCAAGAGCTTGCGCGTGATGACTGTTCGGATCTTCTGGATGTCCAGCACAGTATCAGTGATCGACCGGCCCGTGAGCTTGTGAGCAACCCGGATTGGAGACCATGACACATATTCAGGCTCATCAACTTCGATGTTTTCGAGGATGGTATTACCAACCCGTTTAACCTGTCGAAGCTCAACAATGCCGTCCCCGTCGTAGTCAATTCGGATGTACTCAGTCAGCAAATCAACCTTGCGCTTATTCGCGTGGTCGTCTGAGTTGTCCTTTGCGTCTGAGCTTTCCTGTTCGTGTCGAGCTTGACGCCTTGGATCAGAGTCAAGATCGTCTTCGCCGTTCGTTGCCTGGATACCGTAATTCGATGGATCAAGGTCGTAAGCTTTGTCTTTGAACTCTCTGCAAAGCTCTGAAACGAATTCCTCGGACTTGCGTCGCAGATAGTCAGATTTATCAACCGACGACGCACGGCTTGAATAAGCCATCTCTTCAGGTGGTATCTGCTCAACAACCATCCGACCGTTCGTTGGCGTGTGGCGGACTTCAAGCTCCCAAAGCTGTTCAAGCTCGTCTGAATCTTGCGCGATAATTTCGTATTCAGGGTTTTCCGTGTACTCCATCAGCCTTTCGGCTGGAACGTTCTTGATCAGCTTGCGTTTCGGTGTGGCGTCTGCCCATGCAATGCGAACCCAACCGATGCGCTGAAGCATGCCGTCAAATGCGAAGTCGTGAAGGATCTCTTCGCCTGCATTTTCCTTAAAGAAGATGTGACTTAGATATTCACCGATCTGGTCGCCAAGTTGCGGGTTGTCGCTTTCATTATCTTCAACCGTTACCAGCTCATCATTGCCGATGAACAGGCGCATCAGATGCGGCATAGACCAGTTGATGGCATCTTCAACGTCATGCGTGACGACCTGAGATCGGCCCTCTACCTCGTCCCCATACTTTTCAGCATAGTACCGCTCCATAGCTTCGGATTGGACTGTGGCGAGTTCTGATGAAAAGAACGATGCAGAGTCGCGGTCCTCCTCACGGAGTACGGCCAACAGCTCTCGCTCGTCCATCTTCTTTGATGGCGCGTTATCTAACATTTGGTCTCGTTTGTTTGGGTTAGGTTAGATTAGGATCGAAGCGCTCATATAAAGGACGTGGCGCGGCGTACATAACAGGTGCGGCGGCTGTGAACGGGTTGGCACTCATCAGATTTGGGTCGTTGATCTTGGATGGGTCGAAGGCGGCGTTGACGTCTCTATATTGGTTTGGCTCATAGGCGACATACGTCATATGCTTGCCGTGAGGGAGAGCTAGGCCGTCGTATCCTCTACCTATCAGCTCATCGACCCCCATCCGGTCGTATTCGTCCCAGCCGGCTGGCTTCTTGATACGTTGAAACATTTTCTTGATGACGCCGTTGCCCTGAGCCCCGACCTCGCCCGCCTCTATGGACGCCTTGTCAGTTGTTGACCAATATTGCCCACCCCAGGACCTGTCTGGGTCGAACGCCGCGAAGTCCTTATCTGTGCCGTGATAGACAGGCGTGTCCGTATCAAAGCCCTGCTCTCGCGCCCGCGCCAGTCGTGCGTCTTGGCTCATGTCGAGCGCTACTGCTGGCGGTGTATCTGGCCTTGCCACACCAGACCTCAAAGCCGCCGCTGGAGCCCTGGTGAAAGCCGAACCCATTACAGCACCTTCAGCCATGTCCATGCCCGTCTTGCGTATGCTGTCAGTCGTCACATATCCCGGCGCTGCATTCGGGTCTTGGTCGTATCCCATTACTTGGCGCCAGCCATTATAGGCGCCCATCAATGGCTTGCCGAACATGGTTGCGGCCCCATCCAACAAAAACCCCGTGGGGCTGAATGGCATGCGCCGCTGCATTAGATCCTTCGGCGCCTTTCGCGTCGATTTTTGATCTGCAAGGCCAGCCATTATACAATTAAACCCTTATTTGTCGTATCAAGCCCTGATATCCAGCACTTTGCTAGACAAATCACGCCGTGGTGCCTAAACGTGGCTTGCGTCGCGGCTTGTCACCCGACAACGCTGGCGTAAACCCACACGCCCCAGTCATCAGCGCATCAGCCCCGTGAGATGCCCAATCATGCAGCGGCTCACTCGACCAAGTCGATCGGCGCTCATTCCAAGCCTTGCGGTAGTTATCGAGAACCGTGATGCCCTTGGCACATCGCTCTTCGTCTATGGCTGTCTTTGACAGAAACGAGCGCGCGGCCTCTATGGCGTCATTCTTGTTTTGAATACGCGGGACCACTTTGAATTTAAGCCCCAGCCCCTTAGCAACTTCGGCGGTAGACTTGGCGCCAACTGCTGCCCAGTCCCGGTTGTCAAGATCGTGCGGGCCGTAATGCGTGCCGTAAACGTATCCGTATTTCTCCGTCTTTTCCCGCAGAATTCGGATGTAATAGTCAACCCCTTCGCCGCTGTCTTCGAAGTAGTCAATGAGTGCGTGACTGCCCCCGGCGCCTGCCTGGTGGAACCAAATTGAGGTACTGTCGTCAACCCCGATATCCCAAAACGTGTCTACCGGAATACTGCTATCCGGCGATATCTTGAGAATGCGTCCAGTCTCTCGGATCTTAACCATCTGCGTCTTGAAGTACGCGCCCTCTATGGACGCTGAGAAGGCTTCTTTGAGTGTCGCGGGATACTCGCGCCACATATCATCGGGACCGATCGTCCGGCGCTTGCCGGCGTACCAAGACTGCTGCTCTGGTGACAGGACAATCCCATCCTCTGCCTCCAGATTTTCAAAGTAGGTTGTTAGCTCTTGCGGGATAGGCCGATCGTCGACCTCTTCAACATACCCTTTGTGGGCGAACCACGGGAAAAAGTGTAGTTTGAAGTCTTGCTCTCGCAGCTTTCGACCTTCGAGCTGGTCTGCTTCCGCCTGAGACACCAAGTCATAGAAGTCGCCAGCCGCACCTTCTGCCGTACTTTCCACAAAGATCATCATGCCCTTGTGGACCGTGCCGAATGCGCCGGTTCTAATCTCCTTCGCCTTGTCCGGGTACTGAGCTGCTATCTTGCCGTATTCAGAGACATGTAAGATCTGAAGCGTACCGCCTCGGTGACTGGTCCCAACCAGAACACCGGAACCATTTGCCCATCTCAGTTCTTGTGTGTTCTCGACCGTTAGAGGCACCGCGTCACGCACTGACTGCGGTAAGCGATCATAGGCAAACTTGATCTTGGCTAGCTTGCGCTTGGCGTCGTCCAGAGTGATGTCAACAATGCCGGCGTTTGTGTTTGGCCGGAAGATACATGTGTCCGTAATGAACACGCTGATCTCTGTTGAGAAACCTAGCTGGCGCGCCTTTGGAATGATGTTTAGGTAGTGCAGATCATCCCACAACTTGCGCTGCGCATCGTTCATTACGAACGTGACTTCCTCGCCCTTCTCGTCCTGGATCTTGTATAGATTATTAAGCCGCCATTCCCTGTCAGAGAATAGGGCTTTGACCTTGTCAGCTGCTGTTGCCATCGTCTTTCGGGAATACTGGCTGTCTGAGCGCATTGAGCAGATCAAGCATTGGGTCAGTTACATCATGCAGGTTGTCGTTTTCATTCTTCTGAATAGCTTTGCCGTAACCGCGATCGAGTATTTCTTTGATAGCAGAGACTCTGGCGGCTTCGCTCTCTGCGTTCTTCATAAGCCTAGCCAGTTCTTTAAGGGCCGCTGGAGCGTATTCCCGAGCTAGGTCACGTACCTCCGCAGTCGCCTTGTTTGGCGTTCCTCTCTTGCGTCCGCCTGTCTTAGCGCCCGTTGTAGTTACCATGAACTTTCTGTCTGTCTAGTTGTGTCTACAGTAGATGGCCGGTTAGCCATCGTCTTCCTCAAACCCGGTAATATCTGATGTCTTCTCTGGTGGCATAGTCAACTTGCGGACAACGTCTCTTGCCGCTTCGTTGACGTGGTCCTCTGTGACCATCTCCGCTGAGGTTCTCAAAGGCATGAACGCCTCTATAGCTGCAGCAATGATTTCTACGTCCGTTGTTACTACTCTAGTGCCCATTGGAAAGTTCTCTTTCAACAAGGTGCGCTGCTCTGTGTATGTCTTCTGGCGTAATCGGGAATTCTGTAGGGCTAGGGCGAAACATACGCCTGCGCTGCTTTGAGATATCCCGCGAAAGTTCATACCAAGCTTCCATACCATATCAAAAATGCGACGGCTGCCAGTGCAATCACGCAAGCCAGCGTTTCAGCAACGCATGAACCAATAGTGCGCCTCATCTCGTCACGCCCGCTAGGAGAAGTCGTTCATGCATTGATTTCAGGAAGGCCATGCGCACATGAGCATATTTTATTTCGTCGTTTATCTCGGCCTCGGTCATTCTCGACCCATGCTGAATGTCAGATAATATCAAGGCGTGCGTGATCTGCTCTTGGTAGAGAGATGAAATTAATGTCTGCTCTCTCTCGCGCGCTGACATTCGAAACCCCATAAAAAAACCGGACGCATTTCTGCACCCGGTTCCTGTCTCTGTGCGCATTTCTGCGAACTATCACTATCGCTATGCGATTTGATATCAAATATCAAGCACTTTATTGCCTCATTTAATCAGGAGGTCGAGATATGTATCCCCAATGTATGCATAAAGCGTCGAGGCCGGCTATTATTAACCCCTCTCCAAACGATTTCGCACCTTGCCGCCCATCTATCCCGGCCCATTGGTGGCCAATATCTTGCGGTGTGAGTGTTCTTTCAATCTGGCAAATCAGAGCTTTCCAAACTCTCGGGCTACCGACTGCCTTCCTTGCGCTTTCGTTTTTACCAGCCCACTCAAATTTGGAAAACTCATAGTCAAATTTATATTCGTCTACCCGTTCGTGACTTTCGCTAACATCAACTCCCAGCCTTCCGAAATAGCATTTCTCTAGCTGCTTGATGGCCTGGTGGTGCTCGGGCTCAAGCAGCTTTATTCTTTCCCAAAAGCTTTTGACTCTCCCTGCTGGACAATCGGTGACCTGATCAAGCCGGGGTGGTTCATAGTCAAACTTACTCAACTGCTCTTTGGTTGGTGCGCAGGCTTCCATGGTGTGTCCTTAGTTTAAACTCTCGCACTAGCCGGTAATCTCTGGGAACTCGTCACGCAGCATTCTTTGTAGGTTAATAATTGCGGCAATCCTTTCTCGGCTGGGCCTGGCGCCGTCGACGGTTACAGAGCTGTTGGTGTTTCCGGCGGGCCTGAGCGTCTCGCCTAGTGATTGAGGCATGTGCCCTTCAGGGGCTTCCAGGTATTGGGTTCTGACGTAGCCGCTTGGCTCTGCTGTTTCCTCGGCCCCGCGCAACCAGGTGGAGCCATACCCAAGGCCGCCAGAAAGCAGCGTTAACCCTGTGCCCAGAACTGCAGTGATCAGTAAATAAACGAACTCTTTGACGCTCTCGCCTGGATTCAGATCCCAAGCAGCTATGGCGCCGATCTTTGCCGTGATGACGTCGATCGGCGAAACCTTGGCTTTGGTCGTTTTAGATTCCGCGCGGGCGTCGGCTATTTTCTTCCGGATGCTGACCAGTTCGGCGTTAGCTTTTTCGACGGCCAGGGAAACCGCCAAGTCATCCCGGCGTTTCATGACCTGGTCGTCAATTTTCTCGCATTCCTTCCCGCAACCGCCCCGCTTGGATTCTCGCGCCCGCTTTTTTTCAAGGTCGGATATGGCGTCTTTGATGCTCTTGGAGTCCTGCCAAACCTTTACGCTTGACGTCTTCCCGATTAAATCGGCCTCAGTCCTTTGGAGCTTGGCGAGGCGCATCCTGACATCTTTTGAAGTCACCGTGGCGTGGTGCGCGTTGATCTTGGAGCCCTCACGCATCGAGAACAGCGCACCTGTGTTGCTGGCAGCATCCATGAACCCAAACACACAGCCGAACGCAAAGAAGGCTCTGGCTATGCCGTAGGCTTGCCGCTGAACAGCAATCGCGGCCAGGAAAAAGAATGCCGGCACCGCGAAACTGATAAGCGCTCCGCCTGCGGCGTTGAACCACTTGGCGAATGTATCGTCTCCAGCCGTGACCCATCCAAAGTAGGCTGTAAAACCCATTGACACGGCTGCTGCAGATATCGCTGCATACCTTAGCCAAAGATGCATCTTCGCCCCCTGAGGCTCTGATACGCTTTGCACAAACTAAACTGTTCGTTTTACTACTCTCTGGCGTTTACTGGTCTTCTGTCGGATCTTTGCTGAGGCATCGAGCTTCGGATTGACCGTCTGCTTGATCCTCGCTCGGCCGGTTGTTTTGTCTATGACTAGCTTTTGGTCTGAGCGGAGCTTGGTCATGTTGCAAACGGGCTTCCCAATCAATGCTGTAGTTTATTGCACTCTCGCCTCTTCCTCCATCTGCTCTGCTATGTGGGCACCCATTGGCGTACCGTCGAACATCTGTAAAGCGTGCATGTAGGTATCCATGATCGCTTGTTCGTGGTCGCGGTCGTCTTGGCTCTGCTTGCGGAGTTTGATGATTTTCCGCATGGCCTTGACGTCGAATCCGGCGCCCTTCGCTTCTGCGAAAACCTCTTTCGTTTCGTCGGCTATTGCCTGCTTTTCGCTGTTCAGCTGTTCAATGCGTTCGACGTACTGGCGCAATGCGCGTTGTGAGGCGTTTGGTAGGGTCATGCGCTTTCTCCGAGCATTCGATCTGTGTAGTTGGCGGATTTCTTAAGCTTGTCGGCTATCAGCCCTTGCAAGCCCTTTTCTGAATCTGGCCATTTGGTTCTGACCTGGATTTTTCCAGCTTCAATTGCTGCGTCCGCAAGATCTGTTCTGCCCTTGGCTTCCATCAAGCTGAGCCAGGTCTTCCAGGTCACGTCTTTCGGCGTCAGCTCAAACATGGTGAGCGGCTTTTCATCCACAGCGGGCAAGGTGCGCGAAATATCGCGCGCATCCGCGCTCGCTTCTTTTAATTGATGGTTATTGGAGGATTGGTGGCAATTGGTTGCCACCCTATCTGTTGCCCATTGCCACCCTGAGCGTTGCCCATTGCCACCCTGAGAGGCGGGAGGTGCAATAATTGCACCCCCTTTATCCACAAGCTGAACCGTGTCATGTGCACCCTGCAGGAGCACTTCTTGCGCATGCAATGCCGCCAAAAGTTGAACGTCAATATTCCATTGGATTGTACCCTTCACCGACTTGCCGACGCGAAATAATATTCCAGCCTTTTCTAAGGCGCTCATCGCATATTGAACTTGTCGTTTGCTCGCGTTGATGTTGTCAGCAATCGTTTCCAACGCTGGAAAAATATTGCGCCCGTCGTCATCTGCGAAGTCTGCGCACTTCATCAACGCCAGAAATTGCGTATGCGTCGGAAATTTCACTTTCCAGCATAATGACATCAAATGGATCGACATCCCGCGTGCCCCTATTGTTCGCCTTGATTTTGGGGGGAACTTTCTTTCCCTGACTTGCTTTCGTCAAAATCATTCTTCATATTCACCTCACACAAAATGAAACGCTTAGAGCCTCGTAGGTAATCGCCTTACCTGCGGGGCTTTTTCGTGTACGCACTAACGCTGGATTACTCTCGATCACACGCAGGTATCTGCACGCTGCAGCCCGTGGGGGTGGTCGTGTTACGCTCTGTTACTCGGCAGGTTTAGACGCAGCCGGAGCGCGGCCCCCGCATGCATCCATGAATGTCGCTAACGTTGTATCAGCCTCAAAGAGATCGGGATCAATCGACAGGCCGGACATCTGCAATTCCAGGAAGATCCTGAGATGGTATCCAGTGGGAATGCCTCGAATTTTCCAACATGCTATTCCAGGTTGGCTCAATCCGAACTTGGCCTGCATCCCGCGCGGGCCTCCATAAAACCTCTCCAGGTTGTCATAGCTCGTTATGTCGTGGTTTTGGGTCATTAGGATCCACATTATTGCTTATTGAAATTAAATGCAAGATTTCAAATTGTTATTGGACAGTAGGCTGTGGAAAATTGCACAACATGTAATGCCGATAGATACGCAAAGTGCCCAACATCTGCTAGATCCAGTAGAGATTGGAAAACGTCTCTATGCGACGCGAACAGCCCTTGAGATGACTCAGGCTGCGTTCGCGGATCGCCTTGGTATGAGCCAATCTACCTACGCGCTCTACGAGACAGGCAAGAGAATGTTGCCACCAAGATGGGCTGTCGCTATAGCTCTGAAATTCAGGGTGTCGACCGATTGGCTTTATTTAGGCGACGCTTCTGGCATTGCCTACACACTCCATGAAAAAATAATGGGTGTTCTGCCGCGCAATTAAATCTACTCATCTCCGCCCCCCCCTGATGGTCAACCAGGGCATCTAACTACCTACTGTATGGCTCATAGTAGGCACGGCAACTTTCCAGTTGTCCACAGACAATTTTACACAATCTAGCAATTCTTTGTTATGAAATGACTATTTCATAACGCAATGATATTTATCCACACGTTCGAGTGAATTTATTGCATTTTGACATAAATCTTCTTGACGTTATTGCATATTGAAATTAACCTCTTCTCATCAGCAGCGGGGAAGACAACCACCCGGACGGATTGCCAGTAGCTGTCAGAGAGGCCCGGCAAGATAAGGCTCGTTGAGCTGATAGCGCGGAGCCGGGCTTCTCGACCCTAAGCGTTCATATTCCTTCGTTCGCCGGTTTCTCCTGTAGCGGCGAACATCACTAGGGAGCCGGAGCGGCATCTTAAACGAGCCGGCTCCCCTCTATCAAAAGGCGAAAACAACATGTCGATCTATGAAACCGAAGATATCCTCTCCGTTGGGCCTGTCGATATTCAAGTAAGAGTTTGGCACGACGACGCCAACGGCATGCAAGCAGAGCCTCTGCGCTATAAATCAAACGGAACATGGCGAACGATTGGCATCAATTCCGGCGCGGACGATCTGATCAAAGCGCACGTCGCTGATGAGTACAATGAGCGCCACCTTCTCTACATGCGCGATACTGATCCGGCTTTCGAAGCTCTCCCTTACGACGATCACCCAGTTTCCACATCTGAGTTCCACGAGATGCGAGTCTAAACCCAACACCAAAGGAGGCTGTCCGATGGAAGGTTTTTACGAAGCCGATCGCGCCTGGGCAAACTCTCTTCAGATCTAAGATCAAAAGCATAGGGGCTTAATGTGTCAATTCTCGCCGTCGCCAGCGTCGCCGCGCTTTGCATCATAACCACGATTGCAGGCATTGCTGCACTCGTGGTTACCGTTGATATTGTTTTGTTTGCCGCTGCATTTTGCGCGTCATTCTCCGCAATTTTGTTTGCATTTCGCGGGGTTAATTAAATGGAAATGTCAACGCTCAAGCGGCTGATGAATGCCGCACAAAGAAATTAACCAGACCGGGGAACCACAATGAGTGAACTTGTTAAATTTAAAGCGGTTACAGAGTTGGCCGATATTTCCGGCCTCGGTGCTGAACATTATCTAGCATTGATGCGCGACACAGTGCCGAGTGGAACAACTGACCGGCAGTTAATTCATTGCCTATCCGTCGCGCGGGAACATAACCTAAACCCGCTGACAAAAGAAATTTATTTTATGCCGACGACAGGCGGGAAAACCCAGCCGATTGTCTCGGTTGATGGATGGATGCGTAAAGCCAACGAGCATCCGCAGTTCGATGGCGTGCGGTTCGAATCTGAAATCGGTGAAGACAACACGATCATTTCAATGACGTGTCACATGTACCGTAAGGATCGCGCTTACCCCGTTTCAGTTACAGAATACTTGGAAGAGTGCCAAGCGCCAAAAGGCCCCTGGCAAACGCACCCAAAGCGTATGCTGCGTAATCGCACCTACTGCCAAGCGGCAAGAATGGCGTTTGGATTTGCCGGCATCATGGAGCCTGATGAGTTTAGGCAATGGCAAGACAATCCCAACCTGAACCCCGAGCCTGTAGCCTTGGAATTTGTCGCCGATGATCCACGCGACGGCGCCGATATTATATTTAAAGGCGAAGCGCGCAAGCGACCAGCATCCGGCGCATTCAAAGACACGGGCGGCATTGAAAAATATCATGCCTTGATTGTCGAAATCGAAGGCGCCGAAACGAAAGCAGACGTGCTTTCTTGCTATGATTCATTTGCTAAAGACGGCACGCCTTGGGCAATTTTCCCGCAAGGTTGGGCTCGACTGGTGCAAGAAGCTTATTATTACAAGCTAAAATCATCAGACAATGCAGACCCCGCGCCCGAACCGGAACTAGCACCGATCGATGCGCTAGAAATGGCCATAAACGCCGCTTCAACACCAGATGATCTTGGCCAACTATTCCGCCTTTCTTTTGACGACGGCACGCCTTGGTGCGCTGTGCCAGCAGATCAACGCGATGACATCCAGGCCGCTTATGATGCGCGGCGTGATGAGTTGATGGAGGTGGCTGGATGACCGTCACCGAGATGCCCCAGCACGAACGGCCATTGTCGGAGCAATTCCGAGTTGTGGCGAAACAGTATGTTGCCGCCAAAAAACAAGCACGGTTCATGGAGCGAACCAGGTCTGCCACCCGTGACAGGATAGCGGCGCGCATCATCCGGGAATCCAAGGAAAAGATTACCAAGGCTCAAGCTATTTTCAATGTGCAGATCTCAGATGAATGGATGCAGTACAATCAGGATCTGGCCGACGCCGAAGAAAAAGCAGACATCCTATTTGCTCAAAAAGAATTTATCAAAATACAGCAGTGGGAAATGACGGACGCAAACGCCAACGTAAGAACTGAACGCAAAATGTCGAGGTGAATTTATGAGTATTCGATACGGACTAACACCAAGAGAGAACGACACCTTAAATGTTCTCGAAGATTGGCTATCTGCCAACAAAGTAGGACCAAGCGTCAGAGATATAATGAATATTCTAGGTCTCCAGAGCACGAGCGGCGTTTGTCGACTACTGAATGCTTTGGAGCTGAAGGGATGGATTAAACGTGTCTCAGGCAAAGAAAGAGCGATATCGTTAATTGATCAAACCCAGCCGACTTGCAAACAGTGCGGTTGTGATTTGGAGCGTGATGCATGACGGAAATGGTTTTTGATAGAATGCACGCACAGGCAAAATGTGGGGCAACGTTGAGCACTCTCGTTGGAAACTTTCCGACAGTTAACCCAGCGATGATTGAATATTGGATGCGAGAAAATGGCTACGCTAGGGGACGTATGGATTATGAGCGGGCACGTGAAGAGAGAGCGGATGTTTGGAAATTTCAAACCACCGAAGGGGTACAGCAGCGCGAAGCGTAAAAACTCCGAAAACTACAAAGACCGTCCGGGCATGTCTGCCGTTCATCTTGACGATATCCGCTCTGTCAACTGCTGCGTGTGCTTCGCTTATCCTAGAAATGAAGCACACCACCTCAAACAGGGCACAGGCGAACGCGGCATGGGCGTCCGCGCAACGGACAAACATGCCGTGCCGCTCTGCCGTAAACATCACCAAGAGATAGAAGACGCCGGCAGCAAGAACGAAAAGCGATGGTTTACCGATCGAGGGATTGACGCTCTGCACTTGGCTGATGCGCTTTGGCGAGCAACTGGAAACGTCGATCAAATGACCCGGATAATAAAGGCTCACAGATCATGAATGAACGCATTGCAGACTTCGCCGGTGGCTTTGTAGCGGCAGCGCTAATCGTTTCTGCGATTGCCCTGCTTTTGAATTAACGGAACACCCCGCCGCTCAATCAGAGGGCTGAGCAAAGAAACTGAGGGACTAACGAATTGCGAGCGCCATAGGTGGCGGTTGGTACTCGCGATATCCCTGCAGCCTACAAGGGGGCTTGTCGCCTTTAGTGGCGCGGCTGCAGGGACAATTTGAAAGGGTTTGACCTATGACACCGAGAGGCCTGACATTGCAGCAAGCCGCCAAATATTGCGGTGTCGGTGCATCTACATATCGCCGTTGGGTTGATGCTGGTTTAATGCCTGAAGTTCTGCAATCCACAAGACGATATGACAGACTCGCAATTGACGCCGCTTGGAATAAGATGTCGGGAATCGAAGCATCAGGGGGCGGCAGCGAGTACGATCAGTGGAAAGCTGCCGGATGAATGCAGTGCTACAGCGATTGAAACACATCAAGACCGCGCGCAAGAAACTGCGCGATGGCACCGTCAATATCCACTATTACCACCGACGTACCGGCAAAAAGATAACTGGCGAACCAGGCTCACCGGAATTCCAGCAATCATATGCTGACGCCTCCAAATTCGACACGAGAAACGATCACAATACTATTGCCTACCTCGTTGAATTATACATGAAATCCGATGCTTTCACTAAGGATTTATCCCCTAGAACTCAGAAAGATCACCGCTCCAATAGCGTTGGCGTCCTCTCTAGGTTCGGCAAGGCTCCGATAGGGGCGTTCGAAGATAAGCGGATTCGGCGTGACATTCGCGAATGGCGGGACAAGCGCGCAGAGAGCAGCCCACGTCAAGCAGACTATGCCCTAGCCTTCCTTCGCCGCGTTCTGAGTTTTGCTCACAATGATGGCATGATCGAAAACAACCACGCTACCAAGCTAGGGCAAGCCTACACTGGCAGTCGGTCAGAAAAGATCTGGCAGGATGAAGATATAGAAGCATTCCTGAGGCGCGCGAGCCCTGAGATGGCCTTGGCGTTGCGCCTGGCACTCGATACAGCACAGCGGCAAGGCGACCTTATACGGCTCACCTGGACTGCGTTTGATGGCCAATCCGTTGCGCTGCGCCAAAGAAAGGGCGACGTGCCCGTTTTGGTTCCCTGCACTGATCTATTGCGGGCTGAACTGAATCGAACTGAGCGACGCGCTGTGACGATCCTGACAGGCAAGCGCGGCAAACCCTGGACAACAGACGGGTTTCGAACCGAATGGCGAAAGGTTGCATTGGCAAGCGGCATCAAGGGGCTGACATTCCACGATTTGCGCGGCACTGCCATCACCCGCCTAGCGGAATCAGGATGCACGGTGCCCGAGATTGCAACGATCAGCGGCCACTCTGTCGACGAAGTGGCGCGCATTCTTGAAACCTACATGGCGCGGACTAATAAAATGGCTTCCAGCGCAATCGCCAAGCTGGAAAAGCACCGGAAAGGCTAATTTTGGATTATTTTTGGCATCCGTACAGAGAACATCTTGACCCCCAAAATGACGTTGAAATAGACGGCCCTCTGTGTGAGCACGAATGGGAAGTAATACGCGATTGCAACGCATCATTGTGGGCGTCCGCATCATACTCGGATTCTGACCAGCCACAGCGCGGTACAAATCCTAGCATAAAACTGCTTGCGTTTTTCACCGACGGTTATTGTTCAGAACGCCTACTGACCGAATGGTTGCGCACTAGCCTACTCGAAAACGAAGACGACGCGCCGGATTTGCAACTGAGCCTCGACGCTCTTCAAGCAACAGCGGCGGAAATCGAAACGCTTATGGATGACATAAAGGCCAAAATGGCCGCGCTGCCAGATAGAACAAAAGAGGCTGATTATGGTAGAACCTGAAAAGATAACCGCCCGCATCATTGATCGCGATAAACATTTTCATGACTGCGATCACGCATGGACGGCTGGATTCTTGGTTGCGATTGCAGGCGCTGTAAAATCTGGCGTAGATCCAACTTTGTTACACGCAACTGTTGATTGCGCCGGAATCACAGAGCGTGAAGCGCGCGAAGCTATGTCAAAAGGTGTGAATATTGACGAAGACACGATTGAGATCATTGAGCGTGCTGGTTTATTTATTATAGACAATGGCGACGGTTGGTGATGGCGGATGCTGATCTAGCATGGATACATAGCTCGCACTACCACCATTCGCGTCGCATGTCGCATCGTCCATCCACCGCTTCGCCCGAGGCGACAAATTCGATATTGTCGCTTTTTGTAGCATCTGTCGCTTCCCCGTCGGATTCCTCCGAACCGCCCGGTTTACGGTAGGTTTTGGGGCTTGGTCGCTCCATTGGATTTGTGTCGCTTCGGCCCCCAACGCTCACTGACTCGCTACGCCAGGGCAAGAATTGACCAGAAAACAGTGTTTTTACATCGCTTAGTCTTGGCCAACGCCGGCATTGAGATTCCGGACGACATGGTTGTGGATCACATCGATAGAAACGGCGTGAATAATAGTCGCGGCAACCTGCGCGTCGTGACACGATCAGAAAACAATTCTTTTCCGCCCAACCAACACTAGAATTATCGGGTCACCGGGCGACACAGATTTCGAGACCGCGCTGAGACAATTGCAGAACGAATTCGCCGAAAATTGGCAACCGAGGTGACAACCGTTTTGTTACACAAAATCACACAAACCCATAAAGCGTTGATTTTATTATGTTTTAATTGTGCCCGCGAAGGGATTCGAACCCCTAACCCCCGGCTTCGAAGGCCGATCTTTGTTGCGACAAATCAACGACTTGACTGGAAACCCTGGATTTTGAGGCCGTTAGACATCAATGACTTAGCGTAGCGGATGGAAACCAAAACGCTCCTTTTAGCGAAACTGAGGATGCGTGATTGCAGCCTCGATCATTTCCATCGCGATCGTTCGATTACGATGTTGAGAACTCCCAATATCAGCGCACGCCTCGATGCCACTCGGTAGATGCGTGATCTTGATGCCAGACGGGCCAGATCCGACATGCTGACCACCGCGATTAAAACCGGCTGGCCACGCCTCAATTTTGATGTGCTTCGGATCGATCACGCAAATGCTCCCTAAGATGTTTCTGAATTTTGCACGAGATAGGCGACGGCCAATGAAACCGGGCCAGATATCTCACGCTCGCCGTTTTCCCATTTACGAACCGTTCGGCCCACGTCTCCGGTTAACAGCAGCGCTAGACCCATCTGGGATTGAGTGAAGCCCAACATTTGTCGAAACTCTTTAAACTCATTCGGGGTCATTATTGTCGTCAGTCCAGCTATCGTCGTTTTCCCAGATAGTCTGAAAGTCTGCGGCGGTCTCGGCTAGGTCACCTATGCGTTGGCTTTCAGAGCGGCTGATCCCGAAACCGCAATGCGTTTCGATGGCAATAACAAACCCCAGCGAACCGCGTGGGTATTCGTTATAAATGTTCTCGATGGTCATTTTCATTCTCCGATGTCTCGCAGCCCTTTTGGGCCGTTGCTGATGATTTAAATATAGGCCCATTGGGCCGCTATGTCAACAGCTAATTCAAATTATTTTTACCACTCCTTATGATGTTACCCAAAACAGCAGGCCCGCAACCGCTGTGATGACAATTGCCACGACAACAATGGCAAACGCGATTTCCCGCACTGCCAGCTCCACAATGCCTTGTGATCTAAAATCCATGATCGGCTCCTCTAACTGGCTTCTGATTTTCGCAAGAATTCTCCGCACCATGACCAATCCGAGATTGGTTCGGGAAATCCGGCATCATCGTTCGAATCCTTGAGATATATAATTGTGTTGTGGATTTTGGGCGGATACCGATAACAAAACCCGAACCCGTTCCCGTCGCCATCTGACACGAAGTAATAACACGCCTTACATATCTCTCCGCGCGGTCCGCCTTCGGCCATGCAGCCGCTCCGTTATTTGTCGTCTGATTTGTACCTAGCGCCCCACAGCGCATAAGCACGAGCCTGTGAAAATCCATGTGGGAAATGCGACACGGCTTCTGCAACCGTGCTGTGCTTGATGCTCTCCCAAGCAGCCTTGGCCTGCGCAAGCTCATCATCGGTGAACACCTTCGGCGGCCGTCCAGCACTCTGGGCGCCATTCTCTGCGCTGACGTTCCCGCTCAGCCGCTCGATAGCGTCAAACAGGATGCAATCACGCTTGTCCTTTGAGCTGCGTCCCGTGCTGGCCTCGAACACCGTGGCGCCTTTGGCCTCGATCGCACGCAGGTGAATCCACAGAGACTTGCGGGGGCGATCCTTGGTGGTTCGCTTCGGCTCTGCCAATAGAAACAGACGATGCACCACGAGCGCGTCACCCTTCCTTAGACATTGAATGGCTTCGCTCAGCGTCTCTCGATCTTCGCCCTCAACATAGACCTGCTCGCAGCCGACAGCATCCAGTGCTTCGCGCTGCCCCGCCTCTGTATATCTCTTGATTGGTCGTATGTATCCGATGTTCATGACACCTTGGTAGCATAGGTTTGTGTAATTTGGAAATAATTTTTGAAATGCTTGATTAGGTATTGCAAAAGTATCTGAGCCGTGTATATTGATCATCAACAGCAAGGGAGCACACCATGAGCTACTTCGAACAGCTAGAAGCTAAGGCCATTGAGATTGCCGCCGACTGCGGTCGCGACTGGCTAGACTGCTTTGAAACAGAGCGTCAGAAGTTCCGCGATGCAGCCCGCAAAGAAATCTAACAGTTAAAGGCCAGACAAGATGAGCGACATCGGCGATGGTGCTCAAGGCTCTCATCGCCCACGATGCCGCCACGGATGGATGGGCGAGCAGCGATAGTGTGGGTGTCATGATTTCCGCCTGCAAATAAGTACATGAAAGGCCAGATTGAATGATCGCAGCGCTCCACATAGAGCCAGATGGCTGTTACGCCGACCTGCCGGGTGTGGATGCTTGGGATGAGGTTCGTGACGCCCGTGAATACTCAGGACCGTGGCCGGTCGTGGCTCATCCAGATTGCAAGCGTTGGGCAAGATTTGCCAAGGGCGGTCCTGCTGCGCCTAACAGTCGGAGAGTTGGCGACGACAAAGGATGCTTCGCCCATGCTCTTTGGGCAGTGCGGACATTCGGCGGCGTGCTGGAGCATCCGGAATCCTCAAAGGCATGGCCGTATTTCGGACTGGCTAAGCCGGAGCGGCACAAGGGATGGAATGACCCAGACAGCTTTGGCGGTCGGTCCTGCTACGTCGAACAAGGTCACTATGGACACATGAGCCGCAAGCCAACCTGGCTCTATGCGGTCGGTATTGATTTCCCAGAGTTGAACTGGTCGAAGGGCGAGCAACGCCTGCATCCAGTTGCGCTTGAGCGCTATGGCTATGAGAAAGCCCGCCGCATCGGCATGACTGCCATGATCGGCGGCAAAGACAAGACAAAAATTCGCAACGCAACGCCTCTGCAATTTCGAGACATTTTGCTCGATATCGCGCGCTCTGCAAATAAGTACAAAGGCCCGGAAAGATGAATTGGTCACCAAACAAAGACGTTCTGAGCGAGCCGATCGATACGCCAGAACCCGGCGAATATTTTTGCGGGGATTGCGGGACGGTCGAGCGTGATCCAATTTTTCTGGATCTGGAAACGTGCTCCAAATGCGGCGAATTTTTAGACTGGGAAAGCGACGAGCCGCCCAACCCTTACAAGTACGCTGAAACGCCCTTCGCAGACAATCACTGAAAGGCCGCGTCGAACGGCTATATTTTTGATATTGTCCACACGACAAATAGTACGACACAGCCAGCAATGCCGCCCCACAACGCATAGCAAGCATAGTCCATCAAAATATGAGCTTTCGGATGGTGCTCGCTGCGAGTGTAGAGGCTGTATCTACGTTGGTTCCCGCGATAAGGACTCCCGTCCACAGCACCATCAGCATCCCGATCCGTCGCCAGAGGTGCTTCCACGCTTCCATTCGCGTTTCTATTTTTGTAACCCTGTTCGCGAGCTGTCCCACCTCTCTGCCAATCGAGTAGGTATCCATAGATCTCAGCCTCTAGGGTCGTCATGACACGGCCTTGCTTTTGGTTTTCTTGCCTTTGGGCTTGCGGCCACAGGTAACGGGACGAACCACCTCTTTGCCTTCAGCCGTCGATCGAATAAACGCCTGTTGCTTGGCAATTTGCTTTTGCTGCCAACACGGTGATTTTGGCGAATTCTCCACTTTTGGAATGGTCAGGGCAAACGCCTGAACATTAGCGGGAACCTTAGCATCTGTATCCGACTGGGCACGACACGCTGCGAGGTGCAGGCTTGCCAGACTTAGCAGCAGCAGAGCGGCCGATTTTGGGAGCTTCAGCATTGTTCTTTTGCACCTTTTGGATGATCCGATTTTCTCCTTTACGCTCACCAACTCGACCAGCTTCGGCAACTTTTCCCGTATGCCAAAAATACGTTGTTACCGCTCCGCCCATGACCAGGGCCACCAGCACACCATTGAGGCTTGGCAAGCCTGGTATCGCGGCCATTGCAATTCTGAGAAAGCCAGTCATGGCGTTTTCTTTCCGATTGAGGCATCACCAAGCAGGCGCGCGATAACCATAACGATGCCGCCGACTGCGATACCGTACCCGAGCGCCGGCACGTTCGCGCCTACACTCGCCGCAACCACCTTGATCGGCTCTAGCGTTGTTGTCGCCTCAGCAGCAGCCGCCGCAAATTCAACAGCCTTCTGCAATGCAATAATGATAACCCCGAGCGCGGTAGCTAGAGCGCTCCGCAGCGTCACGGATTCCTTGACGGTCTTTGTGACAGCATCTTTACCCTCCTCGGCAACACGAATCTGAGCCGCGCTTGGAATGGTTGAAAACGCCTCTTGGTGACCGAGCAACCAGGCTGCATCATCAAGCGGGTATTCCTTCCCAGCCTCATGCCACGCCATCGCCTTCGCGAACCGCAACGCAAAATCAGTGTCGCGCAACTTGTCCTTGGTGATGATCTCATCAGGGCCGATCCCGGCCTTGCTCTGGAAAACATCGAGATAAGATTGAACCCAATTGCCGCCGCTCCATTTTGTGATTGCCTTGCGAAGCGTCCGCCCGGTGTAAGCCCGATCGAACAGGTCGAACAACGCGGCAGCCCCATCGATCGCATCATCGAAAATCGCAATCTTGTTGCCCTGGCCAAGGCCATCATTTAGCCCCTTGCCGCCGATCGCACCAAACTTCCGAGAAGACGGCCCCGGCCACATCGCACCAGGATTATTGTATCGGATCGATGCAGGCCCCTTGTTCCCCAAGAATGACGGCCGCTCTGTTTCTATGCTCATGATATGCCGATCTTCCTGACCTCAGTGGCCAGTAAATTGCCAAACGTTGCGAGCTTCCCAACCTTCTCTTCAACGCCGTTGATCTGCCGCGCTATCTCCGCATACTTCCTCTCAAGTTCGACACTTTTCTGCTCTACGGTTTCTTCAACTGAAGCAACAAGGCCACTAACCGCATGCACCGCTTCCGCGAGTTTTGTAAGCTGCTTGGCAACATGTGGGCTTTCCCGCTCTTCAACTACAGACAGGCGGGATCTGATGTCGCCGATCGCATCCGCAAGTTTCTCTTCAATCGTCACGCCGAGCCGCGACCCAAAACTCCGCACAAGATCATTCGCATCAGACGGAGTGATAGTCCCTTGACCTTCCAACGCCTCAACCTTCGCGCGCAATGCATCCATGCCGCGCGCGATGAATTGGAGACGCTGGATATACTCGTCCGGCAGTTGCTCAACGACTTGCGCCGAAACAACCTTACCGTCTACACCGTCGCGCGCCCTAGAGGCTAAGGCGTGTGAAATTTCTTCCGTTCGTTTAGTCGAGTGTACGGCTAGGCCAGTGACCGGAATTGTCATCTGCGTAATCCCCTGGAATTGGGTTTAAATCTTTGATTACGCGCGCCGCTTTGATTAAAGCAGACTTATACTGCATTGCCGCTTGGCAAAACGCTTGGCACTGCGCCGCTGTCATAGGAATCTCATTATTTGTGGCATCAGTCCAAGCAAAATCAACATCAGGATTATCCCAACGCAATCCCTGTGTCCCTTGAGGATCTGCGATCATCGCACCAAGTGAAAGCCCTTGAGCGCCCGCGATATTTTCACGACTTCCGACATCAGTTTGGTATTCGGCGGCGGCATAAACGAATCCTGCATTTATACGCCGATCGCGCTCTGCGTTTACGTCTGAGCTGGTGACAGCAGGCGCGACATAGGGGTCGATCACGCCGCCATCTGCGAGAAATGCAATCATTCCGCCTTGTACGTCAGAATAGATGCTGGTTGATGCTTCCTGTCCGTTATCTCGGATTATGTTGACGTGGACAAGATCATCGAGCGCAACGTATCGAGCCGATTTTATATCATGAGTTATCATTTTACATCCTAGCGTTCATGAAGATTTTTCCGCTGCCCGTGTAACAAACAAGAATTCTACCGAGCACGAGCGTTCCTGTTGCAAAGGCTGCGTCAAATGATATTGCCGTTGTTGAACTGTCTGAAGCGCCCAAGGCTGTTATTGTCGCGGTTGTTGAGGCATCATAGATGTTGAGCGTTCCTGTCAGAGACAAACTAGGCACGACGCGCATTTCAACCGGAAGCGAACCACCCAGCCTAGACACATTGATGCCGCCTGTAGCAACGACACCTTGAAGCCAACCGTTCCCGAGATTGGCTTGATAATATCTTTTGCAAAGTGCTAAGTCGTCGCCGTAATCTGGAAGCCCAAACGGCGGTGCAACACCCGTAGAATCTGGGTCGATATAAACGCCAACGTCAAACAATTCTAAAACGTCCGTTGAGTTTCCAATACCGTTGGCAGATGACGACGTTCCGTAATAATTTCCGGCCTGCCATGCATCGGCTGTCGTCTGGAATGTGCTGCCCACTGCGTATGACCAAATTAATGTCATGCCATGAACTGCGCCAGTTGGCCATGTCCCAGTTGTGTCGCCGGGAAATACGACAGTCACAACTTGATCAGATCCGGTCGTTGTGAACTCGCGAACATAGGAGCGATCCGCCGCAGCGTTTTGCAATGTCACTGTGTATGTTGCAGCCGGCCATTTGCACCCAAAACTAACAACCATGTCCCGCGCGCCGGACGTCCCGAACAGAAAATCCGCGACTTGCGCGCCCTCCAACCGCTGCCGGCAGATTGCATACTGCGCCGCAGCAATTGACGTGTCTGGACTCGTCACAGTCATGCGATGCCGATGCGTTGACCCTCCAGGCGTAGCCGACGCGACCTGCGCAACGGTTAGTGTCCCGTCTTGGCTGTGTATCAGTTCAAACTGATCCGCCGCGAAATATCCCGACGCTGTGCCCGGTGTAGTCCCGTTTTCTTGACTATAGCGGATGCCTGGATTCGTAACAAAATTGCGTGATAGTGCAGTTGATGACCCTGACCCGCCAAGGGCATCAATTGCCTGTTTAACCCGTTGCGGCGTCATCGAACGCAACGCGGTCTCTGTGCCGGCTTCCATTTCAACTTGAGAAGCCGCCGTTAGTGCAGGCTCTTTCGTCGATGTTGCAATTGCAGCCCACGCCGTTAAATTTGCGGCGTATGCCTGAACATTTGTTCCAATTGCGAGCCCGAGATTGCCTCGGGATAGAGATGCATTATCAACGTCATTGAGATTATTAGCGGCCAACAAATCACCTGTGCCAGCGCCCGATGCACCCTTGTCGCCAGTTCGTGTGAATTCGACAATCAAATCATCTGTATCGGATATCGTGCCACCCGAGCTGTCGTGGGAGATCGTAAAGCGACCGTAAGTAGTGCCGTCTGTGATCGCGCTCGTGATTCGATAATTCGCAAAATTCTGAACCGCACTTTCTTTTTTAATCAGGATCTGGCCACGGTTAGTTAACGTCGTCGAATCGTCCCACGTTTTGATAAAATTTTCGTAGTCTGGCGAACCCGTGTCCGATCCAGAATACGAGATAGATATTTCCGTCGCTGATCCTAGCGCTGCATTGTTGAGTCTAATGTCGCCCGCACCAGGATCAGCCGCCGTCGTCGTTGAGCTGTCGAAAGTGAACCGCACGCCACCCGACACGCCGGCCGGGCCTTGTATGCCCTGCTCTCCTGATCCAACAGACGTGAAAATCACGTTTAGATTATCGTCATCCGCAAAGGTGCCGTTAGACGCTAGCCCCGTTACCGTCCATTTGCGATAAACGCCGCTGTCAGTTTCCACGCTGTCAATCGAGAAATAACCAAACGTCGTAGGTGTTCCGACCTTGGTAATATATAAATAACCCTTAACTGCCGTCCCGAGATCATCCCAAACAGACAAGATTGGGCCGAACGGTTCCGCATTTGGCCCCATCTCTGATACATAGAGTTCTGTGGCGGATGTGACATCCGCGTTGTTCCACGCGAGCCGCCCCGATCCTGGATCTGTGTCGGTTACACCGTCGTCAAAGACATACGGCAAGCCCGTAAGGCCCTGCATTTCCGCCAAGGCCGCCGATGGCTTGGCGTACACGATAAACATAACCGACACGTTGCGTCCGCGCGATTCCGAGCCAGTCGAATTGTTAACTGTCGTCGTTGTCGAAGCTGATGCAGAGTGCGTGTGCGTGCCGCCGCTTTGGGTTGACGCTGACGACGCTGTGGAGCCGGCGCCAGCCGGCGTGCCAGATGTATTCGGAATGACGCTAACGCCGTAATCCTGATCATAACCATTGTTGGTCTGCTGGTGAGTATGTGCCCCGCCACTCGCAACGCTGACACTTGTTGAGCTTGACGCAGTATGCCCGTGCACGCCTGTATTCTGGCCCTGCTTTGTGCCGACTGCATCGCCTGTCGTTCCATCTCCGCGATTGGTTCGGCTTGCCGCATCAGGATCTTTGCCAGCGGCGTTATCGTAGCCTCGCAAAAATTCGCCGCGATAGTCTGGAATGTTAAAGTTCGCGCCTGACCCGCCGTATTTGTACGCATACTTTGCAAAAAGCTCTGGATAGGACACCGTTGCCAAACTTTGCCCGTTAGCCTCAAGCCAGCCAGCTGGAACGGTATCATGAGGATATGGAAGCACTGCCCCGACGGGCAGAAGAGAGTTGAGCGCATATGTGCTGACCAAGCTCGGAAACAGAGCGTTAGCAAACACGCCGGAATTCAGCAGCAGAAATTCATCAGCGGCCAGATTGTAACACACAAACGCTGGAACATTTATTTGCACATCGCCAGCAGAGAGATTCGTTGTTGTTTTGGCTCGCAGCGGCTTTGCGCCAAATGAATTCACCTTAAGCGTTGAGCTGCCCACGTTGGTTTGATGGGGTTTAATCAGCAACAACAGACCATCAACCAGCGCAGCCGGTGATGAATCAATGGTGACTTCATACACGTCAGCCGCGCCTGTTGTGGCGCGCGCTATAGAGATGTCATTACGCCACTCAGCGACGCGGCCCATCATCGCCCTCGATGAGTTGTTGACGGTATCCGGGTCTTGCCCCTCAACCCAATTGATGCCGCTGTCTGCGTCGTCGTTTTCTGAAGCGGTCTTTGACCATGTGTGTATGCTAGTCATCTGCTGAGATGGCCTTTCAGAGTTGGCTCAAGATGGCATAAAAAAGCCGCCCTAGAAGGACGGCTGTACGCTGGATGGCAAGGCGATATTAGTTATAAAACAGACGCCCGCGCGGCATGGCCGGGCTCTTTTCGATTGTAGGAACTTGCGTCTTGATTTTCTGCCTAGTCATTTGGCCCCCTGCTTGGTGCATCCGGCGTAATCGCTGGCAGTGCTCTGTGTGTAATATTCCCAACAATCGCACCCAACGCCTCACGCTGCGATTGACTGACACCGCTTCGCGAAGCCCTCGCAATCAGCGCTTGAGCTATGGCGTCTCGCGACACTCCACGCGCAGCAAGCATCTGTGCCGCATCCGTTGCGATTGCTAATCGTCGATCATCAAGCGCCCCGCGCAACATGAAATTAAACGCTCTTAAACCCGCTTCAGCCGTCGCACCGTATAGCGTCTTTTTGCCAACTTCGTTAAGGTGATCAACCGGGCTCACCGCAAGCGGAAATTCTTTTTGTGCTGCTAGCCTTCCGGCTGTTGCAGAATTTCCCATGATCGACCGGCTTGAATCCGAAAAGACAGCCTCCGCATCCGCTGTTCGCGTCAGATTCCGAGCTGCATCCGGCCCAACAATTGCATTTAACTTTCCGCGCGCCTCGCCGCTTGATAAAATCATACGGCCCTTAGTCGCGCCGCGTTCTGTTGCTGTCCCAAATGCGCTTTCCGCATTCATCATGCGCTTACGAAGATCTTCCCTAACACCTATTCGGCGCCCTCCGGCCTCCGCTGGGCTTGCTGCCGACATAGCTCGACGAACCCTTTCAGCGCTCAGAGATTTATCTCCCAACATAGTCAAACCTTCGCGCCCGCCTTGCGCAAACTCAATTCCATTTTGTGCTGTGCCACGCGCCTGCCGGTAAATAGTAGACCCTTGGCGCTGTAAAATGTTGTCAATCTCATCGTTCAAGTCTCGCGATACATTTCCCGCAATGCGGGCAACGTTTCCGCCTTCCGGACGCGCAGCCGCCGCTTCCGCAACCTCGTCAACACCGCGTCGCACATAGTCCAACAACGCCGAATTGTTATTGCGCACCTCAGCAGGCATACCGTCCGCCACCATCAGCCTTCGTGCATTATCTACAATGTTTCTATCCAGTGCCTCCGCCCTAGCAACCAATTCTCGCAACCTTGGCGTGTATTCGATTCTAGTTCTGTGAAACTCTCGATATAATGGGTTTGCCATAGCATCAGACACGGCCTTGCCCGCCTCCATTGCGCCCTCAAATGTGGTATAGCGTTGAGACGGCCCACCGTTCATTGATATCGTCCCGCCTTCCGGTCCGATGTTCCGATTGATCGCACCTGTTAGACGACTATTAGACAACCTATCCCGCGCATTTAAAGCGCCTTTTACAACCGACTGTCCCCTACCTGGTGCGTTGGCTATCGCGCCAGCTTGCCCCCGCAGGTTGTCGCCCATGTCAAGCAGCATGCCTTCCGGCCCTAGTTGCCTAGATCTCGCACTATAGCCCCGCGCGCTGTCCATTCCATCATCTACAAGAGCGCGTTGCGCTCGGTTGACGGCTCCCCGGCTGTAGCCCGATAGTGGTGTAACTGGGCTTCGGCCCGTCAAACGTTCCGCACCATGCCGCACAGCATCACGAACGCCTGTTGCTGTACCTGTTACGGCCCTGCCTGCAAGCCCCATCGCAGCCGGCGCAACCACTCCCACGCCGCCGCCAATCAAGCCTTGCCAAGCCCGATCACCAGCCCCCTCGCCAGCCCCAATACCATACGCCGCACCAGCTAATCCGCTATTAAGTGCCAAATTGCCCGCTTGAGCCGGCGCACTTGCACCGGACAAAACATTAAAACCCCTCGCTCCGGCTTTCAACAATGCGCCGCCACCCAATATTCCGCCCGCTAACTTCTGAGCGCCGCCAAGCGTAACATCTCCAATAATCGGCAACGATCCTATCTTTGTGCTTTCTTTATCGATCGCACGATAGATTGCGCGCTGGTATGCTAACGCCTCATCATAAGCGCCGGAATTGTCCAGCCCCAATGCGCTTTTAACTGCGCTGATGGGTGCAGCCGTGGCAGCTTGCGATTCATCCAAAAATGAACCGACTAACGTCCCGCGTGTTACATTTCGCCATACGTCATCAGCATATTGCAGCGTTGAACCCTTGTTCGCTGCTCTTTCTTTCGAGACGAACTTGTCGGCCCACTGTCGCATGGCCTTTTTGCGCTGTGGTGCTGGAAGCTTCTTGATTGCCATGCGCACGTCATTCTTGGATTGATCAAAATCAATCCCGAACGATTGCGGAGCCTTCGCCGGTTCATAGTTCAAGATACCGAACGCACTAACACCGTCGTTAGGTTCAACGTCTTTTTCAGCTATCAATTCGAGTGCGGAAACGCGGCTCATACGCCAAATTCCTCTTTAAGCTTTTGTTTCACGTACAACTTAAATGATCCCGGATCACCTTGCGGGTTCTGCTGCTTGGCTTCTTGCAATAACGAACGTGCTCGATTGTCCATAATGCCTTCCATCTGGCGTAGGCTAATCGGTGCGCCCTTGCTTATGTCGCCTGAGAACTTCCCGCCTTTCCATTTGCCGGAACGTAGAAAGGTATAGCGGGCCATCGCAAGGCGCATCATCTTGTGTTTCGAGTTCAACTTACGTGTGAACTCGGAAGGTGAATCGCCGCTTAGTGGATCATCGCCAGGATCAGGAACGCCTTGTCTTAGTCGCATTGCCTCTTCGGCGCTCATCTGGGCGCCGGTCATGTCGCGGATGTAATTATTTATGTTTTCGATGGCGGACATCTTAAAATCTGAATAATCCTCCAGATATTTTTGGGTCTCTAGGGACAATGAACCTTGCCCCTTGATCTTTTCCCACCACTTGGCACCGATAGCTTTTAACCCTCCGCCGACGGTCAAAAACTCCGGCCTGTATTTCGATTCAACGTCAGCCAAGCGGGCCGCTTGCTCAGTCGCGTTAAAGATCTTTTTGTCAATCTCGTTGGCTGTTGGCCTTGTCCAAGCTGCATCTTTCGCATTTCGGCTGAGCAAAGCATTGCCCATGCCCGGTGAAATCAGGTTGAGACTAAGCGCCCGCTTCTGCTCCGGTGACATATTGCTGACCGGCGATTGACCACCCGCTGCTGTTTGTGTCGGGATGATATTGGAGTCATTTGGCACGACGTCTGACGTTGGCTGAAATCCACCAGCGCTGGGCGGCTGAACTTCATTGCTCTGAGGCTTGACAGGAGACTGAGCCGGCTGTGCAGCTCCACCACCGCCCGTAAGCTCGTTTAACAATTTGACTTTGGCGTCTCGCAGAGGATTGCCAGCCTTCAAACTATCGATTTGCAGCTCAAGTCTCCTTCGGATCAAATCGGAGTTTGGACCACCGTTGCCTTGCTTCCATTGGGTGAATGATACTCGTGGTTGCCCTGCTGCCTCACGCTGCTTTTGTGAAAATTGATACTCTTGAATAGCTGCTGTTGGAGCGGGCGCCCGGTGGCCTCTTTTGGCCCGTGCTGCTTGCGCTTTCGCTAGATCTAAACGCGCATCCATGAGCGGTTTCTGAGAGACTTGAGCGGACTGTCTCAAGCGATGCGTTCGATCTTGGTTAGCTTGTGCTCGTTCGGCCTCTTGCTGCCTAAGATCCATCAACGACTGTTGATGCCGAGCATTTTGCAGTTGGCTGAATCCTTTGCCGACGTTTCCGTCTGACAGAATTGAGAGACCTGCCATGGTCATAGGATTGAGGAGTTGGTTCGCGAAATTACCAAAACCGCCTTGCCGTTTGCGCTCCATCTGCGGATGTTCCTGAATTGGTGTTGGTCCCGACACGCTTGGTATTCCAGCGGCCCCGGCTGTGTGTGATGCGACTAACGTCCTAGGCGGAGATGCTAGCGGCGGGTTTGCAGCGGCACCTTTGGCCCCTGTCCAGTTCGCCGCGCTTAGCTCTCCGCCGTCTATCATCCCTTCCATACCGCTGGCGTTGTGCCATGGCTGGACAGGGTTTCCAGGCGTTCCCGATCCGTTACTCGTTACCGCGCCCAACCATGCTGCCTCATTGGTGCTGCGGCCATCTTTAGACGCTTGGTTGCGCTGTCCTTTAGATCGCTCGTATGCGTGCCCGTGTCCGATCCATTCGCGGCCCTTGCCGAACCGTTCCCGATCTTGCGCCTGCGATCCTTCATAGTATTTTTTGAGCGACGTTAGCTGTTGCTGCCCTGGCATTTGACCGACTTGACCCGTAGCCGATACGCCGAACGCTTCCCGGTTGGCGTTGTATGCGTGCGGCGCTTGCAGGTTCGGGTCACGCGCCCAAACCTGCCCTCTTGGCCCCACTTCAGTATGGTACGCGCGCTTTCCTGTGCCGTCGAAATTGCCGCCGCGATCGTGCGCAATGATATATTTCCAGCGATCAGGTATTAGTGGCTGCATTGCTAGAACCCTCGATCTCTCATAGTTTTGGGGTGCCTTTGACCCATTACCAAGGCACTCCAGAAGATCCAGGCGCTATGCCGCCCGCCAACAACCCGCCGCCGCCGCCGCCGCTCATCGAACCGAATCCATTCATTGCCATCATGGGGTTGCCCGACATGATACCGGCCGCAGCGGTTGCACCGCCTATCACTTGACTCATCGTGCTCGGTTTGGAACTCTGAACAGATGTACTGTCACTCGTCCCGCCCGCGCCCGCGATAGGCAAGCTCTGCCTAGTTAGCCAATCGTTTGCACGCAGTCCTGCTGTGTTTTCTGCGTCAAGTTGAGCATTTCGTTGCATGCCGACGTTCTGCAGCATGCCGGCCTGTTGGTAGTTTGATTGATCGAGGTTGCGCGCAAGCTGTGCGCCTTGGAAGCCCTGGCCGAATAGGCTTGATGCGGCGTTGTCTAGGCGACCCTGTTGGGCGTTGTAGTCGCCGTAACGCAAGTTCAACTCCTGATTACCCAGCTCTTTCGTCAGAGACCCTGTATGCGCTCCTGAGCCGTATCGACCGGCTGCCGAGAACTGACCATTCACAGCGTTCGACGTGCTTTCCTGCTGTCTCTGGATGATGTCTTCGAGGTATGGATTGCTACTTGGATTAGATCCCACGACGTTGCGTAAATAGTCTTGGCCGATGCCGTGGTTTTCCGTGCTGCCCTGCACAACAGGCTGAAGATACTGATTGGCAGAGCTTTGGCCGTTGGCAAGCCCCTCCATCCGATCGAGGCTATCGTTATACGTGCCAGAATACTGCGGCTTGAAGTTGTTGACATCGCCAGCCAGGTTGCCCGCATTGGTCAGAGCTGTACGCAAGTTGCCCTGAGCCGGTGCCCACGGATCTCTCTTGGTTGATTGCTCGGTTGTCTGTGATGAGCCCCCCATTATAGGTCTTTCTCCAACAAAATGTGTGTCAGTTTGTAGTCAGGCATGTGCTTTGCCCAGCCTTTTCTCGAATACGTTTCGACCCGCGTGCAACCTTGTGACCGGGCATAATCCTCAAGATCATCAAGTAACCCGATCCAAGCGTGCAGCCCCTTGCCGACCGTGAAGCGTATCGTCAGACTCCGCAGTCCAGACGATGCAACTAAGATCTGAGTTCCAACCAGCGCGCGCGGGCCGGACGCTCCAACAACAGCCCACAGCGCCAGTTCGCGGTTCGTGATCTCAGAAATCAGAGATTCCATCGTGTGGCGGCCGTTACAGCCATCAATCACCTCGAACATAAACGGCTCTATTAGATCCCAAACGCTGCCCAGCTCATCCGGCTCGATCGCGACAAGTTGGTGCTCAACCTCCAAGACTGACGTAGTCGAAGGTTCGATCTGTCTGTGCATTGTTGGCGTGGGTAAGGGTGAAGCTTCCGCCTGCGGTAGCGCTGACATACATGGTTCCTGCTGCTTGTTCTGCTGCTGCGTTAGAGGTACGCGGCACTAGTATTGGTACACCGCCCGAATTGAGCGTAGCTTTTGTTACTGTCGTTGTGGTTACACTCGCCGTGAGCGTCAAACTGCCCGTTGCGTTGTTGCGGCCTTGGATGAGCTGCCGAATTGCATCAATGATGGTGCGCTCGTTGGCGCCTCTTGGAGGAAGATCGTTCACCTTGACCCCGCGTCACTAATTTCCGTGCTCATGCCCTTTGCATAGGTCCAGTTAGCTCCAGCAGCGATTTTGATCCGCGCCCGCGCCAGATTTCCTGAAGCCCAAGCCGGCACGATGCCGGTATCTTCCATGCTTTCTGATGCGTTGAATGACACCGTGTCGCCGTCGCCTTCTCGCGCTGCGACTTCCACTGTCACCGACCTCGTATCAACGTGTGGCCGTATGCCTTCAACGAGTGTCCGGCGCCCGTCCCGTTGACCGTCTGCCGTTACAAATCGCGCTTCTAAATTGGTGCCTTCGAAATGAGCAAGCTTGTTATCACTGTTGATAATCCCAACAAGCGGCGCTCCACCTTTCCAGAATGGCGAATCAAGAGATACTGGCAATGTGTCAAGCGTTCCATACGTGTTCATGCCATCCAACGTCACGCCGGCAGTAAGCCACGATGCGAGCGCTTGGACCGAGAATTCGGCAATCGCCGCTTCGTCAATCGACCAGTCATAGATCAACACCTTGTCAGGTATCGTCGTAGATGAGCTTGACTTGCTAACATAAGGCCAAAGCAACGCAGAATTCTGCGGTGACACCGCGCCAAGCACAAACAGTCCAGAGCCTGACTTCAAATCATCCAAGAACCAACGTTGCCATTTGCCTATTCCGATCGGGCGCGCGCTACCGCCGCCAAGATCCATTCTGTAGAACCCATCAGACGCCAGGTAGAATGCCTCCTGACCTAGCCGGATGAGAGAATTAGGGGCAACGAGCCCACGTCCACCCTCAACCTCATCAAATTGCATAATGGCTTCGGAACCTGGCAGGTATATTTGCCGAGTAACCCGAGATCGTTGCATCACGTACCCGACCTCGCCACCAATATAACCTTGGATAGGGCCGCCCGTTGGCATGTCCTGGTAATCTGATGACGCAGTGCCTGCTGTCCAGCCCTCAACGTTGTTAAGTGCCGACCATTGCAGTCTGTTTTCATTGCCGTTGATACCCGCAAGGACAACGAAATCCCGCATAATATCAACATATCGAGCGCGGGGTGGAGAGCCACCCAATGCCTGGAAATTGCCACCACTCGCAATACTGGCTTTCTGCACATCGTCAGCGTAATTGGTTGCAATAACATTGTCACCGAACGTTGCAAATCTCCAGCGCTCGCCGGCGCCAGTAAGATAGCCCCCGCCTGATGATCGAGTGATTTCTGTCCAGCTTAGGTCCGACGCCAGCTCATACAAACCTGTTTGAGTGCCAGCATATGATTTGCCGGAGCCATCGTCTTTAACGACCGTCGCAGCGCCCCGGCATTCTCTGGCCAGCGCAGACGATACAGCTACGGGAGACTTCAGCGGCCGGAACCCCTGAACCGTTGGCAGGACGTTGACAGCCTCCAGCATCATGTTTCCGTTGATGGTCTGAGCATCTGGGTGCCAGTGGCCATATGGAATCATGGAATGGCCACGCGGGGTTGAGAACGGAGCTTGCCGCCGCCGTGCCTGGTAGCAGATGCAGACCTGTTAACGCCGCTCGCCCCGGATTTATACCGAGCAAGCCAGCCCTGTGCGCTCTCACCATCTTTGAGAAACGAAAACGCCTCAAACAGTACCGCAGACAAATACAAGTTTGGATACGTCGTCAGGATCTCATTCTCTGTATTGGATGACGAAATGCCGTCTGGCCGCTTGTAGTAAAGAGCGCTCAACGTCCCAGCCCATCCAGACGGCGCAACCCGCACTTGATCGCCTTCGATTGTGTACCACCGTGGCGAGCCCGTATCTGCATAGTTGTATCTCGTCGCGAACGCATCCGGCGATAGGTAATCAAGCCCAATTAAATCCGTTGCCCGTGACAAGCGCAGCAAGCCGAGTGAGCTAACGGGCAATGTTCCCGTGCTGCTTGCAACTGCTACGTCGTCAGTTTCCGTCATTTCCTTAACGCGCACCGCCGCCGAATGCATTGGGTCTCTAGGATCTCCCACCCCGTTAAAGATCCGATCTTCAGCTAGGCCGATAAACGTCTCGATCCGGTTGGAAAACGTCGAGTCGGATCGAGCCGCATAAACCTTAACTTCTGCAACGAGAGAGTCGTAATCGATGATTGCCATTAGATAATTATCTCAGCAGTCTTCAAATACTTCCATTCTGGATCGTTCAGAAGCTTCCTAACGGCTGGTTGATGATCGTCATTGAAAGCGTCAACGCCGTATTTCGTGAGCCATATCATTTGAACATTCATGGGGATGCTTGCGGCCTTCCACATATCAGCGTCTTTTGCATAATATGCGCGCCCCATGCTTCGTTTCTGATGATTCATGTCCAGAATGCCTTGGACAACTTCCGGGTCTTGCCAGTTGTGCAGGTGAAACGTATCCCCCTCACCATCGACGAAAGTGATGCCAACCCCCGTTTCAGGGTCATATGAAAACAATTTCTGATCCATTAGTGCTTCACCTCATCCGCTGGAAACATTTCGATGTCCCCGCCCTCTTCGATGATCGGTTCATTGCGGGCTCGCTCGCGCTCTTCAGCTGTCATCCGATCAAAGCGCTGCATATTGGTATCTGCGTTTTGCTTCTGGAGAACTGTCGTATTCTTGGCTTTCGCCTCAACCCGCTCTTTTGCGATGTCGGCCTGAAGCTTGCCGTCGATTTCAATCGCGAGCCCGTTTGCAACCAACAGCGCAGCCGTTTCTTTTGTGATGTCATCGCCAACGAATAGACGGTCGTCTCTATGGTGCTCGCGTCCCTCATCCCCTCCGACACGTTTCCCAATAATCTGGATTTGGCGCAAATCAGCCCCGGCAGATAAATCCGCCGAGGCTGCTGCTGTGACCTTATGAGGCCGGGTTTTCTTAACCATTAAGCGACTGTGATCTCTGCGATTTTGCCGTTGCCTGCCTCGTTGTGGCTGCAGAGCGTCATTTCTGCAGACAGCAAGCGCTTATCAGAGTGGCCGGTTTTAGCTAGTGGAACTGTTTTGAATGGCTGCAAGAATTTGACACTCCAGAGCTTTGGATCAAGAACAAGCGCAGTGCGATCGCGGCTGAATCGGTTAGGCACAATGCGATGCTCACCGAAGTCAGACACATAATAATCAGCAGCGCCGAGGATAACGGCACGCTTCATGCTTGAGCCATTGTCTTTGTACTGCGTAGCGATGCCACCAAATCCAGACATGACCTGCTTGGTTGATCCGCCAACCATGATCATCGTTGGATCGCCGCCAGCTGTCCAACAGCTTTTGATAACGGTTTTGAGAAATGCTTCCGTGACAGTTCGCGGCGTTCCGTCCGTTGCAGCATCAACAATTCCGGTGCCAGTATTAAAGCCACCAACAGCACCACCAGTACCAAACGACACGTTCGTTTCGATCCAGGATTCAGCGCCGCCCAATTCGCCAGCTGTCGAGGCATTGCCAACAACAGAGGCATTGTTCGTTGTCAAAGACGCCTCCATATCGCGTTTGACCTCTTGGCCAGACTTAGCAACATGATACTTCAGCTCGCTTGAGCGGCCAGCTGTATCAACAGCCTGTGCCGACGTGGAAACCACAACGACTTTCTCAAACAACTGCACAACGTTCTTGACACGGGTTGGGTGGGTCATCGTATCGCCGGCCGCGTCGTCGCCTTCGATCGCGGCATTGGATGCGCTTGCGGCTGCCAGCGTGTCGATCTGCCATTCTGGCGTGCGGGATTTGGTCTTGCCCTTCTTACACATCGAATAGAACGGCGTTTCAGTTGGCGAGATGTTGCTGATTACGTCTGATAGATCCTCGCGAATGCCAGTCATGGCAAACGTTTGGACTGCGCCTGTAGGTACTGCCATTGTCCGTAGTCCTTAGAGTAGGCCTTCGAGAGCGTCGCGCGCATCTTCGAGAGAGCCGGATTGCTGAAGCCGCTGCATGCCATCCTGTGACCTGCGATTGGCTGGATTGCCTTGTCGTGCTTTTCCCTTAACCAGCTTCGGTTTAGCCTTTACAACCTTTACGGCTGTCTCTTTGGCTGCCGACTGTTCGCGGTACGCAAGCGCATCTTTCAACACGCTGTAGAATCGGGAATCATGCACGGTATTAAGTGTTTCTTCGTCAATGCCGTAATGCCGTGAAGCCCCGTCACGCACCTTGTGCGCGCCGGCTTCCTCTTTCAGCTCTGGCCATACCTCAAACAACTTCTGCTGTTCGCGGGCGAATTTTGCCCTGCCGACAGCCTCTGTTCGTTGATGAGTTTCTTGCTCAACACGCTGGCGCTCGGCTTGCACATGCTGGTGTTGCTGCGCCTGTGCCTGAGCGTGCTGCTGTTGATTGAAATACATCTCCGGGTCGTAGTTCGGAGAATTGGGATTGATTAGATCTTGGTCTGGCGCCATCGGCTGAAGCTGTTGCTCCAACAGCTGCAAGCCGGTTAGATACTGCTGCCCAACCTCAACCGCTTCCATGATCGCGCGGTCATAGTCGGGCGGAGGCGGCGCTGTGGCGCGAACGTTTTCCAGCTCTGCTTGAAGCTCTTGCGCGCGCTGATAGCCTTCGAATACTTCGGTTGCTTTTAAGCGTTGCGGCTCTTCGCCTTCAGCGGCCGGCGGTAGCTCAAAATAGTCTTCGTCGTCATCGTTGTCAGCTTCGGCCTCTTTGGCCGGGTCGTCTGCATCGGCTTCCTTCGCTGGCTCTTCGGTCTCTTCAGCGTCTCGGCCAGCCTCTTCCTGATTGGCTTTGAATCGGCCTTGATCGTCACGATCGCCGTTAGCAACCTCTAGCTCTTCGATGTCCGGCATGTGCAGTGCGGCGCCTGATAGGCTCTCGTCTTGGGCGTGTGCTACATCACTCATTATTTTCCACCTTCTCCAGCCTCTGCTTGGCGCTTTCGCCTGCTGTGATTATCGATCTCATATCTTTCTTCAGCTCTCGCATCGCCCGTAATTTCAGGCTTTCGCAGTGCATTGCATCAACATCATTTGCGTCACACTGCGCGATCCGATCCACGCACTTTGATTCGTACACGTCGAAAAACTTCTGAACTTCAGCATGCATAAAAAAAGGCGCCAGACCTTCCGATCTGTACGCCGTATCAACTAGCCGGTCGTCTCGGCTTCTGCGTTGCCTGTCGCTCATCTCGGCATAAACCCTTGCTCCGCAGGCGGCTGCATTTGAGTTTGCTGTGATTGCTGGCTAATCATCTGCACAATCCCAACGAGTGCTTCTGTCGGCATCGACTGCAGCGCTTGCAACGCGGCTGCCCGTGCTTGATCTTCGCCGCCCTGCCCTTGCTCTTGCGGCGAACCTTGTCTCATTAGATCTTGAGGCTGTTGGTTCATCATGCGTTAAATCTTCCGTTTGTTTCGTTGTTCAAGCGTCGAGCCGACCGCCTGGCCGATCTTCTTTTAGTTTGGCGTCTTCCGATGCCTTTGACTTTGCAAGCTCGAGCTCCTGCCCTGTCCGCCAACGTGCGAGCTCCATTTCAGCTTCCATTCGGGCATATGCTAACTGTTGCTCACTCTCGATGCGCATCGCTGCAATCTCGCGTTCGCTTTGCAACTTGGCTTGATCCATCTCGCGTTGATGGGCGAACTTCATTTCCGCAATTTTCGTGTCAGTTTCGAGCTTTGCGCCATTCATCTGCTGATCAAACTGCATTTGCGCTTGGCTCTGTTGTGCCTTCTGCTGAGCTTCAGCCTGAGACAGTTGGACCTTGGCCTGAGCTTCTTGCTGCGCTAGTTGCTGCTTGGCCTGAGCTTCTTGCTGCGCCAGTTGGATTTTCGCCTTGGCCTCTTCTATTGCAGGATCCGGCTGTTCGCTTGTGTCCGGCGGCTGCCAGTCGTCTTCGATCTCTTTGAAGAACCGCTCCGGCTTTTTGAAACCCGCTTCACGTGCAATCAAGGCGAGCGTCTCGCGATATTCCTTAATTGAGCAAATCGGGTTGTCTGGACCGGTGGCCAGCAATATTTCCTTCTGCTCATCTTTGATCAAGATCAGCTTGGCAATCCGCGCCTCGCGTGTCTCAGCAGCCTGTCCGATGTGAACCGTAATCCGGGCGTCTTCAGACCATCCACGCGGGTCAAATTCAGCTTGCTTGCCTTGCAGCTTCAACATTCGAGGCTGGTCTTGGTGCGCCACAGATAGCTTATACATGCGCGTAAAGATGCGTTCGACACCATGGCCCAACCAACGGCCAATCAGTTCAAGCCGTGAATTCGCTGCAGCCTGTAAATTCTCAATGCCGCCCTTGGTATCCGTGATCGCCTTGGCTTTGAGGCCTTGCGCGTGGCGGGTGATGCCTGTGGCTTCCTCGGACCGTTGGTCAAAGTATTCCAAGGCAGCATAGGCAGATTGCGAAACGTCGGGCGTGATCAGCTCGTTAATTGCCAGATTAGGATCACCCTCGCACTTGATCACGTCGCCAATGTCATGGTCGAGAAGCTGATTGATGCCCTCTTCACCTAATGCGTTTGTGTTGACCACACGACGCGGCGCCAAGGACTGAGCCAAACTATCCAAGAGCTTGCGCGTGATAACCGTTCGAATCTTCTGGATATCCAGCACGGTATCAGTGATTGATCGGCCCGTGAGCTTGTGAGCAACCCGGATTGGAGACCAAGACACATACTCCGGCTCATCAACTTCGATGTTTTCGAGGATGGTATTCCCAACCCGCTTAACCTGTCGAAGTTCAACAATGCCGTCGCCGTCGTAGTCAATGCGAATGTACTCAGTCAGAAGATCAACTTTGCGCTTGTTCGCGTGGTCGTCCGAGTTGTCCCTTGCGTCTGAGCTTTCTTGTTCGTGCCGAGCTTGGCGCCTTGGGTCAGAGTCAAGATCATCTTCGCCGTTCGTTGCCTGGATACCGTAATTCGATGGATCAAGGTCGTGAGCTTTGTCTTTGAATTCTCTGCAAAGCTCTGAGACGAATTCCTCGGACTTGCGTCGCAGATAGTCAGATTTATCAACCGACGACGCACGGCTTGAATAAGCCATCTCTTCAGGTGGTATCTGCTCAACAACCATCCGACCGTTCGTTGGCGTGTGGCGAACCTCTAGTTCCCAAAGTTGCTCAAGCTCATCTGAATCTTGCGCGATAATTTCGTATTCAGGGTTTTCCGTGTACTCCATCAGCCTTTCGGCTGGAACGTTCTTGAGTATCTTGCGTTTCGGTGTGGCGTCTGCCCATGCAATGCGAACCCAACCGATGCGCTGAAGCATGCCGTCAAATGCGAAGTCGTGAAGGATCTCTTCGCCTGCATTTTCCTTAAAGAAGATGTGACTTAGA
>Ga0209307_1000268_pt1 | contig 38672 bp, 37 predicted proteins | sample COGITO_mtgs_1105_FD_185519 | JGI IMG/M metagenome (GOLD analysis project Ga0209307, IMG submission 185519) | Pelagic marine microbial communities from North Sea - COGITO_mtgs_110530 (SPAdes) (version 2) | ecosystem: Environmental > Aquatic > Marine > Epipelagic ... | reverse complement strand
TGACAAAGATGGGTTTCCTGTCTTTCCATTAAGTTGGGGAGAAGATACCCCAGGGTTCAGAGAAATGGGCTTTATGCCCGAAGCGATGATTAATTATTTAGCCCTATTGGGTTGGAATGATGGAACCAAAAATGAGTTGTTTACTTTAGAAGAATTAGAATCAAAATTTTCCGTATCAGGAATTCAAAAAGGAGGGGCTCGTTTTGATTATGAAAAAGCAAGATGGGTAAACCATCAAAAAATCACACAAACAAATACGGATGATTTAATTCAAATGGATACTGTTAAAAAAATGCTTTCAGATTTTCCAAAAAAAAATCATTTGGCTCTCTTTAATCTGGTGAAAGAAAGATTGTTTTCTCTAAATGATTTAAGGTGTGAATTATCTTTTATTCAAAGTCCTTATGCGTATGATGAAAAGGTTCTTGAAAAATTAAAAGACAAAAGACCTATAAGCATATTGAATAAGATAAAAGAAGAGGTAGAAAAAGATAACGAGCAATTAAAAGAAAGTTTGATGGCCTGGGCTAAAGAAAATTCTATTCCTATTGGGGCCTTAATGCAATGCTTTCGTTTAGCGTTAGTTGGAAAACTGACTGGGCCGGATTTGTTTGAAATTTGTAATCTTCTCGGGAAAGAGTTATCTTTAAAAAGAATCGACGATTTAATTAAATATATTAACCTAAAACTTACTTAAGATGGGCACAGCAACTATCATCATTATAGCAGTAGTACTACTTTTCTTGTTTTCTGGTCTTTTTGTTGTAAAACAACAGACCGCTGCCATTGTAGAACGATTTGGTCGTTTTTTATCTATTAGGCAATCTGGCTTACACTTTAAAATCCCTTTTATAGACCGAATCTCTGGACGTATTAGTCTCCGTATTCTGCAGCTTGATGTTATCGTAGAAACAAAAACAAAAGACGATGTATTTGTTAAATTAAAGGTTTCTGTCCAGTATAAAGTTGTGCAAGAAAAAGTTTATGACGCATTCTATAAGCTGGATTATCCTCAAGATCAAATTACATCTTATGTCTTTGATGTTGTTAGGGCTGTAGTCCCAAAAATGAAATTAGATGATGTCTTTGAAAAAAAAGATGAAATTGCTAATGCGGTAAAGGGTGAGCTTAATGATGCGATGATTAACTATGGTTATGATATTATAAAAGCATTGGTGACTGACATAGACCCAGACGCTGAGGTTAAAGCGGCTATGAACCGTATCAATGCAGCAGAGCGCAAAAAAGTAGCGGCTCAATATGATGGAGATGCTGAACGTATTTTAATTGTTGAAAAAGCAAAAGCTGAAGCTGAAAGCAAACGATTGCAAGGACAGGGTATTGCGGATCAAAGAAGAGAAATTGCAAGAGGATTGGAAGAGTCTGTGGATGTTTTAAATAAAGTGGGGATAAACTCTCAAGAAGCTTCTGCGCTAATTGTTGTTACCCAGCATTATGATACACTTCAAGCTATCGGTGGTGAAACAAATACAAACCTTATATTGTTACCTAACTCACCTCAAGCAGGAAGTGAAATGTTGAACAACATGGTCGCTTCATTTACTGCCAGTAATCAAATTGGCGAAGCAATGAAAAAACAACAATTAGAGCAAAATAAAGATAAAAAATAAACTACTGGTTTTGTTTTGACCAAGTATCTCTTAAACCAACTGTTTTGTTAAAGATTAGTTTGTGTTCCGTAGTATCTGGATCAACAACAAAATATCCTAATCGTTGAAATTGAAAGTTTTCAAACGCTTTTGCTGTCTTTAAGCTAGGCTCAACAAAGGCATTAATGATTGAGAGGGAATTGGGATTTACATGCGTCTTAAAATCCACCTCTTTATCTTGATCTGGAGCTTCAACCTGAAATAAACGATCATAAAGCCTAACCTCTGCGGGTAGTGCATGAGCTTCAGAAACCCAATGAAGTGTTCCTTTGACTTTTCGCATACTTGCCTCAGTACCACTTCCGCTTTTGCTGTCAGGATCATAAGAACAAATTATCTCTGTTATCATACCTAAGTCATTTTTTACTACAGATTCACCCTTAATTATATATCCATTTTTAAGGCGCACCTCTTTATCAAGCGTTAATCTAAAAAACTTACGATTGGCCTCCTCTTTAAAATCCTCTCGTTCAATTAAAAGGTGTTTTGAAAAGGGTATTGTTCTGGAGCCTAACTCGAGTTGTTCCGGGTTTATTTCTCCTTCTAAAAGCTCTTCTTTTCCTTCAGGATAGTTTGAGATAGTTAGCTTTATAGGGTCTAAAACCGCCATAACCCTTGGAGCTGTTATGTTTAGATCTTCTCTGACAGAAAATTCCAATAAAGACATGTCTATTATGTTATCCCTTTTAGCAACCCCGGCAGTATCAACAAAATTGCGTAAAGATGTAGGGGTGTAACCTCTACGTCTTAGTCCAGCAATTGTGGGTAGTCTTGGATCATCCCAATCATTAACAATTCTTTCCTCTATCAATTTCAAAAGCTTGCGCTTGCTTGTGACAGTATAAGAGAGATTCATACGGGCAAACTCTCTTTGTTTGGGGGGAAGTTTCTCCAAAGGGCTAAGCGCCTCTAAAAACCAGTCATAAAGGTCTCTATGGGGCTTGAATTCTAAAGAGCATAAGGAATGAGATACTTGTTCGATATAATCTGACTCCCCATGTGTCCAATCATACAGCGGATAAATACACCAGCGATCTGCTGTTCTATGGTGCGTTTTATAGAGAATTCTATACATCACAGGATCTCGCAAAAGCATGTTAGGTGATGACATGTCTATTTTTGCTCGCAATACGTGGGCGCCCTCTGGATGTTTGCCCAATTTCATTTCAGTAAATAATTCTTGGTTTTCATGGATTGAACGATCTCTAAAGGGGCTATGGGTTCCTGAAGTTGTTGGTGTTCCTTTCTGTGAGGCTATCGTCTCTGAGTTTTGCGAATCAACATAAGCAAGACCTTTTGAAATTAATAATTGTGCCCAATCATATAACTGATCAAAATAATCGGAAGCGTAACATTCTCTATCCCATTCATATCCCAACCAAGTAATATTCTCCTTGATAGCATCTACAAATTGCTGTTCTTCTTTTGCTGGATTGGTATCGTCAAAGCGAAGGTTGACGGGAGCACTATAGCGCTCCCCTAAATTGAAATTTAAACAAATTGCTTTTACATGACCAATATGCAAATATCCATTGGGTTCTGGTGGAAAACGAAAACGAAGGTTTTTTTTGGAAAAACCAGCTGCTATATCTTCTTCAATGATGTGTTCTATAAAATGTAAGGGACGTTCCATTCCTTTTTTTGTTTGTGCAAAGATAATGAATGGATGCTTTGCAAGGTATCAAGAAAACTGTCTTTATATTTGCTTCATTATTATGGGAAAAATATATTTAAAAAATATTCATTTATATGCTTTTCATGGGTGTATGGATGAAGAAGAAAAAATAGGTAGTGACTATATTGTAAATGTTGTCGTAAAAACAAATTTAGACGTTTCGTCAAAAACCGACAATCTTCATGATACTGTTGATTATGTTGCCTTGCATTCTATTGTTAAAAAAGAAATGAAGGTGCGCGCAAAACTTTTGGAACATGTTGCGGATCGTATTCTTAAAAGAATTTTAGAAGAGCATCCTGGTGTTGAAAAAGCGAAAGTAAAAGTGGCAAAAAGAAATCCACCAATCGGCGGAAATGTTGAAGAAGTTGCTATAAAAAGAGAACTCTCTAGATCTGCATTAAAATTCGATTAAATATTAGTACTTTTGCCGCATGGCATCGTGGCCGAGTGGCTAGGCAGAGCTCTGCAAAAGCTTGTACAGCGGTTCGAATCCGCTCGATGCCTCTTATTATTCTTCAATGATTATTTTCCCTCCCAAGTTTGTTTGGGTTACCTGCTTCTTTGGACTTCCATAAACGCGCAAGACACCACCACCTATAATTTTGGCATCAACAAGTTCAGAAGCATTAATATGGGCATAGCCTCCCGCATAGCTTTTTACCTGTGATTGTTCTGTTAAAAGCTCTTCGGCTTCGCAACTACCACTGGTAGAAAGAGATAGGTTGAAATTTGTGGCTTGCCCTTTAAGGTGAATTCTACCTGCAGAATTACTAACCGCATCTAAACGATCTACGTTCGCTTCTAGTGTAATAATTGCACCACTTTTTGCCTCAACCTTCAGGCTTGTTTGTTCAATTGCTTCGGTTGTTAAAGTAACCCCTTGATGGGCAACTATTCTGTCTAAAGGTTCGCTATGGTAAAGTTCTATATAAGTATAGCCTAGGTTCAAAACGCTCTTCGAGGCTAATTTTATTTTTATCATTTTATTTTTAAGAGATAGAATAACCTCATCCTTATGGTCCCCATAAATAATAGCTTTATTGACTTCTGAAGGAATTAATTTAATATCTAGTTTTGAGAAAACCTTAACTCCATAAAAAGGACCCATTGTAAGTGTTCTTCTTTCTATGTCTTGAGAAAAAGCGTTTAAAAAAATAAAAATAAATAATAGAAAAAAAGATGTTTGTTTTTTCATATGTGGCTTTTTTATGCGGGTACAAAATCAAGAAAACGACGAAGTATATTTACTTTTTTAACTTTTATTGTTATTGTATCTCCCAACTGATATGTTTTTTTTGTTCGTTCTCCAATAAATGCGTGTTGTCGATCATCATAATGGAAAAAATCACCCTTAATATCCATCACACGAATCATTCCCTCACACTTATTGTCAATTAATTCTACATACAGGCCTCGGTCTGTTACTCCAGAAATCACTCCATTGAATATCTGGCCTACCTTGTCTTCCATAAACACCATTTGCATGTATTTTATTGAATCTCGCTCGGCTCTTGTTGCTAATTGTTCCCTTTGAGAAGAGTGCTGACAAGCTTCCTCTATAGTTTGTTTTGATGGATACGGTTTTTTGTCTAGGTAGGTTTGTAAAAGGCGATGAACCATTACATCGGGATATCTTCTGATGGGTGATGTAAAGTGGGTATAGTGAGAAAAAGCAAGCCCATAATGACCAATATTATCTGTTGAATATTCCGCTTTTGACATACATCTAAGCGTTAGCGTATCTATTAAATTTTGTTCTTTTTTTCCATTACAAGCAAGTAACAATCCATTAATTTCACTACTAACATTTTTTTTATTCGGGTTAAATGAATAACCAAAAGGAGAGATTGTTTGTTTTAAGTTGAATAATTTTTGTTCATCGGGATCATCATGTGTTCTATAAACAAAAGGAGGGAGTGGTTGAATTTTATTTATAAAACCAGCAACTTTTTTGTTTGCAAGAAGCATAAATTCTTCTATTAATTTATGGGCATCTTTTGATGTTTTAAAGTAAACAGACTCTGGGTTATTTTCATCATCTAAGTGAAAATTAACTTCGACGCGATCGAATGAAATAGCGCCATTCTTCATTCGTTGGCTTCTTAATTTTTTTGCTTGAAAATCTAAAATATTTATTGCTTTAAACACATTATCTGGAAGGATATACGTTTTTCCTGTAAGAGAAACGCTTGAGTCAACCTGAGCTTTTTGATTTTCCAAAACGTCTTGAACCTCTTCATAAGAAAAACGATAGTCCGAATTGATAACTGTTCTTCCATACCATTCTTCTTGAACTGTTCCTTCTATATTTAGAATAAATACGGCAGAAAAAGTGAATTTTTCTTCTTTAGGGCGAAGAGAACATAAACCATTTGATAAAACTTCTGGTAGCATCGGAACGACTCTATCTACAAGATAAACAGATGTTGCCCTATCATATGCTTCTTGATCTAATATTGTATTTGGTTGAACATAATAGGAAACATCAGCGATATGGATTCCAACTTCAAATAATCCGTTTGACAACGTTTTAAATGAAAGGGCATCATCAAAATCTTTGGCTGTTATTGGGTCAATTGTAAATGTTAAAACATCTCTAAAATCTCTCCTTTTTTTTATTTCTTTTTGATCTAAGTCTTTTTTTATTTTCTCTGCCGCTTCCTCTATTTCTTTTGGAAATTCGTAAGGAAGACCATACTCATGAAGAATTGCATGTATTTCTGTTTCCTTCTCTCCGGGTTGGCCTAAACTTTTAATAATTCTTCCAGATGGTGACTCTCTTTTTTCCTGCCAGTCTTTTAAAACAGCAACTACTTTTTCACCGTCTTTATAGTTTTTTAATTCTTCCCTTTCTATAAAAAGATCAGTATACATTCTTCCACTCCTACAAAGAACAAAACCAAAATCTTTTTGACGCTCAAAAACACCTACATATTCTCGGTTACTTCTTTCTAAAATATTTTCAACATGAGCTTCTACTTGTTTATTTTTTTTGTGAATACTTATTTCAATTTGATCACCATGTAAACCTTTATTTAAAAATTTTTTTGGTACAATAAGTTCTTCATCATATCCATCAACTTTTACAACACCTTTCCCTGAAGGAATAATAGTTAATTGAGTAGAAACCAACTCTACAGAAGAGTTATTAAATTGATATTGGCCGGGCTTCAAAGCATCTAATTGATCTTGACTGTGAAGTGTGTTTAGTACTTTTATAATGTTATTTCTCCCTTTAGTATCTTTAATGTCTAGGGCTGCAGCTATTTGCTTATAATTAAGAACAGCCTTAGGACGGCTTTTAAAAAGAGATATAATTTTCCCCTCAAGTTGATAACGTTCTTTTTTCTTTTTAGACATCTAGATTTTTAAATTAGAACAAAGGTACGATATTCGTTTTCGTCACTTTATTAACACTACTAACATTATTATATATTTTTTCTTTTTAAAATTTAAATTAATGATGATGTATATAGACTGTTCATAGTAGTAATAATTTTTTATCTATATCTTACTCTCTTTTAAAAAGATATAAAAGCAAACATTTTATCTCACCCTATTAACAATATAAACCCCTTAAAATTAATTACTTAAAAAGATATAAAATGGGTGTTAACAACTATATATATTAATAAATAGTAGTCTCTTTTTTCATTTTAATAGTTCACAAACGTTCTTTTTTTGTGTTTTTAATAACGATAAAAAAAGAAAAATAAATTTGGAGAAACACTGTTTTTTTACATACTAGACAATATTGAATTAACGATAACATACTTATATTAATTGTCAACAAATAATGAATAAACTAACCAACAGTTTTTAAACATAAGAAGACACTTTTTTTACTTTTATAAAAAAAATTATGCAAATAAGTATTGGTAATGATCATGCGGGACCGGAGTATAAAGAGAAAATAATAGCTTTTTTAAAATCAGAAAATTACGAAACAATAAACTATGGAACCAACACAACAGACAGTGTAGATTATCCGGATTTTATCCACCCTGTAGCAAAAGATGTTTCAGAGGGGAAGTCTGACTTTGGAATTATTATTTGTGGAAGCGGAAATGGGGCTAATATGACGGCAAATAAATATCAAAAAATTCGTTCTGCCCTTTGTTGGAACAAAGAAATAGTTGCTCTAGCACGAGAACACAATGATGCTAATATTTTAAGTTTACCGGCACGTTTTATTTCTATTCCTCAAGCAATTGAAATGGTTAAGGTTTTTATATCCACAAAATTTGAAGGCGGGAGACACCAGAAAAGAATAGATAAAATACCCTGTAAATAATGCTTTCATTTGAATGTAAAAAGTTCGATTCCTTCTCTCCTCAAGAGCTTCATGATCTTCTCGCTTTACGATCGGAAGTTTTTGTTGTAGAGCAAAATTGTGTTTACCAAGATATTGACGGAAAAGACCTTTTAGCACTTCATATAATAGGGAAAAGTAAAGAAAAAATAGTTGCTTGTGCACGAATTTTAGCTCCTGGCGTTTCCTATCCAGAAAAAGTTTCAATAGGTAGAGTAGCGGTCTCTCAAACACAACGCGGGAAAAATCAAGGTCACGAACTTATGAATTATTGTTTGAAACAAACCAAAGCACATTTTCCTGCGGTAACCATCAAAATATCAGCACAGGCCCATCTTGAAAACTTTTACAATAAACACGGTTTTAAAGCCACCGGCGAAGAATACCTTGAGGATGGGATACCTCACATTGGGATGATTCTTTAAAAAGAATCCGGTTTCATTTTGTTAAATAAAGCCGATATTTCTTCTTTAAGAACCATAGTTTCTGAAGCTTTTTTTCCTGTAAAAATCAACATACAATTTCCATAAAAGAAGTTTTGAGAATCCGCCTCTCGTAGCCCCTCTCTTAATTGTCTTTTTATGCGGTTTCTATCTACAGCTTTTTTAAAATTTCTCTTTGAAACAGATACCCCCACATAAAATGCGGGGACCGTTTCTATTAATTGATACCTTAACAAGAGGTTGCGGGAGCGGATTATTTGCCCAGAATCAAACAACTGATCAAGAACCCTTTTACTTTTTAATCGTCTTAAAGAGATTTTAATTTTCGGGTGCGACATAATAATTGTCGTTTTTGTCTACATCTGCCATCAAGTTACTTGGGTCTATTACTATAACTTCAATGTCTTCTTTTTGTCTATCTATAGTGAAGGTATATTCAGTATTAGCCCAGCTCCAATCTTTGTGTAACGTCCAATCTATTGCATAGGGATTTTGTTTTTCACCCCGCATTAGTGAAATTGGAATATAATGTAACTCACTTTCTCCATTTTTAAATTGAATTAAAACTTCTAGGGGCATGGGCATTAACTCTTTTCTTTTTAGAAGGATTTCGGTACCGGTTTTAACCGTACTTACTTTTGCAATAGCATAATCAATTTTGTTTGTAGTTTGTGTCCAGTCGGTTAAAAACCACTGGAGTTGAATTCCAGAAACACGTTCAGCGATTCTCCTTAAATCATTGGGAAGAGGATGCTTGAATTTCCACTCATCATAATACGTCTGTAAAATCTCATAAAGCTTTTCCTTACCGACGATGTATCCCAACTGACCCAAGAAAACAGCTCCTTTATTGTAAGCGGTACTTTCATAAGCATAGTTATGTTTGTAGCGATTGGCATTGGTGCTTTGAGGCATTTCTTGGCCTGAGCCAGCTAAATTGAAATACCCTCTATAAGAACCTTCTAAGGGAAAATCTTTGTTTTCTTCTAAAATTTCATCTTCTGCTAGCGTAGAAATAAACGAAGTAAACCCCTCGTCCATCCACTCATGTTTTGTTTCGTTTGTTGCCAGCACATGTTGAAACCAGGAATGGGCCAATTCATGGGCCGTTACTCCAAATAGGGATCCGTATTTTCGGCCTCCGGTAACAAGAGTTAGCATTGCGTATTCCATACCTCCATCACCCCCCTGAACAACAGAATATTGTTTATATGGATAAAGACCGACCTTTTCATTGTAAAACGCCATCATCTTAGCCGTGTCTGGTTGAAGTTTTTTCCAATTGTCTATTATATCAGGATTGTTTTTATAGAAAAAATGTAAGGTTACATCGTTAGGTCCGGGATAGGTATCATGAATATAATCCGGATCAGCTGCCCAAGTGAAATCATGAACTTGAGGTGCAATATAATGCCAAGTAACGTTTCCTTTTTTGGCTTTTGGTTTTTTTCGATCTGAATATCCCATTCCAATATCTTCAGCATTTTGTAAGTACCCACTTGCGGCGACCACAAACTTTTTGTTCAAGGTGATTTTAACATCAAAATCTCCCCAAACACCATGATATTCTCGGCCGGTGTATGGGTCTGCATTCCACCCCTCTCGGTCATATTCAGCCATTTTGGGATACCATTGTGCCATGGAAAAAGCGACCCCTTCGTTTGAGTTTTTTCCGGCTCGTCGAATAACATCGGGCACATGACCTTCAAAATTTAATTCAAATGTTGTACTTCCGCCCGGGGGGATTGGCTTATTTAATGGGACTTCTAAAATAGTTTCAGAGTCAACAGGGGACAACAAAACACCATCTTGTTTTAGTTCACTAACCTTTAAATATCCCTGCTGATCAGGGGTTAAAGCATTTACATCTATTTTAAAACGCCTGTTTTTATCAGCAGCGCTTTTTAATCTTATGGCCATTTCACTACCCGGTTTAAAGGCATTAAAATATAAGTGGTAAAAAACCTTGTGTAAAGTTTCAGGCGAATTATTGGTATATACTAGTTTTTGTGAACCTGAATAAAGAGCGGTCTCAGTGTCTAGAGAAACTTCCATGGTATAATCAACAGCTTGCTGCCAGTATTGAGCATTGCCAATTTGAAAAAACAATAAGCTAAGTAAAAAAAGGGAAAAATGTCTCATAATTATAATGTGTTTTGAGGGTTAAATATACGGTTACTTAATTAGTAAAATAAGAATCAAAGTTAAAATGCGTATTCATACGAACCCCTTTTTCAGTCTGCTTTAAAGAAACCAACTGATGCTTAGGGTCGTGCTCCAAAAAAAGCAAAGCATCTTCAAAAAGCGCGCGCTCCAAGAACCCCTTTTTTTCTTCAAGCGTCAATAAGGGGCGTGTGTCATATCCCATGATATAAGGAATGGGAATATGTCCTACAGTAGGAATTAGGTCTGCAGCGTAAAATAGTTTTTTACCCTTATAATTTAACAAAGGAAGCATTTGTTTTTCGGTATGACCATCAATTAAAAGGATTGAAAAGGGCAAACCAGTTTCTTCAAGTAACGGACCATTCCCAGTAATAAAATTAAGTTGGCCGCTTTCTTGGATAGGCAGGATGTTTTCGGTTAAAAACGAAGCTTTTTCCCTTGGATTAGGATTTAATGCCCATTTCCAGTGGGATTTATGCACCCAGAATTTCGCATTTTTAAATGCTGGCTCAAGAATTCCATTCTTGGACCTATTTATAGCACCTCCACAATGGTCAAAATGTAAATGAGTAAAAAACACATCAGTAATATCATTTTTATGAAATCCCGCTTTTTCAAGTGAGCTATCCAACGAATAGTCACCCCACAAACCATAGTGGCGAAAGAATTTATCTTCTTGCTTATTTCCCATTCCCGTATCAATCAAAATTAATCGATTCCCATCTTCCACGAGTAATGATCTGGTGGCCATTTCAATCCTGTTTTTTTCATCTGCAGGATTTGTTTTTTCCCAAAGGGGCTTTGGAACTACACCAAACATGGCGCCACCATCTAATTTAAAATTTCCAGCTTCAATTACGTAAAGTTGCATTTATTTTAATTTTATACGTGCTAACACATTAGTAGATGTGAGGTACAAATAGTTTTCATCTTTATCAAAGGCACAATTGGCCGTTGCTTTTCCCGGGCGGACAGTGCCTATGTGTTTTCCTTCAGGAGTAATTAATAATACACCGCCAGGGCCGGTTGCAAAAAGAACTCCAGAAGAATGAACTTTCAAACCATCAAAAAGACCCATTCCTTTTTTTCCCATCGATTTGGCATCAAAAAAGACACGCTGGTTTATTAATCTTCCATCTACCAGATCAAAGGCTGCAATAATTGGATTATTAGCATCAGAATTCCCAACGTATACGGTTTTTTCATCCAATGAAATTGCAATTCCGTTTGGTCTAGAAAGGGCTTTATTCAAAAGCGTTATTCCCTTCTCTTTAGACCATTTGTAAATCCCATTAAAAGAAAGCTCTTTGAGGGGGTCACGGTCTTGATCTTTTAAGCCATAAGGAGGGTCTGTAAAGAACAATTCATCTTTTGTGTTGAAGACTAAATCGTTAGGACTATTGAACCATTTACCGTCATAATGATCGATTAATGTTTCGTATTCAGGCTCATTAAAAGACCAATTTTTTAAGCGGGCAACACGACGGTCACCATGTTGACAAAGGACTAAATTTCCGGCAGCGTCAAGAAGCAACCCATTAGCTCCTTCATTTGTACTATGCGGCGCATGATTTGTCATTCCGCTTGGTTTGAGAAATTCTGTAACTCCCTTATTTTCTGTCCACAAATAAGCGGTGTTTTTAGGTACGTCCGTAAAAAGAATACCATTCAAATGAGAAACCCAAACTGGTCCTTCTGCCCACGAAAAGCCTGAGGCTAAAACCTCAATTTGAGCATTATCAGAGATAAATTTATCAATAGCAGGATCCAGTCGCTCGATCATACCTATTGTTTCTTGTCCCTGTAGGGTCAATGTAATAAAGAAAACACAAAAGTGTAGAATACTTTTCGACATGTTTTTTCACCCAAAGTACAAAATCCCAAAGAGACAGCAAACAACAAAATTTTTATTGCTGCTTTTCAAGTAACTCAAGTAGGTCTTTGGAAAACGCGAGCATGATTTTAATCTCTTGAAGGCTTGAGAGGCGCTCTTTTCCTTTAATCAAGATATGCGTACCATTTGATTCGATATGAAAAATAGGATGGCTTTCAAAAAAGTAGATCAATTCAGAATTAAAAAGAGTCCTGATTGCTTTCTTGTTGTTTCCGCTCAAATGAAAGCGCTTTGAAAAGTCAGGATGCTTGGTAAAATTGATATCGTCAAAGCCCGCCCAATGATACAATGCAGTTTTAAAATCCTCTTTATCTAAAACAAAATTTGGGAGGGGAATTGGGCTTTTAAAGAGTAAAAAAGTGCCCTTCAGGTCTTCTTTTGTAATAAAAGCGCCTTCAGAAAAAGAAAGATCAAAAAGAGTAAATGTATCATCGTAAAGAGAGTTCACACTATAATTCACAACTTTGGATTCGAAAAAGAGAAAGCGATTTATTCCTTTTGGGTCACTTTCAATTTTGGGATCATAATTCCATGCCAACTGTTGTGCCAATTGCTCAATATTTTTTTGTCTATTGGATAGTGCGTTTTGAAGCCCCATCAATACATTAATAGGGAGGCTTTTTCTTACTGCAAAAGGATGCTGTGTTTCAGAAGCATGAATATCAAGACCAATCGTTTCAAAAATTCCATTTTTTCGGGCAAAAGAACGTTGATAGTCATGAAGCCCTTCCATAACTGTGTGGTCGACAAAATCACACAAGGAAAAGTCAACAATGGCATGTTCGCTCTCAGGGATTTGATCTAGCTTTATTTTTAAGCGATAGAAATTTAAAAAACTACAGAAATTTTTAACACTCACATAGTAGTTTCCGCTTTGGTCTTCTCGATACATCAACACATTGGGTTTGAAAATATTGAGTGAAAAAAGAAAAAAACTTTTGCGAAGGAAAAGATGCACGATAAAGGTAAATAGGATACCTACAGCAATCCCTACAATGAGGCTTGTGAATAATGTTGTGACTAGAGTAATTAGGAAAATTAACGCTTGCTCGGGGCCAATTTTATAGATTCGGATTAAATTTTCAGGGGATGCCAGCTTATAGCCTGTAAACACTAAAATTGCAGCTAAAGCAGTGAGAGGAATACGCTGTATTTGATCCCCTAGTAGCACTACAAAAAGGACCAGAAAGGCAGCGTGAAAAAAATTAGCAGAACGATTAGTGCCGCCATTATTTGCATTTACTGAGCTTCTAGCGATTACGGTAACAACATTTAACCCGCCTAAAAAACCACTTACAATACTCGCCAATCCAAGGGCCCGAAGGTCTTTATTTACATTAGAACGTCTTTTCCTGGGGTCTAATTTATCTACCGCCTTAATGCTTAATAAGGATTCGATAACCGCAATTAAAGTGATGGAAAATACAACGCCAATAAAATTTAAATCAAAAAGCTTATCAAAGTTTGGGCGTGGGAGATTTGAGAATAATTGATCCGGAATTTTAATTAATAATTCAGGGTCTATAGGCACCTCTTTATTTAAAACTAAGGCATAATAGTAGCCAATTCCAATGGAACCCACCACAACCCACATGGGCGCAGGAATCAAATGAAAATAGGGATTGCGTATTCTGCTATAAAGAAAAAGAAAAAGTAAGCTACCCGCCCCCAGAACTCCAGCAAATGGATGAAGCCCTAAAAAGAGCAAGAAAGAATCCGGGATACGCATTAATTGTTCAATGGTTCCCCCAGGAATTGATGTGAGGCCTAACATTACATGAAATTGTTTTGCCAAAATTCCTATTCCAATAGCAGCAAGCATTCCTTGTAAGGCAGATGCAGGAAAAAATTCACTCATGGCGCCTAAACGCAAAACACCAAAAATAATAAGCAGTCCACCAGACAATATAATGGCGGCAAGTGTAAACAAATATCCTTCATAAAGATTTCCTTCACCCAATGTTGTTATTGCAGCCAAAAGAACAATGACCAATCCATTTCCTGGTCCTGCAATGGTTACGTGTGAGCCACCAAATAAAGCCACAACAATCCCTCCGGCTATAGCAGCAATAATCCCAGAGAGTGGGGGAGCATCAGAGGCTATGGCAAGTCCTAAACCTAAGGGTAAAGCAATTAGCGAAACCACAAAACCAGCAAAAATATTTTGAGGCAACTCTTTTGCAAACGCTAAAACAGGACTTTTTTTAGCCATGGGATTTGGAATGAATTATTAATACATCAGTAGGTAGCTCTGCCAGAATATGCTCTAGATCTCTTGGAAAAAAACGATGATAAAACCGCCTTTCTTCCTGTGCGTTCATCACCAATAAATCAGCCCTTACAACTCGAGCATAATGACCAATTGAGTACCCTCTTCTCCCAAAAATACTTTGTGTTTCCCATTTTAATCCATCTCTTTTTGTGGCTGGAATTTTTTCAACAATATCGGTAACACGCAATTTTTCCTCACGATCAATTTTCTCTTTTCGTAGGGTTGCTTTTCGCAAACTACGATCGTCATTTACAGCAATGGCTACGCGAGATTCGCTAATTTCTTCAACGAGGGTAATTTTTTCTGTATTCAATGATGTGCCTACATAAAAGGCGGCCTCTACAGTTTCATGAGTTTGGGGACTATCAAAGCCATTGACAACAATATGCTTACAAGGACTTCGCTCAACGGAGGGGTTGAGCATTAGCAGCACAGAGCATGGCGCTTGTCGTGTTAATTTTCGAGCGATAGATCCTAAATAATATTTAACGACATTTTCTCTTTTAAGCGCCCCTAAAAGCAATAGGTCTATGTTGTATTTTACACATGCGTTTGCCAACGTAGTAATGGGGTTTCCTTCTTCCCAATACGTTTGAATTTCATTGGGTTTTATGGGGCATTCTTTTAAAAGTTGTTGAAATTGATTTTCTTTTTCTTTTGTTTTTTCTCCAACATGTAATAAAATTAAAGCGGCTTCAAAATAATTAGCCAGTCGCGTAGCCTCATAGACATTTGCCTTGAGAGAAGGGGAAAATGCAAATCCAAACAAAAGTGTTTTAAAGGGTTTAAACGCCATAATTTGATAGTCGATTACATTTTTTGAACGAACTCTGTTCGTAAAATAATGCTTGTTTTTTTGATTTTACAATCAATTTCTTCGCTACTTTCTGTTACCCGAATGTTTTTTACAACGGTCCCTCTTTTTAATGTGATTCCAGCACCCTTGACTTTTAGATCTTTGGTTAGTTTTACTGAATCTCCATCCACAAGGGCATTTCCGTTGATGTCGGTTACATTCATACCTTACATTTTCTCAAATATACATTGAATAAAGCGAAGGAACAAAGATGATAGAGGAAGAACCGTTCCCGGGTTTTCTTTTTCTTTTGGCACCTTAAATGATGACTATTACTCGTTTTGAAATTGAACCAATGTAGCGTTACTTTGAAATAATTTTGCAAGTGTAAATGCTGAAGTTCCTATAATTTGATTCATATTTTCTATGTTTAATTTATCTACTTCATCTCCAGCTTTATGATAGAAATCAAAGTTTTTGAAGTCAAAAGACGAAAGGGTTTGTGCGGGGATTCCAAAAATTTCATAGAAAGCATAATTATCCGAACGCTTAAAAAGATTTAATTCTTTTGCCTGAGGTAGGAATTGGACAAATTGAGGAGATATTTCATTCATTTCATCTGCCATAGTAGAGCGCTTATATCCAGTTAGGTATACTTGATTTTCACCGGAAGTTAAGACGGTACCTATCATTTCAAAATTGATCATATATTCTAAGCTTACTCCTTCTTTTTTTAAGCGTTCTGCCAAGTGATAGGCACCCTTTAATCCCTTTTCCTCATCAGCAAAAAGAGCAACAATTATATTTTTTTCCCATTGGTGATTTGCTAAAAAGCGTGCAATTTGTATTACTGCTGTAGCCCCTGCTGCATTATCATTTGCACCATTGTAAACACTATCTCCTTCGGTCTCTTTGACACCCACATGATCCAGGTGGGCCCCAATTAATACGGTTTTAAGTTTTGGATTATACGCTCCAATACGCCCTACGATATTATAGGAATCAACATCTTTGGTTATTAATGAATCTCTAAAGGAAGGGTAGAATGGCTCAACCCCATGTTGCTTAAAATAGCTTGTTACGAATTCAGCAGCCTTGAAGTATCCTCCTGAATTGGAATCACGGCCTTTCATTTCATCACTTGCTAGGGTAACTAAAATGGACTCAGTCTCCCCTAAACTAATTTGATTACGCACTTTCTTTTGATCAAATTTAGAAGGGGTCGAACAGTTGTAAAATCCTAAGAGGGTTATAAATAGAAAGATTAATTTTTTCATGTTTTTTAAATTAGGGAGGTTAAGAAAGGATAAATTCATGTTGTCAGGAAGGAGATTAGTCACAACCTCATTTTTAACAGATCTGGTTTAAACCCAAACTTTTTATAGGCTTTGAGAGCGCTTTCATTTTTTGCATAGACATCCAGCTGTATTTCATAGATGTTTTTTTGATGAGCCCAATTGACTAGCTTTTGTATTACTATGTTATTAATTCCTTTACCACGGAATTCAGGCCTTACATACATAAAGCCTAAATAGGCAAACTTTTCCGGTTTTTTATATGCTATTGATTTTTGAATTTGCGCATAGCCAGAAGCTACAACTTTCCCCTTAAATTCCGCCACATAAAGAAGGACATCGTGACTTTCTATGAAACTTTGGATATCATAATAAGAGATTGCCCCCTCTTTTAAATTCGGTGCATAAGGGCGTTCATAGTCAATAAGAGCCTGTTCAAATCCTTTTAAAACGGAGAGATCACCGAGTACTGCTTCACGAATAACTAAATCTTTAATTTCTGACATAAAAACAAGAGATAAGCTTATTTTTCTTTTCGAAAAATCCTATTAAGTTTAAAAGTAAGCAATAGAAACTTAATCGTTCAGTTTTAAAACTGCCATAAATGCTTGTTGTGGAATTTCAACATTACCAATTTGGCGCATTTTCTTTTTCCCTTTTTTCTGTTTTTCAAGGAGTTTTCTTTTACGTGAAATATCTCCTCCATAACATTTAGCGGTTACATCTTTTCGTAGGGCTTTGATTGTTTCTCTAGAAATAATTTTCGCACCTATCGCCGCTTGAATGGGAATATCAAACTGCTGCCTAGGGATGAGTTGACGTAATTTTTCACACATTTTTTTACCAATACTGTAAGCGTTATCAGTGTGAATTAATGCAGACAAAGCATCGACAGGACTGGCATTTAATAGTATATCAACCTTTACTAATTTTGATGGACGCAGCCCAATGGGAGCATAATCAAAAGAGGCATATCCTTTGGATACAGTTTTTAAGCGATCATAAAAATCAAAGACAATTTCAGCCAAAGGCATATCAAAACTTAACTCAACCCTTTCTGGAGTCAAGTAAGTTTGGTTTGTTATTTGTCCTCTTTTTTCAATACAAAGTGACATTACATTTCCGACAAACTCAGATTTTGTAATAATTGTAGCCTTAATGTAAGGTTCTTCTACGCGGTCCATAAAAGAAGGGTCAGGAAGGTCAGAAGGGTTATTTACCAATAAAATCTCATCGGGATTTTTTTTGGTGAAGGCGTGATACGAAACATTGGGAACGGTCGTAATTACTGTCATGTCAAATTCTCGCTCCAAGCGCTCTTGAATAATTTCTAAATGTAGCATTCCCAAAAAGCCACAACGGAACCCAAAGCCTAAAGCGGCAGAACTTTCTGGGGTAAAAACTAAAGAAGCATCGTTAAGTTGTAATTTTTCCATGGAAGCACGTAGCTCTTCATATTCTTCTGTATCAACAGGATAAATCCCTGCAAAGACCATAGGCTTAACTTCTTCAAAACCCGAAATAGCTTTGGTCGTAGGGAATTCAGGATCTGTGATCGTATCTCCAACTTTTATTTCTTTAGCCTCTTTAATCCCAGTGATGAGGTAACCTACGTCACCAGCATTGATTTTTTGTTTGGCTTGTTGTGTTAATTTTAAGGTTCCAATTTCGTCGGCATTGTAGGTTTTCCCAGTTGCCATAAATTGAATTTTTTGTCCCTTTCTAATTGAGCCATTCAAAATTCTAAAATAGGTTTCAACGCCGCGGAAAGGATTGTAAACGGAATCAAAAATTAATGCCTGTAAGGGAGCATCTACACTTCCTTTTGGTGAAGGGACTCGGCTAATAATAGCGGTAATAATTTCTTGTATACCGAGGCCTGTTTTTGCAGAGGCAGGTATAATTTCATCGGGACTGCACCCTAATAAATCTACAATATCATCTGTTACCTCTTCAACATTTGCTGAGGGGAGGTCTACCTTATTGAGCACAGGAATAATTTCTAAATCATTTTCTAGAGCCAGATATAAATTTGAAATGGTTTGTGCTTGGATACTTTGTGCGGCATCAACCACTAAAAGGGCTCCTTCACAAGCGGCTATAGATCGGGAAACTTCATAGGAAAAATCGACATGACCAGGAGTATCAATTAGGTTGAGCACATAGGTTTCACCCTCTTGGGTATATTCCATTTGAATCGCGTGAGACTTTATGGTAATCCCACGTTCACGTTCTAAGTCCATATTATCCAAAAGCTGATTTTGCTTTTCACGCTCTGTTACTGCTCCGGTAAAGTCCAAAAGGCGATCGGCCAGTGTGCTTTTCCCATGATCAATATGGGCAATAATACAGAAGTTTCGAATATTTTTCATTTCGGCAATTTCTTTGCTGGGCGCAAATATACGGCTTTGGAAGGTGTGTTTTTTAACATTAGCTTTCTTTTTTCAGTCTTTACTATGCTTGTCTCATCTGGAGATCAGGACCTAATAAAGACAGGATAAGCAACCTTGAAAGAAAGTAATTGGTTTAAAAACCACTCCTTTTCTTTATTTTTGACAAAAAAATAATTTTGGTTAAAATTGGCGACATAGAATTAAGCGACTTTCCGCTTTTGCTTGCACCCATGGAGGATGTTAGTGACCCTCCTTTTAGAGCTCTATGTAAAGAGCTGGGAGCAGATGTTGTTTATACTGAATTCATTTCCTCAGAAGGGCTGATAAGAGATGCCGCAAAGAGTGTTCAAAAACTTGACATTTATGAAAAGGAACGTCCTGTAGGCATCCAAATTTTTGGGGCAAACCTAGACTCTATGCTTCGATCAGTTGAGATTGTCGAAGCGTCAAATCCCGACATCATTGATATTAATTTTGGGTGTCCGGTAAAAAAAGTGGTGAGTAAAGGAGCCGGAGCAGGCATTTTAAAAGACATTCCGTTGATGGTTAAACTTACAGAAGCGATGGCCAAGCATACCCATTTGCCTATAACGGTGAAAACAAGATTGGGATGGGACGATGCCTCCATAAAAATTGTGGAAGTAGCCGAACGCCTTCAAGATGCAGGTGCTAAAGCAATTTCTATTCATGGAAGAACCCGTGCGCAAATGTATAAGGGGGATGCCAATTGGCATCCGATTGCTGAGGTAAAAAACAACCAACGCATGCAGATCCCCATTTTTGGAAATGGCGATGTTGACTCTCCAGAAAAGGCAAAATTGATGCGCGATGAGTTTGGTTTAGATGGCGCGATGATTGGACGAGCAAGTATCGGAAATCCTTGGTTTTTTAATGAAGTAAAACATTTTTTTGAAACCGGCACATATGCTGCTGCACCCTCCATTGAAGATCGTGTTGCTGTAGCAAGAAGGCATTTAGAAATGGCTATTGATTGGAAAGGAGAAATTCAAGGAGTTTTGGAGACACGACGCCATTATACTAATTATTTTAAAGGAATACCCAATTTTAAACCGTTGCGAACACGCATGGTCACCTCCAATGATTCGGCGGGTGTTTTCGAAGTTTTCGATGAAATTATTGAGCATTTTTCTGCTCAAGAAATGGCATAAGCCTTTACTTTTTTTACCAATCCTCTCGTTGCCCAAGCTGTACTGATGGTCCCTAAAATAAGCAGTGTTCCTAGAACGATCGCAATATTTTTTAACTCAAATAACACAGGATAAGCTAGGGAAGTTCCAGGCACATAAATAAAAGGGAAATGGTCCTGAAGAATAACAATTAATACTCCTATGACTAATCCAATAATTCCTCCAACACCACAAATCAGCAAACCAATTGTAAAGAAAATTTGATGAATTCCTCTTGGCTGCGCTCCCATTGCCAATAATATTTTAAGTTGCCCCCTTTTGTCTAAAATCATCATGATTAGCGCACCAACGACATTAAACAAAGCGATAATCATAACCAAAGTAAAAATAAAATAGATTGCAAGATGTTCTACATTTAGCATTTTATAAAGTGCAGCATTTTGTTCTGAGCGCGAAACCAAACGAATAGGTTCTTTAAAAAAAGGAGACAGCAAGGGAAGTAACACTTCCTTATTTACAGCTCCTTTTGTTTTTATGACTAAGGAAGAATATTGATTTGCTTCCAACTCTAGGAGCTTTTGACCAAACTCAAGATTAGAAAACACATATTTTTTATCTAAATCCTCACTGATTTGATATAATCCTACTACAACGCTGGGCATAGTGACAAAAGGGTCTTGTCCTAAAAGGGATTTCTGATTTTTTTTTGGAACGGTAACATTCAAAAAGGTATTATAGTCAAAAACACCTACGCTTAAACTACCTGCAATACCAAATCCCAAAACAGCCTCTGAACCTGAAAAAGAAAGCCAATCGCCCAGGGCAATAAGTTGATCAACCTCCACCACATTAATATATCTTGGTCCTACCGCCTTGAGATAGGCCACTTGATTTTTTTCTTTGAAAGAAAGAAATACTTTTTCTTCAATTTCAGGGGCTGCTGCATCAATTTGTTCAAGGGCTTCAATTTGACTGAGTGTATTGTTTTCAAGGGTAAGATATTTTCCTTGTATGGCTTGGATTTCAAAATCCGGGTCAAAGGAGTTCGTAAAGGAAAGGCCAAAATCTTTTAGCCCCGCAAAAGCACTTAAAACGATAAACAGTGCTGCAGTTGCGACCACCACCATAAAAAGGGCAAAGCCATTAATACGGTTGATTACCGTTTGCTGACTTTTAGAAAAAAAATAACGCAATGCGATTTTTAGAGAATACGTCATGCTCAATTTTTAGTTTTTAAAAGCACTTTATTTTTTTTGCCGAGGCTCTAATGCTTCAGGATTTTTTATTGGGTTTTTTCCTTTTTTTAATTCGTTGTCTATGGATTCTATATAATCTAGGGAATCATCTAAAAAGAATTGAAGATCCGGCACTCTTCTCAATTGATTTTTCATCCGTTGCGACAAATCATGGCGTAGTTGAAATTTATTTTCTTTAAGGACTTCAAAGTGTCGCTGTGCATCTTGGGTTGGAAAAATACTTAGGTAAATTTTGGCTGAGGTTAAATCGGATGTAACATGGACTTTAGTAACGGAGATCATTAGGTTACTGACGTTTTCTTGACGGATTGCACCTTGCAAAAGCGTTGCAACTTCTTGTTGTAAAACCTTATTAATTTTTTTTTGCCGTGGTGTTTCTTGTTTATCCATGGTACAAAAATACGGATAAAAATGAGCTTATAGACGTTCCCACTTATAATCCCCGTTTAGGCGGAAGGTGCCTAAATGTTCTTTACTCCATTGTTCTGGCGGAATTAAAGATAGAAAAGTCTCTTTTTTACCTTGATAAAGATAGTAGGTTTCACCTACAATGGGTTCAAACTTGAAGTGAGCAGAATAGACTTTCTGAGTGTCAGCAGCAAGGGAGACAAAGGATTTTATCTTTTTCTGTAGATCGTCTAATTCTGCTTGAAATTGTTTAGAAACCTTATCTACACCTTTCTTTTTGAAGGCATCTACATTGGGAACCTCTATAATGGGACCGCTTAAAGTACTAGCGTAAGGCAGAAGTTTTGCGATATAGCTTTTTTGAGTTTCGTCCCAAACAACTGCATCTGGTTTTTTTTCCTTCAAATGATAAATTTTTTCTCAAAGATAACGAAAATTGTCTTGAAGTACTTACAAACAAGGCGTTCCAAAACAAGTAAATGCTATTTTCCTCGCCCTGTTTTTCTTACGGCAGTGGTTCTTTTAGTCGCGCGTGGGCTTGCTACTTTTTTGTTTTTTTCCCCTTGGGTTGCTTTAACTTTACTGTTACCAAAAAACTTGCTGCTCATAATTTATATTTTTATAAAGGTAAACTATTTGTCCCTGATTTGAAAAGCAGAAAAAATAAAAGGGCAGGTCCAGCCAACCATAGCCTTACTACCCTTTTACAAAAATAGGGTGTGAAGCCCTACGGTACAAAGGTAGTTAATATCCTTTCACGAGCACTATCTACAAGATTTAAGTTGATGATTTAAATTTTTGATTTAGTAGTATTCTTTTTTGAGGAATAATGGTATTTTTGTCCACTAGCTAGTATAGATTCTAGTTAGAAACGGTCCTATAGCTCAGTTGGTTAGAGTAGCTGACTCATAATCAGTTGGTCCCTGGTTCGAGCCCAGGTGGGACCACACCCAAGAAAGAGCGCGAGCTCAATCAAGACAAGCCCTTCGAGTAATCGAGGGGTTTTTCTTTACCTAGTATCTAGACACTCAAATATACCTAAAATCATGTCAACTGGCTCATTACTGCCAGTAAATAGACAGTTAAATCCCCAAAAAATTCCAACCTAAAACTCTGAAATTAGACCCCCTACTCCAAAATTACATCCACTTTTCTTTTAGAGCTATCGGTGTGATATGATAGTATAACCTGACACCTCTAAACCTATAGCCTTTGAAAGTGTCCTCAAGGACACTATGATGTAAGTAAATCTATAGTGAGTTAGAGCACCTTTAACTAATTGATTCTATTGGCTTTAACGCCTGTTGTAAGACTGTATTTTGTTTGGGGTTGAAAGAACCCCTAAAGACACTGCCTCAACTCTCAGTATATGTAATTAAATAACATTATATCTTTTCATTAAATGAAGTAGAGTTCCAATGGTACAATCAGTATAACCTCTTTTGGAAACTTCAGTAAACTGTTTGTCGCATTCTTTTGAATTATATTTTGGGTATAGAGAACAAACCCTATGAAATAAATCTCTCCCAAGCTCTCCTTCTTCACTATAAAAAACTATAGCTAGTCTAAGATACTCATCATAGCTTGGAGCTATACTTATTCCGGAAGCTTCAATTTTCTCTACCAATTCAACCAAATTATTATCTGAGGCCTCTCCTCTTCTGGAGATTGTCTGAACTGTTTTTTTATTTAATAAGCTCTCTTTTAAGATTGTAGCGTTCTCATTTATGTGTGGATTATCATCTATACTATAATACCTCAACCTGCTTAAGTTCTTGCAATTCTTATCTATATTAATATCTTCAGCATCTTTAAACCATTCAGAGAGATACTCAAAATACTCTTTGTGTCTATAAGGATTTTCAATTCCTATAATTAAATAGTATCCTATACCTCCTACACTATGGCCAGCATAACATATCTCACTAAATTTTCTAAATACTTTCTTTTTTAATTGTAAAAAGTCTTCTTTTTTTAGATGTAAGTTTTCTTTCTCATCAATATCTAAAACTATATAACCATTATGATGCTTAAGGTTCTTGTCCGCTCTCCCATCTGAAATAATACCAGAGCCAGTAATGCACGGGAGCGTTTGCTTTAATTCACTATTCTGCTCGGCCCTTATTCTATTAATCTTATCCCTGAGGACCTCATTTTCATTAAATATCCAATCCCTAAATGTTATTGTTTTATTTGGTATTTGAGAATATCTATTCTCAAAAAAGGAAACCTCAGCGTCTAAAAAGGTGGTAGGGTGGTAGGTAAATTCCATAACTTTTTAAAATTCTAAATTCTCAGAAGTTTTATCAAAACTGCTACCACCTACCACCACCTGAAGGTTATAGTATGAACCATCCTTTTTTTGAATCTTTTTATATCCCTTCTTGATTAGCTCTTTAGCAAAAGAGGTTAGAGACAATCTTGATTCTTGATGTTTGACGCAAAATCCAACGTAAAAAGTATGTATTTCTGAGACCTTTGTAGGTCCATTAGGAAAACCTGTTTCATGTACTTCATCAATGAATTGTTGAACTACATCGTTTTCATATTTATACTGGGTAAGAGTTTCATCTAACTCTTTATAGTAAACAAACTTTTTATCTTTGAGCAGTAGCGTTAAAGCAGTTAAAACTCTATTAAATATTCCGGCTAATTCATTCTGGATAATCTTAAAATGTAGCTCTGGGTCAACCTTTTTTGGCTTTTTGTCAAAATTTAATATCAGCAGTCGTCTTACAAAGCTTTGGCTTTCATCTTTGATATCCGGGAGCGAGTTCATATTGAACATTAGCTTGGCATAGTTAGAGACTGTTCTTACATCTGAGTACAGTTTTTTACCTAGAACTGGCTCTCCTGACACTAAGGTTTTGAACATTGTTGGGTCTAGAGTCTTTTCATTTTCCGAGCAATAGTTCAAAAGCTTCCCTTCTATAAGTATGATTGTGTTAGGGTCCTTGGTTAGTTTACCAATTGATACGCTGGAGGTGTTTTCTTTACCCAGAAGTTTAGTTATTACTTCCTGTACTACACTTTTTCCATTACCACCGTCTCCGTATAGAAAGAGAGCCTTCTCTAGCTTCAGGTGATTTGTAAAAGCGTATCCGATATATTGATGGAGAAGGAGCTGATGGGTCGCATCAGGCAACATTTCATTTAAGAAACTATCCCATCTGGGGCAAGTCTCGTTTTCATCATAGTCGTAGTTTAGCTTATATGTCAGATAATCCTCGATATTATGCTCGCGCTGGGCGAACCCCTTTTTATCAAATTCTAGAGTAACGTTCTCACAATTCAAAAGAATTTTGTCGTCGTCTGTATCAGGAATAATTCTTAAGTCGTCTCTAAAAGTATCTTTGAGTGCCCTGTAAAAACTGCCGGTTTGAAAATTTATCTTATTTGCATAAATCTTTTTACAGCAATCCCTTAAAAATATTTCAATTTTATCATCCTTAATTTCATTCCAATAATCATCTGTGTACACGTAAAATCTGCTGTAGAAAAAAGCCATTTCAATATTGTACTCCTGAAATGACTTTCTAATTTCATTTACTGCATGTGCCAGAGCTTGGTCCTTAGAATTTATTTGTCTTAGACCCCCTAAGTCAAATTGTTCGATTTTCTCTACTACCTTAAACCAATGCTTAAGAGTAATTCCGTCACTAATATTTCTCATAAATAGAATTTTGAGTAACAAAGAATATATTTTTTTGAATTTAACTTAGACACAATAACGTGTCTATTTGGGTACGATACTGTATCTTTTTTTTATCTCTTTATAAACTGGCAGGTATTTTGATGAACTATAATTGGACTTAAATTTAGTTGCAGCGCCTAAATTCAAATCTAATTTTTCCACAATAAAATTAAAAATATCAATTAAGCTTTTGTCTGGATTTATTAAGCCGTCTCTTTTTAGTTGGTCCACTAAAAAACTAATAGAAGCTAACTTTATATCAGATTGAATAGATTCATTAAATGATTTGAAAAGTTCAAATCCATATGATTTAAAAAAATCAGGGTGTGGATTTTCATAGTGTTTCTCTTTTATATCAACCTTTAATTTATCCTGAGAATCTGCTTGATAAATCGAAAATATCAATTCTAACCTCTGAGAAGCCTCAAAACTATCTTTTACCTCAATGGAGTTTTTAAACCCTGAAAAACCATTTAATTTTGCCAGGTTATTTAGTCTCCCATCTTTTCTACTTATATAGTTTATACCATATTTTCTCTTTAAAAACTCTGACAGGTCTAAATTGAATTCAGGCTTAAAAGTAAAATCAATATTTGTTAATTCTTTATAGCGTTTTTGGATAGGTAGAAATCCAAATGCTGGCGCGTTCATTGACCAATGGATGAATGTTGATGATTTATGATTTTGAATGAATAACTTATATTTTTCTAAAATTTCTAATTCATTACCATTTTCAAAAAAATAAACTTTTTCATCGTCAACAAATGCGATAGCACCAATCCAAAAAATGGTGTTGTCTGTTTTGTTGAAATCTGAACATCCGTAATGTGTAACTACTATATTTAATTTTTTTGCTAAATCCATTCTTCACTAAAATAATTATTATTTTTAAGGAAGAACTTTATACGATGACAAAAAACCAAAGATTATATAATCAGTTAAGGCAGTTTGTTGATAAGCAAAAAGTTAGGGAGTACGACAATGAATTCTTTGCCCAAAAAAGCCTTACATATAAATTTTTAATACCATACTTTAATAAATATATGAATCTTGATATAGTTAAAGATAAAATGACAGACCCAAAAGCACAAGTACATTTAGCAGACCAGTTGTATAAATTCTTAGTACACAATAATAAAGATTGGCAAAAAATAAAGAAAGAAACTAGAGAATCAAATAAAGCAAAAAATATTCCAAGGCATATCGATAAAACCTATCTGTTTAGAGACCAAGATGGGAATCCAGATATACCTAAGTATAAGGAGATGAAACAAGCTACTAATGAAGTAAGAGAAGACTTGCCTTTGTTTGTTAAGTAAGTTCTGGGATTTGTGATTTTTCAGTTTTTTTTTATGTTTGAATATTATTAATCATAAATCAAAAAAATGTATCGAATAATTCAGATTATATTCACCATATTGACAGTAATAATAATTCACTTTTTTGTTGAAATTATTATGAATCCTGCTGATTTAGAAGTAAAATCAAACGATTTCCCTTTTTATTTCCTTTGTGGTTTTGCTGTATTATCAAATATTGGGATTATTTATTATCATGCCACAACTCCTCCACACCCAAAATTTTTAATGACTAAAATTAGAAAATTTTGGGTAAGGGTGCATGCTATATCTGGGTCATTAGAGTTAATTATTGGAATTATTGCATGGTCATTAAATCATGAATTCTTAGCTATGATTGTTGGATTTACTGCCCTGTTTTTTCATGTTCCTTCTGCATTCTTTCAGAGTAAGGGGTCATTTGGTGCGAAAGGAATAACTGTGCCTTCTTACTACATGATTGTAACAATTCACGCATATTTTGCATTTCGTTTAATTACATCAGGTGGTCAAATTTATTGGTTAGAACAAACTTGGATTACACTACAGGCTTATGCGTACATGAGAATTTTTATGGTTTTACTAGAAAATTTAAAGGTTTTCAAAGGCTCTCACTATACTGTTACCGAGCTATTTGCAGGAGCAGTTATTACATCATATTTGTTTGGTGGATTTGGCCCAATACTTATAGTGATAGGAATTTTAATTTATCTAGCAATGTATAAGCTATTAATGAAACCTTCAAAAGAAGAAATGGAAAATTTATTTGAAGAAAAAGAAAGAGAATCACTTATTGATACTGATACTAGAAACTTTTGGATTTCCAATAATTTAGAGATTAATGTAAGTAACGGAGATGAAGACATGGCAGAAAAAATATTTTCTAAGTTAGATAAAGATGACTCGGGGTATTTATCTTACGATGAGGTTGTTCAAGTTTCAAGAGATTGGGGGTTGAAAGAAAAGTACGTAGAGGCAACATTTACAAGATTTGAAAGCTCAAAAGGATTAAATCTGAATGACTTTAAAAACACTTTATGGAGAATGGGGAATTATAAATTAATAAAAGAAAACGGAACTGAGGCAAACAATCCAAAAGAAAAGGCGACGACTGTTTTTAAGCATCTAGATTTAGATTCTTCTGGATATCTAGAAATATTTGAAATTGAATTACTTCTAATGGAGTGGGGTTTAGAGCCCAAAGAAGCTAAAGAATACATGTTAAAATATGCTGGGAGTGATAAAAAAATTGATTTTGATGAATTCTTTACTCAGATGAAGCCAATATGGTCGTTTGGGTTCCAGCAGTTGTATTCATAGTTTTTCAATTTAAAGATTTATTGTGAATAAAAATAAAATCGCATTAATAACTGGAGCAACTAGCGGCATTGGTTATGAAATTGCAAAGTTACACGCATCTCTAGGGGGTGATTTGGTTATAGCATCCAGAAATCTGGATAAACTAAAAAATGTCCAAAAAGAAATTACTAATACATTCAATGTAAATGTTACGATATTTAAAGTTGATTTGTCCAAGCCTGAATCAGCAAAAAAATTATATGAGAAAGTTAAAAAATCGCAAATTGAAATTGATTTTTTAATAAATAATGCAGGTTTTGGTGGATATGGATTATTTATGGAAAGAGATAATCATAAGGATATTGAAATGATTCAATTAAATATTATCACTTTAACAAATTTGATGTATTTATTTTTAGGAGATTTTATTAAAAAAAATAATGGTAAAATTTTAAATGTTTCTTCCTCTGCTTCCTTAATGCCAGGACCATTACAAGCTGTTTATTTTGCTACAAAAGCTTATGTGAAATCATTGAGCAATGCGGTTGCAAGGGAGCTAAGTGATTCTAATATTACCATTACAAATCTAATGCCTGCTCCAACCAAAACTGGTTTTGTTTCTAAAGCAAATGTTTCAGGGAGTAAAATGTTTAATGATTTGGCAAATCCTCAGAAAGTTGCTAAAGAAGGATATTTCGCAATGTTAAATGGAAGATTAAATGTTTTGAGTGGGTTCAGCTTTTGGGGAAAAATTAAGATGAAAATGATTCCTTTCGTGCCTTTAAACACTTTACTTGATATGATTTACAATAGCCAAAAAAAATAAATTCTTACGAAAATTTAACTTTTTTTAATCAACACAAACTAGATTAAAAAGCATCTTACATTATAGGCATATCTTCTTCAGTAAGTTCTAAAATACACCTTACCAAGAATAAAACAAGCTACTAATGAAGTAAGTGAAGACTTACCTTTGTTTGTGTAACGGCTTGAGTTATATTCGCTCCTTATTAGTTTGGAATCAAAGGGGTATTAAGTCTTGCAATAGAAGCATCAATTTCTGCTTGTGACAATATATGCTTGGTTATTTTTCCTGCAAAATAATCTTCATAAGCCTTCATATCAAAATTCCCATGACCACACATATTTATAAGAATGGTTTCCGATTTTCCTTCTCTTTTGCAGCGCTCTGCTTCTTCAATTGCTGTAGCAATTCCATGGGAAGCCTCTGGTGCCGGAATAATTCCCTCAGCCTTAGCAAATTTCACTCCTGCTTCAAAAACTTCTAAATTATCATGGGCACGGGCTTCGATTAATTTGTCTTTTAATAACTGACTCACAATAACGCCTGCCCCATGATAACGTAATCCACCGGCGTGAATCGGTGCGGGTACAAAATCATGCCCTAGGGTATACATGGGTAAAAGTGGTGTCATTCCAGCCGTATCTCCAAAATCATACCTGAAAACTCCACGGGTTAATTTTGGACATGAGGACGGCTCACTCGCAATACAACGAATATTTTTTCCTTCATCAAAATTCAAACGAAGAAACGGAAATGCTAATCCCGCAAAATTGGAACCACCACCAAAAGGCGCAATCACAATATCTGGCATTTCACCAGCCTTCTCCATCTGCAAAATAGCTTCTTGACCAATGATGGTTTGATGGAGCTTTACATGATTTAAAACACTTCCTAAGGCGTATTTTGTGTGTTCATCTGAAGCTGCACGTTCAATGGCTTCAGAAATTGCAATACCTAAAGAGCCTGTAGTTTCAGGATTTTCTGCTAAAATTTTACGCCCAATTTCTGTTTCATTTGAAGGGGACGGGTGCACTGTTGCCCCCCAAGTATTCATCATCACTTTCCGGTAGGGTTTATGTAAATAAGAAAGTTTAACCATAAACACCTCGCATTCAATATCAAAATGCTGACAGGCAAAACTTAAAGCACTCCCCCATTGACCGGCCCCTGTTTCGGTCGTAATTTTTTTGACCCCTTCTTGTTTGCTGTAATAAGCCTGAGGTACCGCTGTATTAGGTTTGTGAGAACCTGTAGGACTTACCCCTTCGTATTTATAATAAATTTTTGCTGGAGTATCTAAAAGCTTTTCAAGATTATGAGCCCTGTAAAGTGGTGTTGGACGCCACATGGAATAAATATTTCTTACCTCATCCGGGATATCGACGTATTTATCCATAGTCACCTCTTGCTTAATCAACTCCATCGGAAAGAGAGGTGCTAGTGCCTCTGGACCAATCGGCTCCATAGTCCCAGGGTTTAGGGGTGGCAATGGTTTATTGGGCATATCTGCAATAATATTATACCACTTATCTGGAATTTCTTTCTCACTGAGGGTGAATTTACGTTGCATATAAATATTTTAGTTTATCTAAATATATAAAATTTTAGCCCAAAAGTAATATCGTAAACAAAGGGGGTGTTTAACTGGAGCTGAATTAATAGAATATTATTGTATTTTAATCAACCTTAGTGTTCGTTTCTTTTAAACCACAGCCACATCATCTTCATTAAGTTCTTCAATACACTTTACCAAGAATGAAACAAGCTACTAATGAAGTAAGTGAAGACTTGCCTTTGTTTGTGTGATATGGACTTATAATTTTAACGAATTATTATTATTTACAGATGTTACTTTTTAATGGAATAGCTGTCTAAACTATTATAAACGTTTTATTAGTTTTTGTTTATGGTTAATAAGTAGAGAACCCTTTTTTGTTAATTCAGAAGGGTTTTCTTTTAAACCACAGGCATATCATCTTCAGTAAGTTCAGCCTTATGAAAAAAAACACGGAGTTAAGATATTGTAGAATTTTATTATATTTAAATGTCTATATACTAACACATGAAAAACCTATTTTTTACAGCACTTCTTCTAATTTTATTTCTTAGTTCATGTGAGTATGGAGTCCAACAACAACCCCCAAATTTTGTTATTATTTATGCTGATGATTTAGGTTATGGGGATGTGAGTTCCTATGGAATGGGGAGATTACAGACACCTAACATTGATAAAATTGCAAATAACGGTTCTCGATTCACCAATGGTTATTCAAGTTCAGCTACTTGCAGCCCCAGTCGTTATGCGCTTTTAACAGGAACATACCCCTGGAGAAATAAACGCGCAAAAATTTTAACTGGCGCTAATCTGATTATTGACACCTTAGAGATGACATTACCTAAAATGCTTAAAGAAAAAGGCTATAAAACTGGTATAGTAGGTAAGTGGCATCTTGGTCTTGGAGATTCTAAAGTCGATTACAATCAAAGAATCAGTCCTGGACCAAACGAGGTTGGTTTTGATTATAGTTTTATAATGCCGGATACTCAAGACAGAGTTCCTACGGTATATGTTGAAAACGGAAATGTTATAAATCTTAATCCGATGGACCCCATTCAAGTCAGTTTTGAAAAGAACTTTGAAGGTCAGCCAACAGGAAAAGATAATCCCGAACTTCTTTCCATGAAATGGCATCACGGACATAATGGTTCTATTGTCAATGGGATTCCAAGAATTGGATTTATGAAAGGGGGAGAAGAAGCCAAGTGGAGTGATATACATATGGCAGATGAATTTTTAATAAAAGCTAAAAATTATATCAATAGTGTAAAAGGAAGCCCCTTCTTTTTGTTTTACACACTGCAACAACCTCACGTACCTAGAACTCCTCATCCTAGATTTGATGGTTTATCAGGAATGGGACCAAGAGGAGATGCCATCATAGAAGCGGATTGGTGTATTGGTGAATTATATACTCATCTTAAGAAAAATAATTTATTAGAAAACACCATTATAATCCTATCAAGTGATAATGGCCCTGTACTAAATGACGGTTATTACGATGATGCTATTGAAAAATTAGGTAGCCATACCCCGTCTGGTAACTTAAGAGGTGGCAAGTACAGTCTCTTTGATGCGGGAACAAGAGTTCCCTTTATCACATATTGGGAAGGAAAGATTGTTCCTCAGGTTTCAGATGAAATTGTTTCACAGATTGATTTTTTAAATTCAATAGCTTCACTAATTGGCTCATCCATTCGCTCAGAAGACGGCGAAGATTTAGCAAATGTTTTATTTAATAATTCCGGTACTGGAAGGAATGACTTGGTTCTCGAGGCCATGACTAAAACTGCCTTCAGAAGCCAAAACTGGGTTCTTATTCCTCCTTATTCTGGGCCTGATAAAAATCCCAACACTAATATAGAGTCTGGAATCGCAGAAGATTTCCAACTTTATAATTTAAATATCGATATCTCTCAGCAAAATAATTTAGCAACAAGTAATCCAAAAAAATTAAATGAAATGATTGAACGTTACGAGCATATTATTGGAGTAAAATAAATTACTAATTCAATCTCAAAGTTTTAGTGAGGAAGTTTTGTCTTAAAGAAAAGGTATAATGTAAATGTGTATAATTACTGAAGCTATAAAACCCCAAGCAAAGGCAAATAATGCAAAACCAAATAATCCAAGTTTTTGTAAAAGCCAAAAATTGATTTTAAATCTTAATGGGATTGCTCTATCAATCCATTTCTTTTCAAAGGTTACGGTATTGTTCTTCATTTTTGTTGGATTTTAAATTATATCAAAAGGTACTAATTTAATCTCAAAGTTATTTTTTAAACACCTTGATTAGATAATAAACACCTAAAGACCCTAATCCTGCTATTAATAATTTATCAGCATATTGCCAAGACATTAATTTAAAGAGAATAGCAAAACAAGTAATTGAAAACCCAATATATTTTACTTTTTCCATATACCCAAAGCTACTAATTTCATCTCAAACCTTTAGTGAATCACCATTCCTGATAACACCTTGTGTATAAACTTTTAAAGTATGCTTCAAAGATTGCAGGTGTATCATACCCTTCTGCTCAAAAGGTTTTAAGGCTTACAAATATTGAAGGGTTGTTATAGTGGGTTAATAAGTAGAGAACCCTTTTGTTAATTCAGAAGGGTTTTCTTTTAAACCAAAGGCATATCATCTTCTGTAAGTTCTACAATACACTTTACCAAGAATGAAACAAGCTACTAATGAAGTAAGAGAAGATTTGCATTTGTTTGTATGATAGTTTAATCACATATAATATTTATATATTAGAGAATTATTAACCATAAATTAAGTGAAATGAAAAAAATTTTAATATTAGCGTTAGCGCTATTAGTGCTTTCTTGTTCTACCAATAATCCTACCTATGAAGAAAACTTGACCCTTGCTAAAAAGTGGATTGAGGCTTTTGAAACTGGTAATATTGACCTTTGGAAGGAGGTAGTCTCTGAAAATTTAGTTGACGTTGCACCTATGTATGGAATGGGAGAAGTTGATTATAACACATCACTTCAGGTTGCTGAATTTTATGTGCAAAACTATTCAAATGTAAAATTTAAAAACCAAGTTTGGTTACCGGGAATAGACACCTTGACTATGAAACCCGATGGAAGTGTTAGAGCATATGGCAATTGGACTGGAAAAAGTAAATCAACAGGAAGAGACTTTTCAATGGTCTCCTATCACAACTTTGATTTTAAAGGTGGCAAGATAGTCTCAACAGGAGAATACTTTGATGCAACTGGAATGGTTAATTCTGTTGGGCCTAATCAAAGAAATGTCGTTGTTGCTACAGCAAAAGTAAACAAGAAGAACATAGATAAATTTCAAGAATTAATGGATTCTGAAGGTGGTCTTTCGGTAACTAGAAATTATGACGGCTGTTCTCATCTTGAAACATTTTACAATGAAGAGTCAAGCACCTATTTTATTGTTGAATATTGGGAATCTTTTGAAAAATATGAAACATATCTTGATTGGAGATTCAATAAGGACCCTTCAAAATTTACCGATAAAGTTTGGCCTTATGTTGATGGTGGCCAAAAAGGATTTTCAGCATTTTTCAATAATACTAAATATAAATTTTATTAGTAATAATAATCTCTTATAAATACAAACGCCTCTAATTAACTTTAGTGGCGTTTTCTTTTAAACCTCAGGTATATTCTCTTCATTAAGTTCAGGGAGAAACACGGAGTAGAGAAATTGTTGATTTAATTGTACGTTGCGTCTTATGACCTCAGCTCGGTCTAATTATAAACTTGGATAAATGATTTTCAATAAGTTTATCAACTTCTATTTTTTATTCTTAAAAAAAAAGCGTCAATTTCAAGATTTAATCCATTACATAATTTATTAAGCATTTCAATCGAAATATTAGATTTCCCTTTTTCTATTATTTGAACATATTTTCTGTCAATACCGCACTTTAGAGCTAGTTTTTCTTGAGACAATTTATTTTCTAGCCTAATTAATTTAATTAATTCAGCTGTTTTTTTTGAGAGTTCTGTAATCAAAAGGTTATTGTATTTTAAACATTAAAAGGTAATATTTGACTAGTTCAAATCAAAAAAGTTTAATCATGGGAAATTTAATAAAAATATTTTCTCTTAACAGGGTTTAACTTTATTTATAAATCACTTTTGATTTAAGAATAAGAAATGCATTTAAATTCGTAAACTAAGGAGAACTGTTTTTTTTGTAAGAGTCATTAATACTAATGAAATGGCTTCTTACTTTTACAGGCCTTAAGACATTTAAATCTATTTCAAGTTTCATTGCCTTACTATTTTTTAGAGGCATATGACAGTCAATACATTCTGACAGAGATATAGGATTATTTAAGGATTGTTTAGAATGCTTAACTTCTTGGTGACAAGAAATACAAATTGAATTGAATTTTACACTATTACCCCGTTCTTGTTTATGTGGATTATGACACGTCATACAATCCATATTTTCAGTTTCTTGAAAACACTTACTAGCAATTAAAGCTCCAACTTGATTTCCGTGTACATCTATTTCATTAGGATTTTTGTTGGATTTATTTTTATTGATAAGATTCTTAATAGAATTTCCTGGTTGAAAAGAGAAACGTTTATATTCACTTTTATCATCAATACCCGAATGACATAAAGCACAAACACTTATTTTTTGACTTTGATTAAAGTCAGCAAATTTTAAAATGTATTTCCCAATAGTATCCATTTTATTTTTTTGGTGATGTTTTACGTGATTTTCAACCGCTCCATGGCATCTTTGACAATCTATACCATAAATAATATTTTTTCTTGAAAAGCTATTTTTTTTGAAGTCATCTGTCATACTCAATTGCTCTGCATAAGTAACATGGCATTCCAAACAAATAGGAAAAATTGGCCGCATTTCAGATAGTGAAGAAAGATAACCAGGGCTATTAATCCATTTACCTGGATTTTCAACAAACGACCCTTGTAATTGAAAAAGAGAGTTATTGTCCCAAGTCAGGAAAGATTTTCCTTTATTTCCAGAACCAAGAACCACATCCATACTTTTTTTATAATAAGGTTTACGAATATAATTCCTATATCCCTCTTGGTAAAAAACACCGTTTTCGTATGTGAATTTTATGGAATCACCACTGGCAAAATTAAGGGAGTTTTTTTTTGGAAAATTTACATCATTGAATTCAAATAGCTTAGATGTTTTGTAATGAGAAGTTTGTAGGTGAGAGGAAACTATTTGAGGATGACATTCTATGCAAGTATCCATTCCAATATAATTTAAACCATTCTGTTTATTTACAATTGACTTAATGGGTACAAATTCACTAGTGTGAGAATTACAGGAAAACAGTAAAAATTGTGTTTGTAGAATACAATATAAAAAACTTCTCGAAGAAAATTTAATAGGCTCAAATTTAAATTATTTGTTTTTTCAAATTAAACCCCAGTAGAAAAGAAATAAGAATTAAATTGAATAGCATACAATAGTATGCTCTTAATCATAGGTGTGCAACGTATTATGATGGGGGTTAATACAATAGGGGTATGGTTTCAAGGGTTATATAGTATTTACTACTGAAAGATGGGAATATCCCATAAGGATACATTCAGTACATCTTCAAAATAGTGATACGTTAAAACAGTTTTGAATTAAATTATCAAATCAAGAATTGGTAATGAAATAATTTGCAATTAACAAAAACCCTCCCATTGTGGTTAAAAACCATAACACCAATTCAATTTTTTTCATTTGCAATAGAACAATCAATAAAACTATAAGTTACCAACAAAATCCCCCACCTTTTGGAAATAGGGGATTTAAAAAACAAACAAGTATTAACTCATAAGGAATTATTACTTGCGCAATGGTACACCTAATAAAACTATAAACCACTATCAATGAAGAATTATAAATCCTTTCCATTTGAAGAGCGTAAACTATACGGTTTTAAGCCAAGCAAGCCATACTTTATATCATATAATCAGTCATATTGGCTGCGTGGTCAATTTCTCTAACCATATCGTTATCATTAATAATCCATCCTGATTTTAGTTCTTTGATTTTCTTTAAAAACCTGCTTGTGTTGTTGTATCCAACCTGTCCTGTTCCAAACTTCTTTTCTTCACGAATAAACTTCATTAAATCTTCAAATGGTTCATCTCCTGATTCTTGAATAAGTTTCAAGATATAGACCTGTATCATTTTATTTGGTGTGTATTAGTCTTTTTGCATATACTTTGAAAAAGCTATTATGTTTTGGTGTTTTCTTTTAAACCTTCGGCATATCATCTTCAGTAAGTTCTGGGATTTGTTATATTTGAGTATTATTAACCATAAATCAATTAAAATGAAGAAAATTATTTTATTATTATTTACCGTTCCATTAATTGCTTTTGCACAGAAAAACAATAATGGAAAGGTTTACGATAAACATCCCGCAATAGATACCGCGCACAAGTTTGGTCAAGCCTGGATTAGCGGAGACATCGAAACACTTAAAAGTTTAGCAGGAGAGGGATTTAAAATGGCGAGTTCAATGAATAATAGTCCAAACTACAAGGGTGGAGACATCAATAATCTTCTTGGCCAATCTTCTTGGATGAAAAAAAACTTTGTTAATATTTCCTTAAAAAATAGAGGACAGGCTTATTCGGATGCAATAGAGTATAAAAAATCAGGTCTTTTTGTTCAGACATTTCAAGAATTTATTGCTTGGGATAAAAATAATGGATTTAAAATAAGAACCCCTTTCAACGGAATCTTTGTATTTGATAAAAAAGGAGAGAAAATAGTTCGTTTTTGGTGGTCTGACAATCAAGCAGCTTGGCAAAAATGGAATCTTTCTAAAGAAACAATTAAAAATGGAGTAGTGTTTAAAGACCATCCTTTTATCAGTAAATTGAGAATGGTTTGGTATAATTTAGAACAGGGTAATGTTGAAGCTACTTTTCAGGATTTTTCTCCCAACGCAAAAATTTATGATAGTAATTTAATTGACAAGGATTTTAATTCATTAGAAGAACAAATAGAAAATGTTAAAAATATCTTCAAAACCTTTGATTTATTATCAATTGATGAGGTTGGATTCCCTGATTATATTGACTATGAAGGTAGTGGAGGAGTTGTAATGTCCTGGTGTAATATGACAATGAAAAACAAGAAAACAGGGGAAATTAAAGTGCTAAAAGTGCACAGTCAAATGTCATTTAACGATTCAGGGTCAATTGTGCGGGAAGATTTATATTACAATTCTAATATTTTAAATTAATACTTAATTTTAAAGACCCTCTCAACCGGAGGGTTTTCTTTTAAACCACAGGCATATCTTCTTCAGTAAGTTCTACAATACACTTTACCAATAATGAAACAAGCTACTAATGAAGTAAGTGAAGACTTGCTTTTGTTTGTTTGATAGTTTCTTACAATAGTTTAATTGATTAAACATCTATTTTGTTTAATATTTAAGCTGAAAGAATAAACAGGGATGACTTAAATGTTATACATTCACATGAATTTTAAAAACAATTTAAATTATGAAAAAATTAATGTTTATTACCACAACAGTATTATTTATGACATTTTCCGGAAATGTTGTAGCACAAGATACTGTAGTGGATATTGCTGTTGGAAATGAAGATTTTTCAACCTTAGTTACAGCTTTGAAAGCTGCAGATTTAGTTGGTGCATTAAATTCAGAAGGTCCTTTTACTGTTTTTGCACCAACAAATGATGCATTTGCTAAGATTGATTCAAAAACTTTAAACTCATTACTTGAGGTAGAAAACAAAAAATCATTGGCAAACATACTAACCTACCATGTTATTTCAGGAAAAATTGTTGCTTCTGATGTTGTTGCTGCATTAAAGAAAGGGAATGGTTTAGTTGAATTAACAGCTTTGAATGGTCAAGTTATATCAGTAATTGAAAAAGATGGTAAAATTTGGCTAAAAGATTCAAATGAAAATTATAGCGAAATAACGTCAACAGATATTATGGGAAGTAATGGTGTAATTCATGTTATCGATTCGGTTGTTATGCCTAAATAATACACAAATCACTTTAAATATTTATTAACCTCTTAATTAGTTTTAAGAGGTTTTCTTTTAAACCACAGGCACATCTAAAGTAAGTTATACCAAGAATGAAACAAGCTACTAAAGAAGTAAGTGAAGACTTGCCTTTGTGATAGATTGGGTTATATATTATTGGTATATTTAAATATCTTAAAACCAACACAATGAAAAAGCTACTTCTTGTTTTACTGTTTATTTC
>Ga0209307_1000250_pt1 | contig 40488 bp, 36 predicted proteins | sample COGITO_mtgs_1105_FD_185519 | JGI IMG/M metagenome (GOLD analysis project Ga0209307, IMG submission 185519) | Pelagic marine microbial communities from North Sea - COGITO_mtgs_110530 (SPAdes) (version 2) | ecosystem: Environmental > Aquatic > Marine > Epipelagic ... | reverse complement strand
TTTTTTTTTGGTTTTTTTTTTGATTTTTTTTTTGATTTTTGATGCTACTTTTACTGCTATATCAGTTACGACGGGCAGGGCTTGTAGCATGTTTTCAGTCTTAGATAGAGGGCGGTGGGGGGAAAGTAAGTGATTCAAACCGGCGCGAACCATGTTATTATACAATATTATTATATTATTTTTAACGGTTATTTAACATTACTATTTCACATTCTTCTTTTATAGTATCTATGATGTCTTTATCTAATGACTCATATATTTCTTTGAATTTCATATAATTTGCTACATTTGATTTAGTAAGTAAATCAATATTAGTTTCATAAAAATTGTCCATCATAAAATACTTACCATCAATTAAATCATTCAAAACCTCTTCTTTATTTTTATATACCCATTTATTGTGTCTAAATATTTTTATTTTATTTTCCTTTTTGTTTGGTAATATTATATTTTTATTTTCTGGACATTTATCATTAAAATGGATTGCCTCAACCATTTTAGGTATCATTCCATATGGTATTTTCAAAAAAGATTGTTTTAATTGGTCAGTAATATGAGTCAAATTTTCATTTCCATAATTATTAAGTTGAATATTTTGAATATTATTAATAGTTGTATTTCCTGCTTTATCTATTAATGTATCAATGCGTTTTTCTAATTTTTTAATGATTTTATTTTTTTCTTTGATAATTTGATTATTGGTACCATTTTCTTTACAATGATATTTTTCATGTCTTCGTTTGTGAGCATGTGTCGAAAAAAAAGAACTACAATAATTACATTCAAAAACGTGGTCATTTGGGGTCTTTTTGTGGTCATTTGGGGTCTTTTTGTGGTCATTTGGGGTCGTTACCATAGAATATAAGGAATTATTATTATTGTGTAAATGTTTCTTTGTATTAAGGTGTCGTTTATAGTGAGTTTTTATTTTAGAAGAAAAAATACATATATCACACACATATGATACCATAATATATAATAATATAACATATTTTATTTTTTTTAAATAGAAAAAATATACTTTTTTATACTTTTTTTTTATACTTTTTATACTTTTTTATACTTTTTATATACCTTTTTATACTTTTTTTTTTTTTTTGGGGGGGGGGGGGGCGAAGAATGAAAGTTTGAAATATTAAAATAAAAATTTAGAATTTATAAATAGATAAAAATGTGATTAAACTATATAATATCGCACCCCATAGTGTATCCATCACAACTATTTTAAGATTCCAATGTTCGAATATGGCATGATTTGTAAAATCAAATATTCCATATGTTGTTAACCCTAATAATGCCCCTCTTAATACATTTTCCTTTAATGTATATTTATGTCTTTCATTATATATAAATATAACCCACATTATGAATATTAAAAGATAGACCATAAATGTAGAATATAACCTAAGATTTAAATTATTATGTTGTATTTTCTTAATTAATGAATTAAAAATATTTCCGGTTAATTTTAAATATATAAAGTCGAGTACAGATAATGTAATTATAGCTTTAATTAATCCGTCCATATATAAATTAATCATATAAAAATATTATCTATTATATATAATAATGAATATAGATTTATGTTTAATAATTGGAATTATTGTTGTATGTGTTTTGCTATCATACATATTTATTAAAAAAACAAAAGAAAATTTTCAAGTTACTGGAAATAGTGGTAATCCAATAGATAGTGTAGCAGCGTCAATGGCCCAACAATTAGCTGGTGGAAAATCCATCCAAAATAATAGTATTAATATGGATAATTATATTAAGAAAACCGAATTAGAACGTGTTGCACGTGCCGCTGCGCTTGAATATTGTCCAGTATCACCTGATTATAATCCTTCGAATTATATAAAAAAAACAGAAATTGATTTACAACAGTCGTGTCCTAAAATGCCTAATTTAGAAGATTATGTCTTAAAATCTACAATTCCACCTATACAAAAATGTCCATCATGTGTATGTCCTAAAATAAAATTAGATGCTGGATTATGTAAAAAATGTCCAGAACCAATTAATAATTGTCCTAAACCTAAACCATGTTCTATTGATCAATGTAAACATGTTATTAAATGTGAGCCACACCAAAAACAAGTTTCATGTCCAAAATGTCCAGCCCCAGAACCATGTCCTCAATTACCAGAAAAGGTATGTCCAGCAATAACAATACCTAAATCAGATATTAAATGTCCAGCACCAAAACCATGTTCTATCACACCATGTCCAAATGGAGATGGTAACTGTCCAGAAAAGAAATGTCCTAAATGTACATACAAAAAAGTTGAAACAGTTATTAAAGAAAAAAGTACGGAAGAAATTGTTAATGAATTGATTAATTCTGAAAATACAGAATTGAATAATTTATTAGAAACATTAAAAAATAAATTAAATTTGAACCAAGCACCATCTCCTACCGAATTAAGTCAACTCGAAATATTAACGACTAGTTCATCACCTTCTCCATCACCTTCTCCATCAACTTCCACAACAACAAACACATCTAATAATATTGTAGTAACTTCTAGAGAAATGTCTAATAATGAAATATTCAAACAACCCGATAATTTAGAAAATCAAATTAATGATTATTTTGAACTTAAAGATGATTATCCAAAAGCATATGAATCGGGATGTAAAGGTGATTATTGTTCATATGATACAAATTTAAATATATAATTATACTATGTTAGAGCCTCTAATAGTTAGTTCATCATTTTTAATTGGAAAAGAAATGTTCACACAAACAATTAATACAACTACCAAAAATATATATAATGGTATTGATAAAGTATTGCTAAACGATAATATACAGTTTAAAGAATTATTGGATACATTGGATATAAATACCAAACTTGATATAATAAATTCATTTATTATAGATATTCACAAAGAACAACCAATATTTAATGATACATTGAACAAAACATTCAAATATTTAGAAAATAGTTTAACTACTATTGATAAAGAAATTAAAAATATAGATGAAGAACTTGTCAATCATAATAAAAAATGGTTTAGTAGAATCCGAAGTTCAAAGTATCCAATAATGCTAAATAATTTAATAAAACATATGAAAATATTAGATGAACGATTTAAATTATTGATTAAATTAATGAATGTATAGTGTATTCAGCTCATTATCTAATGAATGTATAATGTATTATCTCATTATCTAATGAATGTATAAATGTATTCAGCTCATTATATCCTAATGAATGTATAATGTATTCATTACATAATCTATCCATTTTTCACCAAAATTATATTTCATATATTTATGATGTAATAAATGGTGTTGTCCAAATATATGTTTTAATCGTGTTTCATGTCGTATTAATCCTCTTATATTTGTGAATAAAATAGAATATATGCATTCATAATTGAATATTTGATAATATATCATTGGAATAAATAAACCAAATCCAAGAATACTATTTTCAATAGTACTAGCATAATATGTATCATACCATTTAGGTTCTTTAATTAGGTGATGTTTTTTATGATATTTGTACAAGTAATTAGTATGTAATAATCTATGGAAAAAATAAAACCATATGTCGTATGATACTATATTCAAAATAAACAAATACATTATTTATTTATTTATAGTTATCTTTAATATTATAAAATTGATTTTTGTAATATATTAAAAAGAAATATATCTATACAACATGTGTGACATAAAAAACGAAGATGGAATAAGTTATCTAAAATCATTAGATGATATATCAATTGATTTAGTATTAACGGATCCTCCATATATTACATCTAAAGATACTGGAATGAATAAACAATACGATAAAATAAAAGAAAAGAATGAAAATACTCATACTGAAGATCAACAGAAAGAAGGGGAGGAAAAATGGATAAAATATGGAAAAGAAAAAGCTACAACGTGGGTATTAAATAATGAAATAATTAATTTTGAAAAGGGTAAAAATGTTTCTAAATCAAAACTAATTGAATGGGGAAAAATAGAAAAAAAAGAAGAGAAAAATGAATGGTTAGTTAAAAATAATATAACTACAATAAAAAAAAGAGAAACTAAAATAGAATCATATAAAGATAAATACATTAAATATGGTGCTATTAATAGTACTAAATATGGTGTTAAAACGCAGTATGGAGATTGGGATACTAACTTTACAATTGAAATGTTAGAACAATTTGTAACAGATTATTTTAGAGTTCTAAAAGATGGAGGAACTGTGATTATTTTCTTTGATATATGGAAAATAACATATTTGAAAGAAATAATGGAAAAAGCAGGATTTAAAGATATTAGATTTATTGAATGGATTAAAACAAATCCACAACCACTAAATAGTTCAAGAAATTATTTAACAAATTGTAGAGAAATTGCGTTACTTGGTGTTAAAAAATATAATACAACAATTAATAATGAACCGAATAATGGTGTTTACAAATATCCATTACAAGGTGGAAACAAGACTCAAAGATTTCATCCCACTCAAAAAAGTTTACCATTATTTGAAGAATTAATTAAACATCATTCAAATGAACACGATGTTGTATTGGATACATTTTTAGGTTCTGGAACAACGGCGGTTGCAGCAAAAAAAATGAATAGAATTTATAAAGGGTGTGAAAGAGATAAAACATATTTTGATAAAATGTTAAAACGATTAGAATAGCAATTGTATAAATGTATCATAAAATCTAAATTTTAGTTGTAATCTACTTGTTTTATGAAATTGAAATTCACCTATACTTATTAATTTATTATTAATACTAGTTTTAATTGTTGAAGACATTTCACTATATTTTTGTTTTTTTTCATTCCATTTTTCTTCGTAGATTTCTTTACTATATATTATATGTTGATTTGTAAAATAGTTTAGTTTATTATTTATTAGTTCATTTGAGTACAATGTTATGGATGGTAAAGTCATGCAATCATTTATTACAATAAGATGGTCGCAACAAAATATACCAGCAATCATTTTATTAAGATAGTCATGAATATTTTCTTTAATAAAAATCCATCTTTCTGGATTTTTATCTAATTTACCCTGATATGGTTTTTTCCATATTTTATCCCAAGAATTTAAAGTAGGTTGTCCTACTTTTTGTGGGCAAATTTTTCCATTTTTATATTTTAATGTTTTTAAACTCATTGTTTCCCCATTTTCTAATTTGAAATCTATGGAACCATTTGTATAACCGCACGATGAAATAATACGTGATGGTAATTTATTCAATATATCACTATTGATTAATTGAACACATATTTTGTCAACTATAGTTTTACATAATCTTTTTTCATTTATATTACATATTATATTGGCTATTTGACAAAATGCAGCTTCAGCACTTTGTCCAATTGTTTCATTATTTAATACCATATTCAAACTTAATTCTTTTTTGACTGGTTTTTTTACATTAATGTTTATTTGATTTGGGTTAGTGGTCATTTTTTTTATAATGTTAAATGTATCATTAATCATTTATGATTATATCATAAAATTTGTTTATATAGTTTTATAACTCAATTTTATTGTAAATGATGTATAAAAAAAGACAGTAATCCTATTAACACATCAATTAACAATATTATCCAAGACTTTTTGTATTTGTTTATAGCCAATATACTAAAGATTAAATAATTCATCCCATGTATTGGACGTAAATCATTCCACCATATTTTGTTTCCAAATACTTCTAACCCAGTTTTACGACTATTTGAAGAATAAATATATAAAAATCCTATTGCTGGTATCAATAAAATCCAACCTAAATAAGGTAAGTGCTTATTATTTATTGTTTTAGCAATGTATACTAATAAAAGTCTAATTGGAATACATAATAATAAAAAAAGTAAAAATCGTTTAATTATAGTTTTCATTATACATTTAATTTATTTTATTTTACTGGTCTATTATAAATATAGTTAATCAAATTTGTATTTAGTCAATACAATTTCGTATGCTTTGGCTCTATCTTTATAATTATCGAGCAATACCCCACAAATATCGGTCATTATAGTATGTACATTTTTCTCTGGAAATACATATTCTAGAATCTGGACAAGTTCTCCAATATTTTGGGTTGTTACAAATGTAGTCATTTTAGAATCGTCATTTACAGATAGCCACACTTGTTCTCTAATATCTGGATATTTTACAACTAGTTCAGTACTACTTTGTTCGGGAGTACTAATACTATCTTCAAAAATAATGTGTGTATTTGGTGTTTCACTACTAAATAGTTTATTAATTTGTATAATTGTTTCTTCTTTAGAAATAATAATATCTTTTGTATTAGAATTGTATGAAAATGCCCAACTATTGAGAAACTTATTTGCTGGTCCACCAACCGAACTAGGGCATTCTGACCCAATCAACTTTTCAAGTTCTTTATACAATTCCGCATTAGTTAGTTTTGAAAAATATGATGTTCTACCTTCTTTACACAAATGATGATAATATGAATGCATTCGTTTGGCAATAATGAATCTGAGTGTATCAATTTGTTTAGATGATGGTTTAAGTCCGCCATGTTTTGCCATATACATTAGCATAATTTTGAGTTTATTGGATGAATTACTCTTTTTGTGTCTTCCAGAAATTTCTTTTTCATCAATGTCTGGATAACTATCTATCAAACATTGTGATACGTGTTTAACAATACTTGGTTCATATTCATCTGTATTATTCAAGATTTTAAGGATTGAAATAATAACTAGTTTTTGCCATTGCCAAACAGTAGTTAGTTCTTTAGATATTTCACACGTTTTGGCTTCCAATTCTTTCTTTTCAGCTTCGTCTATTTTTTTTAGTTCTGGGGTAATAATATATTTTCCAAGCAATTTAGTGACACCTGTCAATGTATTTTTCTTAAAATTAGATTCTGCCTTTGTCCACATACAATATGGAAACATATCAATCAGATTCAACAAAATCCACAGATCTGTAGAATCAAACGAGTCAATATTAGGAACATGTGTTGGATAATGACTCAATACTTGCCAAATATTAGACAATGGTGTTGTACCAGACGCCAAACTAGTAAAGATGTATCCAAGCAAATTTCTCATTGCGATTACTGTAAAACTATCTTTATCTGTTGGAATTGTCGTAAATTTGCTCTTAATATTTTGTGCCACCGAAATAAACATTGAAATAAGGAAATATGTTAGCGATTTAGATGAACCTTTAATGTTGAGTGAACGTCCATTTGCCGATTCTGGAATAATTCGTCGAAGAATCAATCTGTATTTAGCGATTTCAATATCATTTACTCGTTCAATCCATTTGAAATGTCTTGGATCATCTAGTTCTGAAAATTGTGGAATAACTGCAATAGGAATACACGAATTTCTTTCTGATACACCACACACAATAACACCAGGGGCTTCCTTCAAATAATGGTCAATACCCATGTCATTAATATGTTGCGTTAGTGCCGCCACAGTAGTACCATCTAGTTCAGAACACGTATTATGTAGAGATGCCACATTAGATGACTTTGTAAATGTATTATTACTAACTTGTTTAAGCAACTCAGATATAACAGATGGTTCAATTTCGCAAATAATGAACTGTTCAATGTCTTCGATATAAGATTGAATATCGTCATGGCTCAGTGAATTAACAAGGTCAACATTGTTGCTCACCAAATCAGCCCGAATAGTATTTTCCAATGATTTTGCCACTGCTTTAGACGAGGCACCACCTTCCGATGTGATACCAATAATAGTTTCAGCGAGTTTCTTTAGTTTGACACACGCCCTATTTTGCTTTGTTTCATGTTTCAAAGACGCCAATTTCTTTTTGAGTTCAGTTGGTTCCATACCATGCTGAGTAAAATGTTCCATTATACTTTTAGTTTTAATCTTAATATCTTGTTTCAGCAATTTACTATTTTCTTCTTGTTTTTCCTTTAGCATAGTCAAACATGCTGTTTTAAAGGTTTTAAAATGTGTAGGTGAAACCAATACTGATTGTTGAATAAAGAGTTCAATGATATGTTCTTGTTGTGTACTAATAGTATCAAAGTCCATATCAGTAATATATTTTTGAATATGTGAAGACTCCATCTTTTTACCAATAGAATACATTTGTGTTCCAATATGTGTTGGAAATGGACATTGGTTTACCAACAGTGTATCAACATGTGTTTGAGGGAATACATCTCCAAACTGATACACTGTTTTATGGAACCATCGAATACCACGAATCCAATAATATGTCCCACTTTCAGAACATTTTGCGAGTACAATAGAGCAATGATTGGCGTATTTAGTACATGACAATTTCAGATTTTCTAATACATTTTGCACACTATGTTCTCCAAAAGTTACATTGATTATCGCAAGACAAGATATAGGGGTATCAATCATAGTACCACATTCTTCTGGGAAATCATCACTATCTTTGAAATGAAGCACTACAAGTTTCGATTTATCTACAATATTAAGGAAACCATCAATATGCGTATTTGATGGTTCTATATGTCCATTGTATGATGATGGTTTAGAGATTCCAAACAATGCTGGATTAAACATCGAGGAGTTACCATCCTTATTACCAAGATAATCAATATTCAACGCGTTTTCATTCGAAAATAGCAATGATGTATCAGTCGTTACTTGGACAATATTAGATTCATTTACATTAATAACATCATAACTATTCAAAGGTTCAATACTATCCTCTTGATTTAGTTGATTTTCCGTATCATTTGTATCCGTTGGTTCTGCGATTTCTATTCGCGAGGCATTAATCAAACAACGTTCTGGAAGACCACACGTAATAGAATCTGTTGTGTTGTATTTAGTTTTAGATGGATTCGTTGTATCAGTAGTAGGGACATCAATGTATGGCACTACTTTTAGCATTGTATCAACAAAATAGACAGATGCGCAAGCAATGGTTGTATTTTCAAGTAGAATGGACGCAATTTGTTGAAATGGAATAACATTGATTGTATGTGTATTTGGGTCGTAACAACACATTGATGGCTTTTGATGTTTATATGTTTCTGATGTAAGTGGGGTTCTACTATATCCAATACCGCCAAGAACAAAATCTTGATTGCTATCCCGTTGTATTGGACCTGGTCTTACTTTAATACTTTGTGTAAAATAGGACCCAACAGCTTTATCGCCTGAATGAATCAATCCATTTGCTGTTTGTTGTGAAAATGTATTTGGTGTTCCACTTTTGTTCCATGCAACAAAATCCAAATATTGTTGTCCATTTTTGAATGTAATCATAAAGAATACAGACTCTTTAGACACAAATGTAGGTTCATTCAAAATAACAATGTTAATAGTATCAATACTTTCCTTTTTGAATCCCAAAATAGTTTCAATATTAGTTAGCGATTTAATGCCATCCAAATTTTCTTGGAGTCTTTGGGCAGCATCAGTCGCATCAATCGTATTCAAGAAATTAATAGATTCTGGTTTTTCAAATTTGTAAATACCAGATTCATTTTTGAAAATAATATGGTTATCAGATGTAGTGTGCGCAATTGGTCCATCAAATGTTAGCAAATGGGTAATAATAGATTCATCATTCGTTTTGAATGGATCGCACACTATATTTTTACCAAGTTGTCCAATCAATTCAGAAATTTCTTTTTTATTTGTGACAAGAGTCGCCATTTTGTTATCTATCATTAAACCTCAATTTTAAAATCAATTTTATATTAATTTAAATTTATTATAAATAATTAATTTACTAAGTAAATACCAAGTAAAATAGTTAATATTCCTAATACTTTTTTTAGTGTAATAGTTTCTTTGAATATAAAGTATCCAAAAAATAAAATAAATAATGTACTAATACCTCTAACAATAGGTGTTACTTTGCTAACATCATAGTATTTTAGTAATGATATATGTGTAAATTGAGCAGTTATTCCAAATATGACAATAAGAAATATATAATATTTTAATTTTGTTGGTAAATGTTTTATTTTAGATATAAAGGCTGTTTTTGTTTTCTTTTTAAATATCCATATATAAAAAATGAACGATAAAATCATAATATGAAATGCTAGATGTATAATAATTATTATATCAAATGATGATAAATAGTTGGTTAGTTCTTTGTAAAAAAATCTTGGTAAGGTCCATCCGAGTGCTGAAATTATATAAAATAATAAATCATTCATATATTATGCTATCATTTTTTTTAAATTGTCGTCTTTAGAATAAAAAGAGCTTAGCTTACACATTTTTTCTAATAATGCTTTATCTATATTGTATGTATCTAAAATGATTTTTAATTTGGATTTATTATATTTCATTAATGAATACACATAATCACAACTGTATATATGGTGTTTAAATATGTTTAAATTGTTGACATTATTTACTAATTTTAGATTTAAATATTCAAATGATATTTTATTGATCATTGTAGAATAATTCAATTTATTGTATTTATTGTATGATGTTTTTTTTAACGAATCTATTAAATATGAATTCATATTAAATTTAATATAATCATTGTAATTATTTAAATAAAAGTATTGATTTATAAATATTTTATTATCTAATATATCAGATTTTGTAAAATTCATGTAAATAGTTGATATTGTTTTTAATTTTTCTTTATTTGTATTTGTTTTATTATGGATAATATAATTTAAAAAATTTTCATAAAATAAATAACCAATAGTTGATTTGTCTATTTCCACAATGGATGATACATCTTTATGATATGTATTTAAAATTTTGTCAGTAGCTTCATAAGATGTATTTGCTATATTTTTTTTTTCATAATTAATTATAGTATTTATTAATATAGTATCATCATATATATGTGTGTAGTTAAATAAATATTCCATTAACACTATAACTCTTCTAAAATCAAGCTGTGAATTTTTAGCAATGGCTGTTTTTACTTGTTTTGAAATAGATAAATTTTCTTCATCGCATATTTTATTAATAAATTTATTAATACACGATACAGTTGGTTTATTAATCTTAATATATAATGATTTTTTTTTTAATGTTTCTATTTTTTTACTCATAGTGTTTGTTGTACAAATAAATGGAGAGCTATATTTTTTTGTATTATTTATAATAGATGTTAATTCTTTCATTGCTCCTTTTTCATTATTTATACCATCTAATTCATCTATTATAATACCAATTTTCTTAATTTTATTACACATAAAATTAAGTATATTTACATTTCCATTAATTTTTTCTATTTTTTCTTTCAAAATTTTTTGATTTCTTATATCACTGGAATTAAATTCAATAACATCATAATCATTACAATCTAATATAATATTTGCTAAACATGTTTTTCCAATTCCAGGACTTCCATGTAATATTAAACAATTATTAAATTTCTTTTTTTTTTCTTTAAACTCATTTATCCATTTGATAATTTTATGTTTTGTGTCTTGAGTAATGTAAATATCATCTAATGTTTTAGGACGATATTTTTCAGCCCAATTCATTAACAATAAATACATTAAAATCTTTAAATAAATTAACAAATATTGTCGATACCTTCCCAAGGTGTATTACACGCTTTAGCCCAAGCACATTTTCTTACGCGACCTTTTTCCCCATCCCATAATATGCCATCAAATGATACTTTTCCTTGGTCACCATCGCCAGTTCTACAATCTCCAATTTTATGGCTATTTTTACATATTTTTTCTCCAGAACTTTCCCAATAATCTGGACATTGTGCTGGCCAAGGAGGGAACATTGTATTATTTTTTAAATCATTTAGTTTTTTGTAATCTAATCCAAATTTAACACAAAATATAACAACAATAATAAGTGATCCAACCCCTATAATAATATTTACTGTTTTATCTAACATATATAATTACAAAATATTTATTTTTTAAATTTATCATACTGATAGTTCAAATATATTAGTTCTGCAAATAACACATGGTTTATTGTTTACCTTTATTCTATACATATAATAATTGAATATAATGTATAATATACCAAACATAAAAGCAAACATTCCTGAAGCAATCTTGTAAAAAATATTTCCACTTCCAACATTACATTGTAATGATATAGATAATGCCACTAAATTAATACTTAATAATAGAAAGAAAAATAAAAATATTGTTCCTTTTGATAAGTATTTTGTTATATTTTCAGATACGCTAGGTGATGTATCATTAGTTGTATTATCAACAAATGATTCATTATTTTTTTTGAATACCATTATATATTATTAATATATTTTATAATAGTAATGATTTTGATACTAATTATTGTATTATTCCTAATATTATATTATTTATATTTATCTATCAAAAAAGAGTATTTTGCTTTAAAAAAAATATGTAAAATAAATAAATATTCGGAAACCAACAAATACACTATAAAAAACCCTTATGGAAATTGGAAAAGAATAGATAATGATAATAATAATGATGATAATGTTGAAAAATGGGAAAAAGATATAGATGGTAATTATTACAATATGGATACATTACAAAAAAATATTAATATAGCCAACTCACAATGTGAAGATTATAAACAACATGTAATAGATACAGATATGGGCAATAATAATTATTATTTGATTGGATTAGAAAATGATGTATTACAACAGGAAGGCAAAATTTCAGACATATTAAAAATGAATTTTTGGAAAAAGAATAATAGCAATAAATATCCAACATATTATGAAAAAAAAAAAAAAAAATTAAAAAAAAAAAAAAAAAAATAAAAAAAAAAAAAAAAAAAAAAAATTTATAGAAAGATGTAATAAATTAAGAAAAAGAAGTCCAACACATAATGGTGTGTATAAGGATAGCATACACTTAAATCAATTTAATGGTTGGTCATCAAATAAAGAAAATGCTATGATAAAAAAGATGCGAAAATTTGAAAAGGATTGCTACTGTAATGGAACCCATGGAATTGGTAAAATATGTGAGACTAATAATAAAATATAAGTATATTATTAATGAAGAATCCTATAAATATTATAATATTATTATTAATACTAATAATATTAGTTTTAATCATGTCATACATTAATATTGAAACATTTCAAGCAACAACAAGTTCTTCATTAAAATGTAAAGAATATCTTTTAGATGAATTTGAAATTTTAAAAAAAGATTTTTATAAATTAAAGAATGAAAGTAAAGGCATTAATGATGTAATAAAAACAAAAAGTAGCACTGTCGCTTATAAATTTGACTGGAATAGAAAAAATTTTGGAGAGATAAATAAATCATTGAACACGAAAGCCAGAAATATTTTTGCAGATGACACTAATTGTAAGAAAAAAGATTTAGAGGTATGTTTTGAAGATTTCAATAAATATTTAGATGTTTCAAAAGATGAAATAATAGAAAGGAAAAAAATAATAGATAAGTATGATTTGCGTCCAATATATAAATGGAAACAATTAGTAGAAAGAATATATAGATATAATGTTTTTAAGCAATGGTGTGATACTTCACCTAATAACTGTAATGTAGATTGTTATAATTGTAGTGATAATGAAACTAAACAGGAGTGTATAGATAACTATTATAATAATGTTAGCTATAGATGTAAAAGTAATCTTCTATATTATAAAGAACAGATTGATCAGGAAGCCGCTGCAAAGATTGATGGCGAGGAAGAAGTCAAGGCGGAACCGGACGAATATAGTTATTTAAAAGATAATCCATATTGGTATACAGAATTATGTGATAATAGTGATAAAGACACGAAATATTGTAGTTCAGCTTGTGATTGTGGTGGTTATTTAATAGCAGAACATAAATGTAGAAAAAAGAATCCATCAGTTTGTTATCACTCTGGAGCATACCAAGATATTAAAGACCAGATTTTACCCTTACCAAAAAGATTTCCAACAGAACACTATAAAAAAATATGCGATATATCTCATAATGTAGAACGAAAATGCGAAAAAATGAAAAATGGTAATTTAATTCATCATAAAGATTATTATAATTGTTTATTAGAAAAAAATTTAAAAAAATGTGATTATATGTGTAATTGTAGTCCTAATAATAGTGATTTTGATATCAAATTAGAAGATATTAGTATTGACGATGACGAACTAAAAAAACTGTTGATGAGGATGGACAGTAAAGAAGGTGACGGGGAGGAAGCAGCAAAACAACGTATTTTAGACACAATGAAAAACAATTTTCAAAAGAATCTTAATGATAAATGTATTGGATATCCTGTACATAGACGACCATTTAAATGAGAACAGTAAATTACGGTTTAAATCAGTTTAATAAATTTTTCTTATTTTTCAAACACCATTCATTAAACATAATGGGTTTAATTCTGTTTAAAATTAGTTCCATATTTCGTTGTTCACAAAACTTTTTATTGTGAATATCTTTAAATTCAAACATGTTTGCTAAATCATTACATCCAGGGAATCCAAATGTTCTATAAACAGATGCTGGAACAGGAACATATTGAACTGGTTCTTGAAACACATCAGTTAAAATTGACGCCATATCACTCACTTTCAAATGTTGTGATGCTACACCCACATTTCCATAAACGCATTTTTCAACACAATGTAATGCCATTTTACCAATATCTTCGACAGCTACAATAGGTAATATAGAATCTCCCATTGGCACACATAAACGTCGTATGCCATCTTCATCTTTTTTTAATTTCATAGATGTTAATAGATTTTCATAAAAAAAACTTGTATACAAATGTGTAGATTTAACATCTAATGTATCCAAATATTTACTAACCATACCTTTCTCATCTAAGTGTGGTACTTTATAATTTCCAATGTATGGTATAGAATCATTGAAAACACGCGTATCTTCAAGCGTACTCCAAATAATATGTGGTACATTTGATAACATGGCACTATCTATTAAGTTTTTTGCTTGGTTAAACTCGCGTTCTGGATCCATATGTTCCCAAAAGTTTGTTACTAAAAATACGACATCACAGCCATCAAATATACCATTTAATGATGTTATATCGTCAAAATCAGCTTGTTTTAATTCTATACCATTTAATCGTTTTGCTGCATCAGATTCTTTATTTCGTGTTATTCCTATAATAGTATGTCCATTATCTTTAAAACTATTTGTGACTGCTCCTCCTTGTAATCCAGTTACTCCTGTTACCCCAATCACAACCATTTAATATAGTTATATACTATATCTTTAAATTATTGTTTCAATAATGTATTGTTTAATAATGTATTGTTTCAATAATGTATCGTTTAATTTTCATATTAAGGTAATTGATAATAAAATATATTCATATATATATGAGTTTGAAGGAATATGTTGTAGCTATACCATCATATAAACGACCAGAAACATTAAGAGATAGAAGTTTAAAAATATTGAAAGATCATAAAATAGATAAGAAAAAAATATTTATTTTTGTATCGGATACTGAACAAAAGAAAATATATGAAGATGTTTTAAAAGATAAATATTATAATAAAATAATAGTTGGTGTTCCAGGAATAAAAAATATACGGAATTTTATGCCTAAATATTTTAAAGAAGGTCAATACATTTTTTATATTGATGATGATATTTATGGGGTATATGATTGTATAAATAATGGAAACCGAAAAAATAAATCCGATAATAAATTAATCAAATTAAAATCATTGAAAGATTTGATAAATAAAGGGTTTAAATTAATTAAATCGTCTGGATTAACTAATTGGAGTGTTTATCCAGTGTATAATCCATATTTTATGAAAGCAAAATCTAATAATTATAATGATTATATTAGTACAAAATTATGCTATATTATGGGTGGATTTACTGGTGTTGTAAACAATCGAAAATCTGAAATTAGAACAATTGATGACAAAGAAGATTATGAACGAAGTATAAAGTATTATTTGAAAGATAATGGTGTATTACGATTCAATAATATTAGTTGTGATACTAAATGCTATAAAGAACCAGGTGGGATGCAGGTTGAACGAACCAAACAACGTATTCACGATAGTGCTGTATACCTAACTAAAGAATATCCAAATTTGTGTACATTAAATACAACTAAAAAATCAGGATTTACGGAAGTACGAATGAATGATCGACGGGAAAATAAACCAAATTTTACATTATCTAAATCGGGAACATTAATAGATAATAGTAGTCCTATGTCACCAAAACTATCTAAAAGAAGAGTTAGACCATCTAAAAGAAGAGTTAGACCATCTAAAAGAAGAGTTAGACCATCAAGAAAAAAGTCTTTAAAATCCAAATAAATACCATAATTGATAAATAAAATAAAATAATATAATAATGAGTAAAAAAATATCATATGCTAATACGGTTAGACGAAGAACTAAATTAGATATTAAAGAAATACCAATAATAGATTGGTTAAAACACCATGGATTAGAAAAATTTCATCATACTATTTTTGTAGAAAAACATATAATGTATAATTCAAGAGCGGAAGCATATCCATATGAATATAGTTATTTATTAACTAATATAAAAACAAATATAGAGTTACTCTTCTCTTTTTCAGATAGTTTTAAATTTAAAGATGCTATATCCGTGCCTTGTGTAAGAAAACTGATTGAAATGAATACACAAGGTCTTATAACGAAAGACCAAGTACAAGATGGGGAAGTTGAATATAAATTTTTAAAAGCATTTGAATTATTACTAAGTCAAAAATTAGAGTATAAAGCCATGTTAAGTGTTTTTGGTAGAAGTCCATCAAAAGCAACTTATAATGAAATCATTGAAACTAATCTTGATTTTTTAGATACTTCTAAATGTAAAGACAAAAATATTTTTAAATATGTGATTATAGAAAAATTAAAATTAATTAGTTTTGATGATTTAGTGTATTGTAACTTTGTTGTATTCAGAATATTACTATCATTACCAATTGAAGAAATACAAAAATACATGGTGTATACTACAAACAAAGTCGTACATATTAAAAATGGTTTAAAGACCACATTTACCAAATCACAATTTAATAGATTTATAAATAATAATGACAGTTTAAAAGTATTTGAATCATGTTATAATAATTATGATTTAAACTATGTCAATAAATCAATAAAAGATAATTTTGATGCTAAATCGTTTTCAACAGTCCATAGAATGGAATTGGTTCCATTTATTTTTAATCCTGATGAACAAATAGACACAAAAATATCGGAAAAAATATACAGTACATTTTTTCCAGATGGAGATCATATTTACATTGATTCACACTTTAAAAAAATAAAAAAAATAATACCATATACCGTTATGAATGATGATTCGTCAAAAAAAACAAAAATACGTGTTTTTTTTATTCAAGGTCATGGAAAAACTGGGACTACAACAAAGTATCATTTAAAACCAAGGGTAAATTTTGAAAAAGTGTTCACAAATATCGATAAAGCACAACATAATCCATACAGATACAATGCGGATAGTTTTAATATAATATCATCCCAACCAGTTGGGCGAAAATCTATATTTGCGATTCTTATATTATTAACCCAAATATTAAGTTATAAACATAGAACATTATTTTTACTTGGTTTAATTAATGCTAATACAATAGAGCATTTACGTATATTAGAAAATATAGTACATATGTATTGGCAAAATTTTTGTATTGAAGCTGTTACTAAAGCATCATTGCCAAAGATTGCTACACCCGAAACCAACCTTTCGGAACATTTGAAAAAATCAAAGTTGAAAAGGAACTCTCATTTACGCTTTAATTATTACAAAAAAACGGATGTATCAACTAGTGATATTGTAAATTTTGTTAAATATAGTAACAATTATGCACCAATAAATACAGAGTTTTTTTTTGAAATAAATAATGTTAGGGAAGGGCTTATTGGTGTTTTTGAATTAAATGAAGATACGGCCGATGATTTAATTAAATTAGATAACAAAATAATTTCTAAAGCATCAAAAGATAATAAATTACATTTAGGATTAAAATTGAATGAATTGTATGATTTTAAAGGTGATATACCAGAAAACACCGATACTATTTTAAAATACAATAGAGCATTTAAATCTAAATCAACATATGTTTATACATTAGAAGAACTAATGGAATTAATATATTTAGAAGGTGATATTAAACCAAATGAACACGTAATAATATTTGATAATGCGTGTCGTGGATTAAGAACTATTGGTAAGTCATCGAACACTAAACCTCCAACCGGTCAAAATATAGGAAATACAATTAATACTATGCCGAGGATTGGACAACTCAAGACACTTATGTTTAGAGCATCATCAACCGAAAATTCATTAGAAGCGTTACATAAAGGTGGGTCACGAAAAACGAGACACAAGAAAAAACATAATTAAATATTTGTATATTGTAATGAGTTCAAAAAAAAAACTAACCTATGCAGAAAAACTGACTAAAAATATTAAATTGAAAATAGAAAAGATATCTATAAAAAAATGGTTAATACATTATGATTTAGATGATTTTTATGACATTTTGTTTGTCGAACCATACATATCTTATATGTATGAACCAGGGGTAAGAACAAACCAACCAATACGTTATAAATATGATAAATTGATAAAAACTATACAAACAAATATAGATTTATTATTTACATTTTATTCGGTTGATAATTTTATATCTATGATTGAACCTTTAATAGTATCTAAAGTTCACGATTATGAAACCAAGGGTGTGATAAAGCAATCCGATTTTTTTACATATACTACATATTACACACATAAATTTGTAGAAGCTTTTAATGAATTATGGAACCATAAGATTAAATATAAAGAGCATTTAAGTATATTAGGTTTGAAATCTAAAAAGGATGACTATATTCAATTGATTGATAGTTCTAATATGTTAACTTTTTTAGACAAGAGAATCTATAAATCACATAATATATTAAAACATGATATTATGGCAAAATTACATTTATTAGAATATAATGATTTAGTATATTCTGATATAGAATCATTGCGTATTTATTTATCAATTCCAATAGATTTATGTAGTATTTTTGTTTTGAATACTGATAATATAAAATATGGGTTAGATTCAACCTTGAGCAAAACCAAATTTAAAAAATTTGTAAAATCTAACACTTATATACCATTATTTGAATCGTGTGATAATAATTTTAAAGTCCATCAAATTAATAAAAATATAATAGATAATTGCGATGCTACTACATTAATGAAATGTCATAAAATGGATTTACTGAAACATTTAATCAAACCAAAAGATTTAATACTAATGGATGTGGTGTCATCTATATACACATATATATTTCCAGATAATGATACTAAATTTATAGATAATCATTTTAAAGAAATACCAAAAATTATACCGATAAATAAAAAGGTTAATACTAAGGCACGAGTATTTTTTATTCAAGGACATGGTACTCGTTGTGAATTACATAGTTATCAAGATCAACCAAGAATTAATTTTGATACCATAAAAAATGAGATAGATAGATGGTACATGGAAAATGATATTGAAGATGTGTCATCTAATATTACTAAAAATAATTTAACATTAATTTCTAATCAACCTTTAGGAAGAGTATCATATTTAGAATATTTAGAATTATTTAATTCATTATTCGGTTCTAGATATAGAACTCTATTTTTGAAAGGATTATTGAACACCAAGGATGTAAGTCAATTACGATATTTAGATTCTATTATTACAATGTTATATCATCATAATTTAATAAAACACGGATTTTCCGATGAAACTGAAGCATATCCAAATTATGTAAAAACATCGTATTTAAAATATGCTAAAAGAAAATTTTTTCCAAGTAATATTAATTATGTTAATTCTGAAACAACAAGTGATGATTTAGTAAATTTTGTAAAATATAATTCAAAATACCCACCATTGAATAGTAATTATTCATTTGAAACAATTGGTATAAACAATCACGACCTTCTTGGATTATTTGAATTAAATGTAGATGAGGCATATGATTTAGAAAATTTGAATAATCGCGTAAAATCAATAAAAACAAATGATTTTATAATAAAGATGGGTATAAATTTGAACAAAATTTATGATTTTAAAGGAGATATACCAAGAAATATAGGTTCTATTTTGAAATACAATAAAGAAATAGTTAAAAGAGGTAAATTATCATTTTCATTTGAAGAAATAATAGAAATGATATATACTATTGGAGATATTAAAAATGATGAACATGTTGTTATATTTAGCAATACATGCAGGGGGATAAATCCATTAGTGCCAACATATAGACGCAATAGATATTCTAGAAGAATAAATACTAATAATGGTAGTAATACTACTGTAAAATTCAATTCAGTTTCTAAAAAGAAAATTCTTGATTTACGACTTAAATCGCAAAATGGATTTAATAATATTAGTAATAATAATAATAATAATAATAATAATAATAGTAATAATAATAGTAATAATAATAATAATAGTAATAATAATAGTAATAATAGTAATAGAATTAAAAAAAGTCGATTAAAAAAAACTTTAAAAAGAGGAAAACGAACTTCTAGAAATTAAAATAAATTTAAAATTTAACTTAAAGTAGTATTAGAGATTATTGAGTAATGATTATATTTTGTAATGGTGTGTTTGATTTATTTCATTATGGCCATGTTGCGTATTTTAAAAATATAAAAGAAAAATATCCAAATTCATTTTTATTAGTGGGAATTTTAAATGATAAAATTTCGAGTTGTATGAAACGGAATCCATATTATAATGAAATACAACGTAACAGTTTAGTTCAATCGTGTAAATATGTAGATAAATCTATAATCTTAGTTGATAAGACAATTACAATGGACTTTATTAATAATCATAAGATTGATTTAGTGGTCCATGCTTTTTCCAGTGTGGAAGAATATGATAAAGAAATGGTAAATGGAATATTTGCTATTCCAACAAAATTAGAAAAAATAGAAGTATTTCCATATACTAAAGGAATTAGTACAACATCTATTGTAAAAGATATAGTATCTAATAATAGTCAAATGATGAATGCTGATAAACAAGGATGGGATTCTGTATGGGAGAAGAAAGGTATGGTAGCAAGTTATAATTTCAGAGTTCTAAATGGGCATACATATGATGGTATTGATTACAATTTTTGCTATAAAAATATTATGTATACATTAGATATTAAACCAAATGAGAAAATATTAGAAATAGGGTGTGGTGCTGGATATTTGTCAAAATTATTGTCTATTAATTTCGACTATTATGGTATAGATTATTCACGTTCATTAATAAACAAAAATATAGCATTAACACATAGTAAAGTAGTTCAGTGTCAAGCATCTATATTACCATTTAAAGATAAATGGTTTGAAAAGTGCTTTAGTATAAATGTATTTGAATATTTTCCAGATAAAGACTACGCTTTTAAAGTTTTAGACGAAATAGAAAGGGTAACTAAAACATCATTATATATACTTAATATACGAAGTAAAACTTATGATAGAAGACCATCCACTTATAAATATAATGAACAATGTAATCATTTAACGTATACGCATTATGATTTTATCAAACATGGTTATACAATATGCGATGCTACATATGAAAACGATAGTCGGTTTAGTGTATTTAAAAAATTATAATGTATTTAGATATTAATAAATTATTTGTATATTATAATGGGAAAAAATAATGAAATACTTTCATATTCTAATAGACACTATTTTGGAATGGCCTTGTTAATAATAGGTGTTGCTATGCTTGTATTTTATTTATTTTATAAATTTATAGTATATAAAAATACAAAATTTAGGAAAGTAATTATAGTCCAAGACAAGTCATATACTAAACATAGACGGCGAGGTAGAGGTAAGAAATCATATTATAATTATATGGTTGTTGATACATATGGTAATATATATAAATTAGATAATCTTTGGTTTAAATTTGAACTGTTAAGGGACAAAAAAAAGAAATATGATTATCTAAAAAAAGGATTAAAATATAATGTAAAGGGGTATGTTTTTGATGGTAAAAACATAATTTATGATGTTGATGAAATATAAATAAATAATAATAATTTAAAATAGTTAAAGTATTTAATTATCTATTTACCATACAAAATACATTATAGTGATTCCAAAACGTCTATTTTTGAACTTAATATTATATCAGGTGGACATTTTTGACATATAATATCATAAATATTCTATGATACGAATACAATATCATAAATATGTACAGTAATATTCTATGATACGAATACAATATGTGAGTTACATATCACCAAAATATATAATTAAGTATATTTAAAATTTATAAATGACATCAAATTATTACCAATAGTAACTAATAAATTAGGGTTCAAATAAAGAATTCTTAAAATTATCAATTTTAGTATTTAAGTTTGTATTATTTTTATCATTTATATCATATCTAAGTTTTATTTTATTCAATGTATTTTTAATACCATTTTTTTTATTATCTATTGTCATTGTTTCAATGTTTTTGTAACTATAATACATCATAAAAAGTATAGCTAACAATACAACACATATAATTATCCAACAGGTTCTACTATTATTATTGAAATCAGACCGTTTCATTGCTATATTTAAAAATACAGGTATCAAACAACCGATTAATATAAATACAGCCTCTAATATAGGACTAATTTTTTCAACTATGTTCTTGTAATGTTCTAATTTATCATCTCCAACATCCATATCATCATAGGATGTTAAATATGTAAATAAACCAATTACACCAGCACCTAATAATCCAGCACAAAAATTAGAAAATGTATTACCCAACATACCTTTAGAACCTTCAATAATATCATATTTACTTCTTAAATTATCTACAAAATTATTAGTTGTATTTCTATTTTTAAGAACTTCTTTTGGTATTTTTAATGCTTCACATCCAAATGAATCTAAAACATTTGTTAAATCCGACATTTTTTTATTTTTTGATATTTCATCTTTGAATCGCAAAACATGATTCATTACTTTTCTCCAATCATGTTCATTCCATTTATTAATTATTTTAAAATTTTCTTGAATATTGTCTTGATGTTTAGTAAATCGTGTATCAACCGAAAGAGGTGATAAAAACGACTGAACGAATATATCATCTAAAGCTTCTGTACCTAATCTCATACCAAAATTATCAATAAATCCAAAAATAATAGCACCTATACCAATAAACATTATAACTCCAATTTTTGAAAATTTTTTACCACCAATATATTTTAGTAATTTTTCTTTATCAAAAACAGTAAAGTTTGTGACTAATAAAATTAACCCAATAAATATCAAATAAAAAATTCCACAATATTTATCTATTTTAACATCTACATTTTCAACAATTAATGCTGAATAATAACAACCTACAAAAAAACACAATAACACAATACACGGTAATAAAAATGTTTTTATATTTATTTTGTTATCAACGCCATTTTCTTTTTCCTCATCATTTGATATAGAAGTTGGTATATCATGACTACCTATTTTGAATAAACATATAATAAAAATAATAACACTAAGTGATAAAAATGTATAATTAAATCCTCTACTCATATATAATAAATATTATATAATAAATATAATATAACATAATAATAAATATTTAATTATATTCTATTCTATTCTATAATTAGTGTAATGTGAAAAACACATTTTGTAAGCTTCTTTGATGGTTTGTACATTAGGATATAATGTTTCTAATTTAGTTGTATTAAGTTTATTATTAGAACGTTTAGAAAGTAATATTTTATTTTGTTCTTCTATACTAAAATTATTCCATTTAAAATTAGGATTAATATGTGTTTTATACATGTCTAATATTTCATTATGACTAATTGTGTCTGGATTCGTCAAGTTCATTGTACCAGTTGTTTTATTTTTAGACATATCTAATGCCAATGGTAAAAGTTCTGGTAAATACGACATTGAATTCTGGATAGAGCATATTTTATCATATTTAGTTATTTTTGTTATAAAATTACGAGGATTATCGTAATTAACTATAGGCATTCGTATTCTTAAATTTAATACCGAGCCTTTAAATTGATACATTAATCTATCGGTAAATCCCTTTACAACTGAATAAGAAGAACCAAAAAAATCTGGAATATCATTTTCAGTATAACCAGGTGATCCTTGTATATCGGTACTTTCTTGTGAAAATATACATCCAGTTCCAAGATAAGTTAAATGAATCTTTTTACGTTGACATATTAATGCTAATACTAATGGTGAAAATAAATTATCTCTAATATTATCAACAAGTTTACCTGGTTTTTCTAGATAATCAATTGTGCCTATGTTCGTTCCTTCATATTCACCGTGTGTCCGACCAATAAAACACATAATATGTGTAGGATTAATGTTATCAATTTCTTCTTTTAATGCTATATCATTATCAACACGGATTTGACCAATACTATAATCTATACGTTGTTCCTTTAATAATTTACACATCATAGTTCCTATCCAGCCATTTCCACCATAAACTAAATATTTCATATATATTAGATATATTTAATTATGATTGTAATTTTATTAATATTGGTATAATATATGGTTCCGAATGGGTAATAGTAATTTATATTTACTATATTCCAAGATAACATCAATCTTTATATTATCTAAATAATTTGTAAATACAAAATATTTAGATGATATAAGTTTTATAATTACTAATAACAGTTATCGCAAATCAGCATTAAAATTAAATCCAACGGAAGGTTCTGGTTTAACATATTTATAATTATTATTATTCATAAATTGATCTAATAATTTTTTAAGATTATTTTTATCACATGATATATTATTTGTTGTAAATATTTTTTTATAACTATTTGATATCTTATTTTTATGAATGATTGCATGATAAATAAGGCCATATAAATGGTTTAACTTATTTGGAATATAAAAATTTTTATATTTAACTCTTGTAGCAATCATATTTTTTTGAAAATTTATATCATAATAATTATCACCAACACACCTAAAATCAAATAATACCTTTTTATTATTTATTATAACATGATTTAGTATTCTATGTTTTCCATCTTCAAATCTATTATTTGTAGCAGATGATGCATCTAATAATCTTTTTACCAAATAATAATCATTTACGAGTAAGTCAACATCTAAATGTTCATCTATATGAATATTATTAGGCATATCTTCAAAATTTCTCATTACAATCCATTTTAATTTTGAATTACTATTTAATATATCAAATACATGAGATAAAGAATCAAACCGTTTTTGCTCATAATACGTATCAAATAAATTTAAAGCTACAAGATTATCCTTTGTTTCTTGTATATTATCTGTTCCATGTATCGAATAATCATTATTTCTTAATGTTTTTTTTAAATCAAATATTTTAGTATTTACCAATCTTTTACCTTTGGATGTATTCCTTAATTTATATATAGCATCATAATCATGTATTAGATAAATATTAAATTTAGTTTCACCTCTAAAATCATCTACGTTCATATTATAAAATTTACTCATAATAAATTTTTTATCATTAATTTTTGTATGTTCAATAAATTTATGTAATGAAAGTTTATTATCCTTAATTTTTTTTAAAATGTAATCCTTTTTGTATTTTTGCTTCCAATCTATTATTATATGTAATTCTTTATTATAATTATTATTTCCAATAAATGATTCTTTTATCTGCAATGGACTATCTATCCGTATATCATGTATATTTCTTCCCCAGTGTGATATTTTTTTAGCATTATTACTATAATATATTTCGTCTCCACTCATATTATTCGGATCAATATACCAATCTAAATGTCTAGCAGAATAAGGAGCTAAACATCTAAAACAATTTTTGTTTGGAAAATTGATTGGTATATAATCACTTCTTAGAAGTTGAAATGTTGTATCTATAGGACTTATTTCAATTTCATAATTTGTATTTTTAAAACTGATTTTTTTATGCTTAGTAATTTTGGGATCCCAGTGATATGATTGTTGTTTTAACACTGCTTTTTTTTTGGGATAATAATCAGGTATATCATCTATTCTTATAGCTGGCCCAACTCCATTGAGTTTATATTTATTTAATAAATAAATATAATATTCTAAAATATCACCATTTACATTATCTAATTCTATATCTGGATCAGTTACAATATAATATTTAATGTCCGAATTTTGTAATAAATATTCTCTAACTGCTTTATAAACATTTTTATGATTATTAGTTTTGGACCAATATACTTTGATTCCCTTCCTTTCTTGTTCTTTTAAATATTTTATTGTAGGTTTATATGTTGATTTAGAATCAAAATATATAATTTCAAAAGGTGTTTTAATTAATCTATTGTATGACAACACCGATTTTTTTAATACCTTTAATCTATCATGAACTATTATAAATATAGGGATAATAGACCCATATTTTTTATAAAATTTACTTTTTTTAAAAATTTTATCTAGTGTATGAATTATATTAGAATCTTTTATAATTCCATATGGTTTTTTTGTTTTACTAATATTGATTCCTAAAGAAAAATCATCGTTTATACTAGCCCAACCAAAATCACATAAATGTATTTTATTATCTTTGATTAAAATTTCATTAATTTTAATATCATTATGTTTAATGTTATGTTTTTTTAAATCGATTAAAATAGAGTTAATTTGGGTAAGATAATCATGTGGTATATTATCAGAATTAACTTCTTCCCCACAATATGTTGAAACTATTTCATTATTATTAAAACTTATTATTTTGGGTGCCCACTTATAATTATGTTTATTAAGTAATTTTAAAATATAAATTTCTCTTTTAACAACATCATATTCTTTAAATTTTGCTACAACTTTTTTAATATATTTTTTATCTTTACTAATGTACATATCTGAAGTTACCCCATGACTATTAAATTTTACATATTTAATATCATTAAAATGTTCTTTTTTATTAAAATATACTAATAAACTAATTAATATACAAAAAATAGTTAATATTTTAAAAAAAATATTCATTATACTATAATGAATATTTTTTTTTAAATATTCATTATACTATAATGAATATATTAATAACTGGTGGCTGTGGATTTATTGGATCTAATTTTATAAATAGTATTTTTGATAGTCCAACTATAAATAAATTAGTTAATTTAGATGCGTTGTACTATTGTGCTAATGAAACATATATTGATGAAAATATACGAAAACACGATAAATATGTATTTATAAAAGGAAATACACGTAATAAAGATTTAATTAATACTATTTTAGAAACGCACCAAATAACACATGTGATAAATTTTGCTGCACAATCCCATGTATGCAATAGTTTTTCTAATCCGATACAATATACACATGATAATATTTTAGGAACACATAATCTATTAGATTGTTGTTATCATTATCATATTAGAGATAATAAAATTCAAAAATTTATCCATATATCAACAGACGAAGTTTATGGGGAATCATGTATAACTGATGATTTCGAACAAAAGAAAACAGAATCATCAATATTATGTCCTACAAATCCATATGCTGCAACTAAAGCTGGAGCAGAATTAATAGTACAATCCTATTATCATTCATTTGGGTTTCCAATAATAATAACACGAAGCAATAATATTTATGGTAAAAATCAATATCATGAAAAACTTATACCTAAATTTATTAAACTGTTAAAAGAAAATAAAAGGCTAACAATTCATGGAGAAGGTAAAACTATAAGATCATTTTTACATGTCGATGATTTATGTAATGCTTTTAAATTAATATTGAATAATGGGACTATTGGAGAAATATACAATATTGGTAGTGAAGATGAATATTCTGTGTTAGATGTTTCTAATATCCTAATAAAAAAAATTAAAAATAGCGAATGTGTAGAAGATTATATATCATTTGTTGAAGATAGACCATTTAATGATACGCGATACTGGATTAGTGATGATAAAATTAAAAGTCTTGGATGGATAATACAAAAGAAGTTTAATGAAGAATTAGATACATTAATATTGTAATTATAAATTTACTTATTAGATTTTATAAAATAAAACTAGTATATAATTATATGAAACTAGAATATAATTATATGAAACTAGTATTTTGTTTGGGTTGTATACTATTAATTGTGCTATTAACTAAGTACAAAGAACCATTCTATAATAGTTCAACGCCAAAAAAAAAGGTAGCAATATGTTTTTTTGGATTAACACGATCATTAAAACATACAATTGATAGCATTAATACTAATATATTTCAACCTTTAAAAAACAGTAATATTGAATATGATGTATTTTTACATACATATAATTTAAAACATCTTATATCAATCCGAAGTAATGAGAATTCAAAATTAGATACGAATGAATGGAAATTATTAAATCCAACTTATTATAAAATAGATAATCAAGATAAATTTGATAAATCTTATGATTATGAATATATAAAAAAATATGGCGATGCTTGGAACAATAATCACTCTAGTACAATTAATTTTATTAGACAATTAAATAGTTTAAAACAAGTTTGGAAATTAGTAGAATCAACAAAAAATAATTATGAATATTTAATATTTTTACGACCTGATTTAAAATATACAACTAAATTAGATATAAGATATATTAATAAAAATGTACATTCAAATATTATTCTTACTCCTTATTGGCATAAATGGGGTGGAGTAAATGATAGAATAGCAATCGGTAATTATAATACAATGGAAAAATATGCTAATAGACTTGATGATGTTTCCGATTTTTTAGAATCAACTAAAAAACCACTTCACGCAGAAAAATTTCTTAAATTTGTAATGAATAAATATAATATTAAAAATAAAGAACTCACATTAGTTGGAAAAAGAATAAGAAGTAATGGTTCTATAGCAAAATTAGATAATAACTTATAAATTATACCATTTTTTTAATGGATGTTTTATAATAAAATTTTTTTTAGAGTCATAATATTCTAATTTATTTGATTTAAATTTTTTATCTTTAAAAGCACTATTAAATATATTAGATTTATTTACTATTTTAATTTTTAATTTATATTGTCTAGCAATAGAACCAAATAATATTTCATGAAATAAAAGTGACTCATATTTTTTTTTATATTCTAATATTTTTTTTATTAATTTATTAGAACATCTTATAATAGTGTTTAAAGATGATGTTAATATTTTTTTTTTAAAAAATTTGTTTTTATTCCAATGGGCCCAAGGTTTCGGAAATTCTTTATACCAACCAAATATTATCATATCACTATCATCATTATTAAAAGAATCTAAATATGATTTAATATTAGTATTTAAAAATACATCATCTTCAATTATCCAATAATATGATTTATCATTTTTTTTTGATAAATGGTAAATCATTTTATCCCACGCGGTTATTTTAATTTTACTATGCATTGATAAAAATTTTTGTTTTTCTATAATACTATCATCATAATAAAATATAGTATCATCAATAATAGTTGGTTTATCATCCGATATAAATTTAATTTGAGGTATTAAATTATTATATACATTAATCATATTTTTATCAATGTTTCTTGTTAATATATAATAATCAATACTAGGTTGTTTAAAATTTTCTAAATTATATTTTGAATGTAATAAATATACCAAAATTAATAATAATAAAATACCTACTAGTATTTGTATCATTACAATTATATAATATAAAATATTTTTTTACTATTTTTGTATCGTTTTCTATATTCAATAAAATTAGTTTGATAAATAATATTATAATATTATAATATATGAATGCATCTATGGTTAAACCTATTTTATTATTTTTAATTATAATAATTTTAATATTATATTTATTCAAAACAACAAATGACACATTTTCAAATTATAGTACAAATAGTAAAAAAATGTGTATTATTAGAATATTAGGTAATAATGTAAATTCGGTTCATTCCGATACGCAAACTTATGATAATTTAAAATTTACATTAGAAAATGAACCTAATTTTGAGAATTGTGATAAAATATGGATTTTAAACAGAATTATTAACAAAACACTTGAATCTAAATATAAAGATATGCTAAATAAATATAATAAAAAATATTTGATTATACATTTTGATATTAATGAATACAATACAATTGCAAAAGAATCAAATGTCGATTTAAATACATTGAAATATAAAAATGATATATATAATAAATTATACAAACATAGTCTATATATAATTAATATTAATAGCGCTCGAAATATTGGATTAAAATATGGACGCAATAAATATAAATATACATTTATATTTGATGGTTCATGTTTTTTAACAAACAAACAATTCAATGAAATTAATAATGGATTAAAAAAAGAAACAGAATATATTATAATTCCATTAATAAGACTACATAATTTTGATTTAAATATAGATTTTAACAACAAAAAAAGAGAAGAGCCACAAATTGGTTTTAAAAATACATCAACGCTTTTGTTTGATGAAAGATTGCCATATGGAATTGGTAATAAAGCAGAATTATTAAGAAGACTAAAAATTCAAGGGAAATGGAATAAATGGACGGATAATAAACAGATATTAAATATAAATGATAGACCAAAGGTTAATGCTAAAACACAAACTATATCAACTGTATGTAGATTAACAAATGGAACTAAATCTCAAGTTAAATCATCAAATGATCGCGCCATAGGACTACTTAAATTAGTAAAATCAATTGATTATACACATGATATCCATTAATATTTGATAAATAATCATCATAAAATGTACCATTGTTTTGAATGTTGATATTTTAATATTAGCATGTTTCATTATTTCGTTTTCAATACAAAAAAGATAATAATTATCCTCTATTGTATTTAATATATTGAAATCTTTATAAAAGAAGACTTTATTTTTGTACTTTTTAAGTACAGGGTCATATACTTAAATCTTTTTCATTTGTCATAATATAAATATTGTGTCCAATTATATTTCTGAATTTTATGTATTATGCCGTTAGCATTTGTATCATTATTCAAATTTTTCTTTAATTTAAGCATATCTCCACGGCGTATATGTATACATAAACTTTTGCAAAATATTAATAATTTGTTTGGCTATGTCGAAGGCGAGCTCAACATTGAAGCGTAGATTTATATTTATTTCTTTATTTGAATGAATAATATTTTTATCATTTTTAGATAGTTGATTCATTAAATTTACTACTCTAATAGATTGAGTGTTTATTGAATTTTTATCTAATATGACTTCAAATTTTTTATTATTTACAGTAAGATTATTATAGTCATAATATTTTGAAAGATTAGATTTTATAATATTTCCATTATTATGTTTTCCTGCCAAATTAAACATCGGAATTATTAAAGTTTCGTTATTAAAATAAGCCTCTTTAATAATAGCATTCAGATTAGAAGTTAAATGTGTTAATCCAGCATATACATTATTATAATACATAGTTGTTTTCTAATTTTATAGAATGATAACTCTGTTGTTTTATTGTTTGAATATCATATTTTTTTTTGAATGTTTCCCAATATTTTATTTCATTATTATAATTAATTATTAAATTATGTTCTCGTTTATTATTCTTTTTCTTATCATGTGGATTTATACATGTGACACTATCTACTAAAGCTATTTTTCGATTATATTCATTTATAGATTTATTGTGTGTTAATGCCCATATGTATAAATAATCTATCCCCCACCCAATTAATATAGGATCATAATATTTCATTAATTGTGTTAAAGCATCTCTATTAAATAATGGAACATTAACTTCAACAAAATTACAATATCTTAAAAAATTATTAGGGACTTGTTTTGTTATAGCATGAGAAATTTTTCCACTACCATCATTTTTGAATGTTGGTCCACATAGCCATAAATCATATTTTTTCGAAATATTAAACATTTTATTAATATCATTCGTATTGAATATAATATCATCATCTAATATAAAATATCTTTCATAATTATCAATTTGTGATCTATATTTATTATAAATATAATGAAAATTTTGAAATTTTGATCCTTTCCTTTTTACTATAAAATCAACATTATTTTTATATAAATTAAATTTAGCCTCATCATCTCCATAATATACAACCCATATATCATAATTTCTATTTTTATTAGTCCATAAATTATGGAAATTTGTATTATTTCCAGCAGACGTGAATACTAAATTTCTTTTTTTGTCTGAAAACCGTTCATATTTCTGGTACATTACTAAAAGAATAAAAAGTATAAAAATAAATAGTATAATATTTTTCATTGAAATATACATACATTTAAATAATAGTTGTATCTATAAAAAATAATTGATTATTATAATGAACATAATTATTTTAGTGTTGTGTTTCTTTATTATAATTGTATCATTATTGATACATAATATAAATGAATCATTCCAATCATATAATGGATTAAATGGATTAAATAGTTTTGATAAATACTTTTATATAAATCTTGAACATAGAAAAGATAGAAAAAAACAGATTACAAATGAATTGTATAAAATGAACATTCCAGAAGATAAAATTGTAAGAATAGATGCTATACAAAATAAATATAATGGTCATATTGGGTGTTGTAAAAGCCATATTAAAACAATAGAAAAAGCTAAAGAAATGAAGTTAAATAATGTCGTTGTTTTTGAAGATGATTTTATTTTTACTCATTCTAAAACAGAGGTAGATGAAAAAATAAATCATTTTTTAAAGAAATATCCAGATTATGATATAATACAATTATCCTCCAGTACTGTATCTTTAAATAATATAAATGATAAACACATTAAAAGGGTGAATAAAGCATCTACATCCTCTGGATATATTATTAATAAAAAATTTTATGATAAACTATTAGATAATTTGTATGAATCAAATAATAATTTGGAAAATGAAATGAAACACTACAAAAAAAATGAAAAAGTTACATGTTCAAAATATGCTTTAGACCAACATTGGAATAAATTACAAAAAAAATCTAAATGGTATATATTTTATCCATATTTGGGGAAACAAGGAGGGGAAGCTGGAGATAGTTCAATTGGAAAATGTAATAATAAAATATAATTTATATTTATAATGAAAATAATTATTTCAATATTAATATTTATATTATTGTGTGTATGTTCATTCAACATTGAAAAATTTTCCCTTAAATTCGTACATATTCCAAAAAATGCTGGTACATCTATTGAAAATGTAGCATTAAAAAATAATATTCATTGGGGATTCAGAGATTGGAGTAAAAAGGATAAAGATGATAACTTAATTGAAAACTCTTGGGACAGTATAACCCAATCTGGAAAATGGATAAATAGAACAACAAATGATAGTATACAAAATAATATGGGATGTTATCCATGGCACAAAACGCCAGATGAATTAGGTAATACTATTTACAAAGATGATGATGATTTATTTTGTGTTGTTAGAAATCCATATGATAAAATTATAAGCGCATACAAATACAATAATGGAAAAAATGCTACAAAAGAAGGACTAAACAATTTTATCAAAGAAAAATTAACCAATTTTGAGAAAAATGAACGATGGAATGGGTGTCATATTTTACCACAATACAAATATACACATGGGAAAATAAAATGTAAACATATTCTAAAATTTGAAAATTTAGACAAAGAGTTTGAAGAATTGAATACAAAATTTAATATTGAACATGTTAAATTAAACAAAAATAATAAAAGTAAATCTAAATTAAATGTGGATGATTTAACACCACAATCAAAAGAATTAATATATAGTGTTTATAAAAAGGATTTTGAATTATTTGGATACAAAAAATAAAATATAATAATCTAATAAAAAGTTATATTATTAGTAAAATTTCGCCTTCTTAGTTTTAAACCACTCATATCATATTTTCGTAAATTGGAATTAAATTGTTTGAAAATAAATTTATCACAATATAAAACATTAATATTATTCAAAAATAAGTTCAAAAAAAAATGTTTGTGTTCTCTAAGTTTAAGATTATTATCCCATTTATGTTTTTTTAATACCGTTGTTCTTGCTATAAAACAATTCACACCTATATGTGTTTTATATAATTTAAGATTGTTATCTATTATTTTTAAATCATTTATATTTTTGTGTTTTATTTTAATTTTGATTTTATCGTTTTGATTAATAGTATTCATTATTTTAGGTTTATCATCAATATCAAACAAATATGTAAATTTTCCAGCAAACTTACCTCTTTCTAACACATTTCCACTAATTAAATCATATTTTTCATTATTATCCATAAATTTTATTAAATTACCCAATTGTTTAGTGTCTGTTATACATCTACTATCATCTGTTATTATTGTATATTTAGTATTAACTTTTTCAACAGCTTTATTTCGTCCATATGATAATCCACTATCATATGGTAAATCTAAATATTCAATATTTTTAAATTTATTGATTATATTTTTATTTTTTATTTTATATGTATCATCAGAATCGTCAGCTACTATTATTTTAATATTTGGCATTATTTTTCTTATTTCATTAAGATTTGTATATAACAAATCCTTTCTATACAATGTTTTCAAACATATAGTTACATTTTGTTGAATATTATTATTGACGAATTGTTCTTTATTTAATATATATAGTAGTAAAATTATTATAATTATTAAAATTATAATCATATTAATCATTATAAATATATAATAAATTAATTGTTCTCGTTTATTTATTAGTAAAGTCTTTATCTAGTTCTAATATTTTATTAACATACGCATTTGGACCAATCCATTTTATTTGAATTGGAATAATATCCAAAAAACCATTTTTATATGCATATTGTAATTTTTTGTAATAGCTTTGATCTAATTTAGATGGGCTATAATAAGAACAATCATATCGTTGTATTACAAATGCTAAATAACATTTGTATCCATTTTTAGATGCTTCTATTAGCTCATCAATATGCTTCATTGCTCTTGGACTAATTGGTTTTTTTTGGATTTTACGATTACAATCTGGAAATATAGCTATTTTAGAATTTATATCATGTTTGGAATAATCACGTTTATTTATTTCTTTTATTGGAATATCTTCATAGTAGGCTAAACACACATTTTTAACTTCACACAAAACCGATTTCTTTTCTTTAGTTAACAAAAAGTCTATCCTTGATTTACCTATTGTATATTCTCGTTTAATAGAGTAATCTGTAAATGTATCTAATACATTATTTAGCAATATATGTTCAAACAATGTATTACAAATATTTGGATTTACACCAATAATAATTTTTTTCCCTTGTTCTTTTATTTCTGTTTGATAAATAGTATATTTTGATTTTGCTGTTGTATTTTCTTTTTTAGTAACATACACTATTTTTCCTTTTGACACTAATCCGGCACAACCTAATGCTGGGGTGTGTGCCATAACAATATCAGACCTAATATTGAAAAACATTTTTCCAACTTTTTTTCGTGTTATAATTTGAATATCTGCTAAATAAGGAGATTTACATGTTTTGGATGGTCTTGCTATAACAATTGCTTTGTACAATTGGGGTAAAGTATAAATTACTGTATTCATTAATTTAAATAAAAATCAAAATTCATTATCAAATTTATAATCAGTATTTTAATTTATTGGTTCTAAATTAGGCATTTCTTTAGGATAATCATTTACAGATTCACCCGATGTTTCTGATATAATAGTATTAACAACATCCGTTAATCTTTTATCAATTGTTGGAGAAGATGCTTGAATAGAATATTCCATTTGTCTTAAATAAAACTCAGCATCAGAATTATTATATTCATTAGAAGTACTTGGTTCTTCTACATTGACTGATTCTTCTACATTGAGTGGTTCTTCTACATTGACTGGTTCTTCTACATTGACTGATTCTTCTACATTGACTGGTTCTTCTACATTGACTGGTTCTTCTACATTGAGTGGTTCTTCTACATTGAGTGGTTCTTCTAAATTGAGTGGTTCTTCTACATTGAGTGGTTCTTCTACATTGACTGGTTCTTCTACATTGAGTGGTTCTTCTACATTGAGTGGTTCTTCTAAATTGAGTGGTTCTTCTAAATTGAGTGGTTCTTCTAAATTGAGTGGTTCTTCTACATTGAATTCATCTTGTTTTACTTCTTCAATATCATCTACTATGTCTTCTTTATCATCTGGTATATTTTCTAATTCTTTGATTGCTTTTTCAATCATCTTTGATCCATAATCACGTGTTCTATTTAGTTCTTCCTCGCCAATAGTATCATTAATATTCGATAATTCTAAAGAATCGATGTTACTCATTTTGTTTTTGTTTGATGTTCCAAGACCCATTTCAATCATATTATAAATGCGCTGAGAAAATAATTTATTTTCTAATGTTATACCACCTTCTATTAATGCTGAATCATACATAAGATTTACTATATTTGTGTTTAAATCATTAATGTTTTCTGTTTCCAAATTAATCTTTAATTGTTTGATGATTGGATGAGTTGGATTAATTTCAAGATTTTTTTCAGATACCATATAAAATTGTTCTGGATTATTAGATAACGATTGTGTTTTCATAATGCGCTCCATATTAATAGACCAACTGTCATCATTTGTAAAAACACTACAAGGCGAATTATTTAATTTTGTTGATACAACAACTCGACTACATCGACCATTTAATATATGTACCATTTTATTACATAATACATCATGATCTTCTTGGATTTTGTCATTTTTTTCTTTTTCTTCTTTTGAAACTGGTAATTCAAAACTTTCGTTTGTAATAAGTTGTAATACTTTATTATTGTATTTGTACAAAGACCTTACAACATATTCATCTATTGGGTCTACCATAAATAATACATTAAAACCTTTACTAGTAACACCTTCAACAATCGATGAGTTTTTTAGAATTTCTATAGATTCGCCACCAATATAATAAATTTCGTTTTGATTGGGTTTCATATTATTTATATATTCATCTAATGATATTTCATCATTTGTTTTAGCAGATTTATATCGTAACAATTTTCCTAATTTATTGTTAAGGGTTGGATCCTCATGGATTCCCAATTTAATATTTCTAGAAAATTGTTTGTAAAAGATTTTGTATGTGTAGTCATCCGACATAACTTCAGTAAACAATTCTATTGATTTTTTAATAATATGTTTTCTGATTGATTTCATAATATTTGATTGTTGTAGCATTTCCCGAGATATATTTAATGGTAAATCTTCAGAATCTATAATACCAACAATAAATGATAACCAATCTGGTACCAATTCTTCACAATGATCTGTTATAAATATACGTCTTACATATAGCTTTATTTGTTTTTGTTTTCGTTTATTGACTACATTTACTTCTGTATATCTAGGAATATACATTATTGCCTTTAATTCTATTTCACCTTCAGTTTTAAAATGTTTTACTGCTAATGGTGGTTCTTTATCACCACTAATAGATTTATAAAATTGACTATATTCATCATTAGTTATCTTTTTTCGGTCTTTGGTCCATAATGGTTTTATACGGTTTAATTCTTCATATTCTGAATATGTTTCGGTGCGCTTTTCGGTTGGTTTAGATTCAACATCATCCTTTACTACTCCTTCAACATCGTCTTCATCATCATTAGTTTCACTTATTACATCAATTTCGCGTTGTTTTAAATTTGCTAATGATATAGGATAATTAATAAATTCTGAATGGGTTCTAACTAAATGTTTTATAACAGTTTCTTTAACATAGTCTTTTTGTTCATCTTTCAAATATAATGTAATACGCGTTCCACGTTTTAGTGTTGGTGTTGTATCTAATTTGATTGTAAATGAACCATCAGCGGTTGAACTCCATGTATATTGTTCATCATCGTTATGCTTTGTTGTCACGGTAACTGTGTTTGCTACTAAAAATGCTGAATAAAATCCAACACCAAATTGACCAATTAATGACATATCGTCTTTTTTACTCAATTGTTCTATAAATCCCTTTGTACCAGATTTTGCTATAGTCCCTAAATTATTTATTAAATCAGCTTTTGTCATACCAATACCAGTATCTTCTATATGTAATACCGAATTATCTGTATCAGGAATGATATTAATCGCTAATTTTGGTTCTGATTTTAATACATCTGGATCAGTTAATGATATATATCTAAGTTTATCTAATGCATCTGATGAATTTGATATTAACTCCCTTAGAAAAATGCTTTTATTTGAATACAATGTATTTATAATAATACTCATAAGCTGTGTTATTTCAGCTTGGAATTTGAATGTTTCAATATCTTCATCAACTACTGCTGGGGTTTCAACTACTGCTGGGGTTTCAACTACTGCTGGGGTTTCAACTACTGCTGGGGTTTCAACTACTGCTGGTTGTGTTATTTTTTCATCTATATTATCGTTCATTGATAGAATATATTTAATAAGTATCTTTAAATAATTTAATGTACTAAACTATTCATATGTCATAAATATACTAATTATTATTATGAAACAGCTTATTATAAGTACTCTATAACAATTGTCTAACCACAAAAGATGAGTATTTAAATTTTTGTAAATATCTACATTATTATTTTTTGAATTGTGTATTATTTTAACATTATTTATTTTGTAATTTTTTATTTTTGTATTTATAATTTTATTGTAAAAATTAGTTAAACATTCAAATTTTTCGTTAATAATTATATATATAAATCCACTTTCCATAGCATTCAATATAGTAATAATAAAACAAGTTACTAATATTTTTTCCATCAATGTATAATACTCTATCACTGGTATTTTACTTGAAATATACACTTGTAACCATATAATAGATAATGGTAAAAATACAAGCACAAACGTTCTAGTATATTTTTTCATTGAAAATGTTAATATAACTAATGATGCTATTGTTATTAGTAGTGTCATCGCAATTACTACTAAATATTTAGTGTAATTGCGCTTCAAAACAATTGTATAAAACGAATTAGGCCATAATTCATCAGGACAACATAAGTATTCAATATCCTCATGTACTACATAGCTATCTATAATATTCCATTCATTATGTGAAAATTTTGGGTCTACACTTATATTTTTAAATTTAGGATGATTATCAAAAGGACGCAAATCTAAAAAATTAGCACTATATTTCCAAGAACCAAATGTCATAGTACATCTTTGTTCATCAAATGGGAACATAATTAAATCTAATTTACATGAAAATGAATAAGTGGTAGGTCTAATCCATAAAATAGTTCCATCATTAAATAATTTTAATCCTCCATTAGTATCATATATTTTAGGTGTTGATGCTGCATTATAAAGTTCTAGATCAGGTACCCATATGTTATCAGAATATATATTCAAATAATTATAGTTATAATCATTTTTATTCCATTTTAAATAATCATCTTTCCACATTTGTGTTAGCCATAAATTAAATTTAATATTTTCACCTTTTTGATCAAAATATTCTAAACTTTTTATTTCAATACCATACTTTAATTTAACATTGTCAGTAAAATTTTTAACTGGTCTTTCAGTCTTAGAATATGATTCAAATAAAGTTTTACGCAATACATTTTCACTAATTTCTATATTATCGTCACTACCATCTAATCCACTAACATCTAATCCACTACCATCTAATCCACTATCATCTAATCCACTACCATCTAATCCACTATCATCTAATCCACTACCATCTAATCCACTATCATCTAATCCACTATCATCTAATCCACTAACATCTAATCCACTACCATCTAAGTCATTAATTTCTTCAATATTAGTAGTAGCTGTTATTTTGTTTATTTGAGTTAATGTTGTTATATCAGATGTTGTGTACGGATAGAGGGATAAAGGAGTGTTTTGTGTATTAAATCTTGATGTTGTAGTTCTTAGAGTTGTAGATGATATGGGTGTTGTGGTTAATGGTTGTAATGTTAATTTATTCATTTCTGTTGTAGAAAAACGTGTTTTGTTTATAGTTGTTGTAGATGATATGGGTGTTGTGGTTAATGGTTGTAATGTTAATTTATTCATTTCTGTTGTAGAAAAACGTCGTTTATATGTAGTATCAATGTCTGTTTTTTTTAAACATATTACACTATCTGATAAATTTGAACTATTTTGAATATCACTACTTCCTTGTAGCTGACAATTTATGTCATTAGAATCTGTTATCCATTCGATTCCAGTACAATTATTATTTAGTGAACATTTATGTTCACATAATTCTTGACTACCAACACTAAAGAAATCAATGGATGGAATATTTGTATTATTCGTACGACACCCTCCATTTCCGACTTTATAATAATTGAATGATGAAGATAAAGTTAATAAACAAAAAAATAAATTAGATAACATATTATTTAATTTAATAATAGGATTTTAAGTAAATTTTATTATTTTATTATATTATGTACAAAAAGCGATTTGTAAGAGATGGATCCGTTCAACAATTCAATATTGGTGGAAATCGTAAAAAATCTAAACAGAAGAAACGATTTGTAAGAGATGGATCCGTTCAACAATTCAATATTGGTGGAAATCGTAA
>Ga0209307_1000237_pt1 | contig 41458 bp, 46 predicted proteins | sample COGITO_mtgs_1105_FD_185519 | JGI IMG/M metagenome (GOLD analysis project Ga0209307, IMG submission 185519) | Pelagic marine microbial communities from North Sea - COGITO_mtgs_110530 (SPAdes) (version 2) | ecosystem: Environmental > Aquatic > Marine > Epipelagic ... | reverse complement strand
AGTAAACATAGAGAGAGCAAGAAATAAAATATTAGATTTAATTTATGAAAAGTATTCGAATTTTGATTATTTTATTATGATTGATATGGATGATGTATCTGCAAAACCAATATATATAGAATCGTTAGTAGATGGATTAAATAAAAAAGAAGAATGGGATGCATTATTCTTTAATAATCAAAATTATTATGATTTTTGGGCATTATGTATTGATGATTTTCAGTATTCATGTTGGCATTCAAATAATACAAAAAAATTAATAAATATTATGAATAAAGAATTCAAAAAAAAGGTAAATGAACGAAATGAATTTATAGAATGTCAATCGGCATTTGGTGGATTTGGTATATATAAAACAGATCGGTTTATTAATTGTAGATATAGAAGCTCGATGGATATCTCTCTATTTAATACGCAAAATATACAAAATATATATAATAAATATCAGATTTCATATATGATAAATAATAATATAAATGATTGTGAACATCGATATTTTCATCTTAATGCAATAAGACAAAACGATGTTAGACTTAGAATTTCAAAAAAATATTTATTTCCACCATATTATGGTAAACATACTGAAATTTTGAATAAATAAGGGGTAAAGTTGCACCCCAGAGGATAAATGTTTATTCCTTATTCTTAAGAAAATGTCATATTAGTTAGATCTCATATATTTAGAAAATTCATAATAATTTTCTTATGATTTTGAGCTAATTTAAAGGTATCATTTCGTAATTTATCAATATTACGTTTAAAATTCAATCCCATAGGTCCATTAAAATTACTGTTATTATTAACATCATATCTAGGTGATCCACCATCATTACTACAGAAATGATTACATAGAGGATAAAAATATGTAGGTTGATAGACCCAATTATACCAATCGTCACAACACCAATTAATTATCTGTTCAGGAAAAAACCAACCAAAGATTTCCATATGTTTTCTGGAAACCATTGCTTGAGTTAATATCCGTGGATTATTATTAATCGGTCCACTAATACCAATATTATTATGCGATTTTAATACTTTAATACCATCATTAATCCAATTTTTAGTTTTAAAATTAATATCATCACCACATTGAAAGAAATATTGGCATCCTTCATCGTATGCTTTTTTAAATAAAATATTCCACATTTTGGTTAAATGACCTTTTTTTATATTATCCATATGAATGAATTGAAAATCAACGTTTTTGAAAACTTTTTTAAATTTAATAATTTCTTCTTTTGAAGATTGTTTTGAAAATATACGATCATCGGCATCAATTCCAATATAGAATATATATTCATGTTCTTTACTTTGTGTTAATAAAAACGTTTTTAATGTTAAATTATATAAATAAGTGTCTTTTATTGTAGCCCAACCATCACGTCCTTTACAAGTTGTTGGTATTAATAATGCGATTTTATATGTATCCATTATAATTAATTATAATAAATTAAATTTAAATTATTATTTTACAAAATAATGATATATAAAAGTTTATTTGATTAAACTTTTTTAAAGTTTATTTGGGATTCTAAATAGGGTTTTACCCCTTTACCCTTTAAAAAATTGAAAATAAAATAAATATTTTAAATATAAAAGTATTCCAATATTCCAATATTGAAGTTTGCTAATGGAAATTGTCAAAAGATGTTATCACTGCAATATAGTTTTAACACCAGGTACTCCAGTATATAGTGCATGTGATACAATACAATGTTCATATGAATGTATGATGGAACGGTATAAAAAAGTTCAAACTATTGACCATGAATTAAGATGTCCATCATCTTGGTCGAGTATCTCGGATACGAGTGCTATGCAAATAAATAAACGTATATCTCCAATGAAAAAAACTCGGTCTTGTATATGGATTGATATTAATAGAGAGAATACAATGTATCCAAACAGTGATATTGTAATAGAAAATAAAGAAATCAAGTGTTGTTATAAATTAAGAGATTATATTAGAAATATAATGTGTATAATAAGTATTTGTTGTATAATAATTTCTCTAATGTTATAATAAATAAATATAGTAAATATAGTAAAAATATAAAATATTATTATTATATTATTATTATATTATGAATAGTGTATATAAAGATATCACTATACCAATAGTTTTAATACCAAGTATAGATTTTTTATTATGTAAAATATTTGGTAATCATAGTAGGTGGTTTCAATTACATTCGACAATTAATGCCGTTATAGTATTAATAATATGGAATGATGTTGTTGCCCTTTTTATGAATCCATTACAAAATATTCGTATGCTAGACACACGAATAGATACAAATTTTGTATTGTTTTTGCATATATATCATTTTTGTATAGGTCATGATATAAGATTTATGGATTATTTTCATCATATTTTATTTATAGGATTTGGTGTGATACCAACATTTTTTATAGGAAATTGTAATATAATTCGTTTGGCGTGGTTATCATCATGTGGATTACCTGGATGTATTGAATATTTAACATTATCATTAGTTAAACATAAAAAATTATGTCATATAAAACAAAAAATAATAACCTCATATATTTATAATTATATTCGTTATCCATTAACAATATATTGTCCAACATTATCATATATTGCATATACTAGTAATTATTTAGTAAAATATAATCCTTATTTACTAATGTATATAAATTTAATATTATTTTTTAATGGATCATTCTATAATAAATTAACAATAGAAAATTATATTGAACATAAGAATAGATTAGTAGTTAATTCAGAATATTAGAAATATTAATTAATTTTAATCAGTAATAGTGTTTAAAATTTTTAATTTAGGGGTTTTTTTATCTTTTTTATCTTTAGGATTTTGTGGAGGATTACAACAAAGACAATCAAAACTATGTTTTTTAACCCAATCAAAGGGTGGTGCATAATCAAGTAATTTTTTTGTATCAATATTTTTACAATTTAGAAATGGATATTTTTCATAAAGTTTAAAAATGGATTGTTCTTTCATTTTGGCTTCAATCATGATATCAATATTTACATTATATTTTTCGTGAATATTTAATAAATATTCGGGAATAACTTCAATAAAATCGCTGTGATGACCACATCGGCCGGAACCTTGTTCTGAAACATGAAATTTAGGTTTAATATCACGTTTTTTCCAAGTTTCAAGAATCGCAGGAATATAATAGTCTGGTTCCATGAATTCTTTATCTGGATGTAAGATTTTATAGCAATGATAATGATGTGTATCAAATACAACCGGAATATTAATTTTTTTTGAAACATCAAGACAATCGATAATAGAGAAGCATTTTTCACAATTTTCAAGAACAAGTCGTCGTTGTACATTTTCTGGTAGCATATAATATTGTTTGCACCATCGTTCTTTAGTAGCTTCCAAATCCCCATAAATACCGCCACCATGAATAACAATAACTGAATCTTGATGTAATCCCATTAAGTCTAAAACATCAGCATGATATTGTAGATCTAAAATGGTTTTTTCGAATGATTCAGAATTTGGTGTTCCAATAACATTATATTGTCCAGGATGAAATGTAATACGTTGATTGAGATGGCGTGATTTTTCACCAATTTTAATAAGAAGTTCTTTTGCAAATTCGAAATCGTAGTCAGGAGCTTTAGGGTTAGATTTATGCGGAAATAAATCACTGCTTAATCTAAAAACTTTAATCCCATTTTTTTCATTCCAATCCATCATTAATAATGTATCTTTTAGATTTTGTAAGATTTTTTCTTTAAGATTATCGATGCCTTTTTCAGTGATAGTTTTTAAGATAACAGATCTAGAAGGGAATATAGGTGGTTTTTGTGCTCGTAAAATAGTATTCATACAACATAATCCTAGTTGAATAGATTTGTTTTCGCTCATAATAAAATTGAATTATTAATTATTATTATTTAAATAATAATAAAATCAATTTTATTATTATGTTGAAATATGAAGAAGAAATATTAGAAATTGCGGATATAGCATTTCATACAGGTAATTGTAATAAATTAATAGAATATTATAATAAATATAAAAATCTATTAAATGTAGAAATAAAAAATATAATATCTGATTTACTAGATAAAATGTTAGATGAAGAAATTGAAAATATGAAAATATGAAAATATTCTAGGCTAGACTACCCATTGGGTCCCATGGTTCTAATGTAATATGATTTTTAACAGATGTATTATATAATTTATTTTGCTCTTCAGTTAAATATTTTTTATGAACAACAATTTCAAATACATATTCATCAAACCATTTATCGGTCATTGTATAATATCCTTGGGTAGGTCCTTTATCAGACCAAGAATTTTCAATTTGCCAAATATTTACATTTTCATTTTCATTATTACTAATACTAGATACATTTTTTTCAATATTAGCACCAGTAATAACCATCGCGTGTGTCATTAATGAATCTTTATAGTTTAATCTATCTTCTTTTGATAAAGAAAAATCTATATTAAATAATTCAAGTTTATTTGTTAAATTAAAATCCATTGCACATGATTTAGCATGGAATTGTTGGTCAACATCACAACCAAACCAAACAGGAGTATTATTTTTAATATTTTGTAAAACAATATTTTTAAGATTTTTAATATCTAAATTTAAATATTTAACTGGACGACCTTCAAATACATTTCCTAAAAATTTAACTGTATATATAGAATTATATTTATGTTCTTTTCTTGGGTCATTAATTAAACATACATAATCATGACAATTAAAATCAACATATTCTTTATAAAATAATAATGGAGTAAGATTTTTAATAGTAATAATAGATTTATCTGTATTATCGGAATTATCTTTATCGGAATTATCTTTATCGGATTTATCTTTATCAGATTTATCTGTATTATCGGAATTATCTTTATCGGATTTATCTTTATCTGATTTTTCTTTATCAGATTTATCTTTATCTGATTTTTCTTCATCCGATTTTTGGTAATGCCAATCAAAGAAATCAGGTGGTGTTCCTAAAAATTTGCATAAAATATTATATACATGTTTCATCATTTCATTTTTTAATTGTTTTAAATTGGAATCATCTGCTTCACGTAATATTTTAGCATTTTTTATAAATAATTTTGTTAAAACACTATTAATTTCACTAGAATTACTACTATGATAACTTTCATTGTATACAGATTTAGGAACGAGTCCATATTTTTCAATTAAATTCACTGCCATTTCCCATTGTCCTCCATCACATGTTGGATCATCTAATATATGTTGAACAATTTTACTATTAAGTTTTTCTGTTTTTGTTTCAATAATACATTCTAAATTGTAATTAAATCTTTCAAGTTTATCCCAAAAAAAAAGATAATTTTGTGAAAATTCAAAATCTTTTATATTATATTTTTTTATAATCTGTCGACGTATAACATTTAATGCGGCAAATAACCAACATCTACCAGATGATTTTTGGTCAGTTGCTTTAATTATAGGAGAAACTTTATTGGAGAACAGAGGTTGATATTTTTGAGATGTTTCCCTATTAGTAGATAAATTACGAAGAGCATTATCAGAAATAATATTTTGCATTAATTTATTATTAATATCGGAATTAAATGAATTATTCCAATTTAAAAGTTGCTTTTTATCTATACTCATAAAATATATTATAATATAAATTTTTTTTTATATTATAATATAATTTAATTATTACCAATAGATAGGTAGTTTGTCTTGTTCGGTAAGTAGATGATTAATTTTGGAGAATGGCTTAGAACCTTTAAATGCAGGAAATTGTTTATAATTTTTATAACAACTAAGGGGTGATGGATGTGAACTAACAAGTACATTGTGTTTTTTGGTATTTATTGCGCCTAATTTTGTATGAGCAAATGCGCCCCATGCAAGAAATATAATAGGTTTTTCTTGTTCATTTAATTTCGAAATAACATAATCAGTAAAATAGCACCATAATCGCATTTGAGATCCCGGTTTTCCCTGGATAACACTAAGGGATGAATTTAAAAGAAGCACACCTTGTTTTGCCCAATGTTCTAATGATGTATCTACTAATTCGATGCCTATATCCGCACGAAGTTCATTGTTAATATTGCGTAGAGATGGTGGCATTGGTCTTCCATTTTCAACAGCGAATGATAGACCGGTAGCTTGATTAGGTCCATGATAAGGGTCTTGTCCGATAATGACGACTTTGACTTCGGAAATATCGCAAAAGTTGAAACATTTAAAGATATTTTCATTTGATGGATAGATTTCCAAATTATCTCTAAATTTTTCTCGATTTGAATCTATAATATTTAATATTTGTTGAATGGTGAAAGACGCAGTAATATTAAAAGATTCGATGATTTTTTTCCAACAATGAAGCATTAATATAATTAAGAGTATTACTATTTAAATAATTTAAGAGATAGTCAATTTTATTTTAATAAAAAATATAAATAAATTGAAATTAAATTTTATATTATAAATAATGATAAAATAATGACTGACAATAGCAAAAAATCAATGCAGACAATACATTTAAAAAGTCGTTTGCAACATCCATTATATGCAGTTTCAAAATTAAGACTTACAAATAAAAAAACTCCATGGGAAAATGAATTACATGATTATGAATTGGATCGAAAATATTATGTGCATGATAATATTAAGATAAATTTAAAATTAGATAAGGATGATCCAAAACGATATGCAGAATGTGATTCAAATCAAGAAGAAATTTTGAATCAGGATTTAAAAAACCGGATTACATATATTAATGGGTATAAACAAACGTTAGAAGAAGCAGGTATTAAATTTGATAAAAATAATTTGCCAAAAAATCCGATGGGTAGGACAGGAATGTGGGGACCAGGTTTATTGGGAAAAAATGGACCAAATCAAGCAGCAGATCCAATATTTACACGATGGAGAAAAATTACAATGATCCCCTTTATAAAAGCAACATATACATTTATTAAACATCTATTTACAACGATTCCAGAAGAAAACTTAATAGTATTAGAAAATGATGTTTATAAAGCGACACATTATATGTTGCCATGTTTGGAAATGATTGTAATTCAACGAAAAGATACAAAAGAATGGGCAATTCCGGGTGGAATGGTAGAAGCCGGACAAACAGTTTCTCAAACATTGCGCAATGAAATTAATCAAGAAGCATGTAATAATATGGACCCAGATAATGCAAGTAAAGAAATAGATAATATTTTAGATAAAAATAAAGGAAAAATCATTTATAGAGGATATGTTGATGATCCAAGAAATACCGATACAAGATGGATGGAAACTACTGCTGTTAATTATCATTGCACAGGAAAATTAGCGAATGCAATTAAATTAGAAGCTGGTGATGATGCGCAAAAGGTAAAATGGCTAGCAATGACAGATTATGAACCAGATTATAAAAATCTTTATGCTAGTCATAAAATGATTACAGATAGAGCAAAAATGCAAATTTATTTTAAAACATATAATTGGTATTGTAGATTATTTGGATTGATGAATTTAATTCTTACTGTTATATATTTTACATTTTATAAAAAAATGTAAAATTACTGAATAATTCAATTACTGAATAATTCAATTACTGAATAATTCAATTACTGAATTATAATGAACTATATTTATCTTTATAAATTTGAAATAATCGTTTATATTTTTTTTTACCATCTTTTGTATAGCCATCACAGATGCGTTTAGGAATTAATATATAATTATACTTGCGTAAAATTTGGCGAATTAGATTAATAAGGGGCCATTTCTGTGCAATATCAGCGTTTTTATGTACAGAAGTGAAAGCAGTAGAATTTAATATTGTTTTTAATTTTGGAATATCAGGTTTTAATTTACAGTATATAGAGTCATTTAATAATAAATCTCTTAATATAGTGATACCATCTAAATCTTTAATATTTTTTGATACAATACCGCAAGTATTTAAAAAATATAGGGCTAGTTTATCATTATCATTATCTTTATCAATGTTGTTATCATTATCATTATAATTATCATTATAATTATCATTATGATTGTCATTATTCGGTATTTTTTCAATTTCTAAATAGTCCATATAAATTTATAATATTATAAATTAGTATAATATTACTTATATTAAATACCGTATTCAGGAATATGGTATGTATTAGTAACACTATCTTTAGTATATTGAGTAATAATTTCAGGATTTACTTTATTAGATAATACATCTGTATTGTTATAAACATTGAAATCAGCATCGATATAATAATTAATTCCTTTAATATCTTGGATCCAAATTTTTTTTTGTTTTAATATAGAATCAGTATTTATATTTTCTTGAACTTTTCCATATGGAATACCTTTACAATGAGTTCCACAAAAATCATTATCATCTTTTTTTCTGCGAGTACATTGTTCTCCATTAGCACGTTTTGCACAACAACGAATTTGATTTGGAATAGTATTTTTTACACGTTTTCGTTTTTGAAAATCTTCTTTTGATAATAATACACTATTATAATCAAATATAAATTTAAGAAAATCGCTTTGAGAAGATCTACCAGAGATATTAGATTCATTTTTATCAAACCATTCTTTAATATTATTTTTAAATTCGGATATGTGTATATCTACTTTTTTTGCGATACGATTCTCCATTTATCTAATACTTAATTATATTATAAATTAGTTTTATTTCAATTTTATAAAAATTTATATCTTAATTTAAAAATTAAATATAATATATAATATATAATTTATGAAAATTTATTTATTAAGACACGAGGAACGATTTGAACCTCCTGCTTTTTATACGAGTTTAACACCAACCGGCTTAAAAAACTCGGTAAAATTAAAAGATATTTTAAATAAAGAAAAAATAGATGTAATATATTCATCACCATTTTTAAGAGTATTACAGACGCTAATGCCATATTGTTTAGAAAATAATTTACAAGAAAAGGTGAACATAGAATATTCATTATATGAAACAATGCAAGATAATTGTTATCTAAAAGATAATCATAAAATAGAATTGAAAGATACAGATAAACAATTTTTATTAGCGAATCCAGATTATGCGTCATTTATCACAGTAAATACGATTAAATGTCCTGAAACAAATATGGATATAAAAATGAGAATAAATATGTTTATAGACAATTTGATTGAAGTTTATAAAAGTTCAAATCTTAATATTTTGATAGCATCACATGCTGGAGTATTAGGTGAAATAGAAAATTGTAAATATGATAAAAGTATTTATCCACAAGGGGGTGTTATGTTATTATATGATAATGAATATTATTGTAATAAAGCTATAAATTTTTAATTTATATAAAGCTATAAATTTTTAATTTATATAATATTATAATCTTTATAATTATATGGTAAAACACGAAGTTTAATAGGGTCTACTATTTTTCCGAATTGATTAGTATTAACATAATGATATGATATAGGTATTTGTTGATTAAAATCTCGTACTGCGAATTCTATTTTTAATGTGCGATCATCATATTTTTCACTTTTAATTTTTATAGATCCAACATAAACACTATTATAATTATCTGCCCATTTACTTGCAACATCTCGTATTTTCATAGTAGATTTTATAAACGGAACTTTTTTAGCTAAATCAACGGATATATCAGAATCATCATCTGGATCAGTATCGCGATTTAATAAATATTTCATTTTATTAGTAAATACAATAAATCGTACAATACCGCCAATTTTATAGCGACCATAATCATCTACGGTAATTAATTTATCATCAATAGTTTCAGGTTTTCTTATAAAATTCCAAATAGCATATCTACCAGCAGCATTATATGGTGATAAATAATAATATGGTCCTAAATAAGCTTCAGGAGATACTTTACGTAAACCAAATGCGGCAATAAAAGAAATATATGTATAATATCCACCAAAATAACCTATTATTGGACGATTTATTATCTTATTATCTAAATCAAACAATGATAACAATAAAGGATTTTTTTTTAAAATTTTATATACAGTTTGATGAATATTAAAATTTAAAACTGTTTTAATATTAATTATTTCAAATATTGATGTCCACCACCATACATCTTTATATGTTAATTTCTCTATAGTATAATTATAATCTATTTCATAAAATAAATAAATATCATTATTATCGACATAACCTTTAAATTTTGGGACAATTTTCCATTCATTAAATATATCATTTATATATTTTTCTGCTAATTTCAATATATTATTAGATGCAATAAAATGTGGAAAATATAATATATTATTAGTATTTTTATTTAATAAATATAAAATAAATGGTTCGGTTTTTTCTTGACAAAATATTTTATATATACAAATATGTACTAATTTATCAGATGTAAAATTTAGTATTTTATCATCATTAATTATATCTTTAATTTTATATACATAATTTTTACAATTATTATTTGTATTTGTATTATATTGATGTATATCTGGTAAACGTGCTAATATTTCATCACTTAATTCATATTTTTTTGATATATTATCATGTTCTTTATCTTTATCTTTATCTTTATCTTTATCTTTATGATTATCATTATTAATATTTTGTCTATTGAGATTATGGTGTATAGATTTTTGTTGTAATTTTTCTATAAATTTTTGTCTATTAATTTTAGTTGGATTCATTATAGTATAGTATTATAAGTTATTAAATATTTAATAAAAAATATTTAATAAAATTAATATTGTAAATTATTGAGTTAACATAAATCACTAATATTAATGGGTTCGGAAGCATACGGCATCGGAATACCATCTCGATTGATGAAGGCTATTTCACTGTCAGAAACTGATTTGTTAAATAAAATATCAATATGATATTTATCTTTAATATCGCCTCCCGACTCATTAAAGCTACAATCTGGTTGCTCTGTTCTATCTTCTTCATCTAATCCAACATATAATTTACAAAAATTTATATTACTTTTATGTATATCATTATAAATATTAATTGTAGTAGTAAGAATTTTGAGATTAACTCTTGGTATTGCCAAAAATATACATAAATAAAATTTTTTACCAACATTATCAGTATTTTCATCAAGAAATATATCAAGAAATATATATTTATGTTTGGAGTCAGAAGCGGTCAAATTATCGATTAGCACGGTGATAATCTCTGTTTTTTTCTCTAAAAAGTCAATAGTATCGAGCATTGTGATTTTTAATCCCTGGCGAGAATTGCGAGGAAGAATAGCATCAACACAATTTGATTCAATAGAAGCCATGATTAAAGTAGATTATAATATAAAATATTTTTTATATTAAAATATTTTTCAATTTTATTTTCTTTTGATAGCTTCGGTTAATTTAATCTCTCTATTTTCTAAAATAAATTCGCTTACTTTTTCGGGATTAATAGAAGGTGTATTTTCAAAATATTTTTCTAATGACGATAATAATGTTTTTTTATTAATGGGTTGTTTAACTTTATTTTTGCAAAAGAGGAGCTTTCCATTATTAATATCAAAACAATCAATTTCATTGGTTTTCATTATATCTAATAAATTATCGGTTAGTGTTTTTTTATTGAGACGATGTTCTTTAATTTGCTTTTGCAGCGTTTTAATTTCGTCATCATAAGTAATCCATTCTTTTATTTTTTGGACAAGGACTTCTTTAGTAGTCATTATTATAATATAATTAAATAATATTTATAATATAATTAAATAATATTTATATTATATTTATATTATATTTCGATTAGTTTTTTGATGACACTTTTTACACCTTTGGACATTTAAAGATGTAAAGTGTGTTTCAAAGTTTATTTAGATCAATTAATTTATATGCGAGAGTTCTAGCAACCAGTTCTTTTTTAGTTCCACCGATTATAATTCTATATTTAGAAGTATTATTGTTGTTCATGTCGGTAATTAATTGTTTTAATTCTTTGATATTATATTTTTTATTAACTTTCGAATGAGTTTCTGACCAATTTTGCTGAATAGAATATAATTTTTTAGTTTTTTGTTGTTGTTTATTAGATAGATTTTGATGTGTAGAACAATATATACCATGTTCTGATTCATATGCTGGTTTGTTGCAAATTTCATTTTTATTTTTACCAGATTTAACTTGCCATGTACATGTATGTAAACATATACAATATTTTTGTGGATGATTAACTCCAGTTTTTTTAACAACATCTTTATGGACAATATATGGTAATAATTTATTTGTTATAGTTCTACAATATGGGCATTTCATTTGATATAATGAAACATATGTGGTTTCTAAATAATTTTGAATTTTTTGTTTACAGATTTCATTATATAATGGAATATAGTTAAATTTATGTGAGCAATCTAATGTGATATAATTTTTTTCAAGAGGTTCATGTGTTAATAAACATATATTATCAGTATTATCAGTATTATCAGTATTATCAGTATTATCAGTATTATCAGTATTATCAGTATTATCAGTATTATCAGTATTATCAGTATTATCAGTATTATCAGTATTATCAGTATTATCAGTATTATTTAAAGCAATATTTAGTTGGTCATAAAAATTTATATTATTTTCAATAATATAATTCATATATATAAATATTTATAAATCTTTATATAATAATTCAAAAATAAAATTATTATATATTAATATATGTCAAATAAAGAGTGGGGAAATATAACATGGTCATTATTTCATAATTTAGCGGCCCGTGTTAAAGAAGATAAATTTAGTGAAGTAAAAGATAAATTAATAAATATTGTGATTTCAACATGTAATAATTTGCCGTGTCCGATTTGTATGGAACATGCATCAAATCATATTTTAAAACGTGCATATATAGGAAATATAAAAACAAAAGAACATTTTATAGAATTTTTAAGACAAATGCATAACATAGTTAATATTAAATTACATAAAAAAAATTATACAATAGAAGAAATAAAGGATATGTATCTAAATGAAAATTTAGGTAGTATAATAAATAATTTTTTTAGAATATATTCAATACAATATCATAATATGCGATTAATGGCAAACAGTATGAATAGAAAGATTTTTTTAAAAAAGTTTGCAAATAATTTAAATGAAATAAAATATGCAATAGAGTGATAGTATGAAATATATATTAGTATAATATTTTACACAATATTACTTGAAATAATTTCACCATTTTTATATACACTACATTTAAATGTTTGTTTAGAGGGTTTATTACAGACAACATTATTAGAAGCTAATTCATTATAGAATAATAAATCTTTTTTTCCAGCAGACCAAAAAACTAAAAACCATAAAAATCCAAATGTAGCACCTAACATAGAACCAAACAAGATTCCAAGAAAAGTGGAACATTCATTGTTATATTGATAAAATATATTTCCGAGTGTAAGTAATGATAATACAATAATAATAACTGGATTGAATAATAATTTTCTGTTATTAAACATTGGTAATAATAAATATATTAGAGTAAAACATGTAATCATTGCAGGGCGATTGGGTTTATCATAATTTAAACTAGGAAAATTGATAAGATCGCATGTAATAGGTGCATTAGGGTTTCTTTCATTATTAGGAAATAATCGGGCTAATAAAACCCATACAATATGACATAAAGCAATACCACTAAAATAAATAATTCCTTTAATTATTGTATAATTAAATAATGAAACAATTATTAAAAAGAATATAATAAAAGCAGGATATAATGAAATAATTAATTCAGTAATATTAAATATTGTAGTGTTTATACCGGCCATTATATAGATTATATAGATTATATATATAATATAAATTATATAAATTATATGTATAATATGAATTTATATTATACAAGTAAAGATAATGCTCTAAATATTTGAGGTATATCATTTTTTATTATACTTGTCTTTATCATTGGAATCATTAGAAAAAAAATTCTATATATAATTATTAAAACTGAAAAAATACCTACTAAATAAGCTAATAAATCTTTCATTATATAATATTATATTATATTAATATTATATAAATATTGTATAAATATTATATTATATAAATATTAACTTTAAAACTTCATGTATAGTTTCAACAGAAAAGAATTCAATATTATTTAACAGATGTTTATTTTTTAAATTATCGTAAAATTCTTTATAATCTTTATCGTTTTCTTTTGGATAAATAAATTTAGTTGCACCAGATTTTATTCCACCTAATATTTTTAAATCTAGACCACCAATTGCAGTAACGTGTCCTTGTAAATTAATTTCTCCAGTAATGGCAAAATCTTTATTTATTTTTTTATTAGATAATAAACTATAAATAACAACAGTTATAGCGGTACCACCGGATGGTCCGTCTTTTGGAGTAGCACCTTCTGGTACATGAACATGTATACCATGATTTTTAATTTTTTCAAATTCTTTTAAATGTGTTTCTTTTGTATTATCGTCCAAAAGGGACCAAGCTAAAGTTTTTGCAACATTCATGCTTTCTTTCATGACATCTCCTTGCATTCCGGTTAATTTTAAATCTAAAAAATTAGATGCTGGATGAAATCTAACCTCAATAGGAAGTAATCCGCCTTGTCCGACGCTATTAGCCCATAAACCATTGATTATTCCTACAGAATGTTCATTGTTAATTTTTTTAATTTTATGTTCTGGACGGTCTTTTAAATATTTAAATCTGAGGTCATCAATAGTAATATTTATAGGAAATGTATGGTTTATATCGGTAGGAGTTAATAATGATAAATTAATTTCGCCTAATATTTCAAATAATATTTCTTTTAATTTACGAACTCCGGGTTCATTGGTATAAGTATTAATTATATATTCAATAATATTATCATCAATATTAATAATATTTTCAAAACCAAGTTTTTTATAAATTTCGGGTAAAATAAAATTATTGGTAATAACAAGTTTTTCTTCTAATGATAAATGTTTGAATTTAATTCTATGAATTCTGTCTAATAAAATTCTATCGATAGAATTAACATCATTATAAGAGAAAATAAATAACGCTTTAGATAAATCTAAATCAATGCCACTAAAATATTTATCTTGAAAAGAATCATTTTGAGTTTGATCAATTAAATGTGTTAATATACCAATTATTTCTTTACCGTGCTCAGTTTTGCTTATTTTATCTAATTCATCAATAAAAATAATTGGATTCATACATTTAGTTTCAATTAATATATCGACAATTCTGCCCCATGTCGAACCAACATAAGTATAACTATGACCTTCAAGTGTGCTGCCATTAGCTGAACCACCAACAGCAATAAAAGCGAATGGTCTAACATCGCCATTAGAGTCTTTTAAACATTGAGCGATGCCTTTTTTTGCTACAGTCGTTTTACCTACACCGGGAGGACCTTCAAAGCCAAAACAGTAACCATTTTTTTCGCCATTAATCCATTGACCAATAATGCGTTCAATTTGGCGTTTAGCATTATTATGTCCATAAACAGCAGAATTTAATGTAGTATTAACTGATTCCATATAATTAGAAACTAGATTAATGCTTTTTCGAATTAAGTCAATGTCATTAAGTAAATTAATAACATATTCGACATGATTATTACAAGATAAAATAGAATCAAAAGTTGTATAAATACTATTAATTATAATATGATTATTTATTTCAGATTTTATAAAATCGGCTATATTATTTTTTAATTTCATAATAGTTTTGCCGGCATATATTAATTTTTTATATTTTAAATTATTTGATTTTATTAAATAATTAATATGATTATGTATGTTAATAATATTATCTTTTTTTAAATAATTAATATTTTTAATTAGATTATCAATAGCATCGGATATAATTTTAGAAATATATTTTTTTTCAATATCATTTGTATAATTTGATAATTCAATAATAATATATTTATCTTTGATTTCAATATCAATATCAGATTTATATAATGTATTAGTTGTTATTTTAGTGAGAATATTTTTAAATATAACATGTATTTCATTTATAATAGTTAAAATGTGTTCTTCTTTAACAATTCCAAAAGGAATTTTCAATAATCCATCAAGATATTGTCTGGCTTTAGTTCCGGAATCTTCGGATTTAGATTTTATTTCTTTTAATTTCAAAATAGCTTTTTCTTTAACATTATCGGGTGCTTTAATTAAACAGATTTGTTGTTCGAGTGGAATCTTATTATTATCAAAATTATATAATTCATTTGTGTATTGAATTGTTTGTTTCATAGCGTTTTTAAAATATTTTTTTATATTCCAAGGGAGACTATCATAAAGAACAGTTTGTTCTAATGTATCGATATTAGCATTATTTTCATTTGATAATAAATCATATAAAAGATATGCTAAATATTGAAATTCATTTTCATTAGATTTAATTAATAATTGAATTAATATAGTACGTTGTCCATATAATTCATTATTTATAAATTCTTTAACTACTTGAGAAATAGTTTTTTGTTTAATTAAATACAATTGATTAATTATTCCTTGAAACTTAATATATAGTTCAGAATTATTATATACTAATAATTCTTTTAATGTTAAACTAGATACATAACGTTTCCAGTGTTCTATATTAAAATCTGTATCATTAGGTAATTTTTCATTTAATAAATTTAATTTATTTTTTAAAAATGAAAAATTTGAACAAGATAATAATATGTCATCTACAATACATGCTATAATATAGGTTTTCTTATTTTTATAATCATGTAATGCGATTTTAATTCCATATACTCTAGTTTGAAAAGATTTACTTGTACGTGCTAAGTCATAACAATCTAAATTTTCAGCATTTTCGGCGATAGTAATATCTTCAACAATTTTATTTTTTTGTAATATTTTTTTATTTGAATTATTGATATCATTTTTCCAATTCATAGATTTAAAACTAATAGGATGTGCAAAAGATTCAAGTACTACTAATTTATCATTTAAATGTGTATTATAAATATTATCTTTAATATAATCGTCACTGATCAATAAAATAATTAAATCATTTAATGAATCGGTACCGAAATTTTTGAAAACAACTAATAATTCTGATATAATTAATGGTAATTGAATTTTTATAGTGTTATCATTTTCATTATTTAATAATGTTAAATTATTATATATATTATCTAAATTTGTAATACAAAAGTTTAATTCATTCGCACCAAATATATCATATAATTTGTATTTTTGTGAAGATAATATTGTTTTATGTATTATCTTTTGCAAGCTTACTATTTTTTCTTGATATTTCATATATTATAAAATATATATTATAAAATATATATTTTATGTTATTTTTACTAAAGATTATATAAATATTATAGTTTATTATAAAATATTATAATAAACTATAATATTATTACACACGATAAATATATGTTATTTATTATATATAATAAATAACAGTTTATATATGTACTTAAAAATATTAATACATATTATTTAATAATGGGTATACCCAGTTATTTTGTTCATATAGTAAAAACCCACGGTTCTATTATAAAAAAGTTTCAAAGAAAAGATATTACTATACATAATCTATATATTGATAGTAATTCTATTATATATGATGGTATTCGAGAAATTGAATACAAAAATAATAATGAAATCTTTGAGCATAAATTAATATCGTGGGTTTGCGAAAAAATATTTTATTATATAAATTTAATAAATCCAATAAATAAAGTATTAATTGCTTTTGATGGTGTAGCTCCTGTAGCAAAATTAGAACAACAAAGGAACCGACGGTATAAAACCTGGTATGTTAATAATCAAATAAATTTAAAACTGGTTGAACAAAATAAAATAAACAATCAAGAAAAAAAATGGGATTCTACGGCAATTACTCCAGGAACAAAATTTATGGATAATTTATATAAAGGTGTTTCTAATTATTTTAATAATAAATATAAAAAACAAAGTAAATTAGAAATTATAATATCAGGTAGTAATGATCATGGAGAGGGAGAACATAAAATTTATAAATATATAAGAAATAATAAAGAATATCATAAAGATACAAATACAATTATATATGGATTAGATGCTGATTTAATTATGCTAACACTGGTGCATTTACAAATTAGCGATAATTTATATTTATTTCGAGAGACGCCTCAATTTATAACTTCTATTAATAGTAATTTGGTACCTGAACAACATTATGTACTTGATATATATGAATTAGGTGAAAAATTAAAAGATACAATGAGTAATTCTAGTAAAATAAAATCAAACGTTCAGAAGTGTAATAAATCAATATCTGGATATATTAATGATTATATATTTTTAGGATTTTTTTTAGGAAATGATTTTATGCCACATTTTCCGGCATTAAATATTAGAACAGGTGGGATAAATATTCTTTTGGAAACATATGATAATTTATTTGGCAATACAAATAATGTTCTAGTTGATGAAGAAAAAATTTATTGGAAAAATGTAAGAAAATTAATTGAAGAATTGGCAAAAAATGAAGAAAATTATTGTATAAAAGAAATGAAACAACGAGAAATATTTGAGAAAAAAACTTTAAATAATATGGGTAGATTTAAGAGTGAAGAGGAAAAGCTTATGGCTTGTCCAATATATGATAGAGTTGTTGAAAAATATATTAATATTGGAGAACATGGTTGGCAAGAAAGATATTATAGTGAATTATTTGGTATAGAAATAAATGATGAACGCCGAAAGCAAATATGTATAAATTATTTGGAAGGTTTAGATTGGAATTATAAATATTATACTAAAGATTGTCCAGATTGGAAATGGAAATATAATTATAAATATCCACCTCTTTTAGAAGATCTAATAAAATATGTGCCATATTTTGATACAGAATTTATAGAATTAAAAAAAGAATGTCCTGTAAAACCATTTGTTCAATTAGCATATGTTTTGCCACGAAATAGTTTAGATTTATTACCAATAAAAATTTATGAAGAATTAATAGTTAATCATAAAGAATGGTATAGATTAGATTATGAAATAATATGGGCATATTGTAAATATTTCTGGGAATCGCATATAGTTTTGCCAGATATTGATATAGATACTTTAGATGGATTGATTACAAGTAAATAATATAATATTAATAATATTAGTATTATATTAACAATATAAATATTATATTATTGTATGAATATTTACAATGTTTTATCTGATTTATACTATAATATTTTGACATTCTTACAAGAATATTGTGATTATAGTAAAGAAACAAAAACTAAAAGATTATTAAAATTCAGTAATTTTTTTAATAACTTTATGTATAATTATACAAAAGATCATAATAAAATTGGAAATATATTTTTAATAATACATATAATTGGCATTATAACATTAATTTCATTATATGTTCTTATTCCGGTAAATATTTTTACAATAGGAATTGTAATTATTTTGGGTATATTGCATGTTTCTGTAAATAAATATTTTGGACCGAATGGATGTATTTTAACCAGATTAGAACGATTATATTTTGATAATAAGAGTTGGTTTGGTCCAATTACTCTTATTATTTTATTATTAAATAAAGAACCTACTCGATTTATTGTTGATTTTCTAATAGCAATTGGAAGTATTATTATAATTTTATATTATATATATAGAATTTATAAATCAGAATTTTATAAAATACACATATCAGGTTTTAAATCTAGATATAATGATAAAAATGATGATAACAATATTTGTTAAAATAATACTATCAATTGAATTTAATTCATAGTTTAAAATAGGAATTTTAAAAATTTTAAATAAAAAAAAAAATAAAATATTAGGGATATTTAAATAATCAAAAATTTTATTTAATAATTTATAAATAATATTATTTTTTAAATTATGAGAAATATTATAATTTGTATCAAATAACTGTTTTTTATATACATAAATATTTGTATTATTATAAAAGAAATTTATGTTAAAATGCATTGCATCAAAGTATGACCAAATTTTTCTCGATAAAATTTTTGGTATAGAATTAATTTTAATAAGATATGAGCAACAAGGGGATGCAAGCATTAATTTATTTTTCAATATATATTCTTCATTAATTTTATTTTTATAAAATAAAAATTGTTCAAAACTATGTAATATTAAAATATCACAATCTATAGGAATATTTTTTATAACTTTTTTTAAATATTTATAATCATAATTCGGTATAATATCATCTTCTAATATTAAAACATAATTATTTAATAAATCTTTATTATTATGTTTTAATGTATTATTATAAATTGTTTCCAAAAGTATATAATGAGATAAAGCGCTACCTATTGCACCATATGGACCAAGATATTTAAAAAATTTATATAAATATTTATCATAATAATCCAGATTATCTATTTTTTTTCCATATATTGCATTAAATCGATATATATTTTTAAAATTTTTTTTAAGTAGTAAATTTTTTACATTATTATAATTTTGAATTTCTTCCTGTAAATTAATAATATATGTATCAATCATATAAATATATTAATTAATTTAATTAATCTTTAATTAAAAGATAAATTTATATATATTAAAAGATATGAGTAAAACAATTTATTCAGAATTAACAGTTGATCATTTAAAACTTTTATTAGATAATAATTATAAAAAAAAACCAGATATTGAGGTAATATTAATAAAATTTGGTGCAACATGGTGTAAACCATGTCAAAAAATAAAAGTATTATGTAATGAATTATTTAGACAAACACCAGATAATACAATTTGTTTTGATATTGATATTGATAATAATAATAATGTAGAATTATATTCGGCATTAAAATCAAAAAAAATGATAAGAGGAGTGCCGACATTATATGGGTTTAATTGTAAAAAAAAGAGAGATATGGATTATTGGTATATACCGGATATATCAATTTCAGGGTCTAATGAAAATGATATAAGACAGTTTTTTGCACAAACAAGACTAAAATAAAATAAACTTTTCTTAAAAGTTTATAAAAGTTTATTTATTTTTTGTATTTGGTTTTATGTTTTTTCCTTTTTTTTATGGTTTTTCGCTTATTTTTTCCGATAGTTTTTCTATTATTATTTCTAGTATTTTTTTTTACTTTTCTTTTCTTGTAGGTTACATTTCGTTTTCGTTTTAGTTTCATGCCACCTCCACCCTCGATCGGATGTCTTTCAAGAACTTCAGTAAATTTTGTCTTTAATAAAGATTCGGTCTTAGCCCATTCTATTTTTATTTGAAATGGTATATTATATCTAAAATAATATGTAATATATGGTGGTATTATTTCAGCTTGAGTATGAAAATGCTTTTTCAGTATTCCATCAAACTGATTATAATTTTTTATAATTTCAGTAATTTTTTTTTTATTATCTTGTTCTTCTTGTGATAGTGCATCTTCCTTGAACGGAAATGATTTTTCCATTTTACTCATAATAGCGGGTTTTCGATTAAAATATATTATCATAATTGCAAAAAATCTTAGAGATAAATTTAATAAATTCTCGGGATTTAGGTGCGGAAAAATATTAGCTAATTGAGTTTCTATATCATTTAATAATGGTTTATAATCGGGATTAGTTAAATTTCGTCGCCCTTCGTCAGAATCTTTCGATTGGTGTACGTGTCCCACCAAATTTAATACTTCATTACAATAATTTTCTAATGTATAAAATTTGAAAGCCATCCGATCAAATGTATCTAAAATGTTTGTAATATGAGATAAATTTCTAATAGTTTTTTCTAACGTATTATCCATGATAGATATTAATTCTATTGATAGTGGGTTTTCATCACTAACCAATCCTACTTTATTATGTAAGCTTAGAATAGCTATTTCGCCTAAGTTCAGTTCATGATTTAATATTTTATAACATTCCAGGGCGGCAAAGTAATAATAAGAGTTAGGTGAATATTCTATAATATTTTTAAAAATATATGCAATTTTATAGTATATAGACTGTATTGTTGGTATTATTAAATTATTTACAAAAAATTCATTTTTAAAATATGATAAAATTTTACATTTATTCTTATATTCTGTGGGTGTCATTTCTGCTTGATAAATATATGGAATAACAATATCAATTGATTTATTTCTAGTTATTATTACAGGTAGTCCCATACTTCTTGCATAATCAGCACAAGTTAAATCATATATTATCATAGCACTTTTATTTGCAAGTTTTTGTGCTCTAGGGTCATCACTCGATTCAAACTCTTTTTTAAGCATTATCATATAATAAATTTGGATTGAATCAGTTAAAGTTTTCATAAACATTATGTATAACTTATTAATAGGCGAAAATTTAAAAGTTGTTTTATTTTTTAATTTAGAACCATCTTTTATATGTTCAAGATATAATTTATAATTGATTGGTTCGGTATTATTATAATAAAATATCTCATAATCAATATCATATGATTCTTTAGCATCCCCATCTGGATTCTCTAGTTTTTCGTTTAATTTACCACGAATTTGCGGTAATCCAATCATATGTGCTAATTTATTTAAAGATAACTTATTGCTGCTATCACATTTAAAACAAATATATAATTCCTTCAAATCAGGATCAGTCTGATTATTTAATTTTAAAAATAATATAGTATTAATTTTATCATTCACAAGAATGGTTTCTATATGTAAATGACCATTTAATAATCCACCTAAGAATATATTATTAACAAATGTATTAAAATTAGCAGAATTTATATTATACAACTCGCATTTTATCTTAGATTTCTCTGCAATATTTAATGTATGATCTATTATATTTTCCTTTTGGTCTATTATATTAACTATAATAGGCATAGGTTTTTCTTGTATATGAGTTAAATATTTTTTATTAATTCCTAATGGTGCAGCATCCAAATATTTACCAGCATTTATAGTATAGTCATCAAATTGAGCCATAGTATGTTTTATAATTCCAATATTATCAGATTCTATATTTAATGATTGTATACCAAGTTCGTTTAATTTGTGGATATTTATAATATCAACAAGATTTTGTTTTGGAAATCTAGAAACTTTTGTACTTTTATTTGTATTATCAATAAATACAGGTGCATCATTTACTTTATTAATTATATTTAGATTTTCATTACCACACGAATTAACATATTCCTCGCATTTTTTTTGATTTGCTTTATGTGATATAGTTTTCACATGTTCGATAGTATCTTTAAATATTTCTTGATAATCTAGATCGCCTGGGTTGTGCGGCAATGAATTTGGTGGCGGGTTAAGTTTGATCAACTGTTCCCCCCAATCATGCGCCGCATCCGCTACATGAATCCGAAACATATTATTTAAAAATTCCAATTTATAAGCATTAGTTTCATTCCAAATATTAGAAAAATTTTTATTTATCGTAGGTTTTTTTTTATTAATTTCGTCTAAATGATTTTTCCATTTACTATAAAATTCAAAAATATCAAAAAATAGTTTTTCTGAATCGGTTGTGGGTTCGTGAAGAGTATCTGAATCCCACGATTCTTTATGATTAATATATAATATAAAATTCTGTATAGTTATATATAGCGTGGGAAGAATGGTTGATAAAATTTCAATTTCCCTCTTATGTTCGGGATTGGGATCATAATACTGATAATATTGTTCATTTAATTCATTCGAAACAGTCCATGGAATCATATTTGGTAATAATTCCGTTTTATTTGCTACTAAACTATCTAATGAAGCCCTGGTTGGTCTAGAATGTATTGTATATAATAACTTCAAATCTTCTTTTGTGGCAGGATCATATGCTGCTTTTGTGGCAAGATGAACAGATGCAGCGTCTGGGCTAATTTCTGGAATAGGAATATTATTCGCAAGATTATGTAATATTTTTGTTGCTTGTGATATACTTATCGCAACATCATTAGGCTTAGAGAAGACATATAAAAACTCTTTTATCTTATTAGATTCTGTTTTATCAGAATATTTTTTATTTATAACATTAATTAAAGTACTAACCATTATTTTTGTTTTATCGAAGGATGATGCTGCCGCCTCCGGCTCTGCTGCTACCTCCGGCTCTGTTGCTGCCTCCGGCTCTGTTGCCGCCTCCGGCAAGCGCGGATCTCGTGTGGGCAAAAATGGTTTTGCATCTTCAAATTTTAAAAGTTCATCTTCATTTATTAATAATGAGTAGAAATCATTCATAGATTGGTTATTTAATACAGGAACGCCGATATACTCGCTAGGGTCAAAGGTAGAAGGGGTTAATAATTTTGAACCATCTGGGTCTTGTAAATCGAATAATTTGTGAAGATCATCAAAATCTGTACTCATATATATATATGAATATAAATAAAATATAATTTAAACTTTTAAACTTGTTTATATATTAATGGAAATAGATTTAAATTTAGATAATTATGATTTATCCGATTTATTAAAATTATTTAATTTGGAATATAATTTTAATATAAATGATCTTAAATCTGCAAAAAAAATGGTTTTACAAGTGCATCCAGATAAATGTGGCTTACAAAAAGAATATTTTCTTTTTTATAGCAAAGCATTTCGTATAATAAAAAATATATATGATTTTAGAAATAAAAAACAGGAATGTTTAAATCGTGATAATTCAAAAATAGACTATTTAGCAGAAACAGATGATGATAAAGGAAAGCAAGAACTAGTAGAAAATTTGATGAAAAAAGATAAAAGATATTTTCATAAATGGTTTAATGATACATTTGAGAAAATTAATATTATAGATGAAGAGAGAAAAACGGGATATGGTGATTGGTTTAAAGGTGATGAAGATATTGATAATGAAGAAACAACATATAATATGATGCATCAAAAAATAAATCAAAAAAAGGAGAAAATGTCGGCTTTAGTGAAGAGAGATGATATACAAGAAATAAATAATAATAGAAATTTAAATAGATATCAAGAATTGGATGGAACAGCACCAGAATCATATTCTTCAGGGTTATTTAGTAAGCTTCAATATGATGATTTAAAAAAGGCACATACAGAAACGCTGGTTCCAGTATGTCAAAATGATTATATTAATAAACAGAAATTTAATAATGTGGAAAGTTTAAGAATTCATAGAGATTCTGAACGAATAAATAATAAACCTTTATCACAAAATGAATCAAATAATTATTTGAATAATAAAAATAAAATAGATGATGAAAAGAATATTAAAGCAGCATATAAAATGGCGAAACAAGAGGAAGAAATGGAAAAAGCAAATCAAAGTTGGTGGAATAGTTTGAGATTATTAAAATAAAAGATAATTTAGTATTATATTTAATATTCAGTAGGTAAATATAATAGAGAAGATTAGTTCTTTTTAAAGTTTATTTTGATTAAACTTTTTTAAAAGTTTATATATATATATTAATATGAAATTAGATACTACTACAAAATATGTTTCTTTTTTTATAATATTATTTGGATTAGCATATTTTTACAAAAAATTAAAATTAGATGAGGATACGAATACAACGGATTATTATTATAAAATGGTTAATAAATATTTACTAAATAAGAATTCTTTAGGAAGCAATAGTAAACCATTATTATGGATACATTTACATAATGATGATACAATTATTCCAGAAGTAAATTCGCGTCATTGGTTAAGTTTTAAATCAAGAAATACAAAAGATTTCAATCAACCATATCAATATTTAACAATAAAGTCTATAATTGATAAATGTAGTGATGATTTTAGTATTCATTTAATAGATGATGAATCATTCAAGAAAATAATACCAAATTGGTGTGTAGATTTAAAAACTATAGCTAATCCAATTAGAACACATATTAGAGAATTAGCCTTGTCTAATATATTAAATATTTATGGAGGTATGTTTGTACCATCATCATTTATTTGTTTTAAGTCGCTTAGATCGTTATATAATGCTAATATTAATGAAAATAAAATGTTTGTTGGTGAATTTCCCAATAATACATCATCGGCAACATATATGTCAAGTAGTTATCTTCCATCAACAAAAGTAATGGGTTGTAAAGCAAATAATGATGAAATGAAAGAATATATTAAATTTTTAGAAGAATTAAATTCGACAGATTTTGTAGCGGAAGCGGATTTCTTAGGAAAATCAAATTTATGGCTTGATAATATGGTAAATAATGAACTAATAAATAATATAAATGGACACTATTTAGGAACAAAAAAAATGTGTGGAAGTCCGGTATTAGTTGAAGAATTAGTAGGATCGACAGATATAGATTTACACAAGGATGTGATAGGGCTATATGTACCATGGAACGAATTAATACATAGAACTTCATTCCAGTGGTTTGTAAGAATGTCTCCATATCAAGTTCTTGAAAGTGATACAATTATTGGTAAAAAGTTATTGGAAAGCGCATAATTATATTTCATAATAAATATTATATATTATATCATAAGTAGATTTATTATAAATAATGGATGAAGAGTAATTTATATTATTAATTTTACATATTTGTCGTACTATTGTAATAAATGATGAATAATTTTGTTTACGAGTAATATAAAATTGTTTAGAAATATGATAATATGATTTTAATTGTTGATAAAATGCTTCAAGTAATTGTAAATATTCTCCCTTTCTATATGCCATTTTATTTATAATATAGTATTTATTATTTTTAATACAGATTTTATCTAATAGTTCAAATAATATATTTTGTGGTACAGATTTTAAAAATATTTGAGAGATCATATTATATAATATATAAAATATTATATAATGTTTGATATAAATTTTAAAGTTGGTTAGATAAAATTTCAATCAAGTTGTTTGTAAATAATGATAATTCAATAATGTCTTCATGTATATTATAAAAAATAGTAATATATTTAGTAATTAATTTAATTATTAAAAATTTTTGATTTTCGGTTAATATAGTTGTTATTTTCAAAAATATAAAATAATTATCTAAAATATCAATAACCGAATAACCAAGATTATGTATAGAATATATTGATTCTATTGCTTCATTTAAATTATCTTTATTTTTGCAAAAAATAGTATATTTTTCTAGTTTATCAAATGGAATATTTGTACATACATCTAACGCAATATTATATGTTATAACATTATTAATTAATTTAAATTTTTCTAAATAATTAATTAATGTTGAAATAGAATAATTTGATATTAATAATATAAATTTTTTTGCTTCATCAGTAATATTAATTTTTTCTTTTTCTTTTATATTAATAAATATGTTTTCTAAATTATTAATTTGTATGGGATTAATTTTAATTATAAATATTCGTGATTGAAAACTATCAATAACTTTAAGTGGATTACAACAAGATGCCAAAAAATGTATATTTTTACTATATTTATCAATACAATTACGAAATACTTGTTGACTTTGCTCATTAATATTATCAATATCATCTAATACAATAAATTTTTTTTTATTTGGAATAAGAGATTGTGTTTGACAAAATATTTTTACTTCAGTTCTATAATATGAAATACCTTGATCTTTTAATGAATTAATTGTAAGAATATTAAAAGGATTATAATTCTCTCCATAATATTCTTTTATTATACAGTTAATAAGTGATGTTTTACCACATCCAGAGTTGCCAGTTAATAAAATATTTAAATTATCGATTTTAATAAATGTTTCTATTAATTCGATTAATTGTTTATCAAAATGAAAATCTTTCAACTTAGTAGGTTTATATCGATGAATAAATGGTTGATTCATAATTAATATAATATTATTAATATTATATTAGTAATAAGTATTTAAGTTTATGTATATTATCTTATTATAAAATATGTATAATATCCCGAATCTTGGAAATTTCCCAAATTTAAGAAACTTACCAAATATGTATGGTGAAAAATCTATGAAATCAAATAGTATGAATAATTCATATTATTCTATATTAGGCGTATCATCAAATGCTTCTAATGAGGAAATAAAAAAAGCATATCGAAAACTTTCATTAGAAAATCACCCGGATAGACATAATGGTAATATAGAAAAAACTAATAAATTCAAAGTAATTACTGAAGCATATAAAATATTAAGTGATGAACTTGAACGTAAAAATTATGATTCTTTAAGTATAAATAATATAGTTGATTTTGATAATAATATGCAAAATATATTAAATAATTTAATGAGTAATATTAATTTGGAATCAATATTTTTGAATAATAATGGATCAAATAAACATATATTTTCAGAAGGTAATATTTCAAATATTTCAAATATTATGAATGGATTTTCACAACATGAATATAAATCGAAACCTGCTACAATATCAAAAATAATAAATATAAATATTATACAAGCATATAATGGTTGTAAACTACCAATAGATATAACAAGATGGGTTATAGAAGATGATAAAAAATATGAAGAAACCGAAACTATATATATTGATATATTTAAAGGTATAGATAATAATGAAATAATCACGTTAGAAAACAAAGGAAATATAATAAGTAATTCAAATAAAGGTGATATAAAAATAAAAGTATTAATTAGTAAGAGTAATGTATTTGAAAGGGATGGAATCGATTTAATATTTAAAAAATCAATTACATTGAAAGAATCGTTCTGTGGATTTTCGTTTGATTTACCATATATTGATGGTCGTGAATTTAAAATTAATAATGAAGCTGGTAATATTATACCGCCGAATTTTAAAAAAATAATACCAGAACTTGGTATGATAAGAGATAATATGAAAGGTAATATGATAATAGAATTTAATGTTATATATCCGGATAAATTTTCCTCTGAACAAATAAAAGAATTAGAGAAAATATTATAAGAATTAATAATTACTCTAAGTAGTAATATTTTTTATATTTATAATATTATGTGGATTATCTGAAAATGTAATAGTTTCAATACTAGATTTACAAAATGTATATATTGTATTTTCAATATATAATATTAATTTATTTAAATTAGAAAATTCTTTTAAAATATTATTATGATATAATTTAAAATATTTATTATTTTTTAATATATCGACTTTTGATATAATTAAATCTGTTGTTCCAGAAATATTAATTGCAGTAATAACCTTATCTAAATTTAACCAATTAACTTTTCTCATTCTTCCGGTTGTTGTTCCAAATTCTTCTCCTTTATTAATTATCTCTAATAATTCTTCATTTTCTAATAATTTTTCTGGAAATACAGGATCAATTCCAGATCTAGTATCATATATTTTAATTGCTCCATATATTTTTCTTATTAATTTTGGTGGAAATCCTAAACTGCAAGCTGCATATGGTAATGTATTACTAGATGTAACATATGGATAATTTCCTTGATTTATATCTAACCAAAATCCTTGAGCACCTTCACATAAAATTTTACCAGTTAATACTTCATCCCATATATATGATTTGAATATTTCTTCATCTTTTACTTGTTTCCCTACTCGCATATATTTATCACTATAGCAAGGAGCTATACCTTTGGCTGTAGTGCCTTGTTTATTATTTAATTCTTTTTTATCTATTTCAATATGTTTATTATGGATAATATGTGCTTTTGGAGAAATTTTTATTAAATCAGTATTGAAACCAGAATTTTTTAAATATTTAATTTCTTCAAAAAAAGCTTCTATATTTATTACACAGTCTGGTCCAATAATTGATTTAATATTATAAAATATTCCACTTGGAATTAAGTGTGTTTTATATTTAATATTATTTATATATATAGTATGTCCGGCATTATTACCACCGGACCATCTGCATACATAATTATAATTGCCGGTTTTGGCTAAACTAGAAACAATTTTACCTTTAGCTTCATCACCCCATGCCAATCCACAGCATACATCAACAAAATCTATATTCATTATAAAGATAATATAATTATATTTATATTATCTTTATAATATACTTATAATAAATTAATTTTAATTTGTTTACCAGATAAAAGACATCTATTAATAATATCGATAGATTGTTTGTGATTTATACATGGAATATTATTAATACTAATAATAACATTATTTTTTCTTAATCCAGAATTAAAAAATTTACATTTTTTATCAAGCTTTGATATTTTAACACCTGGTCCTCGAGAGAAATTTATATAATTATTTTTTAATGTTATTCCTGCCTTATCGTTTTCTTTTAAATCAATTATATAAGAATAATTATTAGAAATATCGTAAATATTGGAGTTATTTTTGGATTGAATTAATAAATTAATATAATCAAACTCTGAATCAAATTTAATTTCTGAAATAGTAGTTTTACATATTGGACATTGTGTTCCACCATGTTTACACCAATCAATTAAACAATTTTTACAAAAATGATGACAACACGAACCAACACAACTATTTGTTATAACATTAAAACAAATAGGACAATCCATAAATTTTAATATAATATAATATAATATAATAATAATATAATAATATTATATTAGCATTTTGTAATAATTATAAGAACAATTATAACAATTATAACAATTAGTATCCAATTTACATGGATATGTATTATAACATAACGAACAGTATGATGTTTTATATATTGTATTATTATAATTACATATATCACAAAAATATATTATATTTTTATGCAACCAGTACAACTTATATTATTTATATAGTTTAATGTTTGTATAAATAATACTATTATAATATACATTATAATATAATATTAAATTATCTATAAATGTAAATAGGTTATAATAAATATTATAAAAGTATAAAGATTCATTTATATAAATAATATAATGAGCACTGTTAATAGATTAAAAAATGAATTAAAAGAATTAGAAACATATCCTCCAACCAATTGTTCTGCAAATATGGTTTCTGATGATATATATCATTGGCAAGCAACAATATTAGGTCCTGAAGGAAGTCCATATGAAAATGGTGTATTTTATTTACAAATTTTATTTCCACAGGATTATCCATTTAAACCACCAAAAGTTAAATTTATTACAAAAATATATCATTGTAATATTAATAATAATGGAAATATATGTTTAGATATTTTAAAGGAACAATGGAGTCCAGCATTAACAATAAGTAAAATTTTATTGAGTATATGTTCATTAATGGATGATCAAAATCCAGATGATCCATTAATGATAGATATAGCAAATCTATATATGAAAAATAAAGAGGAATTTATTAAAATGGCGCGAACATATACAGTACAATTTGCACAAAATTAATTATTAATATGTTTTGTTGGTATATCAGAAGATACAACATAGATTGAATTTTCAGTACAAATAATATAACATTCACTTACTTTATATATTTTAGCAACAGGGCTGGTATATTCTTCTGCATTTTTTACTAAGAACTTTTCACCAGAATCTTTTTTTACACCTATTAATACTTTTTTTTCTAAAGAATCTGTCCAATAATCTAACATAATTGGTTTATCTTCAACTATGGCTATTTTAGATATATGTTCCCATAATGCGCTTGGGGGTAATTTATAACTACCGGTTTCGGTCATTTATATTATAAGCAAAAAAATACGCTTTATATTATAATAATTTAAATAAATATTATAATAATTTAAATATAATAATAATTTATGGCACAAATATCCAATAATTCTATAATAAATATAGAAAATTACAATAAAAATTTTCAGGATACTTTTATAACTATATTTACAAAATATATGACTGTAATAAATGAATATTTAAAACTATCATTAGATAATATTTCCATTCAAAATAATCAATATTATACATATATAATTCAAAAAGGTATAAATACATTAAATCATGTATTTAAAATATTATTAATATATACTAAAAATTTAGATATAGTATATTATAATTGTCAAAAAGCATATGTTTATTATATTGAATTTATGGGACAAATAGGAGATAATAATCATAGTTTTTTACAATTAAGTTCAAAAGATGCGTCTTTATTTGTTTATAAAAAAACTATTTTTGAAATAAATAATGATATTAGAAAAGATTTTACAAATAATCCAGAAGCAAATATAATAATATCAAATATAGATTTATTTATTAAAATATACAATAATATATTGGAAAAATTAATATGTAATTATAAAATAATTGATGTAATAAAATATATAAATACGGATCTTTATCATATAATGCAAAAAATAATAAAAATATATATCGAAGAAAATACATCTAATTTAAGATTAAAATTAGAAGCTATATTATTATTTTCAAATTATTTTAAAAAAGAATCCATTCTTGAATATTTAGATATTTTTGTTAAAAAATTAAAGAAAAAAAATATAATAGATTTAAAAAATTTAAAACAATATTTAATTGACGAAGACACATATGACACTATATCACCTATTAAATATATAAATAATCTAATTAATATAATAGGATAATATCATTTTATTTTCTTACTCCTATAAATCTAGTTTTTATTTTTTTAGTTAATTTTTTATCTTTATTAGATTCATTATTTTCTATATATATATTTGAATATTCATCAATTAATATATTTTTAATAAAATTATATACCTTATGTAATATAGTATCATCACATTTACCAACAATTAATACACTACCGGTTCTGAATATCATAAATGACAATTTATATGTAATTTTTTTATCAATAGTATCATCAATAGTATCATCAATAGTATCATCAATAGTATCATCAATAGTATCATCAATAGTATCATCAATAGTATCATCAATAGTATCATCAATAGTATCATCAATATAATATTTACATTGAATACCTGGATATTGACATGAATCGAACATACTATTAATTTTATATTTATATTTTAAAATATCAAGCAATTTATCTCTATTTATATAATATCCACAATTAAAATTTGAATTAATTAAAACAGTTTCACATTTATTTAAATCATAAGTTAGGTCATTATTTTCTGTAATAGGTCTCAAAAATTCTACAATATAATCCATAATTCGTATTAATAATTTATTACATCGTATTCCTGGAATTTCTAATTTACCAGTATTAAATACTTTAACATGAATTTCTTTAAATATATCTTTTTCAAAAAGTCTAATAATTATAACAAAACAATTATAAAATGCACTTTTTTTTTTAGATCTACTATTAATTATATCTTTATTGGACAAACCAATACTTATTTTACGAATATCTTTAAATTTTATGCGACCATCAGGATTAATAATTCGAGTAATAATTTCTTGATTAACATTTTCTATATGTTTTAATTTATCAAAAATTATTTCTAATGATTGTTCATTTGTAGAATTAAATTTCATTTGTTTTTTTATAATACCTTCTTTCGGTATATGATATGGTTGTATATTAATTTTCCAAAATACATTAAATAAATCAATTGGATGGGATAAAAATCCTATTAATGTTTTAGTTGAGATATATAAATCGGTTCCTTTAGGCGCATTTTTTGATAATTTTTTTTCAATATTTAGATCTTGAATATTACCCTTATCTAGGAAGGTTTCCCAAGCATCATCAATATCATATTTATCTTCTTTTATATTCATTTCTTGCATAATATATTATTATAAATATATTTCTTTAAATAAATCTGTTTCAATTCTTTTCTAATTATATTTATAAATGTTGTCTTCAACATATATAAATAATTCTAATCCAATTAATAGTAATAATACTAATAATACTAATAATAATAATAATAATAATAATAAAGAAACTATTACTATTCAACTACCAAAATCCGCACCAATATCAATACCACTATCTATGAAACAAAAAAATAATAATATTGATGAATATTCTTTGAATTGTAATAATTTTAATCCTAGTAAAATGTCTCCACCAAATATATGGAAAAATAGATTAAAACAGAGACTAGAAAATTATAATGATATTATTTTTTTTAATGAATAAAAAATATAAGATATTTGATGTATTATATTTATTTCTGGATTATGCATTATATATTCAAATACATTTAATGTTTTATGATTAATAATAGGAGATTTTATTTTAATTAAAAAATTAAAATAATTTTTTAATAAGTTTTTTATATCAATATTATATATTATAGATAGATTATATAATTTATCATAAAATTTATTATGATTATCACAACTAAATAAATTAGTTATTTGATTAAATATATCGTTATTTAATACTTTTGTATTAGTAATTGCTAATTGATTTGATTGCATATAATTTATCATACTGCGAATATCTGACTGAAAATTTATTTGTATAGATTCCATTTGACTATTTGTTAAATTTAATTTTTCGGTTTCATTTATTTTATTTAAAAAATTAAGTATATCTTTTTCTGGTAATTTGTTAAATCTTAACCTTACAAATTCATTTTGTAGAGATTCATCAATTTTACTTATATAATTACATATTAAACAAAATCTTACATTAATTCTATATTCTTGCAAAAGATTTTTTAAAGCAACTTGTGCATTTTTTGTAATATAATCTACTTCATCCAATATTATAAATTTAGTACCCTTATTAAATAATACACTTGAATTTACAAAACTATTTATTTGATTTCTTATAATATCTACTCCACGATCATCAGATGCATTTAAATGTATCATTAATCCTTTATTTGTTTGATTATTTTTTTTTTGATATAAATTAATTAAATTAATTATTGTTGTTGTTTTACCTGTACCAGGTGGACCATATAAAATAAGATTTGGAAAATAATTTTGTTTTATTATATTATCTAAAATAATCTTGTTTTTATTATCTAATACTATATCATTAAATTTTTTTGGACGATATTTTTCTACCCATGGAATATATGTTTCTATAGTCATTTAATAATATAATAAATAAATCTTTATTATAAAATTGATAATGATATTAAATATAAAATTATATATATTTATTATGGGATTTTTAAAAATTATTATGGGTCCTATGTTTTCAGGTAAAACATCTATGCTTATTGATTTATATAATAAAGAAAAAAAAACAACTCAAAATAATTATAATTGTTATCATTATAATTCACCAACCAACACTATATTAGCTATTAACTACGATAAAGATATTAGATATGGTGAAAATAAAATTGTTAGTCATGATGGACAAGAAATCAGTTGTATATCTATAAATAATTTAAATGAACTATATCATTCTGAATCTGATAAACAATTATTAATATCTGCAAAATATATCTTCATTAATGAAGCTCAATTTTTCCAAAATCTTAAATATTGGGTTCTAAATCAAATTGAAAATCATAATAAAAATATTATTCTCTGCGGATTAGATTCAGATTTTAAAAGAGATAAGTTTGGTGAATTATTAGATTTAATACCACACGCAGACAGTTTAATTAAATTGTATGGTAAATGTAGCAAATGTAATAATAAATCATTATATACTTATCGTGTTACTGGCGAAACTAATCAAGAAGTAATTGGTTCCGATAATTATATTCCTGTATGTAGAAATTGTTATAATATACTTAATAATTAGTTCATATTAAATGTCATATTTATCATAATTATTGTGTTAATATTTAACTATATCTTTGATAAAGTTAATTATTTATATTATTAAAACTATTTAAATTATAAATAATTAACTATTTTAAAATGGAAAAAACAACTGAAAAAAAAAAACGAGGTCGCAAACCAAAAATTAAGACCGACATTTCAAATGAAATTACTAATATTACTGATTCTAATGTTCTGAATAATATAAATGAACAAAATGAATTAGAAAATACTATTAAAATACCTAAAAAAAGAGGTAGAAAACCTAAAGGAGGTAAATTTGTTATTTGTCAACAAGATAATGAAACTATTACTCCAGCAAAAATGAATATTATATTACATTTAAAATGTTGCGTAAATGAAATAAATAAATATAATTTTTCGGATTTATTAGAAACTTTTAAATTTTCTGATAGTAAATTAAATGAATTAAATTATACATCATATGATGACAATATACCATCAACTAATTGTACAAGTGATAATAAAAAAATAAATGATGAAAATGATGATGATGATGATAATATCAATAATGATAATACCAATAATGATAATACCAATAATGATAATAACAATAGTGAAAATAGTAAAAATAATGCTAAAGATGAGATGAAATCAATATGGCATAAATTAGATAATTTATCAAATTTTTTACATACAAATAGTATTTGTGATAAAAAATCTGCTTGTTTTTATTGTACATACGAATTTGATAATAATCCAATATATATACCAAAATATGAATTAAATAATCTTTATTATGTTTATGGTTGTTTTTGTAGTCCAGAATGCGCTTGTGGATATTTAATGAATGAAGAAGGTATTGATACTACCGCGCGTTTTGAAAGATATAATTTATTAAATTATTTATATTGTAAAATTTATTCTTATACTAAAAATATTAAACCTGCACCATTACCTTATTATATGTTAGATAAATATTATGGTAATTTATCTATACAAGAATATAGAAAACTATTAAAAAATGAAAGATTATTATTAGTTATGGATAAACCATTAATAAGAATTCTTCCCGAACTACATGAAGATACCGATGATTATATATTAAATTATAAAGGAATTAAAGCAGCATCTTCCAATAAATATACATTAAATCAAAGAACATGCCAAAAATCTAAGAATGATATATTAAATAAACAATTTAATTTATTGTAATTTATGTAGTATCTTTATTCCAAATATATAAAGTTCTAATTATTATATCTTATTGTTCTTGTTCAACTTGTTCATCTTCATCTAATTTTTCTAACTTTTGTTCTTGTTGTTTTTGTTGTTTTTGTTGTTTTTGTTGTTTTTGTTGTTCTTTTTTAATTAACGATATTATTTCTTGTTGTTTTTTATATTGATTCATAGTATTAATATAATTTTTAGATCCATTATCCATAAATCCTCTAATTTCTTTATATATTTGTTGATTAATACTTGTAGATTTTTCTACAACTTTAGATTCAGCAATTCCTAAGGATTTTTTTATAACTTTCATATAATCATTATTATTTTCATCTAAGTATTTTTTTGCTTCGTCAAATGAATATGATGTTTGTCTCATTACTATTTCAATTATTTTTTCTTGTTCAACCATTATATTATTGATATATTATTTTTTAAATGATATTAAAAATAAAACAATTAATATATTAATTAGCAATGTTTAGTTCTGTAGCAGCAAATACTAATAAATATAAAGATATAATTGATAGATTAAATACTGATTTACTAGATGAATTTAAAAAAAATATTAATAAAACATTTATTCCACTATTAAAAGAATTAAATAATGATATAACGATTATGGATAATTATAATACACTTAATAATTTAATTAAACAAATTCCAATATATAAAGAGTTAGAAGAACAATATAGAGAGATTCTAGAAGAAAATATTACATTAAAGGATCAGCTAATGACTAAAGAAAAAAATAACATTACATTATTTGTATCTGATAAAGAAGATATCGATGCAAATAATATTGTAAAATTAGAAGCGAATAAAGATGATAATAATAATAAAATACTAAAAAAAAATAATAATCAATCGGATAATGATTCCGATAATGATTCGGATAATAATGATAATGATGATAATGATGATAATGATAATGATAATGATGATGATAATGATAATGATGATAATGATAATGATAATGATAATAATGATGATGATGATGATGATGATGATGATGATGACGATAATCGTGAAGAAAATACCGAAAATAAATCGGAAAAAGATAATCTACTTGAAACACAAACAGGAAAAAAACAAGAAGGTGAAGAAGAAGGTGAAGAAGAAGAAGAAGAACATGAAAAAGAAGAAGAAGAAGAAGAAGGTGAAGAAGAAGGTGAAGAAGAAGGTGAAGAAGGTGAAGAAGAAGAAGAAGATGAAAAAGAACATGAAAAAGAAGAAGAAGGTGAAGAAGAAGAAGAAGATGAAAAAGAACATGAAAAAGAAGAAGAAGAAGAAGAACATGAAGAAGAAGGTGAAGAAGAAGAAGGTGAAGAAGAAGGTGAAGAAGAAGAAGGTGAAGAAGAAGAAGGTGAAGAAGAAGAAGAAGATGAAAAAGAACATGAAAAAGAAGAAGAAGAAGAAGAAGATGAAGAAGATGAAAAAGAAGGTGAAGAAGAAGAGGAAGAAGAAGGTGAAGAAGAAGAGGAAGAAGAAGGTGAAGAAGAAGAAGAAGAAGAAGAAGAAGAAGATAAAAATGATGAAAAAGAAGAAGATGATGATGAAGATGAAGAAGAAGTATATATTATAGAAATTCAAGGAAAACAATATTTTACTAATAATGAAACATCGGGTAATATATATGAATATATTAATGATGAAGAATTAGGTGATATAGTTGGTAAATTTGAAAATAATGGAATTGCAATATTTAATTGAACATAAATTAATATACTACTATATTATATAATGAATAATTTATGTGGACCAGTAATATTATATTTAGGATTTTCATTAGTACAAATTATAATAGATTTATTTAAAAATTTATATAATACAGCACTTATTAAATTTATAGTTATGATAATATTATCAATAGTATTAAATATGTTATGTGAGACAGGATTAAGCATTATATCGTGGTTTGTAGTATTTATACCATTTATTTTTATGACGGTTATTGTAACATTATTATTATTTGTTTTTGGACTAGATCCAAAAAAAGGAAAATATAATTATTCTGTTAAATACCCAAATCAATAAATATTATATTTATTATAATATAATAAATATAATATTTATTATAATATATGTTACTTCAAATATTAATAAATATTATATGGTATACATTAAAATATATAATTATAATGTATAATTATTTAATAAAAATTCTATATATATTTAAATTTAATAAAAATAAAGTAGTAAATAATATATTTTTTATAAAAAATAATACATTAATACAAAGTATTAATATAAAAAATATAGATAGGATCACTTTATTTGAATATGATTATCTAATATATAAATCAAATTTAGAAAAAAGCTTATTGATGACCATATTATATAATATAGAAGATTTAAAAAAAAATATAAATTTAATACCTTGCTCTTATCAATTTATATATATAAATATAAAAATACATGATAAAAATGTAGATATAACAGAACTATTAAATAATTTTTATTCAATTAATAATATTATATTTAATACTATTTTTATGAAATGGTTAGTAGAATATAAGTTAGAATTAAATTTAACAAATTATAAGATAGTTATATTAGATAATAATTTTAAAGAAATAATTATAGATAATACACAATATATTAAATTAAATAATAATAATTATGATATTATAAGAAGATAATTAAATAAATGATATAAAAAAAAGCAAATACATCTATTATATGGAGAGTATGGTAGAGCTTAGGAAAGATACAGTTCTAAACAATACAACCCAACATAAGTTATTGAATAAATGGAGATTATGGGCACATTTGCCTCATGATACTGATTGGTCAGTATCAAGTTATAAAAGCATCTGCTCTTTAGAAACTGTTGAAAATTCTTTAATATTATTTGAAACTTTCCCAGAAATTCTAGTAAAAAATTGTATGTTATTTATAATGAAAGATGGAATTAAACCAATGTGGGAAGATAAACATAATAAAGAAGGTGGATGTTTTTCATATAAAATAAATAATAAAAATGTAGCTTATTGTTGGAAAAATCTTTCCTATTCATTACTTGGAGAAACTCTTTGTAAATCTGATATTATAAAATATATTAATGGAATTACAATTTCGCCAAAAAAAAATTTTTGTATTATAAAAATTTGGCTTGCAAATTGTGATTATCAAAATCCAGATATTATAACAGAAATAGATGAATTGTCTCGACATGGATGTTTATTTAAGAAACATATAACATAAAGAAGGATAAATAATTCGGTTAAGAATATATAAATTATAAATTAAATTTATTTAATTTATAATACATGTATAATGATAACAATATTAATAAGAAGATGGTAGTTGTGCTAAGCATAATTTAATTTCTCCTAATGATGCAACATTATATTTTACAATTAATGGTAGATCATTTTCCAAATAAATTTCAATTTGATTACATAAATTTGTACATTTAATGAAAAAACTAAGATTTTTTAGAGAAAATTCACCTTGGATAATTTTATCATTATCTTTTTGAATAAATTCCATACTTCCTCCTGATTCACTACGACGTATTTCTGCGCTAGCAAATTGTCCTTGACATTTAAATATTAATTCACTTCCAACAGATTTAATTTCTAACTTATCAGAAATAATACTTAAATCTCGTATGATTTTTTGAAAATCGGATGAAGGCAGATTTAAGATAGATGCGAATTTTACATCAGGTACTTCTAATTCTTCATTCTCGGGCTCAATTAAACGCAATTTCTGTATTTTACATTGTTTTATATCACCATTTTCAAATTTTAATCCTAAATGATGTACAATACCATCAGTATAGTCAGATTTTTCAATATATAATGTTAATGTATCATCATTATCAATTGTATTTATTAATTTAAATAGATGAAACATATTAACTCCTATTACTATTTTATCTAACTTGCAATCATAAAATTCAAAATTTACTGCTGCTAAATATAAATGTGCTAATATAGTGTGGGATTTATCCATATTAATAATTCTTATTCCATCTGGGCGAAATGTAATATTTGTCTCTAATAATATATCTTTTAAAGCAGTCATTAATGTACGAAATGGAGCAATTTGTATAGTTTGTATTGTTAGTACATTATTTTCAGATTTATTTTCTGTCATTTATTATATACTTTTATGGGAATCTTTAAATACTAATATAAATATAAAATTTTAATTTATAATAATGAAAGATTATATTTATGGATATATAACTGGAATTTCGCAAGTAATTATTGGATATCCATTAGATACTATAGTTGTTTATAAGCAAACCGGGAAAAATATTAATAATATTACTTTTAAAAATTTATTTAATGGTATTAAATATCCTCTTTTATGTAATGGATTTATTAGTAGTATATGTTTTGGATTAAATTATAATATATATAACTATACTAATAATCATTATGTTTCTGGTGGAATTACTGGATTTGTAACTAGTTTTATTATAAGTCCTATAGAACTTTATAAAATTCGGTCACAAAGATTATTAAATACTAATATTCATATATTTACAGGATTAAATGTTACAATTATAAAAAAAATATTATCTTCAGCATGTTATTTTGGTATATATAATACTATACAAAAATATAATGATAATCCTTTAATTTCTGGCGGGATAACCGGATGTATATCTAATTTTATAGGCTATCCATTTGATGTTGTAAAAACTCGTATTCAATGTGGAGAGATAATGACTATAAAAAAAATATTTTATATAAAAAATCTGTGGAATGGAATTTCATTCTCTCTAACAAGAGCATTAATTGTGAATTCTGTGGGGTTTTATATATTTGAGAAAATAAGGGGATACCCCTTAAACCCCTAGATACTATTAAAATAAGGGGATACCCCTTAAACCCCTAGATACTATTAAAATAAGGGGATACCCCTTAAACCCCTAGATACTATTAAA
>Ga0209307_1000220_pt1 | contig 43278 bp, 36 predicted proteins | sample COGITO_mtgs_1105_FD_185519 | JGI IMG/M metagenome (GOLD analysis project Ga0209307, IMG submission 185519) | Pelagic marine microbial communities from North Sea - COGITO_mtgs_110530 (SPAdes) (version 2) | ecosystem: Environmental > Aquatic > Marine > Epipelagic ... | reverse complement strand
TAGAGGTTCAGACTTAAGAGGAGGAGCAAATGGAGCAAGAATTAGTTTGTCACCACAAAATAATTGGGAAGGAAATGAGCCTTCGCGTTTGTCTAAAACTTTGTCTGTTTTAGAGCCAATTGCATCTCAATATGGGATTAGTTTAGCCGATACAATCGTTTTAGCAGGAAACTCTGCAGTTGAAGAAGCTGCAAAAGCTGCAGGATATAACTTAGACGTACCATTTAAATCTGGCAGAGGAGATGCCTCTCAAGAAATGACAGATGAAAATTCTTTCAGTAATCTAGAGCCGTTAGCTGATGGTTATAGAAATTGGATTGATTATAAATATTCAAATAATGCAGAGGAAATGATGTTAGACAGAACACAATTGTTAGGTTTAACTGCACCTGAAATGACTGTTCTTGTTGGTGGAATGCGAGTTTTAGACACTAATTATGGTGGCAGTTCAGATGGTGTTTTAACTAATCAATCAGGAGTGTTATCAAATGATTTCTTTGTCAATTTAATTGACATGAATAATAAGTGGAGTGTTGTAGGGGATAATAAATACCAGATTATTGATAGAAGTTCGGGTAAAATAAAATGGACAGCTTCTGCTGTTGATCTTATCTTTGGATCTAATTCAATACTTCGTTCTTATTCTGAGGTTTATGCTCAAGATGATAATAAAGAAAAATTTATAAATGATTTTGTGTCAGCATGGACTAAAGTCATGAACTCCGATATGTTCTAAAAATTATTTTCTGGAATTTAATTTAGAAAGTAATCTTAATATTTCAAGATAAAGCCAGACAAGGGTGACTAAAAGGCCAAATGCTCCGAACCATTCCATGTATTTTGGAACTCTTTTTTCAGCCCCTTCCTCTATAAAGTCAAAATCCATCACAAGGTTAAGAGATGCGATTATTACTATAAACAAACTCGCTCCTATACTTATTAAAGACCCATTATTAGGATCTAAAAATGAAATATTAATTCCAAAAAAACTTCCAAAAATACTAAACAAATAAACTATAGCTATTCCACCGGTTGCAGCAGCAACACCTAGTTTGAAATTTTCTGTCACTTTAATATAGCCTGATTTATAAACCAGTAAAAGAGATGCTAAAATAGAGACTGTTAAGATTATTGCATTTAGAACGATTCCCTCATACATTTGACCGTACATATAAGAAATAGAGCCTAGAAAAAGTCCTTCAAGTATTGCATATAAAGGAACTGTAATTGGAGCCCAAGTTTTTTTATATATTGTTACTATGGCGACAATTAAACCTCCTAATCCACCGATTATCATGAATATAAATCCATCAGGAACGTATGCAAAATATCCTGCAAATATTAATAATGCTAAAGAGATACCTGTTTTGTCTACAGTACCTTGAATAGTCATTACATCATCACGAAGTAAATGACTACCAGAAGGTCTTTCTAGATTTTGAAATGTTTTAGAATTTAAAGAAGGATTTCCAGACCTGTAAGACATTTGACCTCTCATATTTTATATTTTTTTCAAATTTAAAAAATGTTTTTGATTTTATAATTTTAACTTTAAAAATAAATATTATTTAAAATAACATTGATTATGGATTACAACTCTATAGACATTCGAAGTAAGTATAAATTATTCAGTGAGCAATGGCAACCAAAAGTCATAGCTAAAATGAACGATTATCAATTTAAAATTGCAAAAATTGAAGGAGAGTTCACATGGCACAGTCACAAGAATACTGATGAAACTTTCATTGTAATTAAAGGAGAAATAAATATCGAATTTAGAGATGGCTTTGTTAAGGTTAAAGAGGGGGAAATGTTTGTGGTTCCTGCAGGTGTTGAGCACAAACCAATGTCTAAAAAAGAATCTCAAATAATGTTAATTGAGCCACATGGAGTTGTTAATACTGGTGATAATACTTTAAATGATTTAACAGCTAAAAATGATGTTTGGATCTAGTTGTTATTAGTAATTAACTTTTTTGTCAAGTAATTAAATCTTAAATAAAGTAAAATTGAAGCTGAAAATAGCCCAACAAATAAACCAATCCAAATGCCTGTACTTTCAAAAGATGTATAGAGACCTAAGTAATAAGAAACAGGAAAGCCAATAATCCAATAAGAAACAAAAGTTATAAGAGCAGGAATTTTAACATCTTGTAAACCTCTAAGGGCACCTAAAATAACAACTTGTAAACCATCAAATATTTGAAAAAAAGCAGCTACTAACAATAGCTTGGAAGCAATTAAAACTACTTCAGAATTATCATTTATGTTCATTAATACATTGTCATTCAAATACAAAGTTGGTAGCCATTCTCTAAAAATTAAGAAGAAGGATGCAAATACGATTTCAATTAAAAGAGTTAAAAATAAAATTGAATAAGCAATTCTTCTGAGCGATACAAAATCTAATAATCCTTTTTGGTTTCCAACTCTAACCATGGCTGCGACTGAAAGTCCAATTCCAACCATAAATGTCATGCTAGATAGATTTAAGGCTATTTGATTTGCAGCTTGTGGATTTTTGCCTAAAACTCCACTAATCCATATAGCAGCAGTAAAAATACCCACTTCAAAAAACATCTGAAGTGCTGATGGAAATCCTAAATTAAAAAGTTTATTAGTTATCTTTTTTTCAATTTTTTTAAAATTAAATCCAGTTAAATAAGGTTTAAATTTATCTTTCTTTTTGAAAATCATCCACAGAAAGTAAACCATAATAATTCTAGAAAAAAGAGTTCCTATCGCTGCCCCAGTTATTCCTAGCTTAGGAAACCCAAATGTTCCAAAAATTAGTAAATAATTCAAAATAATATTTATAACATTAGCTAAAATTGTAGCATACATTGGGTACTTTGTACTTGAAAGTCCATCTGAAAATTGCTTTAATGCTTGAAAAACTATAAGAGGGATTAAAGAAAGAGCAACAAAATTTAAATATGGAATAGCTAATTCTACTACCTCTTTAGGTTGATCCATGTAGTACATTACAGGCCTTATTAATAGAATAATTAAAAAAAGTAAAACACTTAAAATGGTGCAAAGAAGTAAGCCGTGTTTAAAGGCGTTTTTACCTTCAGAAATATTTTTAGACGCATCAGCTTCAGCAACAAGCGGGGTGATAGCAGTGGAAAAACCTATTCCAAGAGACATTGCTATAAACACAAAACTATTTCCAAGAGAAACTGCTGCAAGCTCTGCTGTGCCAAGTTGTCCAACCATTACATTATCAGCAAATGCTACAAATGTATGTCCTAACATTCCAAGCATTACAGGAAATGATAATTTTAAATTATAGCGAAATTCTTTAGTATAATTGGCAATCAATTTTTTTAAATTTTCACAAATGTAAGTCAGTTTTAATTAGTATTTTAATAAAAAATAATTTGAAATGAAATCTAATTTTTCGAGAATTATACAAGGTTGTATGAACTGGGGTAAATGGGGAAGTTCGCTTTCTCAAAATGAAATGGAAAAATTAATTCATTTTAATTTAGAAAAAGGGATTACTTCTTTTGATCATGCCGATATATATGGAGATTATACAACTGAAATAGAGTTTGGCAAAGCGTTTAAAAACTCGAGTATTAAGCGAGAAGAGGTTCAGTTAATTTCAAAATGTGGAATTCAATATGTCGGAGAAACTCGATTAAATAAAGTCAAACACTATCAGTATGATTCTGATTATATAATATTTAGTGCTGAAAAATCTATCAAAGATTTAAATGCAGATTATTTAGATATATTTTTGTTACATAGGCCTAGTCCTCTAATGCATCCTGACGAAATTTCTAATGCTATTGAAACCTTAATGTCTCAAGGAAAAATAAAATCATTTGGAGTTTCAAATTTTACAAATATTCAAACTGATTTAATTTCTACTAAATCTCAAGTTAGTGCTAATCAGATAGAATTTTCTTTATCTCATAATAAACCTTTATTTGATTCATCATTAGACTATATGTTTGTTAATAATATAATCCCCATGAGTTGGAGTCCATTAGGGACGATATTTAAGGATGAGGATGAAAACAATAAAAGAATTCATTTTTTATTAGATGAGCTCACGATGAAATACAATGCTTCAAAAGATCAATTGTTACTGTCATGGATATTAAAACATCCATCAAAAATTCATCCCGTAATTGGAACGGTAAAAACTGAAAGAATTAATGCTGCACAAAATTCTTTAAGTATAGATTTAAGCGAAATTGATTGGTTTAGAATGTTAGAAACCTCTTTAGGTCATAAGCTACCCTAACTCAATTTTTTTAAAAAAAATTATTTTTTAACGATTTTTGATCAATTATGCCCGTTTTTTACGATTTTTGATTAATTTTTGATGATTTTAGGCCTTTTTTCTAAAAAAAATATTTTCAATGTTTTATTAAAATAATATTTTTTAAATTTTTAAAAAAATCGTTTTTTGTGCATTTTATATCACTTTTAGGTCATTTTTAATCATTTTTAATCATTTTTTGATCATTTTAGCTATTAATCGTTCATTTTCTTGTAAAAAATTTTTTCTTCAATCGATTTCCAAAGTAAAAGTGAGGCAACTGTATTGTAAGGGCTCCATTTTTTTATAAGACTATCTAATTTTTGGTCTGAAAGTTGGCTTATATTATAATTAACCTTTATGCTATTGATTAGCGCTAAATCTCCTTTTGAAAATATGTTTGTTTTAAACAAAATAAAGATTAAAAACATTTCTGCTGTCCATTTTCCAACTCCTTTTATTTTAGTTAATTCTTTTACTACTTCATTTTGACTTATTTTATGAAATTCAGTTTTATTGTTTAAAAAATACAAATATGTGTTTTTGATATAATCTACTTTTCTATGAGATATTCCAATAGACTGCATTTTATCATTTTCAATATCAAGAATCTGATTTGAGTTTTTATTATTTATAAGGCTTAAGAATCTTTTTTTTATAGTAATTGCAGCTTTAAAACTTACCTGCTGCTCTATTATTAGTAAGGCAATAGCTTTAGGGAAATCAGTTTCATATCTGTCCTTAAGTGTTATGTCATTTTTGAATCTATCTATCAAAAAGGACATTATTTCATCATTTTTTAAATGATTAAATGCATCAGTAAACTCCATTAATTATCGTGTGTATCGTATAAGTACAATGGAAAAGCTAAAGAAAATCCAACTAAGAAGAGACAAATTACATATTTTGTGATTTTAACTTTTTTTCTCATTGATTGGTATATTAAAAAAACAAGAAAAGTAGATGCTGCTACTGTAAGATCCATTGCAATCATTGAAACTGAATGTGTTCCAAAAAAAACATCATTCCAGAACCCATCCATTGACCATTGATTATTCTTTAGAAAATTAATTAGATGATAGTAAGGAAGAATAAATCCTAAACCACATAATACTAAATATATTTTTTTCATTTCTTTTTCTTTGAAATAATTTCTTGAATTTGTTTTTTGATTTTATTAATTCTCATTTTTCTGAATCCTACTTTTTCTTTGTTTCCACTAACTTCTGTTCTTGAAATTCTTTTTTTTAACTGATTAATTTTGTGTCCTAATTTTGAAAGATCGTCTTTTTGTAATTTACTCATTTTATTAAAATTAAGTGTTATCACTTAAAGTTAGTAAATCAATTACATACATCACAGGAATTACTATATTTAAATAAATAACTAACCACTATGGCTTTTATAAAAAAAGAATATTCTGATGGGTTTTTTAATGTTGGTAAAGAAAATGGGTTTTTACCTAAAAGTGTTCCATTAGAAAAACTTCCTCAGCCTTATTCTATTCTTCAAGATATTTTAGATAAAATGCCAGTTAAAATTAATGATGAGTCAGGTTATTTAGATAAACCAGGAGCTATTCATGATGCGGTTAAATCTTTGCCAAATTATTTTGAACAAGTTTCTAATGAAACAGATATTATGTTGATTCAAGCATTATATAGAGGATACTGCTTTTTAGCCTCCGCATATACTTTAGAACCTTCTTTTCAACATTACAGGAACACAGGTGATTATGGGAAAGCTCAAAATATTCTGCCAATTCAAATCGCTCAACCTTTTGTAGAAGTTTCAAATAAATTAGAAGTATATCCATGGTTAGATTACCATTATGCTTATTCTCTTGGAAATTATAAAAAAATTGATAAATCCGGAGATCACAAATGGTCAAATCTAGACATGTGTGTTCGTTTTTCTGGTCAGCCTGATGAAGTAGGTTTTATAATGTTACATGTTGATATCAATCAACATTCCCCAAGTTTGGTTGGGTCAGTAATTAATGTTTTACATGCATTAAAAGAAAAAAACTTAACTAGTTCCGTTAATTTTTTAAAGGAAAATTACGAAACAATGAAATTAATGAATAGTAGAAGAAGAGAGATGTGGAAAGCTTCAAGATGGAATCACTATAATGATTTTCGTGTTTTTATAATGGGAGTAAAAGGCAATGAAGAATTATTTGGAGATGGTGTAATATATGAGGGCGTTTGGGATGAACCTAAACAATTTAGAGGACAGACAGGTGCTCAGGATGATATAATTCCAATGGAAGATATTTTTAGTGGTGTCATAAAACATTACCCTAAAAATGAGTTGACAAAATACTTGATTGACCTTAGAAGTTATAGACCCAAATGTATTCAGAATTTTTTTAAAGATCTAGAAGATTCCGTTAATGAGTTAAGCAATGAAGGAATTTCACAAATTTTGTCAAAGCAAAATAATCATGAAGGCTTATGTTATCTCTTAGGAGTTTTGGAAGAAATATATCACTTTAGAAATGGGCATTGGCAGTTTGTGCAAAAGTATATAATGGCTAATACTAAGTATGCAAAAGCAACTGGCGGAACTCCAATCATAAGTTGGTTGCCAAATCAAATGAAAGCAGTGATGAAAGAAATGAATAATGTTATTGAATTAATTGTAATTAAGGACTTGAGCTCTGAAACATGTGATTTGTTTAATGAGATTAAAAATAAAATTGATAAAAAAGTAGAACTTTTAGATCACCAACTTGAATTAATTAATAAAAAATCTTTTTCAGCAGATAAAGTGTTTGAGCTTAACAAAAAATATAATCTTTCAGACAATAAAGATTAATTAATTTTTTCAAAAACACCTTTCTCTTTATTTTTTTGAACATTATTTGGAGAAAAATATTGACCCTGCATAGTAATATATATTCCATTTGGAAGAGATTGAACAAATGACAAAGCACATCCTAAATTAAAAAATCCATCTGAGGAACTTCCAAAAGCATATGGAATCATTGCCCCAGTAAGAATTATTGTTTTTTCGTTAAGATCAGCTTTTTCAAGTTTTTTTGCAGTTTGAACAATACGATCTGTTCCGTGAGTTATGATGATTTTATCTGAACTTGAACTTTTACATTTTGAAATTATTTTTTCAATATGAGATTCGTTCATTTCCAAACTGTCAATCATCATTAATGTTTCAAAATCAACATTCAATCTACATCGACTTCTTTTCAACATTTCAGGAAGGTGTGTGTTTTTAAAATATAGGTCACCATCTTTATAGTTATAACTCTTGTCAAAAGTTCCTCCCGTTATAAAAATCTGTATTGAACCTTCCATGTTATAGTTCTTTTGCTAAAAGCATATATATTGGAAAATGATCGCTATATCCTCCTAAGAACTTCCCCCCAGCAAAACTTTTAAAAGGATATCCCTCATATTTTCCATCTTGATTAATTAAGTATTTTTCATTAAAAATTCCAGCTTTCAAAAAAAAGTGTCCCGAATTTTTTAAAAGTTCAGAGGAAATCATAAACTGATCTAACATGTCCCATTTCCCCCTATAGTTATAGCTTCCAAACCCTTTTTTAAACAATTTTTCTGTAGGATTAAAAAGTTCATTTCTTTTAATTTTTGACTTATTACTAACAGTTTTTAATATGGGTTTGATACTTCTATCAGCAGGATTATCATTAAAATCACCCATATTTATAATTTTAGCTTTTGAATCGTTAGACAAAATAGAATCTATTATTTTTTTATTTAATTGACCTGCTAAAATCCTTCCTTTTTCGCTTCTCATTCTTCCTCCAGATCTTGAGGGCCAATGATTAACAATAAAATGGATTAATTCATTGTCTAAATAGCCCGAAACCAATAAATGATCTCTTGTAAAATCAGTTTCTCCATTTTCTCTTTTTAAGTAAAGCGAGTATGCTTTTGTAAAAATTGGGGTAAACCTATTTGTATTAAAAAGCAAGGCTACATCAATCCCTCTTTCGTCTGGAGAATCAAAATGAGCAATACCATAACCTATGTTTTTTAATTTTTCATTATTAATTAAATCTACAAGAACTTTCTTATTTTCTACCTCACATAATCCTATTATTGAAGGAGAGGTTCCTACGATATCTTTCCCAATTTCTGATATTACTTTTGCTATGTTTTTTGATTTTTTTATATAAATGTCTTCTGTCCACTTGTCTCTACCATTAGGGGTTCTATCATTATCAAAAGTTTTAGGGTCATCAATTGTGTCAAATAGATTTTCTACATTATAAAATGCAATTGTATTTACACTGTATTTTTTTGATGGATCTAGTTGAGACCAACATAAAAAAGGAATTAATGAAATTAAGACAGTAATTAATCTAGACATATAATTTTATTTTATTTAAAATTACAAACATTTTAATTATATAAATTAATAATAGTTTAAGTTTTAGTATCAAATCAGAAATTGGTAAAATTATTTTAGTTAGTTTTTTCATTACATACTTTATAAGTAATTTTGCAGCTTATTTAATATAAATGAAAAGCACTCTTGTTAAATTAGTTAGAATAGGTCTTAGAATACATTCTTTGTTTCATTTGTTAGAGTTTATCTCTGCTTTGTTCGAGGAGGCTTATATAACCGCAACAATTGCATTTATTGCTATGTTTTTAGAACTTTTAGCTAGTTTTTTAATTCCTAAAGAGCATATTCATATTAAGCCGTTAATATCTGATGTTCACGAATCTTGTGAAAAACAATAAACATACTTTTTGGTATGTTTATTATTTTTATAAATTTGTATTAATAACAATAAAAATATTTTATATGAAAAAAATTAATTTATTAATTGCGCTTTTATTATCCGCAATTACATATTCTCAAGTGATTACTTATACTTCGGTAAGACTTGATAAAGGACAGCACGATGCATATGTAGATCTAGAAAAATTTTGGTCAAAGATTCATGAGCAAGCTATCAACGACGATTTAGAAACCGGATGGCTGATTTTTGAAGTAATCCCAGTTGAAGGGGACGAGAACGCTGATAATCAACCTGATTTTTTAATTATGAATTTTTATAAGGATTCAGTTCAAATGAGTAAAGAAGTTGATTTTTATAAATTAGGAAGAAGCGTGTACAATAAATTATCAAAGAAAAAATTTGATAAAATTTGGGAAGATGGTCCCTATGGAACAAGAAATTTTTATCAACTTGAAAGATTAGATAATACAACTTGGCTTTTCGGAGATCTTGAAATAGGAACAATTCTAACATTAAATGCATTTAAGCAAATTGATGAAAATTACGAACAATATGAAATGGATTTTTATAAGAAATGGCATAACAAACGTATTTTAAATGGATCTAGAAAGTGGTGGGAATTGAATCGAGTTTTATCATCTAGTGAAAATGGTAATAAAGAAATTACTCATGTTACATTAGATATGATGGGAAGAGAATTATCTGATTCAGAAAATGAGGAATTTTGGAAAGAAGTTACTTTTATGGATAGAATGATGTGGAGTAATGGAGCAAAAACAAGAGAAATGATTAATCAAGTTAATCTCAAATTATTAATGTATAAATTTAAATAACCTTAATTACTCTAATTCTTAAAACATAAAAAAGCCTACTTATTTATAAGTAGGCTTTTTAATTTTTGGTTAATAATCAGTGATTATTTTCCTTTTACAAATGGTAAACCAGTCTTTGGACTCTCAACAACTTGCTTTCCAGCAGGTAAGTCCATGACTCTGCTCTTTCATCTTTTGAAAAATAATAAATAGTTTGATTTCTACCTCCTTTTAATTCTACGTCTTTAGAATTTAAAAAGTAACTTTTTCCTTTAGTGTTTGTGTGTTTGTATCCCATCGTATAGTTTTTAAGTTAAACATTAATTTATACTAATCTATAAAAAAATATTCTTATCTGGAAAAATTTTTCCTTCTCTGGAGATTAAATTTGTTAATTACTTTTTTTTACTTTTTTGATTTGTGCTTTTGAAGCCATAAAATTAAATAAATATTCAAAACACAAATATTATGTTAATACACTTATAATCAATAGATTAAATTCAAAATTTATATAAAAATTTAAATTTTTATATTTAAATTTTTGTAGAGGCACAACAGAGAAGAAAAAATAATATATTTTTGAAAACTGTTGACAACTATTAGTTTTAATTATATATTTTTGAGCATAATCAGGTGAAAACCAATCTATTTAATTTAAAATCTTATGTTTTTTAAGTCTTACATATCTCATCTTATTGTAATATTATTTATGGTTATTTCAATAAGTTCTTTTTCTCAAGAGTATTCTAAAAAGAATATAATAGACATTGCTAATTCTATTATTAATGACTCTCATTCGTGTGTTTTTATTACTCTTGATTCAAATAATAAGCCAACATCTAGATTAATGGATCCTAATATTTATAATAATGATTTTGAAATTTATTTAGTTACAAATCCTAACTCTAGAAAGGTATCTCACATAAGAAATGATAACCGTATTACTTTAAATTTTAGTCACAATGATGGGAGAAGTTATGTCTCAATTAACGGAACAGCTAAGCTTATAAATGAATTAGATCAAAAAAAGAAATATTGGAAAAGCGATTGGACACCTTACTATAAAGACTTAAATAGGGATTGTATTCTTATAAAGATTAATCCTAAATCACTGGAAATAGTTAGCACCTCCAATAATATTTTAAGTAACCCTTTAACATGGGAACCTACGACAATAATTTTTTAGATTTAACCCTTTACTGTTATCTCTATAATCGTATCTATTTCATTCATCTCACTCTTATCTAAATTAATTTTAAGGATTGATTTTCTAAATGTATAATCAGCCTTTAATTTTGAATTATAATAGGTTATATTTTTTATTTTTTCTTTTAAATTATTAATTACCAACTCATTTTCTCTAAAATTTAATAAGTGTATAAAAATCTTATTTCCTTTTTTTGTAGAAACTAATTCATCACTCGGGTTTATTGGACCTTTTCTTGTTCCATAAATAGTTTCTCCATTTTTACTAACCCAATCTCCAATGTTTTCTAATGATTTAATATGTTCGTCTTGAATTTCTCCGTTAGGCATCGGGCCAACATTTAAAAGAAGGTTACTTCCATACCCAGCAGCTTTTATTAAATATTGAATTAACTCCTTATTTGATTTATGTTTTCTATCCTTTAAATTAAATCCCCATGAACCATTAATTGTTTCACAGACTTCTAGTGGAAGTGCACCAATATCTTTTTTGGATGTTGCAAAATCTTTTGTTCCTTTTCCAGGAAGATCTTTTTCGAACATTTGAAAATCTTCTCCATCATTAGGAGCTAAATGATGGTTGCTTCCTATTAACGCTTTAGGCTGAAGTTCATGTATTAATTCATAAACTTCTTTTAATTTGAAATCAACTTTTATTTTTCCAAATCTTTTTCCGTCCCATTCGTGTTGATCCCATTGTCCATCAAACCAAATCCCTCCAATTTCTCCATAATTAGTCAACAATTCCGTAAGCTGAGCTTTCATAAAAGCTATATAATCCTCCCATTTTCCTTCACTTCTTCCTTCAATTCCAGTACCAGTTCTTCCTCTTGGAAAGTAATCGTCTCTATTCCAGTCAAGTTGTGAGTAATAAAAGAAAAGCTTGATATCATGTTTTTTACATTCTTCAGCTAACATCTTTAAGACATCTTTACCGTAAGGTGTTTTTTTAACTATATTATAATCTGATACTTTTGAATCAAACATTGAAAAACCATCGTGATGTCTACTAGTAATGGTAATGTATTTCATTCCAGCGTTTTTAGCCATTAATACCCATTTTTCTGCATCATATTTTGTAGGATTAAAAAATTTAGGTAGTTTTTCATATTCATTTATCGAAATATTCTGATTATTCATTACCCATTCACCATCTCCAAGAACGCTATATACTCCCCAGTGAATAAAGAGTCCAAATTTTGCATTTTGAAACCATTCTCGTGCTTCTAAATTTTCTTCTGATGGTTTATATTGCGCATTATTGAATGTGCTAATAAACATTATAATAATTAATAAATATTTTTTCATAATAGATTTGTTAATTGTATTTTTAGATTAATATGAAAATACTAAAATGGTTTTTGTTCATTGTTTTTTCAATACTTTCAGTTGTTAGTTTGATAGTAGTTTATTTAATGTACAACAATTTATCATTTATTGATTATCCTTATGTTATATCGGCAACGACTTCTGCTTTAGCAGCAGTAATAGCTTACAGATATAAATTAAAATAATCTTAGTAGATAACCTTTTGTATTTCTCTCCAAGTAACTAATTTGATATTGTTCTTTTCAATTGCTTGTTTGAAACTTTCACTTGAAACTACATCCATATCTAAGTTTCTCCATTTTGATCCGTAATTAGGATGCTCAATAGTGATTTGTTGCATTTCTTTATCGTCATAACCCAAATGCACTATTATCTCATTAAGTCCTGGTTTTAAATTTTCGATTACGTTGACATAATAATCACTCCAATCTTTAAATTCTAAGTTTGGCAGAGCCATGAACATGTTTTCAACTATCACTACGTTTTCAGGCTTTGGAAAACTTTTGTCAAAGTGCACAGCGACTTCCTTTGGAACAAAAACTGGAAGCTGATTTTCTTCTCCAATATCTAAATATGTCTTAAAAATACTTTGATCAAAAAATAAAGCCCCTTCATGACTGTCAATGTGAGTGGGTTTAATACCAATTGATTTTGCTAAATCAATCTGCGCTTGCAATTCTTTTTTTAAATCGTTGGGGCTAGCATTTAAAGTAAATTTTTTTTTGTTTTCGAAAAGATTACCTTTTTTATCTAACATTGATGAAATCACATTTGAATTTGCTACACCACCCCACTTATAATCTCTCCACTCACTGGTTACTGTCAAATGAAGACCTAAATCAATATTTGGATTATTAATAGCAAATTCACCAACTTCATTAATAAAATCACAAGGCATCATAATACTACCAGAGTTTACTAAACCCTCCTTCAAAGCTTTAAAACTAGCTTGGTTTACAGATTTTGATAATCCAATATCATCAGCATGTAGAATTAATAATTTATCTGTTTTTTTATAGCCTAATTTTTCAGCTAAATTTTCATATTGTTTGTAATTGGTTTTACCTGTAATAAACTTGTAGGCAACTTTTGGATTGTATATGGGAATCTCGTTTATCTCAAAATATATGAAAACCGTCAAAGTAAAACCTAATAAGGCAAATATGCCCCATTTAATAATTTTTAATATATATTTTAATATTTTCAAAATACTTATTGTTCTGTTCCAGGTAAATTCATGGGTGTTATTTGTTTCCAATTAAATTCAGCTTTTATTTGTTTTGGATATATCTCGTCTAAATTATCTGCATTATATAATCTTCCATCTTTCATTACCATGCTTATTGAATTGGAATTTCTAATATTATCTAAAGGATTTTTATCTAGTATAACTAAATCTGCTAATTTCCCTTTTTCTATACTTCCTAAATCATTTTCAAGGCCAATTGCTTCAGCTCCAATAATTGTAGCTACTCTTAGTGCATCGTGTAAATCAAGGCCTCCTGCTTGCATACTCCAAAGTTCCCAGTGATAACCAAGACCTTGAAGTTGTCCGTGAGAACCAACACCAACTATTCCGCCTTTTTCAACTAAATCTTTTATGAATTTACCCTGTTCTTCGAAAACGTACTCGTCTTTATGAAACCACCCATCATTTCTTCTTCTTGATTTTGCATCTAAATGTGCTTTGGGGGTGAAGTAGTTTAATTTAGTATCTCCTTGAACATCTTCAGTAGCATAGTAGTAATTCTCAGCCCACGGACCACCATAAGAAACTAATAACGTTGGTGTGTATGCCATTTTTGATTTTGCCATTATCTCAATTAAATCATTATAAACAGGATAAATTGGAATGTTATGTTCTTGACCAGGATAACCATCTAACATTTGATTAATATTTAATTTAACGTGTAGCGCTCCCTCAGTAGTTGGCATAAGTTTTTGTTCTTTAGAAGCCATTAAAATCCATTGTCTATGTTTTCTGTTTCCCGTTCTATACATTTTAATGGTCTTAGTATTGTAGTATTTAGAATACTGCTTAAGAATATCTTTAGTTTGATCTAAACTTTTTAAATTATATCCCCAATAACCTACACCAGGGCCAGTTGAATAAATTCTAGGACCATGCATTAAACCAGCATCTACCATATCACCATATGACAATATATCAGTAGTCCCAGTTTGCGGATCTCTAACTGTTGTTACTCCATATGCTAAATTAGCTGCAAACGACCACGTTTCAGCTTTATGAATATTTCTAGAAACTCTAACATGAGCATGAGTATCAACAAAACCCGGAACTATTGTCTTTCCACTTAAATCAATAGTTTTTAAACTAGTCAATTGAGAATCTTCTATTTGAATTTTATTAGTTTCTCCAACTTCGACTATTCTATTGTCTTTAATCAAAACTGCACCATTTTCAATAACCTCTTTACCATTCATAGTTATTATTCTGGCATTTTTTAAAAGAATTAATCCTTCAACTTTATTTTTAGTTATGTAAGTTTTAATTTCAACTTCAGCAGCTTGATAAGATTTTGCTTTATCTTTTTTGTCTATCTCCGATTCTTTTTCATTGTTATCTTTTTTGTCCTTTAATATTTTTTGATCATCAGCTTTAGCGATAGGAATGTTGTAATTAAAAAGTGATTTTCCAAGTGAAAAATATACATTATCTCCGTTAGCCCCCCATGACGCAAACTCCCCTCCAAATTTAGTTAGCTTTCTTGCTGGAAAACTTGAGTTTTCTGTGTTAGATACGTTAATAGATAAATCTTTTAAACCAGAGTATGGAATTGTAACAACATAAACATCATTGTTGATTACAGCTAATGCTTCTTCTTTTTTTGGTGATTTTATGATGTAAGTTGCTGGTGATGGCGGAGATTTTCTTCCTGGAGTTCCATAAACTGATATACCAGTAACTTTTAAAATCTTTTTTTCATCTGTTCCGTCCCATCTAATTGAACTTAAACCATTAGATCGACTTGATAAAAATATTCTTTCAGAACTTTTTATAAAGTGTGGATTAGACCTTCCATTAGTTTTGTCTATAAAATTATTTTCACCTCCTTTTGAACTAATCCACATCAATTTTGAATCTACTCCTAATGAGCCATAATTATCAAAATCATTGTGTGAAGCTTTTATAAAAACTAATCTGTCACCAATATTATTCCAGACGGGATAAGAATAAACACCATTTTCATTGGTTAGTTTTTGAACTCTATTTTTACTAGTAATTGATGCTTTATAAATTGCACCTCCATCTTTTTCGTCCCATGTGACAAAAGCAATTTCATTTCCACTTGGACTCCACACTGGCATACCTTCACCATAATTTAAGGAAGTTAATCTTTGAGGTTCACCGTGAGGAAGATTTTTTATATAAATTTTACTAAAAGAAGTGTAGGCTAATTTTGATCCATCTGGAGACACTTTTGGATTTCTAATTTGATTAGAAAGTATGTTGTCAGTATCTACAATTGGGTAATTAAATTTTAATTGTGGACCTAGATCAATCTCTTCACTAACTTCAAACGGAATGTTTATCGCATTTCCACCTTCAATTGGAAGCTTATTGATTTTCCCTCCGTAGGATGCAATTAAAAACTTGCTATCTGGTGTGAAACTCATAACAGGTATTGAACCTAAAGTGTTTTGAGATTCAATATCATCTTTTTGTATTGGATAAGCTAACCATTTTTCAATACCCGAATTTAAATCCCTAGCAATTAAACCAGTTTTATCATTCCATCTTGAACCATAAACTAGCCAATTTCCATCGTTAGATAAAGTAGGTGAAAATGCAGAACCATATCTACTAACAATATTTTCTACTGTTCCAGTTTCTCTATCATATCGAGCAATTGACATTTGAGGAAACTCAGCATTATATTGCCATGCTCCAGATTTTCGAGCAAACCAAATGTACCTGTCGTTTCTTCCAACAGCAACATCACTAACTTTTAAATTTGCAGGTTTTTTAATTAATTCAACCCCTTTACCGCCAGTTTTGTGATTTAAATAGAGTTTAGAATTTCTGCCTCCTTTTGTACTGATTACATATTCACCATCGTTTGTCCATTCGGCAGTTTCCATAAAAAAATCATCTCCTTTAGTAACCTGGATGGAATCTCCTGTTTCTAAATCTAATATCCAAGCATTAGGTCCACCAGATCTATCGGAAACTATTAGCAAGCTTTTTCCGTCAGGCGAAAACTTTGGATGAGCATCAAATGCTAATCCTTTTGTGATTCTTTTTGCTTTACCACCCTGAATAGGTAGAGTATAAATATCTCCCAATAAATCAAAAGCTATAGTATTTCCATCAGGGCTAACGTCTAAAGACATCCACGTCCCCTCATCAGTATTTATTGTAATTTTTCTTTCTGGTTTTAAAGGAAGTAATGCTTTTTTCTTTTTTGGTTTTATACTATCTTTTTTTTCAGTTTTAATTTTAGTATCAGGACTTTGGCTATTTAAAGAATGATTTGACAAAAAAGTTAAAATCAATATTAATATAATATGTTTTTTCATTTTAAAAACGGTTTAAGACTTTCAAGATATAAAAATTAATTCATTATTTTTAAGATGTAATTTTAGTTTACATCTGGTATTAATATTGTTTATATTTACAAAAAATTTATTAAAATTTAATGAGAAGTTATTTTAAAAATTTAATTTTTTTATTTTCTGTTTTATTATCTACTACATCTCAAAGTCAAGAAGGACTGCCTATTTATACAGATTACCTAACGGAAAACTATTATCTTCTTCATCCTTCAATGGCTGGAGTTAATTTAGAAGGAATTAAACTTAGAATGACCTCAAGAAAACATTGGTTAGATCAAGTTAATGCCCCAAACCTACAAACCTTTTCAGCAGACGCTAGATTAAATGAAAGAAGTGGTGTTGGAATGATAATTTTTAAAGATGAAAACGGTTACAATGCCCAAACCGGAGTTTCAGTTACGTATGCTCATCATATAAATTTTAATGATAACAGAGCTAGAATGAATGAACCTAATCTTTTTAATTATGGCTCTATAAATCAATTATCATTTGGCCTAAGTATAGGGGGAGTTCAAAATTCTTTAGATCAAGTTTCTTTTGATCAATTTAATATTATCGGTCAACAAGACCCACTAATATCTAACATAAACCAAAGTTCTGGTTATTTCAACATGGATGTGGGAGCTTCTTATGTGAATTTCAATTACTTTGCCCATTTAACTCTTAAAAATGTTTTGTTTTCACCCTCAAATATTTATGGTGATCAAGTTTATGATTTTTCTAAAAATTATACCAGTTTTATTAAATATGTAGCCTCTTTTGGATATTTGTTTTTTACTGAATCTCCTTTTTCTTTTGAACCATCTTTTTTATTTCAAGGATCTAAATTAACAAGTGAAAAAGCAATTGATTTTAATTTAAAGTCTTATTATAACTTAAATTACGGATATATATGGCTTGGATTATCGTATAGACAAAGTTTTGACGGAGCGCAATATTTAAATGGTGAAAAATTAACTAAACAGTCCTACAAATTAATAACTCCGATTTTTGGAGTTTCTTATAAAGATTTTGTCTTTTCTTATAACTATTCCTATCAACAAGGAAATATTATTCTAGGCACTGGAGGCTTTCATCAAGTAACTCTAGGATACAATATTAATTTATTTAATTAATTACCTCTTACTAGACTAAAATGCCCTTTGAATTCTCTTCCGTCCTCAAGAAAAGTCCTAAACCAATAGTCAGTTGCAGGCATAGGTTTACCTAGGTAAGTTCCATCCCATCCTTTACTAAGCGGATCAAGTTCTTTTAATAACTTTCCAAACCTATCGAAAATATAAACTTTACTTCCTGAGTTGAAGTCAGATCGGATTCCAAGTATTTTCCAAGTTTCATTTATTCCATCTCCGTTAGGCGTAAAGTATTTTTTGTATCCCACAACCGAAACATCAATTTGAGCTATTCCACATCCATAGTCGTAAGTATAATAGCTGTTTTTATCTCTTATGTATATTGTGTGAATTCCAGGTTGTACAGATTCAAAAATAGGTTCATCCTGAAAAGGTCCGAAAGCTTCGTCTAACGAAAACTCATAATCCCCTATTCCTAAATTTAGAGTATCAATTTCAATTGTGTTTGTATTGTCGTTTGTTAAGTCCTTAACAGTAATATCTTCAAGTGATATTTTAGCTATCTCAGATTCTGTAACTGTAATGCTTTTAGATCTTGTGCAAAAGGTAATAACATCTTCAACAATTACAGTATAAACTCCACCCTTGTCTACTTTGATAGTTTGGGTGTTTTCACTGAAATCGGGATCTTGAGTATCGTTTAAATCAGCTCTTGACCATCTATAATTATAGATTGTAGGGTCGTTGCCTCCATTCCAATTGTATGTTCCTATTTCAAGCGGATTATCGGGAAGAGGATTTAAACAAACTATTATTTCTTCATCAATATCAAAACTTGGCAAAGGATTTACGATAAAATCAGTTCTTACAGAACTGTCACATGATAATCCAAATTCATTACTAAGCGGATTAGATATTTCAGAAATTATGTAATAACCGTCTTTTGCAGAAATTTTTGGATCAAGAGTATTTGCTGGGCCACTTAGAAGAATATCATTATTATCGTATAATGAAAAATTAAACTCAAAGTCATTAAAATCTTGAACTGCCGTACTAGATGTGTCTGTAGGATCTAAAAATAATGAATTTTTAAAGGTATCTAAATCAATATTAAACACAGAGATCAAGTCATCATTAGCTCCAGATTCCTCATCATCGCATTCTTCTAATTTAATTCCTGAAAATGGAGTAGGAGTTTGAAAGACTTGAAAACTCACTGAACTTGAACTTACAAATGGAGCTGTTACACCAACAGTATTTGTTAGAGTTACATTAATTTTTTGATTAGTTAGATTAATTGTTGCAGGAAGAGTATTACTTGTGACTGATGTTATTCCGTCATCATCTAAATAAGTATATTCAACATCGAATGTTGAGATGTCTTGATAAGGTGTAATTAAAGGATCAGTAGTATTTCCTAACAGTAAATTTTGCAAAGTGCTGGTATCAAACACTGAATATCTGTCTAATGTTATTTGTTCATCACAAAGCAATAGTATTTCATTAGGCTTTGTGCCAGTTGTATCTAAAACATCATAAATAACAGGTCTTTTTTCAACATACAATGTGGTGACATGTTCAAGACCAACACAACTGGACTGAATGATACTTAAGTTAGTGTTTTCAATATAAACCCATATTTCTTGTTCCCATCTATTTTCAATTACATTATAATTACTAGTTAAATCTCCAGTCACAATATCAGGTGTTTCAGTTTGATTAGTGTAGGTTAATTCACTAATGTCGATTTTATTGTCTCTAAGTGTAGCATCTCGTTGACTTCCGTAAAATTCAAAATTAATTCCAGAAATATCAAACGCAAGTGGAGCTTGAGTTTTTAGCTCGGCAATAATATTTTCAAAAATAGAATTACTAAATGCTTCTTTTCCATCTTGAATTTGACCAGTTAAATCTGTATCTGTTTCAGATTTAAATAAATCATTTTGATTATTTGCTATAAAAGTTGGAGCAAAATCTACTGGAACTTGACTGTAAGATACTTTTAACTCAATTTGTGTAGTTCGTGAGCATCCTCCAACATCTTTTGTCATAACAACATCAATAATTTCAGGGCTTAATGAGGTTGAAATGCTAATGTATTCTTTAGCGTCTTCTAAACTTATTTCATCTCCGTTTTCTTTGAAATATGTAAATGTTTCACTTTCAAGATATGTAGATAGTTTTTCGTTATAATCTGTTAAATCAAATAAAGGATTATCACATTGTTCAACTTTCCAAATAGGATTAAGTATTACAGGAAGTGTGTTTACAGTTAAAATAAATGAAGTATCAGCTCTAAAACAAAGCGTAGTAACACTAGTATCAGTTACTCTAACAAAAATTTCTTCAGTTTGAACTGTTGGATTAGCTGGATCAAAAGTGCCTTCGGGGGTGTTATAATGTACTGTTGGATCTGCGATGCCATCAGGATAAGTTACTGGATCATCCGCCTGGTCTTGACTCAAATGATAAGTTACTTTAAAATCTCCTCGCGCGACCTGGTCTGCACCTAATATATTCTCATTTAATAATGTTAAATCAAATTTTGAAGAACCATCTGTATCACTTCCTGAATCAGTGTCGTCACAAACTTCAGGCACTTCAACAACAAAAGAATCAGGTGTTGAATTTACTATGATATTAAAAGTTTCAGTAGAATCATAACACCCAGTTGCAACATCAAGAAGTCTTACATAAATAGTTTGAGGATCATATAGATTTCCATTAGGGTCTAATACATTAGTATAAGGGCTTGTTATTGGATTGTCTCCTGACTCTGCATCTTCAGGAGTTGTATGATATGTAACACTAAGAGGATTATTGTCTCTGTCAATTTGTTCATTAACTATTGTTGTAGTTTGAGACTCTAAATCAAAGCTGTAAGAAATACCATCAGTACTCGTAGAATCTGTATTATCTAAATCAACTTCGTCACATAAATAAATATCCTCAGCTGGATTTGGAACAGGTAAAGGATTAACTATGTGAGTATAAGATGTTGAACAAACTTTACCATTGGTAGTTACATCAATAAAATAAGTGGTTGTAATCTGCGGACTTAAAGTTAAAGTTGACGCATTTACTGGAATATCTATAAAAGTTCCGGGATCGCTTGGATCTTCATAGTACCATCTTACAGTTGTTCTTCCTCTAAACTCGTAAACTGGTCTAGAGGGACTTTCTGGACAGTCTGGATAATCGTTTAATAAATTACCATCTCCTCCCAAATTAAAATGACCATAATCTTCGCTACCGTCATCTATATTGTCACCATCAGGACCAGTTCCTTTACAATCAGCATCAAACTCATAGTCGTTAGGCTCATTACTGTCCCATAAATTCCAAGCTGGATCTAATTCTCTTCCGTCAAGCCAGTACCAACCTTCGTCAAATGTTTCATTTGGATTTAAAGCTGGAAATTGTTTAAGTCCAAGCCATAGTGGAACCCCCGCAAGGCCTGCTGACTGAATTGCAGCAAATACAGCATTGTGTTCGTCAAGATCATTAATTTGATACATTGAGGCTCCAATACCATATGTCGGTAACAAGTCTTCAGCCTGGGAAAAACTTCTTGACGTTGGATCAACAAAGTATGAAGACAATCTACCCTCATTATCAGTATAATCAGCTAAAACCTTTGTTAATATAGGATTTGCTAATTCAAAATCTAGTGCAGTTTGTGGGACTCCGCTAACGGTTATAGTAATTTCATCACCGGGACAAGTTTCTACAACACTTGGAGTAATCACTGGGTTTGGTAATAAGACCTTTGTTTCTGATCTAGAAACCCCAACACATCCTTCACTATCAGTAACTTGAATGAAATAAGTTGTCCCGTCAACAAGTGAATCTGCAATATCTAATAAAACGCCTACAGTTACATCACTCGGATCATAATCATCGTAAACAGATATTAATAAACCCTCTGGGTTAGCAGGAGCAGGAGCGATTGCTAAATCTCCAACAGTTGGATTGTCAGTTAAACAAAAAGTTTGAATAGGTTCAACAACTGGTGGAGCCGGAGGTGTATTTACCGTTAATCCAATGTTAGCATCTAAATTCGAGTTTACTATACACTTATATTCTTCTGTATTTAGTCGAACTCTATAGTCTCCAGTTAAGGAGGTGTCAATATCAGATATTATAAGTTCTGCACTATCAAATCCAGTAAGTTTTGCGTTTGATCCATCAATATTTACCCAATCACCATCTGTTCCTATAGAAGAGTCAAAAAATTGCCATTGATAAGTTATTAAATTACTAGAATGTTGAGCTGAAACATTAAATGATACTGTATCTCCAATACAACCTACTGTTGAGCTGGGTTCAGAAATAATTTCAACGGCTTGACCAACTTGTTGAAAATAATAAAAGGTTGTTACAGGATCTGTTAATGGAAAGGTAGCATAATCGTGCTCCGGATCAATTATTCTTCCTCTATTATCAACTTGCGAATCATCAAATGTGGGAACTACATCTCCTAAAATTCCGTCAATTAAAATTCCATCATCAAAACCTGCTTCAGTAACGTCATTACACTCATCTCCATCACTATCAATATCTAAATAATCAGGAATTGTGTCAGAATTAACAGGATGGTCTTCATCAGTGTTTAAAGCATAATCAATTCCTGTTATATTTCCTTTAAAAACTGCTGTACTATTATTGTTATCAGCATAATGTGTAAATTGAATACCTTCAAGATTGTATCCGATAAATTCAAATTCAGGTTCCGAAGACACGTCTGGATTAAACTTAAATCTTATAGTATTTGAACTGTACTGATTTAAACTATTTAAATCTTCAACTTTAGTATAGTTGTCTTCACCAGGTTTTTTAATTATTAAATTGTTTTTTGGATCTAAAAGTGTTATATTTTTTGATGTTGGAAAAACAGAAATTTCAAAGTACTCACCACTAACAGAACTATGAGTCACTGGTTGAGCAGTAAATTTTAAGTTTAAACTTTCACTAAATTGATCAAGTTTGTAGGAGATGTAAGACGCTGATAATCTAGAGGATGATTCTCTTGAACTAGGTGTTTCTGCTCCAATTACAATGTTAGATGGCACTTTGGTTTCAAAATTACCATTTGTTTCTCCAGAAATGGAGTTAGATGTTGCCCCTGAATTAAATCGGATAATATCTCCTCTCAAGGTCATTGGAACATTGTTTCCATGATTAGTTATACTGTTAGGTAAAACTAATGAGGAGTTTAGATTAGTTAAATCGAAGGTGACGTCTCCGTTTGCTTCCATTGAATTTAGAATTCCATCGTTATCAAGATCTAAATCTATATTATCAATAATTCCATCGCTGTCTGAATCATCAGGACAAATACTTACAACTATTTCTGGAGATAAATATTCTTTATTGTTGCAAGTTAAAATTCCTTTTAAAACATAAACACCCTCTTCAGTTGGAGTAAAAAATTCTTCAATTTCACCAGTTTCAATAAAATTTTCTCCATCTTTTTTCATCCATTTTATTTCATCAAACTGATTAAAATTACTGGCTTGGAATACTATATTTGAGGTTCCGTCTTTGTTTAAACACGAACCTAAGGTTTTTAATTCCGCATCAATATTGACAGTTGGAGGAACGGTAAATCCAGAGTAAAATCCAGCTGTTGTGGCTGCCCTGTTAGTATTAACATAAGCAACATAAATTTCGTCATTGCTTTCAACCTTTATATCACCCGTTAAATTCTCAACCTTGTAGGTTATGTAATCTAAGGTTCCGGTTACAGACTGAGCAGTTGAAAGGGTGTTTACATCGACTCCATTTATATATACTTCAGCATTATCTTTAGTAATAAAAGAAACTGTAGCTTGATCATCAAAAACTCTACCTCCTATCTCATTAATTGAGGCAATATTGTCTACATCTCCTTTTGTAGCGCAATTTAGAGGTGGAACAAAATACATTCCTTGATTTGCTCCTTCATATGGGCTAGTGTAGGTCTTTCCAGTGCCTTGGTATGCAAATAATTTATCATTCAGATTGTCTGTATTTACATAGAGATTTCCATCAATAAACTTATCCCCTTTAATATATACATATTCTCCAGAATTTAGAATTACAGGATCTCCGCTTATATCATTTAAAACCTCTCCATTAACATTTATATTAGTATTGTCTTGGTCTGCAATTATCAATACAGTTTCAATATTATTGGAGGCTATTCCTTTTATAAAAATATATTCTGACCCAACAATAGTAGATCCAACAATTTGATCAACACCATAATCTTGCCCGGCGCTTGATGAATCAAATGAACCGAAACCACCTGAATTAACAGAAATTGGTTTGTCAGATGTGATTAAGCTTCCATTTAGACTATTTATATTGTCTTTGTTTACTATAAAATAGCTTTGAAATTTATTTAAAGTAATGGAGTGGTCATTTTGCCCACCTGTAGTTTGAACAGAACCAGGTAAATCAAAATCAATTATTGTATTATTTTCAGTAGCCATAACACTTATAAATCCTAAGTGAGAACCATCATAGTTTTGTAACATTCCTGCTCTAAACCTAGTTCCAAGAGAAGAAATTCCTTTACTAACAATTGCCCCCGCCTGATTATAACTTGAGCTAACAAATCTATACGAAACATAAATCTCTTCATCGGCTGTAATGACAAATCCCTTATTTAATATTACTTCAGCTTCGTCTTCTTGAACAAAAATTTCCCCCCACGACTGTTGACCACCAATTGGCTGATCAGAGAGTACAATTTCTTCAGAAGCAGTATTTGAAACTGATCCTGATGCATAAACTGTTCCTGACGTTGCAGTTGTACCTATTTCTCCGCCGTACCTTACAGTATACTTTACATCAGAACCTGGAGTGGATAGATATATTCGTTGGATTCCAGGCCCATTTCCACCTCCATCTCCTGTAACTGGCGGAATATAATGGGTTTTGCTTAGTTGAGAATATCCTTCTTGAGCAAAGAATAATATTATTAAAGTAAGTATAAAATGTATTTTTTTCAAAAACTTAAACGTTAGGAATGTAAATATAAATGTTTCTTTTTTATCTGCATTGATCATATCTATTCAATTTATTTAACACCCTATTTCTTATGTTATTGATTTTGTTTTGTATAAATTTATATGTTAAGAATACAACAACTTTAAAATGAAAAATAAAAATATCAGGCGTGCCGCTTTAGTCTATCATGCTAAACCCAACCCTGGAAAAATTGAAGTTAATCCAACTACTAAATACAGTAGTCAAAGAGATTTAGCTTTGGCATATTCACCAGGAGTTGCATTTCCATGTTTAGAAATTGAAAAAGAGCCCTCAAATGTTTATAAATACACTGCTAAAGGAAATCTTGTTGCAGTAATTACAAACGGAACAGCTGTTTTAGGACTTGGAGATATTGGGCCTGAAGCTTCAAAACCTGTGATGGAAGGAAAAGCACTTTTGTTCAAAATTTTTGCTGGAATTGATGTTTTTGATATTGAAATAGACGCAAATGACCCAGAAAAATTTATTGAAACTGTTAAAAATATTGCTCCAACTTTTGGTGGTATAAACCTTGAAGATATTAAAGCTCCTGAAGCTTTTGAAATAGAAAAAAGATTATCTGATGAGCTTGATATCCCAGTCATGCATGATGATCAGCATGGAACTGCAATTATTTCAGCGGCAGCATTATTAAATGCTTTAGAGCTTGCTGAAAAGAAAATAGATAAAGTAAAAGTAGTGGTTTGTGGTGCAGGTGCTGCTGCTATTTCTTGCACTAGAATGTATAGAGCTTTAGGTCTTAGAAAAGAAAATATTGTAATGACTGACAGCAAGGGAGTTATTTCAGTTAAAAGAGAAAATTTAACTAAAGAAAAAGCAGAGTTTGCAACCAAGAGAAACTTAAGTAATCTTAAAGAAGCTATGGTTGATGCAGATGTATTCATAGGTCTTTCTAAAGCAGATATGGTAACGCCAGAAATGTTATTAACTATGGCTAAAAACCCAATTGTATTTGCTATGGCCAATCCTGATCCAGAAATTAATTATTCTTTAGCTACGAAAACTAGAGAAGATATAATTATGGCAACTGGAAGATCTGATCATCCTAACCAAGTTAATAATGTGCTTGGTTTTCCTTTTATTTTTAGAGGAGCTTTGGATGTAAAAGCCACTAAAATTAATGATGAAATGAAAATGGCTGCAGTATTGGCATTGTCAGCTTTGGCCAAAGAAACTGTTCCTGAATTTGTAAATATTGCTTACGATAAAACTAAATTAACTTTTAATAAAGATTACATTATTCCAAAGCCTTTTGATCCTAGATTAATTACAAAAATTCCTCCAATGGTTGCAAAAGCAGCTATGGATTCTGGAGTAGCACAGCAACCTATTGAAAATTGGGATAAATACGAAGAAGAACTTCACAGTAGACTATACAGTGATAAAAAAATTGTTAGGCTTCTTTTAAACAGAGCTAAAGCAAATCCTAAAAAAATAGTTTTTGCTGAAGCAGATCATATAGATGTTTTAAAAGCCGCTCAAATAGTTAGCGAAGAGGGTATTGGGTTTCCTGTTTTACTTGGGAATGTCGATATTATTAATGAATTAAGAATAGAAATTGAATACGATGACAAGGTTTTAATTATTGATCCTAAATCTGATGCTGAGAAAAATAACAGAGAAAAATACGGAACTAGTTTTTGGAATAAAAGAAAAAGAAAAGGAGTAACTCTGTTGGATTCTATTGATAAAATGAAACAGAGGAATTATTATGCAGGAATGATGCTGAGTAGCGGAGATGTTGATGCTTTAATTTCAGGTTATTCAAGAAGCTATCCAGCTACATTTAAACCTGTCATTGAAACAATAGGAAAGTCTAAAGGAATAAGTAAGGTTGCAACAACAAATCTTATGATTACAAATAAAGGTCCCTTGTTTTTTTCAGATACTTCAATAAATATAGACCCCACCTCCAAAGATTTAGCTGTTATTGCAAAAATGACTGCTGAAACTGTAAAAATGTTCGGAATAACCCCAACAATTGCTATGGTTTCTTATTCAAATTTCGGATCATCTTCTCATCCTATGGCTTCTAAAGTTAATCAGGCAGTTAAGTATTTACACAGGTACTACCCTGAGCTTAGTGTTGATGGAGAAATTCAAAGTGACTTTGCTTTAAACAAGGAAATGCTAACAAATAAATTTGAGTTTTCTAAATTATCGGGAAAGAATGTGAACACTCTTATTTTTCCAAACTTAGATTCTGCAAATACTAATTATAAACTTGTAAAAGAACTAGACAAAGCTTTATCAATTGGCCCAATAATGATGGGAATGTCAAAAGCAGCTCATATAATTCAATTAGGTGCAAGTGTAGATGAAATGGTTAATATGTCTGCTTTAGCGGTGGTTGATGCACAAAAAAAAATAAAACTTAAATTATGATAACTCAAATAAAAGGAAGGTTAGTAGAAAAATCTCCAACAGAGCTAGTTATTGATTGTAATGGACTTGGATATTTAGTAAACATTTCTTTAAATACATTTTCTTTACTTTCAGATTCGGAAAATATATCGTTATACACCCATCTTCAAGTAAAAGAAGATTCACATACTTTATTTGGTTTTTATGAAAAAACAGAAAGAAATCTTTTTAGGAAATTAATCTCAGTTTCAGGAATTGGTGCAAGTACTGCTAGAACTATGTTATCCTCCTTAAATCCTGAGGAAATTCAAAGAGCAATACTTTCTGAAAATGTTTCTACCATTCAATCTGTAAAAGGAATTGGTCTTAAAACTGCTCAGAGAGTTATAATTGAACTTAGAGACAAAGTGAGTTTAATCAATGAAGACTCAGGGTTTAATGTTGATTTTGCTAATTCAAAAAGAGAAGAATCTTTATCTGCTTTAGAGGTTTTGGGATATAGTAGAAAACAAACTACAAAGGTTGTAGATAAGTTAATTAGTGAAATATCTGAAATTACTGTTGAAGAGATAATCAAAAATGCGTTGAACAAATTATAATGTGTTGATTAAAGTTGTTTTAAATAAAAGAGTTCTATTTCTTTCTTTTGTTCTAGTAGCATTATTTAGTAATAATGTTTTTGGGCAAAATATTGTCAATTTAGATACTATTGAAAACACAGTTTATTTAGGAAATTTCAAATTAAAAACTCCTTCGTTATTTAAATCAAAATATACATACGATCCAATTTCTAACAAATACATTTACAATACAAAAATTGGAACAATAGATATAGGAATTCCACTTGTATTAACACCTGAACAATATAGAAAACGAGTAAGAGAAGAGAGTATTAAAAATTATTTTTCTGAAAAAATTGATTTATTAAAAGATGAAGATGCTGAAGATGTTTCAAAACTTAAAAACTTGCTTCCAGATTTATATGTAAATTCTAATTTTTTCCAATCCATATTTGGTGGTGATAATATTGAATTAGTCCCTCAAGGTTCTATTTCAATGGATATAGGTGCTAGATATCAAAAAAGTGATAATCCGTCAATTCCGTCTAGAAATCAAAGTAGTATTGGATTAGATTTTAATCAAAATATAAGTCTAAGTATGAATGGAAAGATTGGTGAAAGACTTAGTATTAGTTCAAATTACGATACCCAATCTACATTTGATTTTCAAAATTTACTAAAACTAGATTATACTCCAACTGAAGACGATATAATACAAAAAATTGAGTTAGGGAATGTAAGCATGCCTTTGAGTGGATCGTTAATATCAGGAGCACAAAGTTTATTTGGTTTTAAAACCCAATTAAAGTTCGGTAACACTAATATTACTGCTGTTTTATCAGAACAAAGGTCTGAGTCTCAAACCGTTGTTTCAAAGGGGAGTGGAAGTTTTGAGGAGTTTTCAATATTACCATTAGATTATGATGAAAATAGACACTTTTTTCTAGGTCAATATTTTAGAGATAAATATGAGAAAACCGTAAAAACATACCCTTATCTAAATACTCAAATTAAAATTTCTAGAATTGAAGTTTGGGTAACTAATCGAGCTAGTCAAACACAAAATGTCAGAAATGTTATTGGTCTTCAAGATTTAGGGGAATCAAATCCTGAAAAAACACAATTAGATCAGTATTATGCTAATTTTTTTTTAAAACCTGGCATAAATACCTATCCAGATAACTCAGTAAATAAATTAGATCCTGATGAAATTGGAAACGGACTATTAAATTTATCTATAAGAGAAATTTCAAAATCTAAAGAGGGATTTGGACCTATTTCTAATTTAGTAAATGAAGGGGTAGATTATTCTGTTCTAGAAAATGCACGTAAACTTGAAAGTAATGAATATAATCTTCATGATAAGCTAGGTTATATTTCATTAAGCCAGCCTTTAAATAATGACGAAATTTTAGCAGTTGCTTTTCAATACAGTGTTGGAGGACAAGTTTATCAAGTTGGGGAATTTGCTAACGATGGTATTGATGCAACATCACTTTCAAATCAGTCAGGTCAGCAACAAATATCAAATAATAGTTTAATTCTAAAACTGTTAAAAAGTAGTATTACTAACGTAAATCAACCTATTTGGGATTTGATGATGAAAAATATTTATTCTTTAGGTTCTCAGATTAACAAAGAAGATTTTAAACTTAACATTTATTATAGCAATCCCTCTCCGTTAAATTATATTCAACCTGTGGATGAATCCTCTTGGCCAGAAAACATTAACGGGAAGACATTATTGTCTTTATTTAATTTGGATAACTTAAATATGAACAATGATGTTCAAAAAGGCGGTGATGGATTCTTTGATTTTGTTTCAAATATCACTATTGATTCCAGAAATGGATTAGTTATTTTCCCCTCTGTTGAACCTTTCGGTAAATATTTATTTGATAAATTAAAATCTCCAAATAACTCTGTTGAGAATTATGATAATTTTTCTACTTATAATTTGAACCAACAAAAATTTGTTTATAATGAAATATACGATTCATCTAAAATTGAAGCTGAAAAGGAATCAGAAAAAAATAAGTTTGAAATAAAAGGATCATATAAAACATCCGGCGATGTTGGGGGAATTGCTATTGGACAATTTAATGTACCAAGAGGATCAGTAAAAGTTACTGCTGGAGGCAGAGTTCTTCAAGAAGGTTTAGATTATACTGTAAATTATCAGGCGGGGAGAGTACAAATACTGGATGAATCACTAAAAAACTCAAATGTTCCAATTGAAATTTCAACTGAGAGTAACTCATTCTACTCACAACAGAAAAAAAGATTTTCAGGAATTAATGTAGAGCATAAATTTAATGACAACTTTATAATTGGAGGAACATTAATGAATTTAAGCGAAAGATCTATCAGTCAAAAGGCTAATTATGGAGTTGAACCTGTAAACAATACAATGATTGGTTTTAACGGCACCTATTCTTCTAAAGTTCCATTACTAACCAGACTAGTAAATAAATTTCCGAATATTAATTCTGATGTTGAATCTAGTATATCTTTTAAAACAGAATTTGCATATCTGCACTCTGGAACTCCAAAAAATTCAGGATTTGATAATGTAGCAACTGTTTATGTTGATGATTTTGAAGGTTCTGAAACAAACATTGATCTAAAAGATACTTCTTCATGGAATTTGTCAAGTACACCTTTTGGAGTTGAAGGATCGCAGTTTGGTATAGATGATTTAAGAACAGGTTTTAATCGTGGAAAGCTTGCATGGTATAACATCGATCCAATTTTTTACACAAGACAAAGACCAACTGAAATTGATGACAATGAGCTTTCTAAAAACGAAACAAGAAGGATCTTTATTGAAGAAATTTTTCCTCAACAAGACGTAATTGAAGGGCAATCTAGGATTCAAAACACTTTTGATCTTAGTTTTTTTCCAACTGAAAAAGGACCATATAATAATAATTTAGCTCAAGAATTTATTAATGATTCAAAAAGTAATTGGGCAGGGATTACTAGAGATTTGTCTTCAACTAATTTTGAGAAAGCCAATGTAGAATTTGTTCAATTTTGGCTTTTGGATACTTTTAGCGAAAATGATTCAAACTCAAATAGTCTAGGAAATTTAGTTTTAAATCTTGGAAATATTTCCGAAGATATTTTAAAAGATGGCAAAAAATTATATGAAAATGGACTGCCAACTGGAAATTCTCAGAATATAGTTAATGAATCTAAGTGGGGAAAAACACCTGCAACTCAATCTTTGATTTATTCTTTTGATTCTAATGAAAACAATAGGGCATTACAAGATTTAGGGTATGATGGTTTAAACGATATTCAAGAACTTGAAAAATACAGCAATGGATCTTCTTTTGACCCTGCTGGAGATAATTACCAATATTATATTGATGCTAACGGAGGAATACTAAATAGATATAAAAATTATAATGGAACCCAAGGTAATTCTCCTGTTAATGTTGGAGTTACAGGAAGAGGGTCTACAACTATTCCTGACAACGAAGATGTTAATCAAGATAATACTATGAATACAATCGACAGTTATTTTGAGTACAGTATACCCATTACTAAAAACATGAAAGCGGGTAATCATCCTTTTATAAGTGATGTTAGAAATGATGTAAAAGTTGATCTCCCTAATGGAAATTCCATAACTACAAGGTGGATTCAGTTTAAAATCCCAGTATCAAGTCAATTTTATAAAAGCAGTAAATACAGCTCATTTTTTAATGCAGTTAACGGTATAGATAACTTGAGATCTATAAGATTTATGAGAATGTATTTGGAAGGGTTTTCAAAACCAGTAACCTTTAGATTTGGAACCTTGGATTTAGTTAGAAGTGAATGGAAGAGGTATACGAAAAATCTAAATAAAAGCAATATAAGTTACCCAAATACGTCAATTGAAATTGGATCGGTTAATATTTTAGAAAATGAAAATAGAACTCCGGTGAATTATATTTTACCACCCGGAGTTGAAAGAGAAGAGCTAAATTCAAATAGTACTATTATTAGACAAAATGAGCAGTCGCTTTCCATCAAAGTAAATGATCTTCAGCCTAAAGACTCTAAAGGAGTTTATAAGATTATTGATTTTGATATGCGGCAATATAAATCCTTAAAAATGTTTATTCATGCCGAATCTATTGAGGGAAGTAATAAACTTCCAGGTGAGGGAGCTGACGAAGAGTTAGATAAAAGGTTAGTAGGTTTTTTAAGGATTGGATCTGATTTAACGGACAACTATTATCAAATTGAAGTTCCTTTAAAGCCTACATCTTATAATTCAGGAAGTTCAAATAGGTTTAGTGCAGATCAGGTTTGGAATCCAGATTTTAATTCAATAGATTTTTCTTTAGAAAAATTAACACAGATTAAAGCAAAGGCAATGAGTCAGAATAATCTTTCTGATGTATTGTATTTTAATGATAATTTAGAAATTATAGATGAATTTTCCAGTATATCAGAACTTCCTGGAGATAAAAAATTCAAGTATGCTATTAAAGGAAATCCAACTATAGGATCAATTAAAAACATAATGATAGGGTTAAAAAACCCTTCACAAACTAATGGAGATGTATTAAGTGGAGAGGCATGGTTTAATGAACTTAGATTATCAGAGATTGATGGTAAGGGAGGTTGGTCAGCATTAGCTTCAATGGACGCTAATTTAGCAGATTTTGCAAAAATATCATTGTCTGGAAAAATGTCTACAATTGGATTTGGATCTATAGATAAATCCCCAAATCAGAGAAGTAGAGAAGAATTAAAACAATACGGTCTGATAAGTAGTTTAAACTTAGGACAGCTATTGCCAAATAAGTGGGAAATTCAAATACCAGTTTCATACAGTATTTCTGAAGAATTTTCAACACCAGAATATGATCCTTTTTATCAAGACATTAAATTAGAGGATCGTGTAAATTCAGCTACAAGAAATTCTCAAAAAGATTCAATAAGAAATCAAGCGATTAGTTACAGAAAAATAAGTAGTATTAATTTATTAGGTGTTAAGAAAAACAGATCTGCTGAGCAAAAAGAAAGAGTTTATGATATAGAAAATTTTGATTTTTCATATAGCTATAATCAAGAACTTCAGCATGATTATGAAATTGAAAATTTTACAAAAAAAACAGCTAGAGTTAGTTCAGCTTATAATTATTCTTTTAATCCGTTTGTTATTTCACCATTCAAAAAAATTAAATTTTTAGAAAACAACAAATATTTAGAGTGGATAAAGGAATTTAATTTTAATCCATTACTTTCTAGCTTTAGTTTTGATGCCAATATAAACAGGACCTTTAATAGTCAAAGATTTCGAGATATTTATATTGAAGGAGCTGACTCTTCAAATCAGATAGCACTCCCTGAAATTCAACAAAGAAATTTTTTATTTGACTGGAATCTTAGTTTAAGTCAAAACTTAAGCAATTCTCTGAGAATTGATTTTTCAGCCTCAAACAACAGTGTTGTTAAAAATTATTTTGAAACAGATCTTGTTGGAGATAAGGTGGTAAATAAAGAATTAGATATTTGGGATGGTTTTTGGAATACTGGTGAAGCCAACTCCCACAATCAATCTTTTGGAGTGACTTACGAATTGCCATTTAAATTATTTCCATTAATAAATTTTATTTCAAGTTCATATAATTATTCTGGAGATTTTAATTGGGAAAGAGGATCTGATGCGATGGCATTAGTTGAAGATGAACAAGGAAATGTATTAGGAAACGTTAATACTGTACAAAACTCTAATAGTCAGTCTTTAAACGTCACATTTAACATGTCAAAATTATATAGAAATCTAAAATTAGAAAAGAAGAAAAAACCAAAAAATTCTAAAGAAAAACTAACTAACTCAGTGATTGGATTTTTTACAGGTTTATCACGTTTCAAAATGAATTATACTGAGAATAGTGGAAAAGTATTACCTGGTTATATGGAAACATTAGGTTTTTTAGGAACATCCAAGCCTTCAATGGGGTTTGTTTTTGGAAGTCAGTCTGATATAAGGTTTGAAGCTGCTAAAAATGGGTGGTTAACCAGTTTCCCAACTTTTAACGAACAGTTTACACAAGTTCATAATACTAAATTTGATGTTTCGGCTGAAATTAGCTGGATTGACGACTTAAAAATATCATTGAAAGCTAACAGAAAATATTCAGAAAACTATTCTGAAAACTTTATTATTATTGATAACGAATACAATGCATTATCTCCAAATACATTCGGAAATTTTGAAATTTCTACTATACTAATCAATACTTCTTTTTCAAAAAGTAATGAAAATATTTCAGAAACTTTTGAAGACTTTCAAAACAATAGGTTAGTTATAGCTCAAAGATTAGCTGCATTAAATGGAGATGTTTCCGGTGATATCGATGAATTTGGATTCCCTATTGGCTATGGAAAAAACAATCAAGCTGTTCTTATTCCAGCTTTTCTTTCAGCCTATTCTGGAAAAAACCCCGAGAATATTTCTTTAAATGCAATTTCAAAAACTCCTTTACCAAGTTGGTCTCTCTCATACAGTGGTCTTATGAATATAGATTTTATTAAAGAACGATTTAAAAGATTTAGCTTAGGTCACGCATATAGATCTAGTTATACGTTAAATAATTTCAAATCTAATTTAGAATACGATTCTGATAATTCTCAATTTACAGACGATTCAGGAAATTTCATTAATGAATTTTTATATACTAATGTCAATTTAGTTGAACAATTTAACCCTCTTTTAAAGATTGATATGGAATTAAACAACTCTCTTCAGATAGTTATGTCCTTAAAAAAAGACAGGGCCTTGTCATTAAGTTTAGACAATAATTTATTAACTGAATCATCGGGAACAGATTATTCTATAGGATTTGGATATAGAATTAAAGACTTGAAATTCACTAACAGAGTTGGTGGTAAAAGAAGAGTTTCAAAAGGAGATTTAAATATTAAAACAGATTTAAACTTTAGAGATAATATAACTATAATTAGGAACTTAAATATTCTTGATAATAAAGTCACGGCTGGTCAAACAATGTGGTCTCTTAAGACTTCAGCGGATTATAATTTAAGCAAAAGTTTTAATGCGATTTTTTTCTATGACCATCTGTTTTCTAAGTTCGCCATTTCAACAGCATTTCCTATGACAACAATTCGTGCAGGTATGACTTTAAGATATAGTTTTGGCGAATAATTTTTTATGAATAAATAGATTTTAGAATTACATTTGTAAAAAATTTGTAAAAAAATGGAAATTAAACCTGAATTAAAATACACTAAAGATCACGAGTGGATTTCTATTGATGGAGATAACGCCACTATTGGAATTACTGATTATGCGCAAGGTGAGCTAGGTGATATTGTATACGTAGAAATCGAAGCTTTAGGTGAAGAGCTGGAAAAGGAAGAAATCTTTGGATCTGTTGAAGCTGTAAAAACTGTTTCTGATTTATTTCTGCCTGTTTCAGGAGAAATCACAGAACTTAATGAAGGTTTAGAAGATAATCCAGAACTTATTAATGATGATCCATATGGAGAAGGTTGGATAATTAAAATGAAAATTAGTAACCAAAGTGAACTGAGTGATCTGTTGAGTGCAGATGATTATAAAGAACTGATTGGTGCTTAAAAGATACCTTCCGCTATTAGTTCTATTATACACAATTGCAATTATAATAATCTCACTAATTCCAATTCCAAACTTACCATTACCTGAGTTTAATTTACTCCAGCCTGATAAATTATTTCACTTCTTGATGTATTTTGTAATGTTTCTAGGTTGGAAAAAATCAAATTTTTTCAAAGAAGATAAATACTTTATTAAAAGCTTAGTGATAGTGTTTTTGGTAGGCCTGTTTACTGAGTTTTTACAAGGAACAGAATATATAGAAAGATATTATGAGCTGGCTGATCTTCTAGCAAACTCTATTGGAATACTTTTTTCTTATCTAATATTTGTTTTATATCCATTTAAAAAGAAACATGCTTAGTTTTTTTTAAAAAAAAAAATTACTTTAGCTGATATTAATTGAAATTTATGCAGCCGAAAAAAAACCCAAATTCAGATCTTAGAAACTATAGTAGGTTACTACTTGCGTTTGGTCTTTGTCTTGTTTTATTTGTTTCATGGAGAGCCATTGAATTTAAAACGTATGAGGCAGTGTACGATTACGAATCTTTAAATATAGATGATGACGATGATGAAGAAATTCCAATCACAGAACAAATAAAAACACCACCACCCCCACCACCACCACCAGCTCCGGAAATTATAGAAGTAGTGGAGGATGAAGAAGAAATTGAGGAAACTATAATTGAATCTACTGAAACTGATCAGGAAGAAATAGTTGAAGAAGTTGAGGTTATGGAAGAGGATCTGGATATGGATATCCCCTTCGCTATTATTGAAGATGTTCCCTTATTTCCTGGATGTGAAAGAGTAGCTAAATCTAAAAGAAGACAGTGCTTTCAAGAACAAATGAATAAGCACATTAGCAAGAACTTTAGATATCCAGAAATTGCTCAAGAAATGGGTATTCAAGGAAGAGTTTTTGTTCAGTTTATGATTGGTAAAGACGGAAGTATTAGCGGGATTAGAACTCGTGGACCAGATAAGAATTTAGAAAAAGAAGCAAAAAGAATTATAGATAAGCTTCCTAAAATGACACCTGGAAAACAAAGAGGAAGACCAGTTAGAGTTCCTTTCAGTATTCCGATTACATTTAGACTTCAGTAGTTTTTAAAAAAAATCTAATTAAATCAGAGAAGAAATAATTGTTTTCTCTACATTTCTGCACTAAGTTTGCACTCTATTTTTTAATATGAATAGCAGTTCAGTTAGTTTAGATAATTCTTTATTATTTTTTTCAAAATCATTTTTTGAATTAACTAAGGCAAGACTAGCCATTAGTGTCGTTTTTTCCTCAGTGGTTGGGTATTTGTTGGCAGTCGACTCTTTTGATTTATACACTCTTGTATTACTTTCAATTGGTGGGTATTGTATGGTAGGTGCTTCAAATTCATTTAATCAAATAATTGAAAAGGATATTGATGTTTTAATGGATAGGACTAAAAATAGACCTATTCCATCAAAAAAATGTCTGTCAATACTGCTTTTTACATTTCAATTATTTTAACTATAATTGGAATTGTTGTTCTTTATAAAATTAATCCAAGAACAGCTCTTTTTGGAGCAATATCCATATTTATTTATACGTGTCTATACACTCCATTAAAAACAATAACTCCTTTGTCAGTTTTTGTAGGAGCCTTTCCAGGAGCAATTCCATTTATGTTAGGTTGGGTAGCTGCGACAAATAGTTTTGGCATTGAATCCGGAACATTATTTATGATTCAATTTTTTTGGCAATTCCCTCATTTTTGGGCTTTAGGCTGGATGCTTCATGAGGATTATCAAAAAGCCGGAATCAATATGTTGCCCACAAAAAAAAGAGACAAGTCAACAGCTTTACAGATAGTATTGTATTCTCTTTGGACAATAATAATTTCAGTATTTCCAGTTACTGGACTCACAGGTGATCTAAAGCTTACCGTTGGATCAGCTGTACTAGTAGTATTGCTAGGCTTAGTAATGCTATTTTACTCTGTTAATTTATATAATAAAATGAATGTGGCTGCTGCAAAAAAATTATTTACAGTAAGTATTTTATATTTAACACTTTTACAAATAACTTATTTAATTGATAAAATGTATTTATGGACATAGAAGAACAACAAGAATTAAGAAAAAAACACAGAAGAGCGAGAAAAATGATGCTCCTTTTTTCTTTGCTTAGTATAACAATGACGTTTGCTGGCTTGACAAGTGCTTACATAGTTAGTAAATCCAGACCAGATTGGTTAGTTGATTTTCAGTTGCCTGATTATTTCATTTCTAGTACATTGGTTATAGTTCTTAGTAGTATAAGTATGTGGCTAGCTAAGAAAAGCATTAAAAATGATGACTTTTCTAAAACATCTTTTTGGATTGGATCTACATTTTTATTAAGTGTATTATTTGTGATTTCTCAATTCTTGGGTTTCCAAGAATTAATTTCTAAAGGCTATTATTTTACTGGCGCTCAAAGTACTGTAACAACATCTTTTCTGTATGTTCTTTCCATGCTTCATTTGGTTCACGTAATAGCAGGAATGATAGTGCTAATAGTAGTTTATGTAAACAACAAAAAAAATAAATATAAAGAGGAAAAACTTGGCTTTGAATTGGCTGAAACATTTTGGCATTTTTTAGGTTTTCTATGGCTTTATTTGTTTGTATTTTTATATTTCTTTAGATAGTAAAAAAATGTAACTTTGTAACCTTAAATTATATATTTAAATGAGTTCAACAATAACAACGATAGAAGACGATAACACGGACGTTTGGGGCGGAGGAAATAAGCCCTTAAATTCTAGCTACGGAAAATTAATGATGTGGTTTTTTATCGTTTCTGATGCATTAACTTTTTCAGGCTTTTTAGCAGCGTATGGTTTTTCAAGATTTAAAAACATAGATTCTTGGCCAATTGCTGATGAGGTTTTTACTCACTTTCCTTTTTTACACGGAGTTGATGCTCCGATGTATTATGTGGCATTAATGACATTTGTGTTAATTTTTTCATCAGTTACGATGGTTCTTGCAGTTGATGCTGGACATCATATGCAAAAAGGAAAAGTGGCATTTTACATGCTATTAACAATTATTGGTGGCGCTATTTTTGTTGGATCACAAGCTTGGGAATGGAGTAATTTTATTAGAGGAGAGTACGGAGCTGTTGAAACTAAAGGTGGTCAAATTTATCAATTTCAAAGTTTAGAATCTGGTAAAAGAGTAGCTCTTCATGATTTTGCAGTTGAAATTCCATCTGAACGAGTTCAACACGAAAGTAAAAATGGAGTTTGGTATATTGGTGAAGGCTCATTACCGTCTTACACTACCCAAGAAGTTATATCTGGTTTTGTTGCGGATTCTGATATTGTAATTAAAACTGAAAAGATCGATGAAAACGGTCAAAAAATTATTTTATCTAGAGAAGAATCATTAAATAAAATAACTCAAGCCGTAAGTGTTGTTGAAGGAGCGAATCTAATCAATAATGAATACGGGAATCGTTTGTTTGCTGATTTCTTCTTTTTCATAACAGGGTTTCACGGATTTCACGTTTTATCTGGTGTGATTATTAACATAATAATTTTCTTTAATGTTCTTGTTGGAACATATGAACGAAGAGGTCATTATGAAATGGTTGAAAAAGTCGGATTGTATTGGCATTTTGTCGATTTAGTATGGGTATTTGTATTCACTTTCTTTTATTTAGTTTAATATATTAAAATGGGAAATAGCACACATAAATTAGAAATTTTTAGAGGACTTGTTAAATTCAAGTCTAACCAAAGTAAGATTTGGGCAGTATTGTTTTTTTTATCTGTAGTTACTATAATTGAAGTAGCACTTGGTATTATAAAACCTGAAGTTTTAATAGTTAATTCTTTTTTAAGCATGAAGCTTATAAACTGGATTTTTATTATCCTTACAATAGTTAAAGCATATTATATTATGTGGGACTTTATGCACATGAGAGACGAAGTAAGAGGACTTCAATTTTCTGTTGTAGTGACACTATCATTTTTAATAGCTTACTTGGCTTTTATATTACTTGTTGAAGGAAATTATATTTTTGACGTTATGTATGAAGGATTTGTGAGTTGGAATTTTTAATCACCAAAATCATTTAGAATGAGAAAGTACGTAGTTCTCACTATTCTTTTCGTTTTACCATTAGTAGTTTATCTTTTTTTTGCGTCTGGTATTAATCATTTTGCTCAACTACCTGTCTTGACAAATAACGTGGTTGATGTTTCAGAATACTCAGAGAATACATTCAAAAATAAAATTACAGTATTAGGTTTTTTTGGTAACAACGTTCAAGATAAGCACGGAGATGCATTAAATCTAAATCAAAAAATATACAAAAGATTTTATCAGTTCAAAGATTTTCAATTTATAATGATTCAACCTAAAGGAACTAGTGAATTAACTCAAAATCTAAGGACTGATTTAAAGACAGGAACCGATACAGATCTTATAAATTGGAAATTCATTTCAATTGAAGTTGATCAGCTATCGGAAATTTTTAACAGTTTGAAGACAAATCTTTCTTTGGATTCAAACTTAGGAACACCTTACGTTTTTATTATTGATAGAGATTCTAATTTAAGAGGAAGAGATGACGATGATGGTGTTAAGTATGGATATGATTCAAGATCTGTTGCAGACATAAATAACAACATGTTGGATGATGTAAAAGTTATTTTAGCTGAATACAGAATGGCATTAAAAAAGAACAACAGGTATAAAGAGAATTTAGATTGAAAAAATATTCTTACATAGGTATTTCTTTTATTGTATTGATTTTTGGGATTATATTTTTCCCAAGAATAATGGATCGAATTGAAAATCAATCTATAAGTGATTCTAAACGTCTGTCTATTTCTGACGAGCTTAGTTTTATAAAACTAAATGGAGAAAAAAGAAAAGTTGCTGATTTTTTGTTCTTAAATCAAGACAGTTTATTTATAAGTAATCAAGACTTTAAAGGGAAAGTATTTGTTGCAGAATTTTTCTTTACAAGGTGTCCATCCATTTGTATTGAAATGAACAAAAACATGAAAATTTTAGATGAATTGTATGGCGATAGAGATGATTTTGGAATAGCTTCTTTTACAATAGATCCCGAAAATGACACTCCCACAACATTAAAAAAATACTCAGAATTGATAGAGGTTAAATCTAAAAACTGGCACTTTTTAACAGGTGATAAAAAAGATATTTATGAGCTGTCAAACAAAGGGTTTAATATTTTTTCTTCTATTAACGAGGCTGTTGATGGTGGGTTTGAGCATCAAGGATTTTTTGCTTTGATTGACAAGGATGGTTATATTCGTTCAAGAGTAAACGATTATGGTACGCCTATTGTATATTATTCTGGAATAACCAATGAAAACGAAGATGTACAAGGAATTGAGATGATTAAGGAGGACATTGATAAACTTTTAAATTTAAAATAATGGCTAGTAATAAATATGGAATTTGGATTAAAATTGTTTCTGTTTTAATTCCTGTTGTTGTGGCCATACTATTCACTGTTAGAATACCTGATGTTGAACCCTTGTCGTTTTTACCTCCGATTTATGCTACAATAAACGGATTTACAGCCCTTCTCTTAATTTTAGCTCTTAGAGCTATTAAATCAGGAAAAAGATTATTGCATGAAAGATTAATGAAGACGTGCATTGCTTTGTCATTAGTATTTTTAGTCATGTATATAGCTTATCATATGACTTCAGATCCAACTCCTTTTGGAGGTGAAGGAGCGATAGCTTATTTGTATTATTTCATATTAATTTCTCATATTATATTATCCATAATCTTAATTCCACTTGTATTAACGAGTTATGTAAGAGCTATTCAAGCTCAATTTGATCCACATAAAAAGATTTCAAAAATTACTTTTCCAATTTGGCTTTACGTAGCAGTAACTGGCGTTGTAGTTTATTTAATGATTTCACCATATTACGTATGAGTTTAATGATTTATTTATTGGATATGCAATGTGCTATGTGTAGGGCAGTCTTAGAGTCTGGTGCTGACCAAAAAACTGCTGAAAGTTTAAACGATGGTATAGTTTATCTAATGATCATTCCATATATACTAGGCGGATTAACTCTGTATTTTCTTTATTTAAAGTTTTTTAAAAAATAATTTGCGGACCTGTAATTTTTTTTTACTTTTGCTACTATGTAATGCATAGTACTATGTAATGTATAATGGTTAGCCTTAAATCTCAAATAAAAATATATTCCATATATAATTTGATTTAAAGTGTTTGATATTTGGGGCTGAGTATTTAAAAACCTAAAAAATGGAATTACTTTTTGAATGGAAACAATTATTTGGTTTAGTATTATTACTACTAGTTATTGGAATTACTATCAATTTTATTAAAGAAAAATTAAAAATTAAAACAATGAAAAAACTCTTATTACTATTATTTATCACTTTCACATTCATATCCTGTATGGGAGATGTAAAACCTACTGTTACTGTAAACAACGACATTAACTTGACCATTGACGGCGAGAATATTGATGGAGTTCAAGGAGAATGGATTATTACATCTGAGGAAAAAAATGAAAAGGGAAAAGAGATTATTATTATTACAATTGAAAAAAACGAAATAAATTAAGTTATAATTGAGTACTGAAAATTTTAAAATACAAATCAGAAAAGGGCTTTTAGAGTTCTGTGTTTTACAGATTATTTCAAAAAAAGAAGTTTATGCTTCTGAAATTATTGAGGAATTAAAAAACTCTAAAATAATTGTAGTTGAGGGTACTGTTTATCCTCTTTTAAGTCGATTAAAAAAATCTGACTATATAAATCATGAATGGAAAGAATCAACTCAAGGCCCACCCAGAAAATATTATTCAATTAGTGATTATGGATTACAACATTTAAAACAACTAATTGTTTCTTGGAGTGATATAAATAGCTCTGTAAAAGAACTACTTGAAATAAAAAAATGAAAAAACTATTTCTATTATTACTAGAATTTAAGATAAATATTTTGAAGAAAATTTTAGAATGGTTAAGGAAATAATCTAATAAAAAATGAAAAAAACACTTACAATAAACATAGGTTACTCAATTTTTAATATTGATGAAGATGCCTATGAAATATTAAATAGATATTTAGATTCAATCAAAAATTATTTTCATAAAATCGATAATGATACTGAGATTATTAAAGATTTTGAGTTAAGAATTGCAGAAAATTTTTCCTCTAAAATTTCATCTTCAAAACAATGTGTTGATTTAAACGATGTTAAAGAAATCATTGAGATAATGGGATCTTTAGACGATTTTAAAGAGATTTATAACGATACTGAAAATGAAACAGAAAATATAAAAGAAGAGAAAAAATCAAATAATAAACTTTTTAGAGATACTAGCAATAGAATTATAGCTGGGGTTTGCTCTGGAATAGCTGAATATTTTAAAATTGATCCAATAATTGTAAGGGTTCTGTTTTTTATAGCAGTTCCATTGAATTTAATAGTTTATATTATTTTTTGGATAGGAATTCCATCAAAAGATTTCGATCCTGATCTTAGAAAAATACTCTACAGAGACAAAGAGAATGGAGTAATTGGAGGGGTTTCTAAAGGACTTTCAAATTATCTTAAAATCGATGCTAATATCATTAGGGTTGTTTTTGTAGTGAGTTTATTTTTTGGAGGAGCTGGGTTACTATTCTATCTCTTATTA
>Ga0209307_1000211_pt1 | contig 44573 bp, 51 predicted proteins | sample COGITO_mtgs_1105_FD_185519 | JGI IMG/M metagenome (GOLD analysis project Ga0209307, IMG submission 185519) | Pelagic marine microbial communities from North Sea - COGITO_mtgs_110530 (SPAdes) (version 2) | ecosystem: Environmental > Aquatic > Marine > Epipelagic ... | reverse complement strand
TTTACTTCCCAGTTCTCTTCGTCGTGGTCGAGGTGAGCAACGCCGCATTTAACGAGCTCCTCCCCCTCCTTCGGTTCGCGGTTTTCCTTCTTACCGCAGATCGTGCAAGTGTCCTTATCTCGTTTCCTTATTCGTGGTACGATCTCGGACTTCCAGTTCGGTGGGTACAGGTCATAATCAATCGGCATGGTCCAGCTTGGCTACCTGACTGCCCGCTTCTTTACGCGGCGTCAGTGTGTGAACCTCTTTTATCAGGTGCTCCCAGCTGATGCGGTGGCGCTTGAGTTTCTCGGCCAGCTCGACGGTACCCCTCAGTACCTCGATGCGGTGGTTGCCTCCCGCCGTTGCTACCAGATGGAAGTCGATCCAATCCTCCAACTCCGGTTTAAAGTCTTCGAGGTTTTGTACGGCGGCGGTTAGTCGTTCTTCGAGGAGCATGGTTGGGGAGTTGGAGGTTTGGTAATTGGTTTCCGGCAGATCGATATCCGGGAGGTGATGATGCAGTAGTCGGTTACGATATCCTTGTTGTTAGAGTAGCGAAACGTCAAGGTTTCCAGGCTACCGTTCACCTGCACTTCCGTACAGACTTCCGGTTCGGAGTCGAGGGAAGTGCAGATGACCCGGTGGATCGTTGTCCGTGCTAACCGCTCCCCTTTGCACCACCTGATCCGGTGAGTCTGTAGCGCAAGGAGGTGGGCCGGTTTCCCGTTGTCCAGCGTCACTTTACGGGGCGGGCAGGTTAGTCGCCCTCTTATTTGTGCGGTGAACAGCATGGCTAAAAGGGTATATCGTCGGTAGCACCTGCGTCGGTAGCTGCATTTGCGCCGGCTGCGGCGGTAGGTTGGGAACTGCGTTTACCAGCTGGTGCCGGCGCAGCGTTGGGTGGTTCCTCGGTGGGCAGGTAATTGCTGTCGCGCTTGTTCAGGCGGCGGAAGTAGTTGGCCACTACCTCCGTCTTGCGGCGGGGGTTACCGTCTTTGTCGATCCACTTCCGGGTGGTGATCTTCCCTTCAATGTATACCAGGTCGCCTGTCTTAAGGTGCTCCCCCGCCCGCTCGGCCAGCTGGCGCCACACCACGATGTCGTGCCACTCGGTATTCTCCTGCCATTCTCCTGCTGTGTCTTTGTAGTTCTCGCTGGTGGCCACCGAGAAGCCACCGACGGTTGCCCCGCTATCCACGGTCTTTGTTTTTGGGTTGCCGCCGAGACGGCCGACAAGGGTTACTTTGTTAATCATAATACGATTGGATTGAAATAAAAATGAATGATTAGAAGGGCAAGTCGTCCCCGTTGGGGTCGGGCTTGTCCGTTACTTTTTTTGGCATTGGGAAAGGCGGTGCGCTGTCGTCGTTCGGCAGGCCGTCGTTACCGGATTTCCAGTCGGCGGTGAGTTGGATATCGAAGGGGAGGTTGTCGATGTAGAAGAGGCTGAGTCGCTTAGTCGTACCACTGAGTTTCTTCGGCTTCTCCCCTGCGAATGATTTGTCTCCGTGCAAATAGTGCTGGATGGAAGATTTGGGCATACCATTATCCTTTCCCATTCGGCGTAGCAATAAAGAGTATTCGGTAAAAGCGGTAGGGACGTGGAGGAAGAGCAACTTCTTTGCTTTGCCACCCCACTCCAACGTTTGTTTTTTCTTCCCTGCTTCCGTGAATACATCGACATTCGGAACACTCGTAGTGGACTCTACCACAAAATCACGTTCGTGTTTCAGGTCACCGGTGCGGATGGCGTTCAGAATCATATCCCACCAGGTAGCCTGATCGTCCTCCTGGTTAATGGAAAACATTTGTTTCACCATTATCCGGTGCATGATGTCGCGCAGCTCGCTGTAAGTGAAACTGAAATCCTCCTCACATATTTCGGTAATGATTTTGAATGTCGTCAGGATGATGGCGTTGTTCTTAATCAATCGGGACAAAACGTTTCTGGCTATACCCTTCGGGATATCTCGGCCCAGGTCTTTCTTTACCGTACTATACTGCTTGAAGAAATTTTCCTTTACCGCTTTACGGTGAGTGATCAGGTGGGCGGTGATCTGACTAAGGCAGGCGGTTTCTTCGATCGCTTTGAGTTTATCACCAAGCAACTCGTCTACTGGCTGAAGGTCTCGCGGACCGAAGTTTAGACTGATCACCCGACCGAACAGCGCGACGTCCGCGGTCGGCTGCTGCTGCCCTACCAGTACGATCGCTGTGTTTACCGGGGTGGTGCTTGTCCGGTTATCCTGGCTTTTCATGCCCTTCTCGCGCCCGGCACCGTCGTAAAAGTTCTTTAGGGCTTGGAAGCGGCGCGGGCTAATATTGTTATTGAATTCCTCACATACTGCAGCTCCGTCTTTAATCTGTGCTATCCGACGGGAAAGGCCTACGTCGGTGCCGTCGTGCAGGTTGAAGGCATCTCTGGCTTTGCCGAACATGGCGGCGATGCTCTCTGCCATGTACGATTTCCCCAGGCCGGGAGGTCCGAACAAATTGAGCATAGGGAAAATGCTCATCTGGTCGAAGATGTAGCTGCGGAAGAGTGCGGTCACGTAGAAAGCGATGCCAACTTTTCCGTTATCTCCGTGGACTTCGCCGAATAGCTTACTCCATTTCGTTACCGTCGGACATTGGAGGTTAGTGTCGAGCACGAAGTCTCGCATATTCTCGTACCCGTTGCTGGAATCGTCACCCGGGTTACTGATGTGTACGGACGAGAACGCCGGAAGAAAGAAGCTGTGCTCGCCGTGTTTGACGATGCCGTAATCATTGATTTTTTTAAAGCTACCATCGGGCAGGGATAAGCCGTTGGCCCAGGCGTAAAACTTTTGGCTTTCGTTCCAGCCCAATACCGTAAGCGGGTGGCAGCGATTCATGCTGTCGAATAGCCACGAAATGAAGCGGCTGAAATGGTGGGGTTTTGCCTGCTCGTCAAAGACGTAAAAGCCCCGCCGTAATATTTCTTTTTTAAAGGGCCCCATCTCCGTCATCGAGTCGGTGTTCACCTCCATCGTTGTCCGCTGGCCTTTTATGTTGGTCAGCTCCAGTAGTACCTGGCTGTCATTACCTCCGATCACCTGCATAACCGGCCGGGCTACAAAGTTGGTAAAGGGAAATCCTTTCTCCTCTATCCGGCTGCAGGCGTACAGCCGGTTACCCCGCTGGTACATTTGGAACTTCTCTATCTGCTCGATCTCCTTATCGCTGTAACGGGGCCGTTTGGCTTCCTCTTCCCGGACTTTTAGGATCTTACCGACGCGTATTTGCACCAGCTTCATCTCCTTCTTCCCAAGTATTGACTCAAGCAGTTCCTCCGCCTTTATTTTTTTGTAATCATTGCCGATGCTGGCCAGCAGATCGGAGATGGAACGGAGGCTGTCATCTCCTCGCTTGAGTTCGAACTCATCACCTACTCTTCTGAAGTGAGACCGGATTAGTATTTCTATTCCGTCTTCGGCATTATCTATCATCCGCTGTAGCTGCCCGGCGTTATCCTTATCCTCTCTCAGGAAGTCGTCCGGATCATAGCCGTCGATATTATCTGGGTTGGGGAGCGTAACCAGGTTTACCGTGAAGCCAAGCTCGACCGCAATCTCCATTGTTTTTGTGGCGGATTTCTCACCCGCCGGCCCAGCATCGGCAATTATTGTTAGCTGGTCGGTGTAGCGCAGGAGGAGCTGGAGCTGCTCTCTCGTTACTGCAGTTCCCATCGAGGCGACTGCGCGGCGAAGATGCTGGTCGTACATCGTGGCCACGCTCATGTTGCTTTCTACCAGCACGGCCCCGAATTCTCTGATGTTTTTCCAGTTCTGCTTCAGGCCGAAGAGCACCTTTCGCTTCTGGAATATTGGGCTTTCCTCGGTATTGCTGTACTTCGTCTTACTGGAGTTGTTCTTCGTGACGCGACCGATGAGCCCTACCAGCTTATTCAGGTGGTCATGGATGGGGAAGATGATGCGGTTGGCAAACGGGTCGTACATCCGCCCCGCTTTAGACTTGCGGAGAACACCGAGTTCCAGCAGCATATCCTCGTCTACCCTCCCTTCCTGGGCGGCCTTCATCACTAGGTTGGTGTTCGGGCTGATCACGATGTCGAAAGCAGCGATGGTATCGGCAGACAGACTGCGCCCCCGGCCATCAGGAAGGGTAACGACTTTGCCCGCGGGCCGGGGGTAAATATCGTAGGCCAGTTTGAGGTTAGCGGAAAGAGCTTCTTTGTGGCGTTTGGCCTCCTGGTAACGGGCGTTCTCCTCGGGGCTGTACTCTTTACGCTCCACCGTGATCCGGCCTATCTTGGCCATCAGTTCCAGTATCTGGGGGTACACCAGATTGGGGTTCAACTCCTCTAGCAACTCTACGACCTTCCAGTTTTTTCCGGCACACTGGCTGTAGCAGGTGCCGGAATATCCGGATTTGCTCATACGGAAGCTCGTCTTTGATGTCCCTTGATGAACGGGGCAGGCACATCTGTTTTGGGCGCTGACATCGTAGCCGAGGTATTCACAGACCATAGCCATGTTCACCGTGTCCAGTATCAATTGCGCGTTAGTAATCATCGAGAGGGAAAATAAAAGGGTTAGCACAGCCCGGGACACACCGGTCAGGGCGCGGCCGCAGGTGCGGGGTACGGTTAAGGGCCCACCACCCTACCCCGTGGATGGCGGGAAGGTGGTAGTAAGTCCGACGTTGTTGGTATGTGCTGTATAAAGCGGGAAGGGTCCTATGCTGCCCTCCTCTCCTGACAAATCATATTCTAAATCGAAAGCTAAATCTGCACCAGGATGTAAACCTTCCGGGGGGATTCCTGCAGCTCAATGCGCATTCCCATCCGGGCCAGTTCCTGTTCCTCGTGGTTCATCAGTTCCTGCTGGCGATCGATGCCGGCAAGGGCCGATGGTGTTTCTTTCTTCGCCCGGTAGGCATTCATCTGGGCGTTGTGCTTGGTCCAGGCCGCGAGGCGGGACCGGGCTTCCAGGCTGTCTGGGTCTGGTGTTTCTGCTCCGTAGCTACGCGTAGCTACGGCAGGGTTGCCCCCCGGGAATGGTGTAACCGGTACCGTTCCACCTCCTGACGGTGGGGTGGGGTGGCTGGTGCCAAACCCGATTTGACGGCGGGGGGCAGGGAGGTTGTGTCCGGGTGCCGAGCCGGGCGGCGGGGTAGGGGTCTGACTGGTTGGAACTAGTCCTCCGCCGAATCCGATCGGGTTTCTCCCCCCGCTTCCTGATCCCGCGCCCGCACCTGCGTCCGCGCCCTTGGTTGGCGTCAAGCCGTGTTCCACTCCGGTGTTCCACAGGCCGATGAAGATGATACAGAAGCCCATCACGATCTGACCGACGCCAGCAATCGCCCAGGCTCCGTCCGCCTGCTGTTTCGTTTCCTCATTATAGGCCAGGGTAGTAGCAGCATTGGCTTCAGTTACCGCTGAACGCTCGGCGGAGATGGCCGCGTCTAACGTTTTGAGTTCCGCCTGGGCGGTACGCATGGCCCGCATAGCGTCCCTGGTAATGTTGTTCTTCCAGGTTGTCCGCTTTGCCGCGGCAATGATGTCGAGTTGTTGCTGGCGGCGTTCTGCGTAAGCGGCGTTGATGTTGTCCGGATTATCGAGCAGGTCCGCTACCGGTTGGCGGTTAACCTTCATGGAAGTACGCAGGGCAGGAGCACCGGCCAGGGAGTTGGAGACGGACCAATAGGCCGCTCCGCAAAAGAGGAGCACCTTCAGTACAAAGGTGAACTTGTCGAAGGTCTCGCCGCTGAATACGGCGTCCTGTATATCGTCGGTCACTCCCTTACCCATCATGACCACGAGGACGTTAGTGATGAGCGCAACAAACAGTGCAACGAACCACCGCCAATTCCCCAGCGGAGCGGCCCAGGTGGTAACGTAGTTAAAGGCTTCCGTCCATATCGACAACCCCATGCCGAGCGGCAAAACGATAAAGCTGAAGATGACATATACCCAGTAATTGCGAGAGGTGAAACCATTGCGATTGTTGCGCCGTTCCTGAGCACGTTGCTGCTCTTTAAGAATAGCCTTACTTTTGAGTGATGAAGAATTGGACATGACTAGTACGTTTAGTTGTGTTCTCGACTCAGCCCGGTTGCCGCCGGTGCTGGGTTTTTTTATTTGATGAAATCTTTGAGGGCTTCCATAAAGGCTGCCGATTTTTTAGCGGAACTCATGGCTTCTATTGCGGTGCGAAGACTGAGCAGCAGGAAAGTGTACTCCTGAATGTCTTGCGTGGCGTACTGGAGTTCATCGACCAACTTGAGAAGAGGGTACTGCTCAGGGTTTTCGACAGCCTTTTCTACCATTGGCTGCATTACTTTTTCCAGTAAGAAGTCCCTACGTTTTTCGGTGATGAAGAGGGAAGAGGGAATATCCTTTTCCGTGTGGTCGAAGTAGACTTTGATGTTTTGCATCACTGAATAATTTTAGAAAGGGTGGGGGAGGGTAAGAGAGGCTCCCCGGATCAGATCCGGGGAGCATAAAATCTCTCATGAAAACTAAGGCGAACAGTATAATCTCGTTAGGTCTTTTCATCATCGTACGGTTCAAGGATGGCCTCAATCGGAACGTCGAAAAACGCCGCAAACTTCTTCGCTTGGTCCGTACTAATGGTCGTCCGGGTATCTTCCGTAGCGTAAATGATCTTGTTGATGCGGCTGTCGCTTACGCCAATGGCGTTCGGGAGCAGCTTGCGAGCATCGAGCCTTCTGCCTGGTGTCATCTCGTCGAGGAGACGCTTAATGCCGAAGAGGCGGGGAGTACTTAGAGTGTCTTGCATTTGTTATCTTGCCTTGTCAGGGACAAAACTATGATACTAGACTGTCATTTGCAAAACTTGAATGTCTTTTTATAGTGACTCAACTTCTATTTTTTTGAACGTAATATATTTACATCACAACCTCAGTGCTTTACGAAAAAGGCGAGGTGACCGTCAATCTGAAGTAGCGGAAGCAATTGGAGTTACTCCAAGTGCTTATGGTAGGATTGAGCGTGGGTTAGGTTATCCTAAGTTTGAGGGATTACTAAAATTAGTAGACCATTTTAAGGTCAACATGCACGAATTGGTATATACGGATATGAGTAAATATCCTAACGGTCGTCCCCCTGAAAAGGGAAATGAAGATCCTGGTTTGCAGCGTTTGATAACGCGTCTGAACCGGGAGATAGATGAGCTGGCAGAAAAGGCCATCAAGCGTGCGGACCCGGAAGACCTGGAAGGGCTGAGGAAATTTAGAGCGGAACTGATTGATCGATACCCAGAACTGGCAAGGGACTTGGGAATAAAGAAGTAGAGGATGATCGGAGGAATAATTGCAGTTGCAGGAGTAGTGGCGTTGATCATTTATGTTCTGTTCGACAATAAAAAAGAAAGCTTAAATAAAAAGCCGGAAGGTCTATCGAAAGAGGAGGGGGAGATTAGCAGTGACGACCAAATACTGCAGCCTGTTGAAGTGAAGAAAATTGAGAATCCAAATTTATTTACCACTTTAAAACATAGATACTTCCAGATCAAGGGGATGTACTACCGTAGTATTCCATCATCATTATCTGGAGATTTTGTTGGATATGCAGAATGTGAGAACAACCCTCATGATGAATATGCCGTAGCTATATATCACAGTAAGGGAGTTCTCTTAGGGTATACAATAAAGGGGAGTCAGCAGCTTAGTGATTCAATCTACACATGGCATGGAGGTCGCGTATTCTGTTATGGAAGTATCAAGTATTACAAGAGAGGAGGGCAATGGTCTGGAAGTGTATCTATACCTGTTGGTTTGAGAGTTCGTAGTATGGAAGCGTTGCGCCAGTTCGAAAAGGAAAAAAAGAGTCTTGATGATCTTATTGGAAAAGAGGAGCTGAGTATAGAAGATAAATTTAAAGCGCTGAGGTGGAAGGTTAAAATACAGGAGAAGTACATTGAAGCAGGCAAATCAAGTAAGAGTATCTTCTCTTTTCCTAAGACCATACTTCCATCTTTAGCTATGGATCTAGAAAAGGAAAATCGTTGGGATGAACTGGCTGGCCTTTTAGAGTTCAGCGACGAAATACAAAACAACTTATCCTCGCGATTTGCAAAAACGACCATGCAGAGAATAGAGAAGGCACAGGTCGAAATCTTGGGGTCATGACCGTATTCTCGCGTAGGCCTACCGTTGCCTAAAATAAATATACATTGAAATTCAAACAGAAACAAACAAACAGTTTTAACTTGGGACCCTTATTAGCATTTGTGCCCCATGAAAACTCTCTCCCAACACGCCCAACTCATTCAGGATATCCGGCAGTTAATCGCTGCCGGCGCTACGCCGGACACCATGCCACCGGAGTTGATCACGCTGTACTTCGTCCTGAAAAAGGACGAGGTAGGGCGGTTACCGCCTGCCCCCCCCGCAGCTGCTCGGTCCTCGTGAGAAACAATAACGGAAACAACGGTTTGTTTCCTGTGGGTCATAACCAAACTGGTACTCAGCGAATTAGTCTTTTTGGTAGTGACTCTGGTATTCTCCACCCTCAGTACGAAGCCCCAGTGATTACTGGGGCTTCGTCTGTTTCGGAAACAAAACAGCCGCTTAAAAGCTGTTTCTTTTCATTTATACCATCACGTGCACCGCAAAAACTTTGCGATGCGCGATAAAAAAACTTTTCCCCACCCCGCCCGTAATGGGTACGTCTATAAGCTCGACCACCGAGGTGACGACATGAGCAAACGCTGGGTCATTCACTACCAGGAAGGGGGAAAACGGAAGGCCAAATACGGCCACATCAACAAAGGCAAGTCTTTCTACGAGCGGTACGCCTACGCGCTGGAGGTTCTCCAGGAGCTGTACGAAGAGCACCGCGAGGTAACGCCAGTCAACGAAGCCCGCGAGCGGGTAGAGAAGTGGTTCGAAAAACAGCAGATCGACTGGGCGGATAAGACCTACTCCTGCTATCGCCAGGTATTCACCGAGTACTTCAATGCCCTGAAGGCCGATAAGCCTACCGAAGAATTTACCGATCGGTACCTACTGAACCTCCGGCATAAGCTCCACGCGAATACCTACAATAAGCGGTTGCAGTTTTTGCGGCGCATCCTGAAAGCCTGCGGTTACGATTGGGTGATGGCCGAGCAGGAACGCCTGAAGAAAGTGGCCAGCAAACCGTCCCGGTACCTGGAGGATATTCACCGGCGGCGGATCGTTGAGTTGATGAGGGAGGAGAACCCGGACCTTATGTTCTTCTGCCAGCTGCTGTACCAGTCTTTCCTCCGGCCAAAGGAAGCGCTCCGGATCCGCGTCGGCGATATCCTTTGGAGCCGGAAAGCCATTCGCGTAGAGGCCGATATCGGAAAAACTTCTACGTTCAATACGGCCCCCATCCCCGACTGCTTTCTCCCCGTACTGAGAAACCGTTTCCTGAACACCCCGCCCAACCATTATTTATTCCCCAGCCGGCACTTCGACAATCACGCCACGAAGCACCTCAGCTATACCACCATCTATAACCGCTGGTGCCGTTGCGTGAAAGAGAAGGGCGGCTACGGCGAGGGCTTCGACCTCTACAGTTGGCGGCATACCGCCGCCATCAATGCCCGCCTGGCCGGGGCCGACCTCTACGAGATACAGCGGCTTATGCGACACAGCGATATTTCCGTCACCGTCAACTACTTCAAGTCGCAGGGCGTCCACGACATTCAGACGTATTACGAAGCGGCCCGACCGATCGACGATTAATCAAGGCCCCCGCTACTCGCCGCCTCCAGTTCCCTGATCTTGTTGCGAAGGTCGAGCGCTCCCTCGTCGGTGATGAGCGCGTAGATTTTCCCGTTCAGGAAGAAGTTGAGCAGAGCGTTGAGCGTGTTGGTCAGCTGGTCGAGTTGAATTTGCTGGCCGTTGCCCCCGTCGGCCGGTGGGGTAGGGGCCACCCCGCCCGGGGCGTTGCCTCCGCCGGCAGAAGAGAACCCGCCGTCCATCCGTTGCCGTACCAGCCGGTCAATTGCGGAGACGTGACGGAAGACGGCGGGCCTGGCCAGGTCGTGGTTAGACACGAAGTACTCCTTCCCCCGTTCGCTGGCCAGCACGTCGGTCCCCGTTACGCTGTCGATCAGGACGGGGTGATCCGGTAGCATCCCGGATCCGGGCGTACCGATCCGTTTGGCCCGGTAACTCTGCTTGTCATCTTCCCCGCGGACGGTCATCCATCCACCGTCTTTCCGCTGCGGCACGTCGGGCGTGGCGTTCAGGGCCTGACGCGCCCGGCCGATCACACTTAATACGGAAGCAACCGAAGTCGCTATCGCGGCCAGGTTACCGGGGAAGGGAACCCCGGCCGAGGCGTTAGCCGCCTTGGCAATACCCTCCGCAGAACTGATACTGATATTAAGAAACGCCAGTAGTTTACCGGCTCCGGTGGCCCGCTCCTGCTCGTTTAATACGTCGTCGTAGAAAGCTGTCGTTACGTTCCCCAGTGCGCTGAACGCTTCTTCCGATGCCGCAATCTTTGCATCCAGAGCTTCCTGCTGGCCCTTGGCGTCTTTCTTATCGAACTCCTTATTGATGGCCAGCAGCTTACGGCGGCGGGCAATCTCCAACGCGCCGGTATCGATGCCGAACTCCTCGGCCTTCATGGCCAGTTCATCGTAGTGCTCGTTCAGTTGCTGAAGTTGAAGTTCGCGGGCTTCGAGTATAACCTCGTTTACCTGCTCGTCAATCTCGGCGATGACGGCGCGGCGGTCTTCGTCGAACTGCAGCTGGCGTTCCAGGAGGGCGGCGTTTTCCTCCGCATCCCGCTCGGCGTCCTTCTCCAGCTTGGTAGCGAACAGTTCATCCCGCACGGCGGTAAGCTCCTCGTCCCGCAGCCGTTCGAGTTCGAGGCGCTGGGCGGTGGCGGCCTTGAACCCGGCGTTCTCCAGCTCGTTTGCGATCGCAATTTGCTTGTCGTACTTCAGGCGGATCTGCTCCAGCTGGCGTTCGTCCTCGCTGAGCTGATCGAGGGCGGCGGTTTCCTGGGCTTTGGCGACTACGTCGGCGAGACGTTCGAGTTGCTTTTGCCGGGCCTTGAGTTGTTTCTCGGCGGCTTTCTCTCTGGCTTTGGCGGCGGCAGCGGCAGCGGCTTCTGCTTCCAGGTCGGGGGCGTCTGCACCCGTAGGTAGGTCTGGTTCCGGAATCTCATTTTCGAACTCTCCTTTGAAGCGTTGTAATTGGAGAGTGGCGCCCTCAATGTCCTCTGTAATCGCTGTGATGTTATCGCGATACTTTTGCATTGAACTTTCGGTAATCACAATATTGGCCCGCCCCGATGAACCCCGTTCAATTGCTCTTTTGATCTCTTCCCGTGTACGATTAAGCTCTACAATCCTTTCCTCCAGAGTAGATATCGAATCTTCGTTGACGAACTGCAAAAGGGCCTTTTCGGCCTCCAGCATCTTGCGGCTCTTGCCCGCATTGATTTCCAGCGCATTACCATAGTCGTCAATCTTTGAGATTGCCGCGGGGGTCAACTCTGCGACCCGGGCAATCAGGCTACCAAGCTCCTCTTGCTCATCACCGCTGAGCTCGGTTTTATTCTTCAGCTCATCGTACCTATCGAGTAGGGGGGCAAGCTCTCCCTCCAGTTTTTGAAACGCATTTTGTTGAGCGAAGACACTATCGACAAGGTCCTTGGCGCTGTCGGAAGATTCATTAATACCTGCTGACAACCTTCCAAAAAGACCTACTCCTAATTCAACTACGCTGAATACCTTTTCCAATACGGGAAGGAGTAGTACCGCCAGCTTCGCCTGAACATCACTCACCTTCGCCGCGAGCTCCGCCTGCCGGCGCGCCAGGGTATCGCTGTTGTCGGCGTAGGCCGTCTGCGCGTCCACGCTTCGTTCCGTGATCAGTTCCAGGGTGGCGAGGGCTTTGGCTTGCTTCAGGTACTGGCCGGTCAGTTTCTCCAATCCTTTCTCGCGGAGGCGCATTTTTATGTCCTCCTCGTTGATGACGATACCGAGGGATTTCAGTTCCTCCCGTTCACCGGTCAGGGCCTTGGCCAGGGTCTGGCTTACTTCCTCGGCAGTGCGCTGGCCACCGGTCCACTCGCTGAGGGCACCGGCCAGGTTGATCATCTCCACCGAGTTGGCGGCGGCCTGTTCGCGGGTGAAGCCGAGCGGGATCAGCAGATCACCGAGCGCGGTGGCGGCGGCTACGTACTGGCCGGTGGTGAAGCCCATGGCCGAAGCGTTCTCTTCTGCGGCGCGGGTCACGGCGGGCAGCGCCTGGCCGAATACGGTAGCGGCTTTCTTCGTCAGCTGCTCCATCTTCACGTTGAGTTGGAACAACTCCTTTCCGTAGCCGATGATCTCGCCTACTCCGAACGCGATACCGGCGATGCCCGCAAACTTCGTGAGGCCACCGGTGATCTTTTTGGCGACTCCATCAAGGGTCTCAATCTTACTGTTCGACTCCTTGGCTTTGTCGCCCAATTTCTCGGTGGACTTGATCAGATCGTCTACCTCCTTTCGATGATCTTCGTAGATCGGTGTGATATACTTCAGGTCCGCTGCGGCCTTGTTGAATTTAACCGTTCCCTTTTCCTGTGTTTTCAGGACGTTAATCAACTTATTACGCTCCCGCCGGATGGCTTTTAGCGAACCCTCGATCTCCCGGCCGTTGATGAATATCCCTACCTGTCTATTGATGGCCATTACTTACGGATTTCGGTTTCATGAAGTCCGGGAATACGGATTACGACTTCCTTAGCGGCCACGTCAGCGTAGCTTTCGGCAAGCCGGTTGGCCAGTACCTCCGCAGCTGCGGGAAGGATGGGAGCCAACCATGGTTGTGCTGAGCGGTTAGCGGCAGCGCTGCCTACTTTCCGGCCCTTACCTACTCCACGTTCCAGATAGGTTCCGTGCCGGGCGAAGCGAATGGCCACGCGATTAAGAATGCCGTCTTCCCGTTTGGTGTGGTAGTTGATCGTATCGATCAGTGGTTGCTCGGCTTCCTCGCCGTTCGTTAATCGATCTATCGCGGCCTGTGCTCTTCCCTCCAGGTTGAGCGAAAGCACCTGCCCGATTAACTGGCTGCGGGTGATCCTGCCCCAGGCACGAATCTCCTTATCGATGACGCTTTCCCGCTCTTCGTCCGTCAGTGGCGCGTTTGCTTGTCCTTCCATACCCACAAGGTGGCGCGGCCGCAGGTCCAGAGAAAGGACAAGGGAGCGGGGGAATAGAAAAGCCCCGCCCCCCAGGGTAGGGGAGCGGGGCGGACTAAACTTATAGGTTTAGTTGTCGGCTACAAATCCAGTTCCAACTGATCTTCCTCCAAACCTTTATCTAGTTTGCTGAGGGTGTGGGGAACCTGCTTCTTGAATTTCCGCAGCTGTTGTAGTTCCTTGTACTCGTCTTGTGCTTCGAACTTAGCTTCCAGTTCTGCGATGCGCTCCTCGGCGTTACGCTTTTCTTTTAGTATCCGCTTCCGTTGACTCATGATGCCGTGGAAGTAATCGTAAAGCACATCATAGCATTCGCGCTGAAAGGCGATTAGCTCGGGGCTTTTCGACTGGATGGAAAAAAGCCATCCGTAGACATATCGCTCAGGTAAACAGAGCATTTCACGCTTGCTATTATCACCGGCAACTACCCTGTGTTTACGGGGTAGTTCAGAAAGAATTGGGTTGCGGTGAATCCGCTCTCTCTGACCTTCGTAATCAACTCCGAGGGCTTCGCAAACGGGTTTGATCGCAATCCAGTTTTGCCCGTCCGCTTTGGCGACGGCGATTAACTGGCCATTGAAATTGAGTGAGGAGGTAACTTGATTATTCGCTTCCATATATAAGGTCTTTAAAAGGTGAAAAAAAAGCGTCAACTGTCTTGTGTAGACAAGACAGTTGGTCTACTTACTGTCTCGTAAAGCTTGGCGGTATTCTTCGTTCAACTCTTCCATCTGCTCAAACGGTAGTTCGATTACGCCACGCGCCTGGCCGGACAGTACTTCGTCTATAGAGTGATTGACTTCGCCGAGCTGCTTTTTCGTAGTCGCAAGATTCGCCTTATCCCGTTCCAACTGTTCCAGTAGTTCTTCCTTCTTCCGGATCAACTCTAACTGGTAGTTGTTGGACTTGGCCACTACTTCGACCAACTGGTAAGTCTCTTTCATTTTATCAAGAAGCAGGCTCATCAGTTCGTGCTGCTTCTCTACCGAACCGGCCCGACGGTTATTATCGGAGATCGATGCCAGCCACGCGACGACCAGATTTAAGGGGAGACACCTCATGTCTTGCACCCTGTTTTGGGCGTCGTGTGTACCCACTAGTAGGTATACACCGGTGAAGAATGCATGCTGTTTTAGCCATGTGTCCTGATTCTTGTACTGAACGTCGATGGCTTCGCAGATGTGACGGACGGGAACCATCCGGTCGCCATCCGCGAAAGGGCAGGGAATTTCTACCCCTTGAAAATCAATAGTAACTAGTTCCATAATAGGTTATGTTTTAGATGAGATAATTACGCCGTCTGCTTTACCTGAACCATCCGGTCCACTATCAGCAGCTGCGCCCTTTTGTGGGCTTCGGTAATATAATGGTCCGTCAGTACATCGCCGTACGCGGACATGAACTCCTCGAGGAGTTCGTGAAAATCGGAGAGGGGAACGGAGGAAAGTACCGGCGACTGGCCAGACACTTTACGGTGAGCGGCCAGAAGGGCGGCTTCACCAGGAGAAACAACGACCAGTTGAGCCCGGTCGGCTGTAGTTAGGGATATGGAGCTGTGCTCCTGGGGGGATTGGGGATTGCTGCTACGCATTGTGAAGGATTTGAAAACACGCTGGATGTGCGTAGCAGGCAGTAACCACTTCCGTGGTCCCCGCTCCACGAGGGAGAGGGAATGTCCATCCTTGCGGGTAGGACCATCCGAGCGTGTCGATCTTGGTTTAGTGATTGGAACATGGTTACGTTGTCTGCTACGACTAGTTCAAAGATAGTTGTGTTGTACACACACTTCCAAATCCCCCGCTTCTTCCAACCTCCTTCGCACCTGCGGCCGCGCCCTAAAAAGCCCGCCCCCCTAAGCAGGAGGGCGGGCGTATAATCCCTGTGGAACACAAACTATTTACAAACACTGTTCTTTACCGGCGGCGGCCGAAGAGCATCACCAGGAAGTCCACCACGTCGGTGAAGTCTTCCAGGGTGTCTTTGATGTTTTCCCAGTTCTCCCGGCGGCGTTCACGCTTGATGTCTTTGCGCTCATCTTTCGTGAGTTCGTCCCACGGCTTGGCGTCGGGGTAGTTTTCGTTGTAGTAGTCTTCAATTTTCATAGCGGGGTGGGGGTTTAGAGGCGGACGACTTTTCCGCCCGTTCGACGGCCGGGGTCGGTGGGGTAATCAATATCGGGGTCGGGCTGGTTGGCGTCGAGCCACTCAGCGTACAGGGGGAAGAGCAGGATGTTGACCCGCAGGTAATTGCGTACCGCGCTCAGGTGGCGTTCCGCGAATTCTCTGTTCTGCAGTATCGATACGTCGATGGTGGCCATGGTCGGGTTGCTCGTCTTCTCCGTGCTCTGGGGTTCCAGGGCTTCGGTTTGCAGGATGCGCCCGCCCTGTAGTTCCACCACGTTGCGCTTCAACCCTTCGCGAACGGCGAAGGCGGCGAGGGAGCGTTGGAGCATCCGGGTAAGGGTCTTCTCTTCGGCGGATATTTCGGCACCGGAAAGCCCGGCCAGTAACTTGTCCAGCATCTCCCGGCCGATGAGTTCGACGAAAACGAACTCCTGCACGTCGAAGAGCAGCGGGCGCAATGCCTCGTAGGCGGGCCGGTCGGCGGGCTGGTTGTGTACGCGGCGCAGGGTCCGGTAGCCGCGAATCAATACGGCACGGTGGTACTCGGCGGCGTCGCTGTCGTTCCACGTTTCGAGGTCGTCGGCGTGCTGTGAGCAGTAGCGCAGGGCGGCATCTAGGGCGTTGAGGCCACCGGCCAGCGACCACTTGCGGTAGTCGTTGGTCTGGTACTTATAGGCCCCTTTCACTTTGTCGCTCTCGTAGCGGACCAGGCCGTTCGGCCCCATCTGCACCCCGGCGGTAAACGTCCATTCGTACAGCGTCAGCAGGGCGAGGGCGCGGCTGACGTGTTGGATGACTGCCTGCTCCGCCTCCGTCGGCTCGGGATCGGCGTCAGGCTTTGCCAACGCTTCGAGTTTATCGAGGAAGGCGTCGCCGAGGTAGCGCTCCAGGTGGTTGTCCCGGGCAGCCTGGTAGGCGGCGGTCAGGTGGGTCAGCTCTACGCCAACGTTGACCTGGCCACCGGCTTGTTTTTTTAGTTCCAGGAAGGTATTGAAGATCATGGTTTATTCTTCTTCGGGGTAATGGAGAGGGGGGAGGGCAGAGTGGGCTGGAGGGCCGGTGGTTACTTCGCGCAGTTCCTGTTTAGCCTCTACGAGTTTGCGCTTGGCATCGTGCCAGCGTTCGTTCATCAAGTCGATGCGTTCGTAAGACCGCTTGTCGGCATCGGCTCTTTCATTAATGGCTTTCTTCTCTGCGGCGATCTCCCTCTTGGCGGCCCCTGCCTGAGCCGTCAGGTTATCGATCTTTTCCAGCAGGTGTTCGTGAAAGCGTTTGGTCAGGCTCATTCCGTAGTTATGGTTGTGGCCGACGGGACCAGCCCGTCTTCCTGGTTGTTGGTGGTGGTGTGGTGGGTGTGGTCAATTTTGAAAGTGACGTCCCACTTATTGAAGCGAGATATCCAGTTCAGCACGTTCAGTACGACGTTCTGCTCCAAGGTGTTGAGGTTGGTGGTGGTATTGAAAGACTCCCGCATATCTGATCCGGATCCGGCACCCATCTTTCCTCCTTCCGGAGCGAGGCCCACCTGGCTGGGGTGCTGGCCGAGGCCCTGCACGATCTCTGCGTTGGCGGCGTTGCTGGACGGTACCCAGCTGTCGCGCTTCAGCTTGTCATCGATTGCTTTGATCTCGATCTTACCGAGCGGGGTGCCGTCGCGGGCGGTATCGAAGAAGGTGACGATGCTCTTTCCGGCGTTGCCGGTATCGCTCAGCTCGTTCTGGAGGAAAAGGCATACCTCGTCCATCAGCTCGGTCTTCTTCTTCGCGTCGTAGTTGTTCCAGTCCGGGTACCGGGCTACGAAGTGGCTAATTGGAATACTGATTTCGTAGACCAGTTTCATCTGGTTGCGCTGCAAACTATCTACGATATGCGGCACGGCGGCGGCCACGTCCATCCAACCCTTCTTTTTGAAGAGCGCTACGAACGGCGGGGTGGGGTAGTGGATCATACCGAAGGTCGGCAGGTAGCTGTGCCACGCCAGTTTGTAGCCGCCGTTGGCGGTCATCATTTCCAGGCATTCCTGCGGGCGTTGCCAGTCGAACAGGGGAATGGCCTGGCCGTGGGTCAGGCTTCCGTGGTAGCGGTTGGCGAAGTCGGCGGAATAGTAGAGGTATTCGCTCCGCAGGCTGTGTGGGTTCTGTCGGCTCTTACGGGAGAACTCCCCTTCGAGGTGATAGAGCCCGGTCACATAATCCCGTCGCTTATTGAAAATCAACTCGCTGAACGTAGACACCAGGTAGCGGTAGTTGAGGAACTGCGGCACCAGCCATTTCTCCTCGATCTGGTTGTAGAATAACCAGTCTTGAATTTCGGGAATGTAGGCGCGTTCTACGTTAGTCCCCCTGGCCAGGTCGCTGTTCTTGTAGTACATCAGTCCGTTGCCGTACATCATGGCCATCAGGCGGTACATGGTCTGTCCGGCCATACTTACCTGCTCCACCTTTTCGCGGATCATAGAGGGCAGGCGGTCGTCCTGGCCGTAGGGCGCCCAGCGCCAGCCGAAGTCGTTCTCGTCGGGAACGATCAGGCGGGTGGGGTCGTCGTCGGTGCTTACCGGCACGTTGTGTACCAGCGTATCGACCGTGGGGGATACGTGGTAGTTGCCGGTGTCCAGGTCCTTGTAGGCCTGGAATACGAAAGGTCGGGGGAGTTGGCTCATGGGAGGACGCGCTTACCGTTGAATTCGATGATGAGGGGAGGGTGGACCTTGCGCTGGATCATGGTGGGTTGCCCGTCCTGCAGTATCCGGATGTTGCGGGTGTAGAACTTCCGGTGGTGCGGGTTGCGGGGTGTTCCGCCGGCGGCGTTGCGGGCTTCCAGCTTGCGCCGCTCGGCGGGGGTCAGGTTTCGGCGGGCGTTGGCTTTAGCTTCCTTACTCGCCTGCACCAGCACCGCTTCGGGGTAGTGCAGCACCTTGCCACCCTTTTTTCGCTTGCGGTCGTAGGAGACGACCCGGCAGCTAAAGGCCCGGCCCGTCTCCATCACTACCAGCATATCCCGCTCGGTGATGTAGTTACTCATGTCTGCAAGATGGCGCGGCCGCAGGTCCGGAGAAAGGACAAGGGAGCGGGGCAGGCTACGCTATGGGATGTATATGGTTCCGGAGTCGCTCGTCTTCCTGCGCCTGCGCTTTCTCGCGGGCCAGCTGGAGGAGGGCGGATTCGTAGGGGACCACGGCGGCACGGTCCATGTTCATCACCTGGTTGTTGGCCAGGTGGAGCAATGTCCCCGCCCAGCCGTGCGGGTCTTCCTTCCCACCGGAGGATTGTTCGAAGAGGATAGCAAAGGCGGGGGTCTTCACAATTGCCTGCCGGCAGCTCTGCAAGTAAAACAGGATGAGCTGCAATACCAGCGGGGGGCACTTCCGCCAACGCTTGGCGCGGAGTTCGATGTGGTCATCGTTCTGGTACAGCTTCTGCCGGAGGTCGCCAACCTTCCCGGACATCGTCCTCGCACTGCGTAGTATCCGCGGGCGGTAGATGGTGGCCATCAGGAGGTGCAGGTCTTTCGGGTCTTTCGATGCGGTGTAGGCATCCATCCGGGTGAGGATCATGGCCAGCTCGTAAATGGAAATTCCCTTCAGGCCGTTGGGTGGTCCGTACAGGTCGTGGATTTTCCGGTACGGGTTCCTGGTCAGGGTGGGGTTGAGGCGGTAGAGCGTGGGCCCGTCTTCCTCTTCGCTCTTCACTTCCTCGAAGCAGAAGGTTATTTGCTGCAACAGCGTATCGAGGTCGGCGGTGACTTCTTTGCGGCGTTCACCTTTAAGTGAATCTTCCCCATCGCCGAGACCTAATATATAGAGTAAGTTCTTCGGGGTGCAATTGATCAGCGCACCAAGTACGCAGAGCCGGCGGTAGGTGGTGCTTTCGCTCGGGGTGATGGCTGCTTCGAATCCGGCCGCCATCAGTTCGGCGGTGATATTCAGGAGGATGGGGGTGGGCAGGTCGTTCCAGGACTTCGGGATAAAGCCCTCGTACTCGCCAATACGGACAACGTCCGCTCCTTTCGGGATAATCATGGTAATGTGTTTATGTTCCAATTACCCGCAATTTCAGCCGACGCCCTGCTCAACGAAAGGACACGCCTAAGACGGCTCCAGCTGAAAGGTCACCTTCGCCAGTTCCAGCCCCGCCCGCGACGCCCGCACCCGAACGCTGCGCACCACACCAACTGCGGTACCGTCTTCGGTTCGGTAGTACTTCCGGACCGACCGCCACTTCTTCAGTTCCAACAGGTCGGAGATGGTCAGGCGAACGAGCCGGGTATCCGTCCGGCCGTGCTGCATCAGTTCGATGAAATCCCGCCACCAGGTTTCGAACAAACCGCCTGCGCCGTCCCAGTTCATGCTGTACGCTCCTACCGGTTCGGTACCGAAACCGCGACGGCTGTGACCCGCCTGCGGGTATAGTAAGCTGTCGGCGTCGGGTTGGAGGCCACGGTAAAACAGGAAGCGACGCATTGGCGCCTGGGTGGTTTCGAAGAACGGGTTACGGCCCACGACGTTGGAAACCGGGAGGCGTAACCGTTCGGGAACATCGCGGATCTGCTCGAAGTAACTGAATACCGGTAACTGGTATTCGGTGACGTCGCTGGCGGCGCTTTCGGTGATGCGTTCCAGCTGGCCACGGCTTTCTGTTTCGTCCCCTTGTCGGTCGTAGTCGAGTGCGTAGTCGGCCAGCGGTGCGTAGCTGACCTGGTACTCGGGCTCTACCTTGTCCGTAATGTCTTCGGCAGCTCCCTGCAGGAGAACGCGGATCGGGGTTTGCCGTAGCCTACCGTTCTCGATGTGGCTGATCAGGGCGATGGAACGGTTGATCAGCTGTATGAGGTCGAGGCCGGACATCTCCGGGGCGTAGTCGACCAGGTTGAAGCTCGGTTCCATGATCACCCAGGGAAACTCGCCGTAGGGGTCGGCGTCGTTGATGTCGAAGAAAAAGCGTGGGCCCTTCGTCCAGGCGTAAGTGGCGAGGTCGCGGTTGTTCCCCAGCAGGAGTTCCTGCAGCTCGGGGTCGTCCATCATAATTCCTTCCAGCCGTAGCCCGGCAGCGGCGGCTACTTTTTCCAGCAATGAGCTGACGCGGGGGAAGGGGAGAAGGGTCTGGTCCCAGCCATCTTCATTGAAGAATGCCGGTCGGATGTACTTCTCCGTTGCCGGGTCGTAGCGGTTGGCCACGTCGCGCCAGGGGGTGTTCTTCCCGTCGTATAGATCCGGTGCGTAAAGAGAGGGCAGGCGGAAGGGTAGGTCGGGGGATTCGTAGTCCTGGGCTTCGTAAGCCGCAGCGATACGGTTGTATTCCTGCAGGTAGTTGTGGTCGAAGATGTCGAAGTAGCTAGGCAGTTCCGAAGCGGCGAACGGGAGGCGGGGGTATAGCTCCACCTCCAGCTGGTCGATGTCGGGAATGTCCTTCATCCGGATCTCGACGGTATTGATATCCGGCGCGGGCAGTAGTTCGAGTAACCCGGTATGGGCCGCGTTGACGTCGTCCACGAAATCCTGTGGTGCGCTGAATGCACGCTGGTACGCGATACCGTTGATCCGCATTGCCAGCACATAGCCGGGAACCAGTGGCTGGCGGACGGCGCGCAACGTGATGTCCGGAGCGAACGGCTCCGCGATCTTAACGGGAACGCTCAGGTCCTGGAGCTTACTCTTCTCCAGTATTTCCTTCGCTTCGATCGCCGCGCTCTGAAATACGATCTTGATGTCGTTCTGCGTGGCGTTGGTCACTTTTATTATGCCGTTCTCCCACGGCACCCCCTCGATGTACAACGTTCCCGCCAGCGACCGCCCGATCAGTACCGTATCGATACGGCCGGCGCGGAGCTCGCGTTCGTTCCGCGGGGTTCGCGGAATGGTAATCGGGAACGACCACTCCCGGTTGATGGAGTCGGCGTCGAAGATCGGACAGTTGAGGTTCAGGGAGATGAACGTACCGTCGGAGAAATCGAGGAAGTAACCGGAGGGGAGGAGGAGGCCGAACATGGGAGTAACTTATTGCTTGATCAACGTACAAAAAGTACTCTGCGGGGTGCGGAATAAATTGGGATTGTCTTCATCCCGGATGAAGACACGGTTGCCACTGTTACCCTGATTGCCGATCCAGAACATATCCTCGGTCAGTACGGATACGTGGTACAAAACAGGAATGAACTCGATGTCGTGCAATTCCACGACTCCGCTTTCGATCTTGATTTCAACGTTGGTCCCTTCGAAACAATCGCTTCCGTTAGCAGTGTATACTCCGATGATAGATTGCGCGGTCAGCGTATCCGTTCGGGCGGGGTCGGTCCCCGCATCGACCAGGACATCGTACAGGGCACGTCGTTGCAAACCCATTCCGGTGTCCATTTCGAGTATTTTCCGAACGGTGTTCTCGTCACCTTCCCCATCGGGAAGGTCGTAATCTCCGATGGGTCCGCCGTTTCGCCAAATGCCAACGGCATAAGTAATCACGTTGGGTAGCGTATCGAAAGGCTCCCGGAAAGTCTGGAGGGCACCGTTGGTTCCGACCGTGGTATAGGTCAATTGTGCGGAGTCCGTGCGGCCCGGCTTCAGTTCGATCTCGAATTGGGCGCTGGCGCTGGTGCAAAAGCTGATGATAAGGAGGAAGAGGAATAAGTATTTCATGGTTAGTCTATTTTTTCGAGTTCAAAAGTTCCGCCCCGAATCATCGAGACGCTGCCGCCGCCGCCGTTCGTTCCCCATTTGAGAAAGATGTCGTTGGTAGCGATGCTGTTATGGAATGTTCCTTCCAGGATGACGACGTGGCTATCCCCTGCGCTAGTAGCAGTCACGTTGGCGGTATAGGCGAAGTTCGCTACACCGACCAGTCCGGTTTGGTCGGATCGGATGAAGGAGAAATCACTGATCGTAAACACCCTGTCGATGCTGTACACCAGGTCGGTTGCGGTCGTTGTTCCGGTGTAGCGGAGGACTATCCGAAAACGGAACAGGCCGACTCCGATGTCGTCGTGCCGGAGTATGGGGTCGGCAACCAGCGTGGTGCTCGTTCGCGTGGTGGTGGTGGTCCGGACTTTCCTTTTCGGTGCGGAGATAGCCTGGAAACGTCCGTTGCCGCCGCCTGCGTCGACCAGCCAGGTAGAACTGTTTTCTGTCGGTACCACGTCTGGCAAATCAACGAAGCCCGTAATCCCTACCCGAATACCCGGTTTGGGCCGCGCCCAGTTGATGCCGCGGAATATGCCGGCATCGTTGTTATTGTAATACCAGGTGTCGTTCGTGAACGTAGAAAAGTCGTCCCCTACCTTCAGCTGAAGGGAAGCAGATTCCGTTACCCCTCCTGAAGATTGGCGGCTCACGAGCGCGAAGCCTTTGCCGTCGCCCCGGTCGGTTTCCCAGCCCGTGTAGTACCGGCCTGATTGCAGCACGGCGAACCGCATCCTACCGCCGCCTAATGGTCCCCCTGGGCGGAGATAGGTGTTGACGTTGGTGCCGAGGGGGATGGTACCGCCGCCACTGAATACCCCGTTACCGTCACCAGAAGGCGGGTTGATGGGGCTGTAAAAGAATCCGCTTGTATAGCCATCCAACAAATCGGCATCGAGGCCGGAGCCGGTACCGTCGTTTTCAGAGTCCCAGAATCTAGCCCATTGGGTGTTCCAGCTCCCACTAGTAGCACGCCGCCACCAAACACTTGTTCCTGAATAAGGATATGCGAAACTTAGCTTACGACTACCTGAGCGAAGCACCTGATGCCAGTAGAGCGTATTAGAAATTGCTGGCGGTCCATCAGTTGCATTCTCTCGGTAAAGAGTTGAAAGTATGCCCTCTCCGTCAGCATTGATCCACGGATCATTAGTGTCTCCAGCTGCAACGCCGTCGGGTGTCAGCAGTGCCCAGCTAGACCAATCTCCGTCTTCCCGGTTACGGCTGGCTACTCGGTTCCCGTTATTTTTTACCGCAAACTGCGTAACGTCTGTATCACCCGAGTATTTAAACACACGAAGGTTCCATTTGCCGCCACCGGGAGGGCCATTAGTCCCTCCATTAGCAAAGTACATGATGAGCGGGTCGGTAAGCGTGTTCCAGTCCGGTGCAAAATAATCGGCTTTAGAAATAAAAGGCTCTTCATTATCTCCATCCAAAATATCCGCAGGTATACCGATAATATCATTCCAGTATACATCGCTGGTGACTTCCCAATCGGAGGATGAAATGTTTGGGTTCGTTGCTCCCGAACTCGTTGCTCGATAGATAATTCCGCTCCTGACTACTAAGTCATTGATCGAGTAAACACGAGGAGATTGATACAACTGTACACCAATGTTTTCCCATCCGGTGATTCCCCCGTAGCTGGTTAGAAACGAGCCATCCGCTCCAGGTGTAATCTCGTCTCCGTCAGCACCGTCCTGACCGGGTGCTCCATTGGCTCCGTCCTCCCCCGGTGGTCCTTGCGCACCTGTCGCACCGTCCTCCCCATCTGCCCCGGGCGGTCCGGTTGCCCCGTCCGCTCCCGCTGGTCCTGTTTCTCCCTGAATGCCCTGTGGTCCGGTTGCACCATCCTCACCATCTTCTCCGGGTTCGCCCTGGATTCCCTGCGGACCTGCGGGTCCGGTTGCGCCTTGCGGGCCGGTTGCTCCCGTTGGTCCCTGAGCACCGTCTTCGCCATCAGCCCCGGGGGGGCCTTGAATACCTTGTTCGCCTTGCGGGCCGGTTGCGCCGTCCTGACCGTCGGCACCATCTTCGCCGTCTTGCCCAGCTACCGATGCCCGTGCCCGCAGCACCTGCAAATTATGGTTCTGTATCCTCGCCTGTAGCGCCTGGCTGATCATCCCGTTCCCGTCACTAACTACAGGGATCAGGCCCAGCGAATCAGGGCGAAATAGCACGCCCCGGCCGCTGGGCTTATACCGTAGACTATCGAGTGGTGCGAGGGTGCCTCGGAGGGTATTCAGCCGTCGCTCGGTAATGGCCGTGATGGCATAGAGCCGACCGGCCGCGTCGAGAAACTGATCGTCGATCGCAACACTATCCGTATCGTAGCCGTCGATGATAGCATTTGATACGCCGTAGAGCCGGCCGCTGTAAGCCGTATCCGCCACAACGAAACTATCCGCGATCGCGGGGGCAACCGGTAGCGGCTGCAACTGCGCGGCCAGTGCGGAGGAAAGCAATAATAGGGGAATGAGAAAGCGCATCAGCGAACAAGTTTTAGGATGAATCCGGACAAGCCCCCAACCCCGCTCAGCGTTGTCGTGACGGTCTGTGAACCGGAGGAAGTTTGACCGATCAGGATGCCGTACTCCAATTTTGGAGCGGTAATTATTTCGTTGTTGCTCAGGTCGATCAGCTGAACGGTGCTCCAGTCAAGGACGTCGTTTTCGTTTACTACCTGAAGGGCCAGGTCATTGGCGGACGTAGCGGCGGCGGCGCTGGTGGCCGTCGCTATGGCGTGGCGCCAGTCGCTGGCTTCCGCGATCGTAAGCAGGTAACCGCCGGGGCTTCCGGTCAGGGTAGGAGCGGTGCCGGTGAACGAGACGTCGACTATCAGGCCCGCCACGCTTAATACCGTATCCCGGTATCCTGCGGCCGCGCCCCCGGCTGCTTCCGCTTTGGAGAGGGCGGCGTTGTGACTTATCAGAATTCCCTGCAGGTACTTCCCTATTTGGTTATCACCTGACGGTGCTACCGGGTAGTAGCCATTATCCAATGGCACCCACGCCTGGCCGGTGCCGATCGGAGAACCGACCACCGGGCTCAGACAGTTAATTACCACGTTGGCCGAGATGGCCGTGGATGACGTTACGCTCGTCACTTCGTAGACGCGGCCCGCCGCATCGGCGAAGAGGTTGCCCACCTGGGCGGAGGTGCCGATGTACCCGACCTCGTAGACGTCGCGCCAGTTGCTCAGTTGCCCGCTGTACGTGCCGCCGCTGCCGGTGAACCCGGAAACCGTGACGATGGCCAGCTGCGGTTTCGTCGGCTGGTCAGGGCCTTCCTGGGCGCGGACGCAGGTGCAGAGGGTGAGGATGAAAAGCAGGGTTAGTAAGTGCTTCATTAGTACTTCAGGTTTATGCCGAATCCGTTCGTGACGGATTCGATGCCGTTGAAAGTGAGGGTGTCTTGTCCTGCTCCGGTGCTCGATCGCAGCACCTCGAGGCCGGGAGCTGATACAAATACCCGGCCGGTGTTCAGGTCCTCTATCTGGTAGTTAGCCTTGTACCGGCGGGGAGCCTGTGCGGTGATGGTGAAATTGTCTCCGGCGGTGTTTACTTCGGCGTCCAGCGCAACCACCTCGATGGAAGCGGGGCCGGTGTCCGCCTGGAAAGTCACGCTGTAGGTTCCGGCTGATCCGGTGAGGGTAGGTGCAATAGCACCGGTGTAGCCAACCACTACCGTAATACCTCCTCCCGAAAGGGTGACGTAGGTCACGCCGCCGGCGGAAGTCTCACCACCTCCCGTTGCCGGTACGTAGAGCTCTTCGTAGTCTCCATCCTCGTAGGTGTAAAGTCCTCGTCCGTTCCCCGTCACGACGTAGAGCGTATCCCCAACCCCGGCGGCCGCCAGGTCAAGGTCATCGATAAAACGAACCGGAACGTCTGACACGTTGCGGGGGAAGCCCTGCGTCTCAAACCATGCGGCGAGTTGATCCGGATTGGTGCTCCGGTTTAGTGCTTCGGTCTCTGGGGCTAAAGCAGCGACTGGGATAACCATGGTTCCCGTCACCTGATTAACCAGGGGAAAATTATTTACGCTCATAATTTATTGGTTGTACCAGATATCTCCGGCGTTGGTCCATTCAATACCGGCGTTGTTCCAGTTACGGGGGTTGCCGGGTTCACCGGGTGATCCGGTGTTACCGCCGCCGTTGCCGCCGCCGGGATCGCCGCCGGTCTCTCCTTCCGTCCCAGTGTTGGGTGGTGACTGGCCGGGGCCCGCCGGGCTTCCGAAAGCAGCACCCAGTTGCAGCTCGGCCAGTTTGAAGGGCAGTACTGCCGCGAATAAGTTGTTGGTGGGGTTGCCCAGGTCGAAGCTTCGTCCCGCGGGAAGCAGGGGCGTTCGGCCGTTGGCCGTGATCTGGTATACGTAGGGGCTGGCCACCAGCTCCCGTACTACCGCCACTACTTCCAGCCGGGGCTTATAGCCCGTGAAGTAGGTATAATCCTCAGAGGTTTCGACGCGGAACGTGCCTTTACCGGGAAGCAATGAACCGCCATCCTGCTGCCGGACGCGGGTAAACTCCTGGCGGCGGGTATCCAGTTCGCTCTCCAGGTCACCGGTACAGCGTAAGACTTCCGGTAGGTAGAAGGAATTGAGGTAAGCGAGGTACCGCTCCTGTTCGTATTGCTTGACGTCAACAACGAAGGTTCGCCAGGGGGAAAGTTCCACGTCCTGGTTCATCACCCTTACGCGGTAGTAGACCGTGGCATCATCGATGCCCAGCGCGACTACACCGACCGGGAAAGTAATAGGCTCTCGGTTAGTGGTCGCTACGTTACCGTAGACTAGGCGGGTGGTGACGGTCAGGGCATCGTCGGTCTCTTCGACTTCCAACTGAGGGGAGACATCAGAAGAGTTCGGGCTCAGCCACGACAGGAACACCGGTTCGTTCCGACCAATCAGACGGCGGTCCGGGCGGCTACACAGCCACGAACTTCCCGTACTTATTTGTTCCAGGAAGTTTCCGGAGCTGAGCAGGGCTCCCCCGACCTTCCCGGCAAAGGCGCGGCGGTCATCGATCACGACATCGTCACCGTAACCGGCTTCGGTACTGAAATCGGATATCCGTAAATAGTAGGGGTAGACGTTATTGCCTACGATCGGCGCGTCGGCTTCGAAGGAAGGGATGCCGGGAAGGGGTAGAACTTCCCGCACGGCGTTGTCCACGATGCGGCCAATGTCGAACGCCAGACGGCTGCTGTCGTTGGGCGGGCTTCCTATGCTTCCAATCTCCTCATAACCGTTACCACGGTCCATGAATATCTCCGTGCGGACGCGGTAACTTCCGTCGTTGCTGCCGCCGATGTTGTTGGCCACGGTGAAGCCGGCTGCCTCGTCGACACCTTCCCAGCGGACCGACCAGGCCGGGTCGTTGCTCTTCGCTACGGCGGTGATCGTAAAGCTGCCGTCCAGGTTCCGCGAGGGGGTGATATTGAAATAGGGCGCCACCTCCTGGTTGCTACCGATCGCGCTGGCCAGCTGCTGAAAGTAGGAGGTCAGGTCGCCACCACCGTAAGCGGGGATCGCGTAGGCGGTAGGGAAAGGTCCGGCGGTGTGGAAGCCTACGCTGAGTGCGCGGCCTTCCGGGTTCGTCCAGTCGAGGGAGAGGAAGAGGTTATCGCCAAGGCCGTCGTTCGGCGGGCCGGTGAAGGTCGCCCGGCTGCCACCGGCGGCAACGATCGGGGAACCGTCCGGCCGCGAGGCCAGGACTTCCACGTCGATGGGGTTACCGGAAAGCATGATCGGATCCGGGCGTTGGGTTACGGTGATCATTCGAAGGGGGTTAAGCCTCCGTCCAGCCAGGCGGCTCCGGTAGCGGGTGAGTCGTAACAGAAGATATTGGGGAGCGACCAGAAGATCATCCAGCCGCAGTAGCCCATGTCGCCGGTCACCGGGCGTTCCCGCGCGGTCACGGTCAGGTGGCTGTGAGCCTTGTAGTGAAACAGGGGGTGGCCGGCTTCGCTGTCGGCGTACATCTTCCGGATGATGTCGACAGCAATCCGTTCGCTGCCGTTCATAGCGGCGCGGTAGTCGACGGTGCCCTTGTTCCGCAGGTCATAGCGGCCGGCGATCAGGAAGCCTCCTTCGTACTGTTGTTCCGGATTTTGTTCTCCCGGCTTGATGCGAAAGCTCGGATTGAACGAGCGCATGATGTAACCGCTTTCCGTGACGTTCGGATTACGAAGGTCACCGATAGCTTCCTCCACCCCGACCTGTGCGAACACAAGGTTGTCATCCGCGTGCAGAAGGTCCGGGTGGTTCTCCGCCTGGTGCAAGTTGTAGCCGTGGTACAGTTCCCCGTCGATCATGGCCGCAAGATGAAGCGGCTAGGACGCGGGGGAAAGGACAAGCCTTTTCTATCACCTTTCCTGAACAGTCCTAATCAAAGGTCCCTCTGGTCACTTGCGCAACACATATATATATTCGTCTCATTATCAGGAATGTACTTGCTTGATTGGGTGCGATTCCCGCAAGTTGCGGCAAAGCAGCCCGCCGTTGCCTGTCCATCCTCACAATTGTGGGCATAAAAATCAAGGATATATGCAGGGGCGGCGGGGTCACCGTCCGCTGACGCGTGGGGCGGGCAGGGCGGTACCGGAGGAGTACAGCAGGTGACCGAACAACCCGTAGATGGGCGAGTCGTTGGCGTCGCTCAGGTCGGTGGCGTGCTCCCGGTCAATCTTCTTACTCTTCTCGATGCGCTTGTCCTTCTTTACCTCACCGTTGCGACCTTCAGTAGCCTGGGCATTGCCGAGGCTGGCCTGCAGGTTGGTGGTCTGGTAGTAATTGCAGCGGTAGCGGGGCAGGCGGGGGTCATCGCCCCGCAGCATCTGTGTCCACAGGTTGTACTTGTCTTCGTGGTGGGGGTTGGTGAGGCCCAGCGTCATGAGGTTGACGCGCCAGCCCAGCTTCTCCAGTTGCGCCTTAGCCTGTTCCGCCCTGGTCTGGCGGGTGTTGCCGGTGCGTAGGTTACCCGTGTTGTCGTACCACAGGTTGATGATGTTGCAGCTGGCTTGGTGGGGCAGGTAGTACTGGTGGAAGTCATCGAACAGGTCATCCTGGATCTTCTGGTCATCGCCCAGCACGTGCATATCCTTCAGGGTGCGGTACTCATTGATGCTGCGCAGATGCTGGTTGATGGTTAAGCAATTGATGGCCGCCCCCCAGTCTACGCCCAGCGTGAGCGGTACGCCCCGGGTCAGGTCCATATCCCGGCTACAATCGCTGCGCTTGCCTAACAGGCTGAAATGGAACTCCCCCACCGTCTCTTCCCGGTAGCAGTGAACGTCACTGTCGAACAGGGGGTAGAAGCTGTCCATTGTGAACTTAGGACGGATACCCTTGTACTCGGCCTCGAATATCCACAGCTTATAGGCGTCCTCCTCAGCCTCTTTCAGGTAGCCTCGGCGAAGGTTGTGGAGGTTGAACTGGCAGGTGGCCCGGTGGTAGATATACTTATCCGGGTGCTCCCTGGCCAGCTGCTCGTACTTGAACATCCACCGGCCCTGGGGGGTGATGGGGGTGGAGCTCACGTACATCCGCAGGCCGAGCAGGGGGCAGCTGCCAAACATATTTTGATTAGTTCCCCGGCGGGTGGGATCGGTGTTTTTCTGCAATTTGAGGGCATCGAGCAGGGCGGCCTCGTCGCCGATGATCCAGTCGGAGTTAATGCCCCGGCCGTCATTGGGTAGGTCATGGCTGATCAGGTGCATCCCCGTTCCGTTCCAGAACGTGATGTAGTGCTTATGGTCTTTCGGGTGTTCGTAGGCCCGGCCCCAGCGCTTCCTCCAGTTCAGGGGCGGCTTTTCGCCGATGAAGTAGTGGAGGTTCTGGTACAGGCCGTACATCTCCAGGCCCTTCACCAGGGGAGGGATGATGTGAGATAGCGCCAGCTGGTAGTTCGGCACGATGAAGAGGCCCGTACTCCTCGGCATCAGCGTAACGCAGCGGTACACCATCCCCGCCAGGGTGGTGGTCTTGCCCGTACCGCGCCCCCATTCAAGTATTCGGAACTGGTGGGGAACGTAAGCGGCTACCGCCTGGGGAATGTTCGGCTGAATAAGGCGCGGGTTCGCAGCACGGAGTAGGCCCTCAATATCTCCGCTGCCCTTGGCGTGAACGGCCGCGATCGCGTTTTTGAGCGCGGTCTGTTTTTCAGGGTTCAAGCTCATCGTAGTCGGTGTCTATGGTGAGCGGTTCTTGTTCGGGTTCCAGGTCGGGCATCGGGGTCCAACCTTCCGGCAGTTCGGTATGGTCGATAACGCCGCCCTGCACGGCCATCAGTTCCACCAGCTTCTCCATACCGGGCGGGAGGGCCATCAGGATGGCGCCGCCGGTGAATTTTTCGAAATCGGGTAGATCCGGGTCTTCATTATTAATACCGTTGGCCTCGACGAAGCCTTTCGTGGCGGCGATCATGCCCTTGTAGTCGCCCTCGGCTTCGGCCAGGTCGTAGGCCTTAAGCGACATCTGGCTGGCGCGGTACCGCATCATTTTGCGGTTCACGTCCTTCAGGTCGCCGAACACCAGGGAGCAGTCACGCAGCGACTGGCGGGCGGTGTTGTCGGTTATGTGAAATTTTTCACATAGGGCCGTCCGGACGGCCACGTCGGGCTTTCCGTTGCACCACATTGCCTCCACCAGTTTCATCTGTTCGAGGTAATCGCGCTCGGTTTCGCGTAGTTCGGCGAAGTGGAGTTCTCCCTCCAGGAAGTCCCGGATAGCGTCGGTGCGTTTTCTGCCCATATCCCAAACATCGCACCTGCGTACGCGCCCGGAAAGGACGCTAAAGCTCCAGGCGGGCGTTCAGTTCGTCGACGCGCTCCTGGTAGCCATCCCGCTCGGCGATGGCGGCTTTATCGCCCTTGTCCGCGGCCGTTTTCAGGCGGGATATCTTAGTTCGCAGGTTCGACCGTTCCTTCATCTCCGCTACGGTCTGCCGGCGGATCAGTTGCGCGTCGTCGGCGGGCTCGATGCCTTCGGCCTCGAAACGGCGGGTCTGGTCATACAGCTCGTCCAGGAGGGGCACGGTGGCCATTATCTCGACGGCCAGGTCGTAGCGGTCCGCATCTGTATAATTATCGGGGTCGTCCAGCGCACGGGCCGTCAGGCGGCTTTTCAGGTCGCTGCGCTGCTTGTGTAGCATCACCTGCTGGTTACGTATAGCGGTTATCCGCGGCGTGTCAGGAACCTTCTGCGGGCCGTTTATTCCGGGCGCGGACGCAGGTGCGGGGGAGGTTGAAGGAGCGGGGTCCACGTCCGCCGGTAATCGCCCGATCATACTGATTACGTCGGCGCGTAACCGCTCGATGTTCCGCTGGCTCACGAATTGCTGTTTCAGTATCGGTGCGTAACGGAGGGCGTTCCTGCCGCCCTCACTCTCCAGCAGGCCGACACCGTCCAGGAAGCTACCCCGGTCCTTCAGCCATGCTTGCGCTCTTTTTCTAATCGTCATGACCACAATAAACAGCAAAATCCTGCCGCCCCGAAGGACGGCAGGATTCGTCAATTAACCAGCAAATACGGGTCGTCGGACCCTAGGCTTTTTCGAGGTATCTGAACCCCTTTGACACCAGTTTGGCGGCGCGTTGCTCCGTGAGCGTTTCAAGGTCGACGATGCCGTGCTTGCCGGCGTCGATCCTGGACCCGAACGTCCAGTCCTTTAGCTTGTAGCCTTTGGGGGGCTTTGGTAGCGTCGGGGTATCGGATTTAGGGGCCGTTGCGGCCTTTTCGGAGGCTGCTTTTTCTGCTGCTTTCTCAGCGGCGGCTTTGTCCGCAGCGGCTTTGTCGGTATTGTTGGCCATGGTAGGTAATGGTTTTGGTAGGGTTAACCGTCGGCGATTAAACCGCGGGTTCCAGACCAATCGGGAATTCCGTCAGGTCAATGGATTGATAGGTGTCGGGGTTACCGGTGTACAGCACGATGTTGTAACCGACTTTTGCGTCGCCGCTTCCGCCACCGCTGCCACCGGCGTAGCTACGGACGTAGACGGGATAGTCCGGCGTGCCGATACTGACCGTCTGGCCGCTCTTCGTCTTGGCCAGGATGTGGAGGCATCCGGAGTGCGCTTTCAGGCAGTCGATCCACTCCCGTACCTGGTCTTCGTCGCCCTCGATGAAGCCGCGGTAAACGCCTTCGTTCATCAGGCTGCCGATTTCTCCGACGCTGTTGTTGGCGGTATCTCCGGTGTCTACCAGGATGGGAATGGTGCGGTGGTAGCCGCCCGTTTTATAGACGAAGGCCTCCCCGAGTTTCTTTTTGTCGCCGGGTAAAACCTCTCCGGCCGGGTCTGCGGCGAGTTTCAGCTGAGCAACGGTATCGGGGTATCCGTCCATTTCGGGAAAGAGCCCGAAATAGCCGGTGGAGCTGAGTCCAGGCGTGCGGGTATTGGGGCACTTGTTGATGGTAGCGAGACTGAAAAAGCTCATGGGGGTAGCGTTAGAGGTTAGGGGGGTGGTGTGGAGCCGGTGAGGCAGTTACTTGCGCTCTTCGAGGTTCCGTCCGCCTACGCGGGCTAGGTACTCAAGGCGGGCCTTAGCGTCCTCCTGGCTGAGGCTGGCGAGGTTCTCGTCGGCCTTCTCTTCATCGCTGAGCTTCTGCCCGTTGACGACTTTCAGGAAACCGGCGGAACTGACAGCTGCACCGTTCTGGAGGCGGACCTGGCGGCGGCCAGGCTTAAAACCGACCGTTTTTTTAACCTCGTTGCCGTTGATGTCCGTCAGAACGACCGTAGCCTTTCCAGCGATTTTCATCGGTGCGCCGGCAATGGAAGCGTCCGTAAGGGTAGCCTCCAGTTCCACCTTCTCGGAGGCCAGGACGGCGTTATCTTTCTTCAGCTTAGCGTTTTCCGCTTTGATCTGGTCGAGTTCCGTCTGCAGGTCGTCTTTATTCTTATCAGCCATGATGGTAGAGTTGGTGGCGCTCACCGGTAAGGGTGAGCGCCGGTCGTTGTTTTAGATTGGGAAAGAGGGGCGCTTAGGCCGGGGTGAACATATCGTTGATGAAGACCTCCTTGGGGTATTCGTAGCCGTAGAAACGGTAGAATTCCGTGGTGGCTTTGAGGACGCGGATACCGTCGTCTTTCCAGCGCAGGTTCGGCATCGTGGGGTATCCGATGCGGGTACCCCATACCAGGTTGGTCTTCGTATCGGGAACGAAGATCATGCCACCCGTACCGGTCAGGCCGTGGAGGGCCTGGATCCGCTTACCAGTAGAGTCGATCCGCGACTCGGTGTTCTCGTTGGTGCCTACGCCCGCTCCGAAACCAAACTGGCCACGGTAGTCGCGATCGTAGAACCGCTTATTGTCATGATCAGTATAGATAACGCCGGGAAGATCCCGGTACAGCTCCGGCAGCGTGTCGGAGAACGTTTCAAACTTGTTGACCGCGTTGGTGGCCGTGATGGCACCCGTTACGATCTCGGCGATGTCACCGGCCGTTACGCCCGCCTTCAGGCGTTCGATCAGTCCGGTAACGGAGTTGATGGAAAGTCCAGCCACCCCTACGGCGGGAGCCACGTACAGCCCCTTGAAAGCGTTGGTGTTCATTTCCTCCAGAATCTTCGGCATGAGGATCATGTCGTAGATGTAGCGGGGGAACGACCAGTCGCCTTCGGGCTTACCGATCTCGTGCCACTCGACGCGCCAGCTTTCAAACCACTTTTCGATGTCGTCAGCCTCAAAGATGATGTCGATCTTGATCTTCTGGAGCTTCAGCTCTTCGGCGTCGAACGTCACGCTGTTCTTCGGCGTAAAACCGGACTGATAGGGCTGTACGACCTCACCGGCGGTTACGTTAGGCGCGGACCAAACGTTGTCGCTGGCACGAACGGTGAAGATGTTTTCGTACTCCATTCCGACCCGCATCTGCTGGTTAATGGTCTGATTGTACGCAACGGCGTGCCGGTTCAGGGACGCGGCGGTAGTTTCGATGATGGTTGCCATGATAGCGGGGTTGTGGCTGCGGTAGCCGGGGTAGTAGAGTTAGGTGGGCGGCGGTTTTAAGCCGTTTCACGGATGTCGGATGCCGGATTCCGGAACGGACGGCGGCCGTCATCGGCCAGTTGGGAGAAGAAGTCCGAATCCTGCTTTACGGCAGTGATTTTGGTATTCTTCTGGTCGTCCAGCTTGCCCAGCTTAGCAGGCCCGTCACCGGGCGAATCACCCAGCTGCTTTACCTGGCCTTCCAGCTCGTCGATTTTATCCAGCAGGGGCTTGGTGTGCTCCTCCAGGCCGGCTTTAACGGCCAGTTGGATGGTTTCGGAAAGCGCCTGAGCCGTCACCGGCGGGGCGGGGTTCTTAGCTGCTTCCTCGGCAGCGATATCGGCCATTACCTGGTTGACGTCGTCGGGGGTGAGATCGCCGGAATCGATGGCGGCGCGGAGGTCCTGTGGTTTCACGGGTTCGGAGTTTACGGGGTTGGGGGCGGTGACCTGCTTTGGGCTTACGAAAGCACGGACACGGCTGATAAAAGGCTTGCTTTCCTTTGTGGAAGGCTTAGCCTCGAAGAGTTGTAGTAGTTGGGAATAGGAGAGTTGCTCTACGTTAGCAGGTAGTTGCTGTGCCACATCGTAGCCTTCACCTCCTGAGAGGAATCCAATGTCCTCGACATCGGAGTAAGTCATCCAGTGATCCTTACCGTCGTTGAAAAAGCGTTCTTGCACCTCTTCAACCGTCATATCGGTAAGCGATGAGATGCCCTCCGCACTTGCCTGCGTGAATTTGTCGAGGACGTCAGCGGCGTCACGTAGTTCAATGGCATTACCCATGACGATATTAATAGGAGAATGGAACATCAGCTTAGCGCTGCGGCCCATGAACCGCTGAGAACCAGCTAACCAAATAATGGACGCCATACTAGCGGCGATACTATCATTATAGGTATGTACTTCAGCGGAGCAATTGAGGATGCCCTCACGAATCGCTTCACCTTCTCCGATACTACCACCTGGGCTATTGATCCTCAGCTTAATAAGGTCGTTAGTTTGACTTAGCTTATTAAGTGCTTTTATGAACGTGATGGAGGTAAGGTCTTCCGTCGTCCGATCTTCCGGCAACAACGAGGTCTCGCTTTGCTGGCCGATAACACCATACAGGTACATCGTTGCGAATCCATCATCTTGATTAACTGCAATTTGGGAGATACCAGTAATGTTCTTCGGCTTTGGCATGGTGCAATGTTCGCACCATCAGCCTCCCAGCAAAAGGACGGCTAGCGCGTAGCCGCGTGACTCATCTCTCCTACGATCGATACGTTATAGCCTCCGAACAGCCCGCCGCCGCCCTGGCTGCGCTGGAAGGAGAGCGTCATCTTTTGTTCGTAGTTCCCCAGGAGGTAAACCACGTCGTTTACCGTGGTTATCCGCACCAGCATTGGGTTACGACTCAGCGTGTCCATTGATGCGGAGGTGCCCACTGACAATTGTGGAACCCGGGCGGTTACAAGCTCGCCGTAGCGAGTACCCTGCGCACTCTTTATGCTAGATTCCGTCCACGTCGGTATCGGAAGAGCAGGTAAATTTTGCCAGCTGGCGCCACTAGGGTCAGGGTCCGTAATGCGGCGCCACTGCGAAGTCACAATTGCAAATAATTGCCCCGCGGGGATGTCCTTAATAAGGAGATATTCAATCTTCTTTAATCCGACGGTGATCTGGCCGCAGCCAGAAGATATTGAGGGCGTCATAAGGAACTAATTAAGATGCGCGAACGAAGGGGTAAAAGGCTGACTACCAGCAAAAAGGGACAAAAACTGAGGGACACGGGTTTTTAGTTAAAAACCGCTGGAACCCGCATAAACATTAGCTATGCAGCCTCCAGACAACTCTGTTGACGAAATAGGCCGTTTTCGCGGTCTTTTCGCAGCCTTTGTTGGTATTTTTTCAATGCATCGAAAGAAATGTCGTCGCCGATCTCAAATTCGATGATAAAAGCATAGATGATATCCTTCTCTTTAACCTTCGGTTTGAGTTTTCGGCCTTGCATTATGCGGTCCATCAGTATCTCGTGCAGATTCTTCCGGATGAAAGAATTGAATACCCGTACGGCATCTTCGCCGACGGTTATTTTTCCGTAGTTTAATTTTCTTGGGGCAATGGAAAAATTAACGTCCATTGTGTACTTCTCCTCCGGAAAATCATCAGCAGAATAATGGTCGGCCTGAATTTTTCCTGTAAGGAGATTGGATAACACATAGGGGATGTCGCCCGAAGCATGGTTCAGGTCGATGCGGGAGCCTACCTCCAGGCGCTCTTTTTTATAGAGAAACTTGGCGAGGTAAGGAATACAGGGAATAGTACACTTTAAGTTCATGGGGACGACAATGGTTGCCCCTACTGCAAGGGCTAAGATAATGAAAAAAGACCGCGCTCAACAGTGTGTGCGCGGTCTTCTTTTATGTGTCAATTGCGATCTAAGCAGCAATCAGGCGCTCCGTATTGGCGCGGAAAGCCAGGTCGATTACCGCAGTATCTTCCTGATTACCGCTGAATATCTGACGGGTCTCCTGAACGAGAGCAGAAACACGTCCGAAGAGAGAGTAGCCATCGAGTACCAGCTCGTAAATCTTAGGTAGCAAAGCAGCAGCCTGCTCAATGAGTGCTTCCGTCTCATTGTTCTCGAGATCAAGTACCGAAGCGAAATGAGCAACGACTTCGTTACTCTCTGCCAGGGAAGTGTCTTTGATTTCCTCCAGCGCGAGGGGAAGTAAAGCGATCACGTTACCGTACTGCAGCAAACCGAAAGCGGTCGTTGCCATCCCTATATAGTTACGCGAAGCAAGCGCACTGAGGAAGTCTACGGTGAACGTGACACCAACGGTGACGATGGTGTTGATGGATTCTACGCCGAGGTTGCCGTCCGCGCTGCTTCGGATTACGCGAGGGGCCTTTAGCTTTGGAGCCTGCAATTTGATGATCTTCATAGGAAGGTAGTTGTGGTTATGAATCGGTAGTGATTCGTGATTAGGCCACTAAGTACGCCCCACCCTCAGCCCGGATAAAGGACCGGCTACTTGTCCGGATCCGAGAACAGCACGATCAAACGACACCCGTTTAAACTGCTGACGTTATGCTCTTTACCACGGGCAAAACGCCTGGTGCCGAAGCGACGGACCTTAACACCGTCCACGGTGCATTGCCCTTCTAATACCCATATCTGCTCTACCGCGTCGTGGTCATGGATTCCAAACTGGCTGTTCGGCCGCATCTCCACATCCCAGATTGACAACTCATCATTGTGCAGTTCCAGGTGGTAGCAATCGATATTCTCATTGATGACCATAGCATCTTTCGAAGACCTGGCGAAAGGAACAGCCTTCAGGTCGGCGTAGGAGACCCTGCCTCCTCCCTCTAACCCTTCTCTTACTGAACGGGCCAGGTCAATGAGTTCCAGCGCCTGCCCTTCGGTAAGCCCTTTCTTCTGTGGATTAAATATGTTCCCAAAAATCATTTGTCGGTTCTATTTTGGTTATTAATTACCTCCTGTAGCCGCTTGTTAATTTGCTTAAGGTCAGCTACTTCTTCCAGGGCATCTCTTTTTGTTTGCTGGGCGTCGATGAGCGCAGTGCTTAGACTTTTGATCTCGCCCCGCAAAATCTCGTAAACACTCACTTCCTGGCTGGTGGCTTTTTTAACCATCATCCAACGGAAATAACGCAGCGTGGGCTTTCGTGCAATGATCATAAAAAAGAGTACACCTAATGCGTAGCGGAGCCAGGCGTTCTCCTTCAAAAAAATAAATATTTCTTTCATGCCTTGGGGAGTGATTGCTCCTGCAAGGTGAGGCACTTTGCTACTAAATGAAAGGACTGGAAAGTGAAGCGGCCGACGCCTGGGCAGGGCCGGCCGCTCAAATTGCAGTAGGGAAAATGAAAAAAGAGGTTTGAAAAGTAGGTATGCGCCACGCTCAATTAAAAATACGAAAAGTAAACGGTACGCATAGCGTTTTTATATAATAAGTAGCCGCTTTGTTTTCACAACCGACTTCGACGCAAACAGATAATCGATCAGGATCAGATGTTTTTCACAATCTGAGTGAGGCACGTGTATTTACGATGTAACCTGTGTAACCTGTGTAACCGGGCGTAACTGACTGATTATCAATACCTGTCCCGGTTACAAATTCAGGCTGAATTTGTAACTTTCGTGTAACCGTAACGTACTTTTAAGTTACGGTTACACGAAAGTTACAAATAAGGTCCAAATTTGTAACCGGAAACGAAATTATAACTAACTGATAATCAGTTAACTAATTTCGGGTTACACAGGTTACACAAGTTACATCTGTTTTCTAGGTATTTTCAGATGATCAGATGTAACCGTTAACGCAAAACCTGAAATCTTTCACAATTCCGTACACGCAAATCAGCTATGGAGGGCATAAAAAGGCCCGGCTCCATCGTGACGGAGCCGGGCGGTGACCTGTTAAATCCAATCGTAAGTCGTATCAAGCCCTCCAGTACTCCTGTAGGATCGTGAAGAGCTTGGCGGGAGCTGCTTCCTCCTGCTTGTAATGGTTCAGGCGCTTCATCCACCCCTTCAGGAATACCTTCTGTTCGGGGCGGTTACGAACAATGCTGTGGTAGAACCGGTGGCGGGCGTCGAAATAGGCGTTGTAGAGGATGTCCGGATCCGCGTGAAGCAGTGCCTTGAGGGTCACGGGGCCGAGGATACCGTCTTCGCGCAGGCCGAGCACGCGCTGCAGTAACCTTATCCCCCACCGGCCGTGGTTGACGTAGCCGTCGTAGACGATGTTGGCCAGCTCCTGGGTAGGGAACTGGTTGCCCTTCATCTGGTCCCAGAACTTTTTCCGGAAGATGTCATGCGCTACGGAAGGGGCCAGGTCCTTCATATCCTTAGTAGTGACGACCCGATCGAAGTAGTCTTCCGCCACCGGCGCGGCGATGCCCCAGTTGGTACCGACCAGTTCGCCGTCGCGGTTATAATTACCGGAGTCCTTGGCGTGGCGCTGGTACCCGCCTTCGATGACGGCCACCGGCTTATGAGCAACGAGGAAGCTGGGCCGGAAAGGTTTATCCCCTTCCGGTAGTCCGATGTCCGTGATCGGGATGACCACGGCCACCGTGTCGGCGGGAACTTCCTCGACGTCGATATCGGTGAAGGCATCGTCAGGCGTGGAGGCGGTAACCTTATCGGCTTCCCGGTCTTCCCTGAACATTTTGAAAAGTAAGGAGATGGTCAAGGCTAAAAATGCGCCGATGGCCAGCCCCGTTCCGGCATCCTGTAGAATATGCGGCATTACTAATGTGTTAGTAGATTGAATAATGAGGTGGCTAGTGGATGCGGGGAGAGATGAATATCTTCTCGGCCATCGGCCCCTCGTCGCTCATCCAGGAGACGGTGTAGAGGCCGAGGGGGACGTTTGCTTCGTCGAAGTGGAGGGAGGCTCCCGGGCTGACGTGGCCACGGAGGAGTACGCGGCCGGACATATCCGAGAATAGCCAGTCGGTAGCAATGTCGGCGGTGAAGACGGCGCCGCTCTTTATCCTTTCCACCGCACCTGCGACCGCGCCCGGAAACGTAGCCGCGCCACACTGGCCCTCGTGGAGCACCACATCGCGGAAGGTGGCCACGTTGTCGGGGATGCCCCAGTCCTTGTCGTTGATGAAGAAGATGCGTTCGGCCGTGCCGGTGTAGTACTGCCCGATCGGGATGCTGACGCGCATCCAGCCCCCACCCTCCTGCGGGTAGATGGCGTAGTTGGAGATGCCCCAGGCCTGGGAACCGCCGAGGCGGAAGGTGCGGTTGCTGCTCAGGATGTGGTTGTCATCGAGGCCCACGCCGATGATCTCGCCGGGGGTGGGAGATTTCATCTGTACATCGAGGATCGTGTTCTCGGTGATATCGTACTCGCGGTAGACACTCTTCCAGGCGTTGCCGGTGAGGGTAAGGCGCGTGTCGTCGTGGCTGAGTTCGCCGCTGCCGTTGTCCTGGTTGCCGCCGTAGGGTTCGAAGTCGGTGAGGGCGATGGGGTCGCAGGTGGCGGGCTGGGTGCCGACGCAGAACTCGCGGATATCGAGGTCGGTGAAGACGCCGCCGTTGGCGAGGACTTCGCCGTCGTGGCGCAGGGCGTAGAAGCCGTAGCCGTAGTCGTCGGAATCGATGCCGTCGCCGGCTGCGTCGAGGAACTGGAGGCGGTAGCAACCTTCGGGAATACAGAGGCTATCGGTGATGACGGTAAGGAACTGGTCTTTGCGGTAGGGCCCGCCGGTAGCGACGGCCTCGCCCGCGTCGTCGAGGATGGACCAGGAGGTCTCGCGGGGGTGGATGTCGGTTAGTAGTTCGAGGGTGACGGGGAAATCGGTACAGGGTTGGGGGCCTACGGGCTCGGCGGGCTTACGGGCTACGCAGCCGGAGGCATCCATTCGGTTCCTCATCACGGCGAAGGACTGCTCATGGAATCCACGCTCGAAGCTGATGCCGTATTGCGTTACGTGGCAATAGCTCATGATGGTGCCGCCACCTACCGGAAGCGGTCCGTTGGGGCAGCTGCCCTCAGAATCCACGCAGCCATCGAGCGCGGTATTGTTTCCGTTCCAGACGCAGGCCTGGGTGTGGTTGCATCCGAAGAGGTGGCCGAGCTCGTGAGCAACGACCTCTGGAGACCAGCTGTAGGTTGGCCAGGGTGCGAGGTTGTCGCGTACGCTGGCGAAGGAGTGTTGGCGGGGCCGCATATCTGGTCGACGAAGGCGACGCCACCGGAGGCTCGGCCGCTGGTGAGGATGCCCACGTCGCCCGGGTGGCTTGGAGTTTCGGTTCGGAACTCCTGGAGGCTTCCGAAGCTGGAGGTGGCCACGTAGTTGCTCGGGAATTCGTGGACGTAGACGATTGGTTGCGGGATGATGGCGCCGGGCCGGTACAGCCGTTGCACTACCTGAAACATCATGAGGGTCCAGATGCGGGCTTCTACTGCCCCGCCGTAGAGGAGTACCTGGTCGTGGTCTACCTCGATGTAGACTTTAGGCAGAAAGGTATCGGTGACGGTTTTCGCGGCCACTAATTCCGCCGCGGTGAGGGGCTTGTAGTCGTCCGGAGTTACGGTGTGGCACTCGAAGGGCAGGTAGGGCTTACCGTTATCGCCTTCGTGTCCTACGGGGTCGCCGGGAGGGCCGTCCAGGTAGTCGGGTGGCGGGTCCGTCTGGGCGCGGACGCAGGTGCAGAGGAGGAGGATTAAAGCGAGGTATAGGAAACGCATGGTTGGTTGTTTCCTGCAAGGTGGTGGTGGTGGGGAGTGGAAGAAAGGACAGTAGAAAGCCCCGCACTGCTAGTGCAGGCGGGGCTGTGTTGCGTGTATCCACGGATATTTAGGAGGCTACACGTTATCGTTATATTGGGGGTACGTGAATGCACTTATTATGCGCAACGAGGAAGAAACCACGAGACTCTTACGAAGTGTCCAGGTAATTTGCTCGTTCGTATTTTCTCAAATGCTTTCCAGCCAAATGGAAAAAGAACACTACCAAGATTATTGGATGATGGTCCGCCAATAAAATTAATTTTCTTTCCCATAACGAAGTACCCACCAGCAGCCTCTGCCAGTGGGCCAAACCAAGGTGCGGATCCGCGCTCAGGGAGAATCAGTATCCCGTCACCATGACCAATCATCTTGCTTGCCCACTGTTCTTTCTGGCTGAATGGCGGATTGCACCAGACCGTCCCGAACCAATCAGAAGTCAACCCGTCTTCACCACTACCGTCCCACCAGTTGACTGTGCCGATATTCGTATGCTCTCCAGAACAAGGATCAAGGTCAAACGGACCGAGGGCATCAATGATGTACTTCGGAGTCTGTAATCTATCGTTCTTTTTCATAATAAAATTAATGCGGCATAATAACGCAACCAACGTCCAGTTGCGCAGAATTCCAGTTAGTGATTTGATGTTTTTTAAAGCGCAACCGGCGTGGATTGCTCGTTCATTATCTGAAACCGCTAACGTGTAAGATTCTGTTCCTGAACTAAAATCTTGCCATCAGTAAATTCGACAGCCACGGTCTTGTCCTCTCGATCATGTATGTAAAAAACATGATCAGGAAATTCTAGCCTACGCTGTCCGAATTGAATACAACTGTGAAGGTTGCCGTTGATGAATTTTATTTCTGACTCTACTTTTTTTAGTCGGGCAAGTAAGGCTTCGCGCTCTTTTGCGCGTTCAAAAAGGTTGTCTGTTAGATCGAGCGTCAACCCTTTTAAATCTTCTTTTACTGTATCTGGATTGTCCAGCAATTCAGTGATCATTGACAACGTAAGACCTTCTCCTTCGGTCCAAATTCTGTTATCTACTTCCATTATTAATTATTTATTTTTCAGTTAATCGCGGCTTCAGCTAATAACGCTCAGCTGACAACCGCCGCTGGTAGTGTTGGTGAGTTAGTTTAAAGTTTTTGATGGCGCGTCGGCTGACAGCTGCCCTTGTTCATTATGCGCAATCAGGCAGTACCGCTGCCGTAACACTCGTCACAATCCTTGTGAGGTTCAGCATAGTCGGCGTCGTCAAACGTCTCCCCCATACCGCTACACTTGGGGCAAATCTCCTCGGCAAAGTCATCCGGCAAACCCTCATGTTCCTCGGTTGTGCAGAGTTGGTTACGGTCGAGTGATTCAACCATAGCTACCGCCACCGCAGCTGTCTGGATCAGTTCTTCACGGAGGTCACGCCAGTGAGCAAGTTTAGCACCTACTGTTTTTGGTTGGTGAATGACTGTGTAACCGTCCTTTCGGCCCTTCCACTTATACCCAAAGTGTGCTTCGAGTGCGGCCTTGTTGACCTCCCCTACTTCTTCTCCGAGAATGGCGCAGTATTCAATAGGGGGGTGGTTTTGTTGACCCCATTTTTCTTCTTGCCGTTTGCGCTCTTGTAGCACTTCAACCAAAACAGCGTCGGTCTTCATTCCTTCTAACATATCATATTTATTTATGCGCATAATCTGCGCTACCCGTCAACCGGGCGATTAGTATAATTGGTGAATGGCTATGTTTATCCAGCCGCCCGGCTGTGTGTAGCTTCGTTCATCATCCACTATGCGCAACAGCTATGAAGCCATTCCCGATAAGCTTGATTACGTACCTCCACTTTCTTCGCCAGCTCAAAATGCTTTTTGGCTAGACTTGAGAAATACTTTGCGTTATCGTACTGCTTTAGTTCGAGCATCTCCACGCCTTTCTTGATCGCGAGATTGGCTAATTTGTAGTGAATTTCAGTCGGAAAAATCATTGTATAAGTTTGAGTCATACGCATAATCTGCGCTACCATCCAACCGGCGCAGGCAGTATAGATTAGCATGGTTAGAAAGGGAGGTCAATATCTTCGGCGAGTACCTGCTTTATCGGTGACGATGTCCACTTGATATTTAAAGGAATTCTGTGCCTATGGGAAATGTCAACGTCTCCACATTCGAGTCCCAGCAAAACACTCCTACAATCCGCGAGTGTTTCATAGCCTAAACCACCATAATTGTCACGTCCTCGGACTTTTTCTTTGAGGTCAACTATGGTATAAAGCACGGTGTCACGTAGGTAAAAAGGCTTCGTGCAAATCAAGTACCGATCATTTCGACACTGTACCTGATAAGAATTTCTTTCTTCGGAAAATTTGATTCGCCACCAAGCTCCTGAATAAAGGTCAGTCATTGCTCTTTGTTTTTACCAGATACTTCATGAGCTGGCGGGTAATTAATTAAATACAGGTCTTCGATCATGGCCATTCTTTTGGCCTACTTTTGGGGCGGAGACTCCTACCTCTCCGCCCCCTTGCAGTAGGGGTGATTATTCGGCCGCTCCCCTATCGGGAGCGGTCGTCTTCGTTAGTGGTGTAGATGACGTAGTCTTCGCCGTTGATGCGGAGGGTACCGACCGGCCGACCTTTCTCCAGGGAGAGAACCGTCGGCGCGTTCAGCCGTGTTTCCAGTTCACTCATCTCGTCCTTCCATTCAGCGTCCGGGGCTTCCGGTGCATCGTTCATGGCCATTCCGCAAATGAGGGTAAAAGCGATAAATATCACGATGAAGAACAAGTAGGATTTCAAGTTCATCGGTACGTCCTTATTGGGTACGGGTTTCGATTTCGTAGGCATGGTTAATTATTTAGGTTGTAGAACCGGCAGCCGGAAAGCAGCGTGCCCGTAGTGAAGAGTGATGGCATCGGTTTTTCCCTCGGCGAGTTCAGCGAGGAAGCCCGCCAGCTGGGCTTCGGTTATGTCGCTCTTGTAGTAATCGATCAGCGCGATCGACATCAGCGCGTCGGCCCTGTCGGCCAGGTCGGGGGTTCCACCACGGCGAACCTGGGCGATGGCCCGGCCGGCGGCTGTGTGAAGTTTTCCTAAAGAGGTCATGGATTAATTTCTTTAAAGGGTAAGAGAGGAATGGATTGGCGGTAGCGTTTCCCGTATTTGATTCTCATCATGTTATCCGGGCGGTCGTATTTGAAGTGGCAGGGGTCACAGATGACGGCCAGGCGTTCATCTTTTACTTCCCAGTTCTCTTCGTCGTGGTCGAGGTGAGCAACGCCGCATTTAACGAGCTCCTCCCCCTCCTTCGGTTCGCGGTTTTCCTTCTTACCGCAGATCGTGCAAGTGTCCTTATCTCGTTTCC
>Ga0209307_1000207_pt1 | contig 45203 bp, 37 predicted proteins | sample COGITO_mtgs_1105_FD_185519 | JGI IMG/M metagenome (GOLD analysis project Ga0209307, IMG submission 185519) | Pelagic marine microbial communities from North Sea - COGITO_mtgs_110530 (SPAdes) (version 2) | ecosystem: Environmental > Aquatic > Marine > Epipelagic ... | reverse complement strand
CCAACTAAAGAAATTGAACTATTATTTTTATTGATTTTGGTATTCTCATTTAACAATAAATTAAACCCCATTTCTTTTTGAATATCTAGAAGCATTTGAAAATTTAATTTTTTTTCATTTTTGGAGCTCCACTGTACATAATCGCCATAATCATGGTTTCCTAAAACTGAATATTTACCATCTTTTGCCTTAAGTTTTGAAAATAATGTCTTCCATTCTATTAATTCATTAGACTTGTTGTTTACTATATCTCCTGTAAATAAAATAAGATCAGAATTTTGTTTATTAATTAAATCTATCGCATACTCAACGTTATTTCTATTGTTTAAACTTCCACTGTGAATATCTGAAATATGAGTTAATTGATAACCATCAAAATCATCTGGCAGATCATCAAATTCTAATTCATAATTAAATACTCTGTAATTATACCTTCCCTTAAAAATACCATGGATAACAAATGGAATAGGAATAGAAGCAATCAAAATTGCTAGTTTACTCAAAAACTCTCTTCTTTGAGTTAAGAATGAATCTGAGGAACTTGAAAAAAAGAATTTAAAGGTTGACTCAGCTATTCTTATAATATCTTCAAAAAAAAGAAATGAGATAATAATTAATTTAAAGCATAGTAAAGTAAATAAAAGTGCAAATGGCACAGAAAGATAATTGTAAAAAATATCGGAATAATCTAAATCCTGGAAATAAATATTAAATAGTCTGAAAAAAAAATTTACAAAAACAATTACATTAGTAATTGTGTATGATTTTATAATCCAATTGTTTTTTGATAAGGTTTTAAACGCTTGAAAAGCGTATATTTCAATTAATAAAAAAACAATGACAACAAATACCCATCTCCACATTACAATTTTTTAAATTAGATGTCAAAAATATATAATATTTATATATGAACAATAGAAAAAAACTATTCTTGATTGATGCCTATGCTTTAATATTTAGAGGATATTACGCTTTTATTAAAAACCCTAGAATAAACTCTAAAGGGATGGATACAAGTGCTATTATGGGCTTTATGAATTCACTTTTAGATTTAATTAAAAGGGAAAAACCTGATAATATTGCTGTTGCATTCGATCTTGGGGGATCTAGTGACAGAATTGAAATGTTTGAAGAGTATAAAGCTAATCGACACGAAACACCTGACGCTATTAAAATTGCTGTTCCATACATTCATAACATATTAAAGGCAATGGGAATTCCAATTTTGATGAAAAAAGGATTTGAAGCAGATGATATTATAGGTACTGTTGCAAAAGATGCAGAAAAAAATAATTTCGAAGTTTTTATGGTTACTCCTGATAAAGATTTTGCTCAATTAGTTTCTGAAAATATTTTCATGTACAAACCAGCTAGAATGGGAAATGGTATTGAAATTTGGGGTATAAAAGAAGTACAACAAAGATTTGAAGTTACCGATCCTAAGCAAGTGATTGATTTTTTAGGTATGATGGGGGACTCTGTAGATAATATTCCTGGTCTGCCTGGTGTAGGTGAAAAAACAGCTAAAAAATTTATTAATCTTTACGGATCAATGGAAAATTTACTCAAAAATACAGCTGAAATTAAAGGAAAGTTAAGAGAAAAAATTGAGCTAAATAAAGACAAAGGAATTCTTTCAAAAAAACTAGCAACCATAATGTTAGATGTGCCTATACAATATGATTTTGATGATTTTAAGTTGGATGATCCAAACCATAAAAATGTTTATGAAATTTTTGAAGAACTGGAGTTTGCCAGAATGAAAGAAAATTTTAAAAGAATATTTATTGAAGACAAAAAAGAAGATAATGAATTACCTAATCAAGAAACTCAACAGGATATTCAATATGATTTATTTAGTAGTCCTGGACAATCAAACGCTAACTTAAATAAAGAAAAAAATACATTTTTAAATTCATCAAAATTTTATCAAAAAAATGAAAGTAAATTATCTAAAAAATTAACCCTGTCCATTTTAAAAAAACAAAAAATAATATCACTTGAAATATTTAAATTTAAAGAAAAAGAAAGTTGTCTAGGGCTAAGTTTTAGCTGGGACAAAGACAAAAGCTATTTCATTAGTTTAGAAAAATCAGATTCTGAAATATATGGTGAACTTAAAAGTTTACTTGAAAGAGAAGATCTACTAGTTCTAGGTTTTGACTTAAAACATCAATTTAAACTTTTAAGTGATTTTGATTTAAAAATCAAAGGGCAATATTTTGACAATAAAATAGCTCACTATTTAGTTAATCCTGATCTAAACCACGATTTTAAAACATCTTGCCAAACTTATTTGAATTATAGTCCTGATTTAAATAATGAATCTAAAGTTCAGGTTTGCATGGAAAAATCAGATTTAAATTATCAATTAAGTATTTATTTAAAGGAAGATTTAAAAAAAGGAGAGCTACTAACTCTATTTGAAAATATTGAGATGCCTTTATTAAAAGTTTTATCAATTATGGAGGGGAACGGGATAAAACTAAACTCATCTTTTTTAAAAGAACTATCAATTACATTTCATAAAGAACTTAGTAAGCTTGAAAAAATAATTTTTGAAATTTCAAACGAAGAATTTAATCTAGCATCACCCAAACAACTTGGGGAAGTTCTCTTTAATAAAATGAAAATCGTAGAAAAACCTAAAAAAACTAAATCTGGTCAATTTTCAACAAGTGAAGAAGTTTTATCAAAACTTTCAGCAAAACATTTAATAGTAGAAAAAGTATTAGAATGGCGATCATTACAGAAATTATTAAACACCTATGTTGATGCTCTCCCAAAACAAATTAATCCTCATAGCTTAAGAATACATGCTGAATTTAACCAAGCGGTAGCCTCTACTGGTCGGTTAAGCAGCAATAATCCTAATTTACAGAATATTCCTATTAGAAATCCCAGAGGAAGAGAAATTAGAAAAGCTTTTATATGCGATAATGAAAATTACACTATGTTATCTGCAGATTACTCTCAAATTGAATTAAGAGTTATTGCTTGTTTGAGTGAAGATCCTAATATGATTTCAGCATTTAAAAACGATCAAGACATTCATAGCTCAACCGCTGCTAAAGTTTTTGATATAAATATTGAGGAAGTATCTTCTGAGCAAAGAAGTAATGCTAAGACTGTAAATTTTGGTATTATTTATGGTGTTTCAGCATTTGGACTTAGCAATCAAACTTCACTTTCAAGGAAAGAATCAAAAGAATTAATCTATTCTTACTATGAGGCGTATCCTAAATTAAAAAATTACATAGCATCACAAATAAATTTTGCAAGAGAAAATGGTTATGTTGAAACTATTTTAGGAAGAAAAAGATACTTAAAAGACATCAACTCAAGAAATCCTATTGTAAGAGGGGCTTCAGAACGGAATGCAGTTAATGCTCCAGTGCAAGGGAGTGCTGCAGATATTATAAAACTTGCAATGATTAATATTCAGCAAAGAATTGAAGAAAACGACTTTAAATCAAAAATGCTTGTCCAAGTTCACGATGAATTAGTATTTGAAGTACATAATAACGAATTGAAAGAAATGAAAGAAATGATTCAAAATGAAATGGAAAATGCATACGACATAAAGATCCCTTTAAAAGTCGATATAGGCACTGGTCTAAACTGGTTTGAAGCACATTAATAAATTGTTTATTAGCGGTTTGCAGAATTGATTTATTATTGTAGATTTGCAGGCCAATTAAAGGCATGGGTAATGCTTTTTTAAAAATTAAATATTTTGGATTCTTTAACATACAAAACAATCTCAGCAAATAAAGAAACAGTTGATAAGAACTGGGTTATTGTTGATGCAAGCGGACACGCTCTAGGTAGAATGTGCTCTAAAATAGCTAAACTTATCAGAGGCAAATACAAGCCAAGCTTTACTCCTCATGTTGATTGTGGTGATAACGTTATTGTCATTAACGCAGAAAAAATAACGCTTTCTGGAAATAAATGGGAAAGCAAAGAATATATTAGACACACTGGATATCCCGGAGGACAAAGATCACTAACTGCAACAGAACTTTTTGCTAAAGATCCTGCAAGGTTAGTTGAAAAATCTGTAAAAGGTATGTTGCCTAAAAATAAATTAGGAGCTGCTCTTTTCAGAAATTTGAAAGTATATGTGGGTGAAAATCATAAACATGAAGGACAAAATCCAAAGTTGATCAATTTAAACGATTTAAAATAATATGGAAGTAATTCATAAAATAGGTAGAAGAAAAAAATCAGTTGCTAGAGTATATCTTTCTAAAGGAAAAGGAACATATACAATTAACGGAAAATCATTAAAAGAATATTTTCCAACTGACATTCTTCAATATAAAGTAAACCAACCATTTGCTATAACTGAGACAAGTTCATCATTTGATGTTAAGGTTAATGTTTATGGTGGTGGGATTAATGGACAAGCTGAATCTGTAAGATTGGCTATATCTAGGGCATTGTGTGAAATTAATGAAGAAAATCGTCCGGCATTAAAAAAAGAAGGATTATTGACTAGAGACCCGAGAATGGTTGAAAGAAAGAAATTTGGTCAAAAGAAAGCAAGAAAAAAATTCCAATTCTCGAAACGTTAATTCGATTCGATGATTGTTATAGAGTTCATATAAATATTGAAATTAACCTGTTGTCGTATTTCGCTTGTCGAAAGTTAGTTTAGCATCTAAATAAATTTAAAATTTATTGCTAATCATACGGAACGTAAACTAAAAAAAATGACAAAAATTGAAATTAAACCTCTTCTAGAGGCTGGTGTTCATTTCGGACACCTTACAAGAAAATGGAATCCTAATATGGCCCCTTTCATTCATATGGAAAAGAATGGGATTCATATTATAAATCTTTACAAAACTGCATCTAAAATTGAAGAAGCCTCTTCGGCTTTGTCTAAAATTGCTTCCTCTGGAAGAAAAATTTTATTTGTTGCAACTAAAAAACAAGCAAAAGATCTTGTTTCAAAAACAGCTGCTGATGTAAATATGCCATACATTACGGAAAGATGGCCCGGTGGAATGCTTACAAACTTTGTAACAATTAGAAAAGCTGTGAAAAAAATGTCTGCAATTGATAGAACAAAGCAAGACGGTACTTTTGAAGCTCTTTCAAAAAGAGAAAAATTACAAATCGATAGACTAAGAGCTAAGCTAGAAAAGAATCTTGGATCAATTACAGATATGACTAGGCTACCTGGTGCATTATTTGTTGTAGATATAAGAAGAGAACACATTGCTGTTCGTGAAGCTCAAAAATTAAATATTCCAATCTTTGCAATGGTCGATACAAATTGTGACCCTAGACAAGTAGATTACGCTATTCCATCAAACGATGATGCTTCCAAATCAATTGATATTGTTTTAAATCATGTTTCAATCGCTATAAAAGAAGGATTGTCTGAAAGAATGAAAGAAAAGGAAATTGCTGAAGTTAAAAAAGAGAAAGAAGAAGGATCAGCTAAATCTGAAGAAACATCTAATGATAAACCTGAAACTGAAACTAAAGAAAAAAAGAAAAGAACAAGAGTTTCTAAAAAAACTGAATCATAATTATGACAAAAATAACTGCATCAGACGTAAACAATCTTAGAAAAATTTCAGGAGCTGGAATAATGGATTGTAAAAATGCCTTAGTTGAAGCCAATGGTGATACTGAAACTGCTATAGAAATTTTAAGAAAGAAAGGACAAAAGGTAGCTGCCAAAAGAGCTGACAGAGAATCTTCCGAAGGAGCAGCTATTGCTAAAGTTAATTCAGACAATACAGTTGGAGTTATAATTTCGCTTAACTGTGAAACTGATTTTGTTGCAAAAAACGAAACTTTTATTGATTTAGCTAATGAACTTGCAGAGTTAGCTATATCGCATGAAACAATGGATGATTTTTTAAATTGCGAAATTGATTCCATGACAGTAAATGAAAAACTTATTCAACAAACTGGAGTTATTGGAGAAAAATTAGTAATAGGAAACTTTGAAAAAATTTCTGCCGGATATGTTGGGAAATACATTCATGCGGGAAATAAAATTGCTACAATTGTAGGTTTTTCTAAATCTGTTGATGGAATTGAAGAAGCTTCAAAAAATGTTGCTATGCAGGCAGCTGCAATGAATCCTATAGCTTTAGATGAAAACGGCGTTGATCAAAAAACAATCGAAAAAGAAATTGAAATTGCAAAAGATCAACTTAGACAAGAAGGTAAGCCAGAAGCTATGCTTGACAATATTGCAAAAGGAAAATTAAAAAGATTTTTTAAAGATAATACCTTAGTAAATCAAGATTACATAAAAGATAATAAACAAAGTGTTGCTAACTACGTTAAATCTGTCGACAATGATTTGACTGTGACAAATTTTAAAAGAGTTAGTTTATCCTAATTAATTTAAAATTCAATACTGTTCTTTTTTTAATTTAATTGTAATCATTAACTATATTTACATTAATGATTTATAAAAGAGTACTACTCAAACTTAGCGGAGAAGCATTATTAGGTGAAAGAAGCTATGGGATTGACCCTAAAAGAATCGCTCAATATGCAAAAGAAATCAAAACTGTTACCGAACTAGGACTTGAAGTTGCCGTAGTTATTGGTGGTGGCAATATATTTAGAGGTGTTTCAGCAGCTAGTAATGGAATAGATCGTGTTCAAGGTGATTACATGGGGATGCTTGCTACGGTTATAAACGGTATGGCCCTGCAAAGTGCACTTGAAGAAGAAAATGTTCAAACAAGATTACAAACTGCTATAAAAATTGAAGCTGTTGCTGAGCCATATATTAAAAGAAAAGCCGTAAGACATTTAGAAAAAAAAAGGGTTGTGATTTTTGGTGGGGGAACAGGTAATCCTTTTTTTACAACTGATTCTGCTGCAGTTTTGAGAGCAATCGAAATAAGTGCTGATGTAATATTAAAAGGGACTCGTGTTAATGGAGTTTATGATTCTGATCCAGAAAAAAATAAAAATGCCATTAAATTTGAAGCCATTTCTTTTCAAGATGTAATCAATAAGAATCTAAAAATAATGGATTCAACTGCATTTACTTTAAGTCAAGAAAACAACTTGCCAATTATAGTTTTTAATATGAACAAAGCTGGTAATCTATTGAAATTAATTAATGGTGATAAAATAGGAACCTCTATAAAAAATTAATTGTGGAAGAATTAGAATTTATTATTGAAGCCTGTGAAGAATCAATGACAAATGCTGTAAAACATCTTGAAAGAGAATTATTAAACATAAGAGCTGGAAAAGCAAATCCAACTATGCTTTCGAGTGTTAAACTAGATTATTATGGGTCTACTACACCATTATCTCAAGTAGCAAACATCAATACTCCAGATGCTCAAACACTTTCTGTACAACCCTGGGAAAAAGATAAATTACAGGACATAGAGAAAGCTATTCAAATTGCAAATTTAGGATTCAACCCAATGAACAATGGTGAATCTATCATAATTAGCATTCCTCCGTTAACTGAGGAAAGAAGAAAAGAATTAGTTAAAATAGCGAAATCTGAAATTGAAGATGCTAAAATTAGTATTAGAAATTCAAGAAAAGATGCTAATAATGAAATAAAAAAAATTGAAATTTCTACTGATCAAAAAGCTATTTCAGAAAAGGAAATTCAAACTTTAACAGATAATTACATCATAAGAATAGACGAAATTTTTTCATCAAAAGAAAAAGAAATTCTTTCTATTTAAACTATATCCCTTTGAATAATTGAATCAATGAGTAAATCAAAAAATTCCATAAGTTGGGAAAAATTTGCTCGGTTAATTTTAAGAAATAGAATTCTTTTTTTAATTCTTATACTAGTAAATACTATTTTTCTTTCTACTCAGTGGAAAAATATTCGTTTTAGCTATTCTGAGGCTAACCTTATGCCTAAAGACCATCCGTTTAATGTAGCTTACGATAATTTCGTTGATGTATTTGGAGAGGAAGGAAATCTTTTAATAATAGCTGTAAACGATTCTTTATTATTTGATAAAAAAAATTTTAACTCATGGATTAAACTTAGCGATTCTTTTAAATCAAAAAAAGAGGTTAATAATATTCTTCATGTAGGGAATTTTCCTGTTATTACTAAAAATAAATTTAAAAAAGAATTTATAATTGATTCTGTTAAAAACGAATCATTTTCTAGTAATAATAAAATAGATGAATTCAAAAGTTTACTTTTTAATGATTTTCCTTTCTACGAAAACATACTATTTAATAAAAAAAGTGAAACAATACAGACGGCCATATATCTTAATAAGGAAGTAATAAACAACATTGAGAGAATAGATTTTGTAAATAATATTTTTGTACCTGCTATTGAAGAGTTCGAAAAGCAGAGTAATATAAATGTTAGAATTTCTGGTATGCCTTATATCAGAACCATGAATGCTCAGAACATTATGGATGAGATAGGTAAATTTGTAATAATTGCTATCTGTGTTACAATTTGTATTTTCTTTTTCTTTTTTAGATCATATAGAGCAACACTAATCACTTTAAGTGTTGTGATTACTGGTGTAATGTGGGCATTAGGAGTGCTAGGATTATTACAGTTTGAAATAACAGTTCTAACTGCGCTTATTCCGCCTTTAATAATTGTCATCGGAGTTCCAAACTGTATTTTTTTAATAAATAAATACCAGCATGAAGTAAAAAAACACGGAAATCAGGCTAGATCATTACAAAGAGTAATTTCTAAAATTGGAAATGCAACATTAATGACAAATATTACAACTGCTTGTGGATTTGCAACATTTATTTTAACTGATAGTCAGGTTTTAAAAGAATTTGGAGTAGTTGCATCAATCAATATTATGGTAATTTTTATATTATCTATTTTATTAATTCCTATTATTTACAGCTTTTTACCATTACCTAAAAAAAAGCATTTAAAACATTTGAATAATGACTGGTTAAACTCATTTGTTGACTTTTTAGGTAACACTGTTAAAAAAAGAAGAATTCCAGTATTTATTATTTCTATACTTTGTTTATGTGTGAGTATTATTGGAATGAATAAAATTGAAATTTCAGGGAACTTAATTGAAGATATGCCTTCAAAATCGGAATTTGTTAAAGACATTAAGTTTTTTGAGAAGGAGTTTAAAGGGGTTTTACCATTAGAAATAATGATAGATAGCAGAAGAAAAAATGGAATAACTCGATTGGCAAATATTAAAAGGATGAATGATTTTCATGAGCATATTTTAAAAATTCCTGAGCTTTCAAACCCTATTTCTGTAGTTAATCTTTCAAAATATATAAAACAGTCTTTTTATAACGGAAATCCCAATTATTTTCAAATACCATCATCACAGGAAAACACTTTTATTTCAGGCTATCTAAAAAACTCTAATCTCAAGCTTGGAGAAAAAAATAGCTATATCAATGAAACAGGACAAATAGCTAGAATTACAACAATGATTGGTGAAATTGATACAGAGAGAATGGAAGGTATTGAAGCTAGTTTACTTAAAGGTATTGAACTGTACTTTCCAAATGACAGATTTGACGTAACCCTCACTGGAAAAACACTTGGCTATCTTAAAGGGACAAAATTCCTTATTAAGAATTTACTAATTTCTCTTTTTTTAGCCATTATACTTATTTCATTAATGATTACATATTTATTTAGATCTTACAAAATGGTGATAATTTCTCTAGTTCCAAATATTCTTCCTTTACTTTTCACAGCCGGAGTTATGGGATTTCTAAATATCCCTATAAAACCTTCAACAATTTTAGTTTTTAGTATAGCTTTTGGTATTTCAGTTGATGACACTATTCATTTCCTAGTAAAATATAGACAAGAATTAATAGCAAATAACTGGAAAATCAGAAAATCAGTTTTTTCATCTCTAAGAGAAACTGGGATTAGTATGTTTTACACTTCTGTTGTTTTGTTTTTTGGATTTTCAGTTTTTATGACCTCTAGTTATGGTGGAACAATTGCACTGGGCGGGTTAGTTTCTACTACGTTACTTTTTGCAATGTTGGCTAACTTGGTTCTGTTGCCTTCACTTTTAATTTCTCTTGAAAAAAATATTTCAAATAAAATTGACATGAAGGATCCTAAAATAAAATTAGACTCAGATTAATTTAATAATAAAACCAATTCAAAACTTTATATTTGATGGAGATTTTCAAAAACTAAATTAAACATGACAGTTAAAGATTTATTTTTAAATACTCCCATTTCAAAAAAAATTTCTGTAAAAGGATGGGTTAAAACTTTTCGAGCTAATAGATTTATTTCTTTGAACGATGGATCAACATTTCATAGTATTCAATGTGTTGTAGATTATGAAAACACTGATCATGAAATTTTAAACAATATTAATTCGGGAGCATCAATAAAAATTACTGGTGTCTTAACCGAAAGTCAAGGTAAAGGTCAGAAAATCGAAATTAAAGTTGAAAAAATTGAGATTTTAGGTAAATGTGATCCTGAAGATTATCCTATACAACCTAAAAAACACAGTTTAGAATTTTTGAGAGAGAATGCTCACTTAAGAGTTAGAACCAATACATTTAGTTCAATATTTCGAATTAGGTCAAGTATATCATATGCAATTCATAAATATTTTAAAGAAAATGGATTTGTATATGTTAACACACCCATTGTTACTGGAAGTGATGCTGAAGGTGCAGGTGAAATGTTTAAAGTAACAACACTTGATATTAATAATGCTGAACTCGATAGTGAAAATAAAATTGATTTTTCTAAAGATTTTTTTGGAAAAGAAACTAACCTTACTGTATCTGGTCAGCTTGAAGCTGAAAGTATGGCTATGGGACTAGGTAATGTTTACACATTTGGACCTACTTTTAGAGCAGAAAATTCTAATACCTCTAGACATTTAGCTGAATTTTGGATGGTAGAACCTGAAATGGCTTTTTGTGACCTTGATAATAACATGGATGTAGCAGAAAACTTCATAAAGGAAGTTTTAAAATTTGTTATTAATGATTGTAAAGAGGATTTAATTTTTCTTAACGAAAGATTAATAAATGAAGATAAAACAAAACCCTTAAAAGACAGAAATGAACTTAACTTAATTGATAGATTAAATTTTGTTGTCAATAATGATTTTGTAAGAATAAACTATACTGAAGCCTTTGAAATTCTTAGAAGTTCTAAGCCCAACAAAAAGAAAAAATTTAAATACCCTGTAAATGAGTGGGGTGTAGATCTTCAAAGTGAACACGAACGTTTTTTAGTAGAAAAACATTTCAAAAAACCTGTAATTATATATGATTATCCTGCTAAAATTAAAGCATTTTACATGAGAATGAATGAGGATGGAAAAACAGTTAGAGCTATGGATATATTATTTCCAGGGATAGGTGAAATTGTTGGAGGATCGCAAAGAGAAGAAAGATTAGATGTTTTAAAAGAAAGAATTTCAGAACTTAATATCGACGAAAAAGAACTGTGGTGGTACCTTGATCTAAGAAAATACGGTACAGTCAAACATAGTGGATTTGGATTAGGACTGGAAAGACTTATTTTATTTGCTACCGGAATGACTAATATTAGAGATGTAATTTCTTTCCCAAGAACACCAAAAAATGCTGAATTTTAATATTAAAATCTTCATTAAGTTTTTTTGTATTTTTAATACTTATTAGAACAAATGCTTAAGCAGTTTTTACAATTAAAACTTTCTCAAAAACTATCTCCTCAACAAATTCAGTTGATGAAGTTGATTGAACTTCCTCTTCAAGAGCTTGAAGATAGATTGTCCAGAGAAATTGAAGAAAATCCGGCTCTAGAATCAGGAAAAGAGCAAGAAGAAGACTACTTTGATAATGAACCAGATTACGAACAAGAAGCAAAAAATGAGGATAATGAACTTAACGTAGAAGACTACTTAAGTGACGATGACATTCCAGATTATAAATTAAAAACTAATAATTACAGCGACGATGATGAAGAAAAATCTTTGCCATTTGTTTCGGGAATAAGCTTCAATCAGTTTTTAAAAAATCAATTGACAACTTTTTCATTAAATGAAAATGATAGTAAAATTGCTGAATTTCTAGTTGGAAGTGTAGATCAATCAGGATACATAAGAGCTGACTTACTAGATATTGTCGATGACCTAGCCTTTACTATGGGAATTTATACTGATTTAGATTCTTTAACTAGAGTCTTAAACAAAATTCATCTTTTAGACCCACCTGGTGTTGGAGCAAGAGATTTACAGGAATGTTTAGTTCTTCAATTAAAAAGAAAAAAAGAAAGTAGTTCTATAAATAATGCTATTCAAATTTTAAAAAAATATTTTGACTTATTTATAAAAAAACATTATCAAAAAATAATTCAAAAACTTAGTATTTCTGAAGATGAATTAAGAGATGCCATAAAACAAATAGAAAAATTAAATCCTAAGCCTGGTTCAGCATTTTCTGAACCGACAAAAATTAATTCAACAATAATTCCCGATTTTAAAATTGAAATTAATGAAAATAAACTCTCATTAAATTTGAACTCTAGAAATGCGCCTGAACTATATGTTTCAAATGAATATAAAAACATGTTGTCTGGTTATCAGGAAAATAAAAACATTTCTAAAAGTCAAAAACAAGCTGTTACATTTATCAAACAAAAACTAGATTCGGCAAAATGGTTTATTGATGCTATCAATCAAAGAAATCAAACTCTATTAATTACTATGAATACCATAATGGAATTTCAAAATAAGTATTTTTTAAGTGGAGATGAAAGCAACTTAAAGCCGATGATATTAAAAGATATTGCTGAAAAAATTGGAATGGATATTTCTACAATTTCAAGAGTAGCTAATAGTAAATATGTAGATACACCTTATGGAATTAAGTTAATTAAATCTTTTTTTTCTGAGGGGATAACTAATGACAAAGGGGTTGAGGTTTCTACCATAGAAATTAAAAAAGAACTTCAAAATATCATTGATAATGAAAATAAATCAAAACCATTAACTGATGATGAACTTACTAAAAGAATCAATGAAAAAGGATACCCTATAGCAAGAAGAACAGTAGCAAAATATAGAGAAATGATTGGAGCTCCTGTAGCACGATTAAGAAAAAAATTATAATGCTAATCGATCTTACAATTATAATTGTTAATTATAAGTCCTGGGAAAAACTAGAACAATGCTTAGAAAGCATTAAAAATCAAAAAAATATTACCATTCAGACTATTGTAGTTGATAATTTTTCAAATGATAACAAGCTTAAATATTTTCGAAACTTACATAAAGAAGTTAATTGGATTGAAAGCAAAAACAATTTAGGCTTTGCAAAGGCATGTAATATTGGAGCTTTCGAATCTGAATCTAAATGGTTATTGTTTTTAAATCCTGATACTATTTTAGATTCAAATTCTCTTAGTTCATTAATAAATTATTCTAATTCCAACACAGAACATAGACTAATAGGAATTAAACAACTAGATCAAAAGAACAGAAATACTAATGCTTATGGATTATTTTTAAACATATTCACATCTACAGGAATATCAAGAATATTTACTAGAAGGTTTAGAGGTTTAACATATAAAAAAATGAATAATACAGAAATTTCACATCCTGACTGGATTTCTGGATCATTTGTACTTTTAAGAAAATTTGATTTTATAAAACTAGGAGGATGGAACGAAAAATACTGGATGTATTATGAGGACATGGATCTATGTAAAAGAGCCAAAGATTTAAATCTAAAGGTGTCGTTGTTTAACAATTGGAAATGTATTCATTTCCATGGAGAGTCTTCTAGAAAAAATAAGATTATAACTGTAATGTCAAAAACAGAAGTTATAAAATCTACTCACATATATATTCAAAATCATTATAAAAACTTAAGTGCATTAAGCCTTCATTCAATCCTTATTTTGTCAAGGTCAATTGATCTTATATTTGGATCAATTTTTTCGACTTTAAAAAGAAAGATTTTTGTAAAGTGTTTTAAGTATTGGAAAAATGGTCTTTTGAAAGGAGACTGGAGTTCGAATAAAGTTTTAAAAACTAATTACTGACTTCAGTATAAAATAAATTTAGTCTCATTCGTTTATCAAAATTCTCTGCACTTGGGCTTGGTCCAATAAGAACAGTTCCAAGTGGGTTTATAGCAGAAGACAAAGGGGTGTATGTCATAAAATCAGAATCTTCAACTTCAATATTAATTGTGTTATTTATATCTGAAGAAACTACTAAACCAAGCTTAACATTGGTGGAATCTTTTCTAACAACGTTTTTAATATGTTCACTTATTCTAATCTTATACATTAATCCATTTTTATCTTCATCTAACTCGATCAAACCTCCATGAATAACTTTATTTTGATATGATTTTTGTCCAGCTGTATTGTCAACAAAATAATCAATAACAGGAGCTTTATTTACAAGATCATAAAGGTATAGTCTAGATGGCTCAATGATTCCTCCAGAAACTGAAAGCATATCTTTGTCAATATAAATTGAAATATTTGCTTCATTAACTAACCATTCCTTTGCTCTAATTTCTTCAAGAACATCAACTCCGTTGTCATCTTTGAATAATTCGATTTCAGCCATAATACCCTCTCCTCCCTTTAAGTATACTCTTTCAGGATTAGTAATGGTGTCTGCAATAGCGGAGTAAACGTAACCAGGATATGGATCGTGCTTGAACGAATTTAATTTAATCCCATTCAATTTAAACAAGAATTCTGCTTCTTCTGTATCTACAGTATCATCTGCAGTATCGTCAGGTGTATCTTGCTTATTATATTTTTGGTATTCATAAATAACTTTGATTTCAGCTTCATTAAAATTTAAAATCATAAGTAAAGGGTCAGAAAAATCATAAGTTTCCATTACCAAACCTTTAAAGTATAGTTTGAAATTATCTAAGTTTGAAATCTCTTGAGAACCCTCTTTGTCTAAAAATTTCGTTTGAAAAAAATCATTATCTAAGTCTACTCTAATTCTCGGAGATAATCTTTCTTTGACTTCTTCTGATTCATCAACATCTTCAGTTTCAGGATCATCTTCATTGTAAAATACTAGTTCATTTGGATCTATTTTAATTTCATCATCAAATAATATATGACCTGAAAAATTTTCTGGAAGTCTATTGTTTGAATAATATTTTTGAAATTTTTCAAAGTTTGAATCAGGGTCGTATGGCCTTAAAAAATAATCTAATTCACTAACTTTTAATTTAAAAGTTGCTTCAGAGTTGCCAATTAAAGAATCTAGTGCATACAAGGTTCTTCCAGCGTAAGGATTAACTGATTCTGTATCCTCTCCATCTAGAATTCCATCACCATCCGTGTCTTCATCTAATGGGTTTTGACCGGCATTAGATTCATCTACATCTGAAACACCATCACCATCTGAATCACTGTAAGGATCATTACTATCAACATCATAAATATTTATAACACCATCATTATCATCGTCATCAATATTCGTAAAAAAAGGAATATCCAAAAATACATTTTTTATTGTTTCAAGTTCTGGAATACGAGAAATATTATCTTCTGGGTTCTCTTCATCAGATTGTCTAAAATCTCCAAAAACCAAGTTAGGATCTTCAAAATTAATTTGACTTATAAAACTAACTTTTGATGATCCGTACAAATTATCTTTATATTCTCCCAGTTGAAATGTGGTTAAAGTATTTGAAACATATGGTGTAATGTTCCGCATTTTTACATTTAAAGGAATTTCCTCAAGATTAGTGCTAAATGTATTATTATCAATTAAATTTAGGCCAACCGTTTTATAATCCTTATTACAAGAAATAAAAAAAATTGATGCGAATAAAATAAAGTAAAAATTTTTCAAAATATTAATTTAAAATCTTGTCGTTATAAAAGTCCATATATTCTTTTTCAAAACCTTCCTTAAATCCACATTTTAAAATTGGAATTTTACAATTATTGGCAACATCTAAATAAGATTTATTAATGTTTTCAGAAGCAAATACAACCCCATCTGAATTCATTATGGATAATTTATATAGATTTTCATAAGTTGGATTTTCTAAAACATTTAGAGTTTCACTTTCCACTTCATCAAACTTAATTTTACTAATAATTTCAGGATTTAAGTCTCCAGATATTTCATTTTCATATATAGAAGTTACTACCTTAGATTTAGAAAAAAGAGGCTCATCTTTGTAATACTGTTTGAGGTATAATGGCATTAATGAAGCTATCCAACCATGAACATGAATAATATCAGGTGTCCAATTTAACTTTTTAATGGTTTCGACAACACCTTTAGCAAAAAATATTGCTCTTTCGTCATTGTCTTTATACAAATTTTTCTTTTTATCTGAATCTAGTAATCTGTTTTTGAAATATTCATCGTTATCAATAAAATAGACCTGCATTCTTTCCTTTGGAATTGAAGCTACTTTAATAATTAACGGCATGTCTAAATCATCAATTATTAAATTCATTCCTGAAAGTCTAATAACTTCATGTAGTTGATGTCTTCTCTCGTTTATTAAACCATACTTAGGAATAAAAATTCTTGTTTGTCCTCCGTTTTTATTTACAACTTTAGGTAAATTGTATGTAAGAGTGGATATATCATTGTTAGGTAAATAGGGTATAACTTCAGAGGATACGTAAAGTACTTTTTTTCCAGTCATAAAATCCTTTCTTTAGACTCAATTAATTTGAAATGCAAAATTACAAAAATTATGTTAGATTTACCTCATATTTTCACAGATTCACACTGTTAAAGTTTTATTAAATGCAGTTATACACTCTTAAATCACAAGTTGAAACAAGTGTTCAAAAAACAATTGGATTAGAAAAAACAATTGGATTAGTGCCAACTATGGGCTCTTTACATCAAGGTCACTTGTCGCTATTAAAAAGAGCCGTCAAAAGTTGTGATATAGTTTGGGTGACTATTTTTGTAAATCCAACTCAATTTAATAACAAAAATGATCTTAAAAATTATCCTAAAAACATTAAAGATGATTTAGAATTGATTCTAAAAATTTCAAAAAATATTAATGTTTTTAATCCCGAAATTTCTGAAATGTATGATACTGAATTGAAAACGGAAAAATTTGATTTTCAAAACTTAGACAAAGAGCTTGAAGGCAAATATAGAAACAATCATTTTAACGGAGTCGGCACTATAGTTTCTAAACTATTTGAATTGTTTAAGCCAAATAAAGCTTTTTTTGGAGAAAAAGATTTTCAACAAACTAGAATTATAGACAGACTAATTAAAATTAAAAATTATTCAACAAAGCTTGTTATTTGTCCAACTGTAAGAGAACAAAATGGATTAGCTTTAAGCTCAAGAAACGCATTACTTTCAAGTATTAACAAAGAAAAAGCTGCTGTTATTTATAATAAACTTATTTATTGTAAAGAAAATTTTGAAAAAACTTCATTTAAAAATATTTACAATAATTGTAAAGAAGAAATTAATTCTATCTCTCATTTTGAATTAGAATATCTTGAACTAGTAAATAATGAAAGTCTTAAAAAAGAACAAAAAATAGATGCAAATAAGTCATATAGAATATTTATTTGTGTTTTAGTTAATGGTGTCAGGTTAATTGACAATATTTTAGTTAAATAGTTATATTTGCCGCATGGAAATTGAAGTATTAAAGTCTAAAATTCACAGAGTCACAGTTACTAATTGTGATTTAAACTATATTGGTAGTATTACAATTGATGAATCTCTTTTAAAAGCAGCTGATATGATAGCTGGAGAAAAAGTTCAGGTGGTGAACATTAATAATGGTGAACGACTAGAGACCTATATTATTAATGGAAAAAAAGATACAGGAGAAATTACCTTAAATGGTCCTGCAGCAAGAAAAGTCCAGAAAGGGGACAAAGTAATTATTATTAGTTATGCTAAAATGAACTTAGAAGAAGCTAAGACATTTAATCCTACCTTAATATTTCCTAATGATGATAATATTTTAATTTGATAATGCCTTTACTATTTTTTAAATGGTTTAAAAAAATCTTACCACCTACATTAGGAATTTTATTAATTTACTACTCTTATATAAATACAACTCCCCTAGAAAGAATAGAAATTTATTCATCTATGAAATCTGCAGATTACAAATTTGTTTTATTGTCAATTTGTCTTGGCATACTAAGTCATCTTTCAAGGTCTATTAGATGGCAATCAATGTTAAGACCTTTAGGTTACAAAATCAAAATTTTAAATTCAATCATGTCGGTTTTGATCGCATTTCTATCAAATTTAGGGATGCCACGATCAGGTGAATTCTTGAGAGCAAGTTCATTATCTTATTATGAGAAAATACCTTTTGAAAAAAGTTTTGGAACTATTGTCACTGAGAGAATTATAGATGTGATCATTTTAATTGGATTGCTGTTGTGTGGAGTTATGATTTCTTCAAAAATAGGAATTCCAAAACTCTCAATTAGCAATGAACTAATTTTATCCATAACTTCATTAATAACTTTATTATCAATAGTTTATTATGTGATTTCAAAAACAAATTTTAAAAATAAATTTAAAATTTTCATTAGTGGATTAAAAAAAGGTGTTCTTTCTGTTTCAAAAATTAATAACAAACCGTTATTTGTTTTTCACTCTTTATTTATTTGGATTTGCTATTTTTTAATGTTTTATGTTGTCAAATTTAGTTTACCTGAAACTTATGATTTAGGATTTGAGCCTTTATTTATAGCATTTTTAGCAGGAGCGATGGCAATGGCTTTAACTAATGGAGGAATTGGAGTATATCCATTAGCAATTGCTGCAGTAATAAGTCAGTATGAAATTTCTTATGAAAGCGCTTTAGCTTTAGGTTGGATTGTTTGGACTTCCCAAACACTAATGATTATAACTTTTGGCTCTTTATCTTTTGTTTTTTTACCTATATTAAACAAATAATTTAATAATTAATGGCTGTACTTAAAACTTCTTATTGTTGTCAAAACTGCGGTGCTAAACATTCTAAATGGCTTGGTCAGTGTAGTTCTTGTAAAGAATGGAATACTTTAGTTGAAGAAGTTATCAAAAAATCTTCTAAGGTTGATTTAGGCTTAAGCAATGATCAATTAAAATCTAGAGCCCTACTAGTTAATGATATTGATTTTGAAAAAGATCCAAGATTGTTAATTCAAGATAAAGAACTTAATAGAGTTTTAGGAGGAGGAATTGTTCCTGGATCACTTGTCCTTATAGGAGGTGAACCAGGGATAGGTAAATCAACATTATTACTTCAAATTTCTCTAGAAATAAAAAATAAAGTTTTATATGTTACTGGGGAAGAAAGTCAACAACAAATTAGAAGAAGAGCTAATAGAATTAATAACGATTTTAATCAATGTTATATTTTAAACGAGACAAATGTTGAGACTATAATTTCACAAATTAATGCCATAAAACCTGAACTTGTAATTATTGATTCCATTCAAACTCTGCAAACTGATATTATTGAAAGCAGTCCTGGAAGTGTGTCTCAAATTAAAGAATCAGCTTCTCAATTTTTGAATTATTCAAAAAAAACAAATCTTCCAGTTTTTCTTGTTGGACACATAACAAAAGATGGTGGAATTGCAGGCCCCAAAATTTTGGAACATATGGTAGATGTAGTTTTACAATTTGAAGGCGATCGAAATAATATTTATAGAATTTTAAGAGCTAAAAAAAATCGATTTGGATCAACTGCTGAAATAGGTATTTATGAAATGCTGAATAATGGACTTCGTCAGGTAACAAATCCAAGTGAATTATTGATTTCTAATAATAAAACTCCTTTAAGTGGGAATGCTACGGCTTCTACAATAGAGGGGATTAGACCAATTATGATAGAAGTTCAGGCTTTAGTAAGTTCTGCAGTATATGGAACCCCACAAAGAAGCACAACAGGTTTTAACGCAAAGAGATTAAATATGTTACTAGCTGTTTTAGAAAAACGTGCTGGATTTAAACTGGGTTCAAAAGATGTTTTTTTAAATATCACTGGAGGTATTAAAATTGAAGATCCAGCAATGGATTTAGCAGTTGTTGCAGCTATTCTTTCTAGTAATTTTAATATCCCTTTGCAAAAAAGAATTTGTTTTGCCGCTGAAATTGGACTTTCTGGAGAACTTAGATCTGTACCTAAAATAGATCAACGAATAAACGAAGCAGAAAAACTTGGATTCAAAATTTTAATAGTTTCTGAAGCTGCAAAAATATCTTTTGTTCCTAAAAAATTAAAAATAATTTCTTATTCAAGAATTGAAGATTTAATCAAAAACCTATTTAAGGAGCAGGGTTTGGAATAAGTTTATGAACTTCATTAATATCTTTCAAAGCATCTTCGCTTAAATCAATGTTTATACTTTCAATATTTTCTTTCAATTGATTTAGTTTAGTCGCTCCTATTATGTTACTTGTTACAAATGGTCTAGAATTTACAAATGATAAGGCCATTTGAGTTAATGACATATCATGTTTTTTTGAAATATTATAATACATACTGGTAGCTTTCATAGAATTTTCGCCAGAAAATCTACTTAAATTTGGGAATAATTTTAACCTACTGTCTTCGGGCATATTTCCATTTAAATATTTACCGCTTAATACTCCAAAACCAAGCGGAGAATAAGCCAGTAAACCAACATCTTCTCTCATGCAAATTTCTGAATTTCCAATCTCAAAAAGTCTATTTAAAAGTGAATAAGGATTTTGAATAGTAATTGTTTTAGGCAATTTTTTCTTAGACAATTCTAAATATTTCATAAAAGCCCATGGATTTTCATTTGATATTCCAATTTGCCTTACTTTTCCACTTGATATAATTTCTTTTAAATTAAAAAGTACATTTTCAAAATTATCTTCCCATTTATCATTAACTGAGGAATCAAAATCTCTTTTCCCAAATGTATTAGTAACTCTTTCCGGCCAATGAAGTTGATATAAATCTATATAATCTGTTTTAAGGCGTTTTAAGCTTTCATCAACAGCTGAAATCAAAGCAGATTTTGTAAACCCAGTCGTTCTTATATGTTTAGTGTAATCGCCGGGACCTGCAATTTTAGTTGCTAATACAATTTGATCTCTATTGTTTTTTTTACTCATCCATTTTCCAATTATTTTTTCGGTATCTGCATATAGTTCTGCAGTGGCAGGGACAGGGTACAGCTCAGCTGTATCAATAAAATTAATCCCCATATCAGTTGCTAAATCCATTTGATCAAACCCCTCTTTTTCTGAGTTTTGATTTCCAAATGTCATAGTGCCAAGACATATTTTGCTAACCTTAATATTTGTAGAAGGTAAAAAAGTATATTTCATTTATTTATAAATTTAATTCAACAACTATTGGACAATGATCAGAATGAACAATCTTGTCTAAAATTGTCGAAGATTTAATTTTGTCACTTAATGTATTTGAAACCAAATTATAATCAATTCTCCATCCTTTATTGTTTACTCTAGAGTTGGCTCTATAACTCCACCAGCTATACCTGTCAGGGTCTTTGTTGAGTTTTCTAAAGGAGTCTGTAAAGCCCATACCCATAAAATCTGACAACCATTCTCTTTCCCAAGGAAGAAAACCTGATATTTTAGAATTTCTAATAGGGTCATGTATATCAATTGCTTGATGACAAATGTTATAATCTCCACATATTACTAAATTTGGAATGTCTTCTTTTAATTTTCCAATATAAGCCATGAACTCTTTCATATATTGAAATTTGTATTCGAGTCTAGCTACATTAGTTCCTGATGGTAAATAAAGACTCATTACTGAAATTTTTTCAAAATCAATTCTTAGGTTTCTACCTTCAAAATCCATGTGGTCAATTCCTGTTCCGTATTCAATATGATTAGGCTTGCATTTTGACAATATCGCTACTCCACTATATCCTTTTTTTTGTGCAGAAAACCAATAATTATAATTGTACCCTATTTCTTGAAAAAGATTTAAATCTAACTGATCAGTATTAGCTTTAATTTCTTGAATACAAATTACATCTGTATTTGAGTTTTTAAGCCATTCTATAAAACCTTTTTTTATAGCAGCCCTAATTCCATTAACATTATAAGAAATGATTTTCATTTTAAAATGTTAACCAAGATTTTAAATCTAATTCTGTTTTTATTTTATTTTTTACTTCTTGGACTGTTAATCTCTGTTGCTTCATTGTATCTCTATCTCTAATAGTTATTGTCCCGTCTTCAAGAGACTGATGGTCTACAGTCAAACAATAAGGGGTTCCTAAAGCATCTTGCCTTCTATATCTTCTTCCAATAGCATCTTTCTCATCATAAATACAATTATAATCCCACTTAAATTCTTCTAATATTTGTTTTGATAATTCTGGAAGACCATCTTTTTTTAATAAAGGGAGAACTGCAACTTTTTTAGGAGAAAGAATTTTTGGAAATTTTAATACAGTTCTAAAAGAGCCATCTTCAAGTTTTTCTTCAATTAGAGATTTTGAAAAAACAGCTAAAAACATTCTATCTAAACCTATTGACGTTTCAAGAACATAAGGCGTAAAGCTTTCGTTAGAAATTGTATCAAAATATTTTATTTTTTTTGAAGAAAATTTTTCATGACTAGTAAGGTCAAAATCAGTTCTAGAGTGAATTCCCTCAAGTTCTTTAAACCCAAATGGAAAATTAAACTCAATATCACAAGCGGCATCGGCATAATGGGCAAGTTTATCGTGATCATGGAATCTGTAATTATCTTCTCCTAATCCCAGCGAAAGGTGCCATGCTAATCTATTTTCTTTCCATTTAGCATACCATTCTTGTTGAGTTCCTGGTTTAATGAAAAACTGCATTTCCATTTGTTCAAACTCTCTCATTCTGAATATAAATTGTCTAGCCACAATTTCATTTCTAAATGCTTTACCTATTTGAGCTATCCCAAAAGGAATTTTTAATCTGCTAGTTTTTTGAACATTTAGAAAATTAACAAAAATACCTTGAGCAGTTTCAGGTCTTAAGTAAAGGTCCATCGCACTTTCAGCAGATGCACCTAATTTAGTACCAAACATTAAATTGAATTGTTTTACATCTGTCCAGTTTTTTGATCCTGAAACAGGGCACGCAATTTCTAAATCTTCTATTAATTTCTTCAAAGCTTTAAGGTCATCATTTTCTAAAGATTCACTAAAGACTTTAGTAATATCACTGATTTTATTTTTATAATTTAAAATTCTTGAATTTGTTGAAACAAACTGTTCTTCATCAAAGTCTTCACCAAATTTTTTTTTTGCTTTTGAGATTTCTTTTTGAATTTTATTATCAATTTTAGAAAGATAATCTTCAATTAAAACATCTGCACGATATCTTTTTTTTGAATCCTTATTGTCAATTAGCGGATCATTAAAGGCATCAACATGACCAGAAGCTTTCCATATTTTAGGATGCATCAAAATAGCTGAATCTATATTTACAATGTTATCGTTTAATTGAACCATAGCCTTGAGCCAATAATCCTTAATATTATTTTTAAGATCTGTCCCGTTTTGCCCGTAATCATATACTGCGCTTAGACCATCATATATTTCGCTAGATTGAAAAACAAATCCATATTCTTTAGCGTGGGAAATTACTTTTTTAAACTTATCATCTGTACTCATAAAACAAAAATAAGAGTAAAATTCTATATATATTCTATTTATTCAATTAAAATAGAATTAGAGAAAATAATTGTTATTTTGCTTTAATATAAAACAATGAAAAAAATAAAATTAATTTTTTTGGTTCTAATTTGCACCTCATTAATTAATTGTGCTAAAAGGGGGATCCCAGATGGTGGCCCAAAAGATGAAGATCCTCCAATTCTAGTCAACGCTGAACCAGTAGAAAATTCAATAAATTTTGATCAAAAAAGAATACGACTTTATTTTAACGAATACATAAAGCTTAAGGATTTTAGAAAACAACTTGTTGTATCTCCCCCACTTGACAAAAGTTTTTATTCAATTAGCCCTCAATCTGGAGCATCAAAATATATTCAAATAGACATAAAAGAAAAACTCGACAAAGACAATACCTACGTTTTTAATTTTGGTCAAAGTGTGGTAGATAACAATGAAGAAAATAAGCTTCCGTTCTTTAAATACGCTTTTTCTACAGGGGAATATGTTGATTCACTATATGTCTCGGGCAATATTACTAGTTCTCTTGAAAGAAAGTCCGATAATTTTATTTCAACTTTTTTATATCCTGTAAATAAAAACTATACTGATTCAATAATATTCAATGGATTACCAAATTACGTCGGTAGCACTCTTGATTCGACCAGTTTTAAAATGACAAACTTAAAAAAAGGAGAATATTTGTTAGTAGCCCTAAAAGATGAAAATAGTAATTATAAGTTTGATCCTGAATTTGAAAAAATTGGATTTATTGATGATTTCATAAACCTACCCACAAATGACAGTTTAGAAATAAAATTATTTAAAGAGGAGGTTTCTTTTAAAAGTTTTAAACCATTTTTAGAGTCAGAAAATAGAATAGGCTTTGGATTTAAAGGTGATTACAAGGAAGCTCAAATTAAATTGATAGATGATAAAAAAACAGAATTCATTATTACAAAAAACAAAAGTTCAGACACTTTAAATTACTGGTTTAAAGCTATTAAATACGATTCTTTAAAGTTCATTATAAAAACGCCGAAATATAAGGAGAGTTATACATTGAAATTTAAGGAAATGGATAAAGATTCTTTAATGATTAGTCCTTCAACTAAATCAGTTTTAGAACTAAATGACAAGTTTAAAATATTAAGTAATATTCCCTTAAGTTATTTTGATAAAAAATATATCAATGTTTTAAATAAAGATTCTGTTTTAGTTCCTTTTAAAGTTGAGATAGATAAAAACAAATTTGATTTAAATTTTGATTTCGAATTATTGCCCAACGATAATTATATCATTAACCTATACCCAAATGCAATTGTAGATTTTTTTGATGCAACAAATGATACTGTTAGCTATAAATTCAAAACCAAAAGTAGGACAGATTACGGAACCTTAAAACTTGGAATAACTAACGTGAAAGAATTTCCTGTCATAGTTCATTTAACTAATAATAAAGATGAAATAATTAGAAAAAAAATATTGAACTCTTTTGATGATCCTTGTATTTTTGAGTATTTAAAACCTGCAGATTATTTTGTTAAAATCATTTTCGACAAAAATAAAAATCAAATGTGGGATACTGGAAGTTTTATAAATAGAATACAGCCTGAAAAGGTGTTTCACTACGAAGAAGAATTTGCAATTAGAGCAAATTGGATACTTGAAGAAAAAATTGTTATAAAATGAAAAAGATTTCCATCATAATTTTGGTTATTCTTGGACTATATATATTTAATGTTTTTTGGAGTACAGGTTATTTTAGAATAATTGAAAATAAGTTTGAAGGGGAAATATTCACTAAAATAAATATTGTTGGAGCAGAAGATATTACTATAAATCACGTTGATAGTTTTGCTATAATATCTTCAACAAAAAGAAAAGCTTTTCCTGCAAATGAACAAGAAAAAGGAGGCCTATATTATATCGATTTAAAGAAAATTGAATCAGAACCTATTCTTCTAACAAAAGATTTTAATAAACCATTTGCTCCTCACGGAATTTCAATTTTCAGAACAGACAGCATTACTACAATTGCTGTTGTAAACCATACTATTGAAAAAGAGTATATAGAAGTTTTTAAACTAATTGGAACTAAACTTACTCATTTAAAAACGCTTGATAATCCGATGATTTTAAGTCCAAACGATGTTGTGTTAATTAATGAAAATAGTTTGTATTTCACTAACGATCACAAGTATAAATATGGATTATTACGTTTAGCTGAAGATTATTTAGGGCTACCTATTTCAAATGTTGTTTTTTTTGACGGATTGAAATTCAAGGAAGTGGCAAATGGGATACCATTTGCTAATGGAATTAATTATAATTCGAAAAAAGAATTGCTTTTTGTTGCTTCTCCTAGAAAGTTTTATATAAAAGTGTTTAAAAAAAATAATGATAATTCTTTATCTTTTGTTGAAGATATTTACTGTGGAACAGGTGTGGATAATATTGAATTTGATACAGATAACAATCTGTGGGTAGGAGCTCATCCAAGTCTTCTACATTTTGATTCGTATTCAAAAGGCAACAGTGAATTTGCACCATCAGAAATTATATCAATAAAGTACATTGAAAAGAATAATTATACTAAAGAAAATATTTATTTAGAAAAAGGACAAGCTATGTCTGGATCTACAGTTGCCGCACCTTTTGGAAATCTAATCCTAATGGGAAATGTAATGGATGATCATTTTCTTGTGTTAAGAAAATGATTTAATATCTAAGATGAAATTTTAGCTTTTAGGAAGTCTCTATTCATTCTAGCAATATTCTCCAATGATATTCCTTTAGGGCATTCTACCTCACAAGCCCCGGTATTTGTACAGTTACCAAAGCCTTCTTCATCCATTTGTTTTACCATATTCAAAACTCTATCATTCGCTTCTACTTTGCCTTGTGGTAGAAGAGAAAACTGCGAAACTTTTGCGGACACAAATAACATTGCACTTGAATTCTTACATGTAGCGACACAAGCCCCGCAGCCTATACATGTAGCGGCATCAAATGCCTTATCAGCACTGTTTTTTTCTATTGGAATAGCATTAGCATCTTGTGTGTTTCCTGATGTATTTACAGAAATATAACCTCCTGCATGTTGAATTCTATCAAATGAAGATCGATCCACGACTAAATCTTTTATAACCGGAAAAGAATTTGCTCTAAATGGCTCAATATGAATTATGTCTCCATCTTTAAATTTTCTCATGTGCAACTGACATGTAGTAACAAGTCTATCTGGTCCATGAGCTTCTCCATTAATAAACATAGAACAAGAACCACATATTCCTTCTCTACAATCGTGATCAAAAGCTACAGGATCAATCCCTTTTTCAGTTAATTGTTCGTTAAGAACATCCATCATTTCTAAAAATGACATGTCTGGTGAAATATTTTCAATATCGTAAGAAACAATTTTACCTTTTTCAGTAGAATTTTTTTGACGCCAAATTTTTAATATAAGTTTCATCCTATTTGTAAGATCTTGTTTTTAATTCTATATTTTCATAAATCAATTCCTCTTTATGTAAAATTGCATTTGAAGGCTCACCCTTATTTTCCCATGCAGAAACAAAAGTAAAGTTTTTATCGTCTCTAAGTGCTTCACCTTCTTTAGTTTGAGATTCTTCTCTAAAGTGTCCTCCACAGGATTCTGTCCTTTCCAAAGCATCTTTAGCAAATAATTCTCCAAGTTCTAAAAAATCTGAAACCCTAACTGCTTTGGCCAAAGGTTCGTTGAAAGAATTTTCAGAGCCAGGAATAGAAATATTTTTATAAAAGTCTTCTCTAAGCATTTGGATTTCTTCAATTGCTTCATTTAATTCTTTTGCATTTCTAGACATTCCGCATTTATTCCAAATAATTTTACCTAATTTTTTATGAAAATAATCTACGCTTTTAGTCCCTTTATTATTAACTAATAATTCTATTTTGTTCTTAACCGATTTTTCGGCTTCTTCAAATTCTTTAGATTCAGTAGAAATTGATCCAGTTCTAATATCGTCAGCTAAATAATCCCCAATAGTGTAAGGAAGAACAAAATATCCATCAGCTAATCCTTGCATAAGAGCAGAAGCCCCTAATCTATTTGCTCCATGATCAGAAAAATTAGCTTCTCCAACTGCAAAACATCCTGGAATTGTAGTCATCAGATTATAATCAACCCAAACACCACCCATTGTATAATGTACAGCTGGATAAATCATCATTGGAGTTTCATATGGATTTTGATCAACTATTTTTTCATACATTTGAAATAAGTTTCCATATTTTGATTTAATAACTTCTTTCCCTAAATCCTTTACTAAACTTAAATTGTCTTCGTCTAAACCTTTTAAATGAGCTTTTTCTTTACCATATCTTATTATTGCTGAAGCAAAATCTAAAAAAACAGCTTCCCCAGTTTTATTTATTCCAAACCCTGAATCACATCTTTCTTTTGCAGCTCTAGAGGCTACATCTCTTGGAACTAAGTTTCCAAAAGCAGGATATCTTCGCTCTAAATAATAATCTCTTTTATCTTCATCTAAATCAACCGGTTTTAACCTACCCTCTCTAATCGCAATGGAATCACTTTTTAATTTTGGAACCCAAATTCTACCGTCGTTTCTTAAAGATTCTGACATCAAAGTTAATTTTGATTGATGATCTCCTGATACTGGTATGCAAGTTGGATGAATTTGAGTAAAGCAAGGGTTGGCAAAATATGCTCCTTTTTTGTGAATTTTCCAGGAAGCAGAAACATTACTTCCCATTGCGTTAGTTGATAAATAAAATAAATTTCCATATCCACCTGATGCAATTACAACTGCATGAGCCGAATGTCTTTCTATATTTCCATTAATCAAGTTTCTTGTAATAATCCCTCTAGCTTTCCCATCAACTTTAACAAGGTCCATCATTTCATGACGATTGAACATTTGGATTTTTCCTCTTGCAATTTGTCTATTCATGGCTGAATAAGCTCCCAATAATAATTGTTGACCTGTTTGACCTTTAGCGTAAAAAGTTCTAGACACTAAGACTCCTCCAAAGGATCTATTATCCAAAAGCCCTCCATAATCTCTAGCAAAAGGAACTCCTTGAGCTACACATTGATCAATAATATTTGCAGATACCTCTGCCAATCTGTAAACGTTCGCTTCTCGTGATCTGTAATCTCCACCTTTGACAGTGTCATAAAAGAGTCTATGTACTGAATCCCCATCACCTTGATAGTTTTTTGCAGCATTTATTCCTCCTTGAGCAGCAATCGAGTGAGCTCTTCTTGGTGAGTCCTGGAAACAAAACGCTTTTACGTTATATCCTAGTTCAGCTAAAGTAGCAGCAGCAGAACCTCCTGCTAAACCGGTTCCAACCACAATTATATCTATTAATCTCTTATTTGCTGGACTAACTAAACGAATATTGTCCTTATGATTTGTCCATTTTTTTGAAATAGGCCCCTCAGGAATTTTAGCGTTTATTTTAGTCATGTTTTAGTTGTTTAAATAATGGAAAATTGCTATAAAACTAAATCCAAATGGGATTCCAATTGCATACAAATTAGTAAAAGCCTTTACTAAATAATTATACTTATTATTTATGCCCATTGACTGAAAAGCAGATGAAAATCCGTGTAAAAGATGAAGGGACAAGAATCCAAAAGAAATAACATATAATATTACTTTTATTAAATCATCAAATTTGTGTGAGAGTTCATCATAATATCTATTTGGATCTTCTGGTAAAAACTCGACGTACTTATAATTCATTTCAGGAATCCAGAAATCATAAAAATGTAATATTAAAAATGATAGAACAACAGCTCCGGAAATAATCATATTTCTAGACATCCAACTAGCATTACTAGATCCTTTGTACTTTACATACTTAACATTTCTAGAAGATCTATTTTGAAAGTCTAAAACAAAACCCATAACAAAATGAAAAATTACTCCAAAAATCAAAATAGGTTGAGCTATAAATTGAACAACAAAGTTTGATCCCATAAAGTGTGAAAATTGATTAAAAACTGATTCACTAAAAACAGAAGTTATGTTAATAATAAAGTGCTGAAGCAGAAATACAATTAAAAAGAGGCCTGAGACAGCCATTGCTATTTTTTTAATTATCGAAGCTTGAATTACGTTACTCATTACTGAATTTTGAATAATTTCAATACAAAATTAACCTATGAGTAGTTATAAGACAATAAAAACATAACTTTTATTTTATATCAAACTTTTCTGACACATCACCAATTACTATTTCATATTGTCCCTTTTTTAAATAAAATTCACCATTAGTAGACTTTTCAATTTTATTTTTTTTGGCCATGTTTTTATTTGGATATACTATTGGTAAATCTACTTTTTGAAAGCCCTCTTCTAAAATTAATTTCATTTTATAAATTAAATTTTTATCACTGTCTAAAAGCTTCATTGTTAGTTGTTGATCTTTGATTGAATATAAATTAAAATAATGGCTAGGTAAATTAAACTCAGACCAATTATATGTCCTACTACCCCATCTTGACGAGAAATTAATATCTTTTGGAATTATATAATGGTTTTGTTTTAAATTTCTTTTTTCAAGAAAAGAATAAATAATAGATAAATCCATTTTATAAATTGATCTTCCGTGTGTGCCAATTAATAAATCTTTTGCTCTTTCTTGGATAACCAAATCATGTGTAGCTACTTTTTGTAAGCCTTGATTAAAAGAATTCCAACTCAGTCCTTTATCAAAACTCATGTACACGCCATTATCAGTTCCTAGATAAAGTAAATCTTCGTAGTATGGATCTTCTTTTATTACATTAAGAGACGAAATTGGGAGATTTGAATCTAAAGATTTCCAGTTTTCACCATTATCTTCAGTAACAAAAACATAAGGTTTAAAATCATCAAATCTATATCCGTTCAAAGTAACATAAATCCTATCTTCTTTATGCTTTGAAAAAACAACTCTGCTAACCCACAAATTTTTAGGTAAGTCATTAGAAATAATTTTCCATTGATTTCCTCCATCAAATGATAACTGAACTAAGCCATCGTCGGATCCAGTAACTAATTTTCCGAATTTAAAAATCGATTCATCAATTGAAGACAAAGTGCCAAATGGAACATTTCCTTTTTTAATTCCGTTTGTTAAATCTTTAGACTTAAAAGACCATTTATCTCCTTTGTTTAAAGAGGTGTGAAGTTTATTACTTCCTAAATATAGTATATCTTGATTGTGTGGAGAAAGTAAAATAGGTGTTTGCCAATTAAATCTAAGTGGGGATTCTCCTAGCTCATGTTTTGGCTTTATATATGTCCTTTTAGATTTATTAATTCTATAATAAACTCCAAACTGAGATCCAGTATATATAATATTTGAATCCCTATTATCAATTTGAACTTGCATTCCATCACCCCCCATGATAGATTTCCAATTATTCTGTCCAGTTTGATGCCATCTTAAGCTTTCTTTTGATTGACTACTAGCCATCCAAACTCCGTTGTCTTGAAGACCTCCATAAACATTATAAGGAATTTCATTGTCAACGTTAATTGTATAAAATTGTCCAACACTTGGTTGATTTAATTTTAACCAATTTTCTCCATCATCGTAACTTATGTTAACGCCTCCATCATTTCCATTTATCAAATGTTTTGGATTTTTTGGATTTATCCATAGGTCATGATGATCTACATGGACATTTGGATAATCTATAGATTCATATGTAACACCACCATCATTAGATTTTATGAAAGGAACTCCGTAAATATAAATATCATCTTTATTCACAGGAGAAACATGTATTTTTCCAAAATAATAGCCGTACGTATTATAAAGTCTATCTAAATAATATGAATTTTTTAAGGTCCAATTTAGCCCTCCATCATCGCTTCTATAGACTTGTGCGCCAATAATTGGAGTTTCAAACATAACTGTATTAGCATCTTCTAAATAAAGTTTCAGGTCCGAGGGTTTTATTAAATCATTCTTTACTAATTCTTTAATTTTAGTAGAATTATACTTTTTAGGGAAACTATTTGTAGTAAGAAATTTGTCTAATTTTAAATCTTCTATTTTTAAAAATCTTTCTTTTGAAATTGATTCAAAATAATTTTTTGAAAGATCAGTTTTTTCTGTTGAAGCTTTACTTTTAGGACGTCTAAATTGATTGTCAACAACAGCATAAAGAGTTTTGCTGTCAAAAACTGCTAAACCGATTCTTCCAACCCCATTCCCAGTTGGGAATCCACTTTTTTGAGTAGAAATTAAATTCCATGTGTTTCCTGAATCAACAGATTTATAAATACCTGACTTTTCTCCGTTTCCCTTAAAGTCCCAGGCTTTTCTAGATTTTTGCCAAGAAGACGCAAATTGAATTTTAAAATTATTTGGGGATATATCTAAATCAATTATACCGGTACTTTCATCAATATACAACGTGTTTTCCCAGGTCACGCCTCCGTCGATGGTTTTAAATATTCCTCTTTCTTTATTTTTTGAATATAAATGCCCTAGAACAGCTACAACAATTTCATTTGGATTATTTGGATTTATTACAATCTTCCCAATGTGATGAGAATCATTTAAACCAATATTTTTCCAGGTTTTACCATTATCATTAGATTTTAAAATTCCAACACCAGCATATGAGGATCTGGAAGAATTATTTTCACCAGTACCAACTATTATTAGCCTTGTACTCCAATCTATATCAAAATCTCCAATGTTTTGAGTGTCAGAATTATCCATTATCGGGCTAAATGTATTTCCATTATTAACTGTATGCCAAAGTCCTCCCGAAGCATAAGCGACATAAAATTCGGACGGATTGTTAGGGTTTACTTCTAAATCAGTAACCCTTCCGCTCATAACACTTGGTCCAATATTTTTAAATTCTAAATTTTTTACTATTGAATTTTCAATTAATTCATTTTGAATCTTTAAACTTTGTAATATATCCTCAGCACTTGTTGAAACTTGAGAAAATCCTGATGTATATATTATTAATAATAGTGTCGAGTATAAATATTTCATTATTATAATTATGTTTAGTTCAACGTTTGTTATACATTAAATATACTATTTTTGAATTTTAAATCTAACTATGAAATATTATCCAATATCTAATACTTTATTTGTCAAAAACAGAAAACATTTTATAGAAAATATGTCAGATAATAGTGTTGCTTTTTTTAATTCTAATGATTGTTATCCAGTAAGTGCTGATACTACTTTGCCTTTTGAACAGCATCGTGATTTGTTTTATTTAAGTGGAATAAATCAAGAAGAAACCGTTTTACTTATTTATAAAAATAATAACTCAAACTATGAAGAAATTTTATTCCTTACAAAACCTAATGATCTATTAACTCATTGGGAGGGCGAAAGACTAAATAAGGAAAAAGCTTTTTTTATTTCCGGAATTAAAACTGTTTATTGGCTGGAGCAAATTGATGATATTATTAAAAAAATAATGCAAAATGTTAACATTTTGTATTTAAACAAAAACGAACATTATCGAGCTAAAGTAGAAACTGAAACTAGAGAAAAAAGATTTAATAATTGGATTAAAAAAGAATATGCCTCAAAGGACTTAAAGGGCAGTAACTCAATACTACAAAAATTAAGATCAGTTAAAGATCCAATTGAAATTGAGTTAATTCAAAAAGCTTGCGATATCACTGAAAAAGGATTTAGAAGGGTTTTGAATTTTGTTAAACCTGGAGTTTGGGAATATGAAATTGAAGCTGAATTTTCTCATGAATTTTTAAGAAACAGATCTAAAAAATTTGCATATTCTCCAATTATTGCATCTGGCAAAAATTCAACAATATTACATTATATAGAAAACAACAATCAATGCTTAGATGGTGATGTTTTGCTATTAGACGTTGGAGCTGAATACGCAAATTATTCTAGTGATATGACTCGAACAATTCCAGTCTCCGGAAAGTTTTCTAAAAGACAAAAATCAATATATAATTCTGTTTTGCATGTTAAAAACGAAGCAACTAAATTATTAAAACCAGGCGTAATTTGGAAAGATCATTACAATGAAGTCGGTAAAATAATGAGTTCTGAATTATTGAAATTAGGTCTTTTATCAAAAAGTGATGTTCAAAATCAAACTAAAGAAAATCCTGCTTTTAAAAAATATTTTACACATGGAGTTTCTCATAATTTAGGATTAGACACTCATGACTATGGAGACTTAAGCTATCCTATTACTAAAAACATGGTTTTTACTGTAGAGCCAGGGATTTATCTTCCTAAAGAAAATTTTGGCATAAGACTTGAAGATGATGTTGTTGTTCAAGAAAATTCAGAACCAATCAATCTCATGAAAAATATTCCAATTGAAGTTGAGGAAATTGAAGATTTAATGAACTCTTAAACCGTTTATTTTGAATATATCAGCCAGTTACAAAAAGTTTTTTAAAAGATATGGACCTGTTATTTTTATAATGAGTTTTTTTTCAATTGTTGTAATAACTTCTTTTTATTTTATATTACAACCAAAAGTAAGTTTACCTATTTACAGTCCTTCAATGGTTTCTGAAGAACTAGTTGAAGAAGATATTAGATATGTTAAGAAATATCATAGCATCAGTAATTTTTCACTAACTAATCAAAATGGAGAGCTTATTAATCAAGAATTTTATCAAAATAAAATATACATAGCAGACTTTTTCTTTACTACATGCCCTGACATTTGCACAAAAATGACAGAGAATATGGGCTATTTGCAAAATGAGTTAAAAAATCAAACTGATGTTTTGTTAGTTTCGTTTTCGGTAACTCCTAATATTGATTCAGTTAGTGTTTTAAGAGCTTATGCTGACTTAAAGGGAGTTGACGATTCTAAATGGAATTTGTTTACTGGAAGCAAAAAAGATATTTACGAGCTTGCTAGAAAATCTTTTTTAGTAGCAAAAAATGATGGAGATGGTGGAAAATATGATATGATTCATACCGAAAATTTTGTTCTAATTGACAAAGAAAATAGAATCCGCGGATTTTATGACGGAACTAATGAAGTTGAAATGAACAAATTATTAAAAGACGTGAAGATCCTACAGAATTCATATTTAGATTAAATTAATAATTTATAAAATAAAAAATAGTTTACTTTTGCTTCTTTAAAATCATTCTAAATAAAGAACATTGACTTTAAACGATTTAAAAAAGGGGGAATCAGGTATTATTGAAGATATAATCACAGATTATATTCCATTAAAATTAATTGAAATGGGATGTCTTCCAGGTAATACTATTAAATTATTACAATTTGCTCCATTTAAAGATCCCATGTACTTAGATGTAAATGGAACTAGATTAGCGATCAGAAGAGAAACCGCAAATTATATTATTATTAAAAAATCCAGTAATGAGTAAAAGACTAACTGTTGCTCTTATTGGAAATCCAAATACAGGAAAATCATCAGTTTTTAATGATTTAACCGGCTTAAATCAAAAAGTGGGAAATTATCCTGGAATAACAGTTGAAAAAAAGGAAGGTATTTGTAAGTTGGAAAGGGGAGTTAAAGCACACATACTAGATCTTCCTGGAACTTATAGCTTAAATGCATCTTCACTAGATGAAAGTGTTGTAATAGAACTATTATTAAATAAAAATGATAAAGATTTTCCTGATGTTGCAGTTGTAATATCTGATGTTGAAAATTTGAAAAGAAATCTCTTACTATTTACTCAAATTAAAGATTTAAACATTCCTTCAATCCTTGTTATTAACATGTCAGATGTTATGAAAAGAAAAGGAATTTCTATTGATATTTCTGTTTTAGAAAAACATCTTGGTACTAAAGTTATTCTATACAGTTCAAGAGAAAAAAAGGGATTGAATGATCTAAAAAATATAATAACTAATTATAAAAAACTAGAAACTAATCAGTGTTTAGATATAATTAATATTGATGAAGAATATTTTAAGAGCTTAAAAAAAACTTTTCCTGATCAATCAATTTATAAACTTTGGTTAGTTATTACTCAAGATGTAAATTTTGGGAATTTGTATAGAGAAGTGGTAAATGATTCATCTACTTTTCAAACAAAATCTGTTTCTTATTTAAAGAGATTACAGCAAAAAGAAACTATTAAAAGATATCAGTTTATTAATAATGTTTTGAAAGAGTCTTACGTTCATGATCCTAAATTAGCTAGTGATTTTGGCTCTAAATTAGATAAAATTTTAATTCACAAATTTTGGGGCTACGCTATATTTTTTATAATATTATTAACCATTTTTCAAGCTATTTTTGATTGGAGCAGTTATCCAATGGATGCTATTGATAGTGCTTTTAGCAAGTTAAGTTCGATGGTAAAAAACACTTTACCTGAGGGAGTCTTTACAAACTTACTTTCTGAAGGAATTATTCCTGGGGTTGGCGGCATTGTAATTTTCATTCCTCAAATCGCGTTCTTATTTTTATTTATTTCAATTCTTGAAGAAACTGGATACATGAGTCGTGTTGTTTTTCTTATGGATAGAGTTATGAGAAAATATGGTTTAAGCGGTAAAAGTATAGTTCCTCTAATTTCTGGAACAGCTTGTGCAATTCCAGCTATTATGGCAACTCGAAATATTGAAAACTGGAAAGAAAGACTTATTACAATTCTAGTAACTCCTTTTACTACATGCTCAGCTAGACTGCCAGTATACTTGATTTTGATTTCATTAGTTATTCCCGATGAAAGATTTTTAGGTGTAAATGCTCAAGGACTAACTCTCATGGGGCTATACTTATTAGGATTTTTTGCTGCAATTTTTTCAGCAAAAATTTTAAATAATATTCTTAAAATTAGATCTAAAACATTTTTTGTTGTTGAAATGCCAAATTATAAGTTTCCTCTTTTAAGAAATGTTTTTTTTACAGTTTTTGAAAAAACAAAGTCATTTGTTTTTGAGGCAGGTAAAATTATTATGGCTATTTCAATATTACTTTGGGGGCTTGCGTCTGTTGGTGTTGGAGATCAATTTAATAATGCTGAAAAAATCATAGTCGTCGAAAACTATAGTTCTGTTGACGAATTTGAAAACAAATTAAGTTCACACAAATTAGAACATTCATTACTTGGGGCAATGGGCAAAAGTATAGAGCCTCTTATAAGCCCACTTGGATATGACTGGAAAATTGGAATAGCTATAGTTACATCTTTTGCAGCCAGGGAAGTTTTTGTTGGAACTTTGGCAACAATATATAGTGTTCAAGGAGATCAAGAAGAAACCATAAAAGAAAGAATGGCTAATGAAGTTCGTGAAGATGGACAGCCGGTATTTGGATTAGCTTCTGGAATATCATTAATGATTTTTTATGCTTTTGCAATGCAATGTATGAGTACATTAGCTATTGTTAAAAAGGAAACCAACAGTTGGAAATGGCCTATACTACAATTAATAATAATGACGCTAATAGCATATTTTTGTGCATTATTTGTTTATCAAATTATTTCGTAAACGATGATTCAAATAATACTTACCATTTTGGCAGTTCTAATCTCAATTGGATATTTATCTAAAAGATTCTTTTTTCAAAAACCAGAAAAGGGCTGTGGAAACGGAAGCTGTGACTGTGATTGATTTACTTATTTATTTAAATCATAATTCCAACTTACACCCAAAGCAAAATAATCCATTTTGTTATTAAATCCCTTTCCCAAGGAAACATCAAATTGAATATTTTCCTTTATAAGATAAGTTAATCCCAAGTCATAACTATTTGGGGATTCTTTTTTAGAATTTTCTCCAAATAATTCAGCATAAACACCCCAAGATCCTATGCTTTTTGCCAATGCCAAAGTATATATAAAAGTGTCTGGTGCTCCGTAAACTTTATTATATCCTAAATTATATCCAATTGACAAGGTTTGTGAAAGATCATGTGATATTAATATTCTGTTTAAAGTTCCCCAACCATCGTTGGTATAATATTTAGAGGCAGTAGGTATTGAAATATGGGACAAAAATGCTACTGTTGTTGTGTGTTTTTCGGAACTAAATAATTGAATTTTAGTACCCAGTTCAATATCACCAAATTTAGGCGAGGGAATATTGACTCCTTCTTTGCTATCCATAAAAATATAATTAGTATTTAACCTTATTTCTACAGATTCGGAAAGTCCAAAACGAAATAAATTATTAAAAGTATTTGTTTGATCGACAGAAAATCCACTTTCAATTTGTAAAATATTTTTTGGCAAAACTATTGAAGCTTCCGTTTGATCAGGCCTGTCAGTTATTATTTGGCCATTTATAATGGAAGAAATAAGAAGAATTAATAATACTATTTTTTTCATTTTTACAAATTTTTATCCAAGAGCTACATCTAAAATCATCATAACAATGAATCCTCCTATAAATCCTAGTGTGGCAATATCGGTGTTTTTATCCAGTTGAGTTTCTGGAATTACTTCTTCAACAACAACAAAAATCATAGCCCCCGCAGCAAAAGCTAATGCATATGGAAGAATTGGAGTGAAAAAAGTTACAGCAACTGCTCCAATAACAGCAGCTATAGGTTCAACTGCAGCAGATGCTTGACCGTACATAAAACTTTTCCATCTACTCATACCCTGTCTTCTAAGTGGCATAGAAACAGCTATTCCCTCTGGAAAATTTTGAATACCAATACCAATTGCAAGAACAACAGCTCCAGTAATTGAGGCTTCAGGAATTCCTGCAGCAACGCCTCCAAAAAGAACGCCTATTGCTAAACCTTCCGGAATATTATGTAAAGTAATTGCAAGTGTTAACAATGTGGTTCTATGCCACGGAGTTTTAATTCCTTCAGCTTCTTTAAAATTAATATGCATGTGAGGTAAAACTTTATCTAATCCAAAAATAAATAAAGCTCCTAATGCAAATCCAATTGCAGCAGGCATCACCTTGACAAACCCTTCGCCTTCACTCATTTCAATACCTGGAGCTAGCAAACTCCAAAAGCTTGCAGCTACCATAACGCCACCTGTAAATCCTAGCATTCCGTCTAAAAAGACTCTATTCATTGTTTTAAATAAAAACACAAATGAGGCTCCAAAAGCTGTCAATCCCCATGTAAAAAGTGTAGCATACAAAGCCCCTAAAACCGGATCAGTATTTTGAAAAAAAGTTATAATATCTTGAAACATAAAATTAAATTTTGGTTATATATAAATTACTAGCTGTTTTTATTGAAATAGTCAAGTTGGTGTCATCTAATCCAACGTGTAAGGATTGATCAAATTCCTCCTGATGTAATACTTTAATATTACAGCCTAGTGAAATTTGTCTTTTATCTAAATATTTTAGAAATGTAGACGAAGAGTCTTTTACTCCAATAAACTTTCCTGTTTCTCCAATATTTAAATCACTAAGTTTTAATTTTGATGTGAATTTTATGAAGCCCGCAGGATTAGGAATTGGATCTCCATGTGGATCTTTAGTTGGAAAATTCAAGAACTTATCTAACTCATTTGTTAATTTTTTAGACTGAATATGTTCCAATTGTTCCGCAATTTCATGTACCTCATCCCACTTAAAATTTAATTTATCCACTAAAAAAACTTCCCAAAGTCTATGCTTTCTTATTATGTTTAAAGCAGTTTTTCTTCCTTTTTCAGTAAGCTGAGCTCCGTGATATTTCTTGTAAACAATTAAATTTTTGTCGCTAAGTTTTTTTAACATTTCAGTAACTGAAGAAGCTTTGGTATTTAAATCATCTGCAATAGAATTTGTTGAAACACCTAATTCAGGATCAGATGACAAATGAAAAATAGATTTTAAATGATTTTCTTCCGAAAAAGTTAACATAGATCAAATGTATAACTTTTTTAGTTACTATGAAAAAATATTTTAGGTAAGCCTAAAAAATAAACACTTTCAATAAAAGCAATTAAATTTTATTTAAAGTTTTCTGTCTAATAAAGAATTGGAAATTTCAATAAGCTCCTCTTTTTTTTCTATTGAAATACTTAAATCATTTAAAGAGTTTAAAGCTAAACTAGTATAGTTCTTAACTAATTTTAAATTATCAACATCTGCTTTAGTATCCTTGAAAATTTGAGTTACTTTTTTAATTTTATCAATACTATTTTTCTCACTATATAAAGATTCTAAAGTTTTGGATTGATTAATGTTGGCATTTGCTAAACACAAATGATATAATGCTGTTTTTTTATTTTCAATAATATCTCCACCAATTGATTTTCCAACTAATGATTCTTCTCCGAATGTGTCTAAATAATCATCCTGTAACTGAAAAGCTATTCCAAGATTAACTCCAAAATCATAGATTTTAATTAAATCATTTTCATTGGCTTCGGCAATTATTGCCCCCATTTGTAATGAAGCTCCTACCAAAACAGCTGTTTTTAATCTTATCATGTTGATATAATCGTCAAAAGATACATTTGGATTTGTTTCAAAATCTATATCAAATTGTTGTCCCTCACAGACTTGAAGAGCTGTGGTGTTTAAAACAGTATTTAATTTTTTAAAAACAGTAGAATTATAATCCTCTAGTAATTTATAAGAATAAATTAATAATGCATCTCCAGAAAGTATAGATTGATTTGTGCCCCACTTTAAATGGACAGTTTCATTACCCCTTCTTAAAGCCGCTGAATCCATAATATCATCGTGCATTAAAGTAAAATTATGGAAACATTCAACTGACAATGCGGCGTTTAATGATAATTTTGGGTCTTTTCCAAAAACACTTGTTGACATTAAAACCAAATAAGGTCTTATTCTTTTACCACCAATATCTAAAATGTATTTAATAGGATTATATAAAGATTTAGGGGTTTCTGAAAAAGTTAATTCCTTTAAACTTTTATTGATAAGATCGGCATAAAGTTTGATTGATAACAAAATATAAATTTTAGGTCAAAAATACATTATTTAGATTTTATATCATTAAGAAACTTTGGAAACCGTTTGCGTATTAATAGTTTCCTAACTATATTTGCAGACCAAAAAAAATGAAAGAATTAATTTTAGACAAAACTCGAGAGCTTTTCTTAACTATTGGATTCAAAAGCGTCACAATGGATCAAATTGCCAATGCAATGGGGATATCTAAGAAGACAATTTATAATTCTTTTGAAAACAAAACTGAATTAGTTAAAGAAGTAACTAGTTATATGTTTAACAATATTACAACTGGAATTACTGAAATTAAAAAAACCTCTAATAATCCAATTAGCGAAATCTATGACATTAATCTTTTTTTAATAAAGTATTTAAAAAACGAAAGTGTTTCTCCTTTATATCAATTAGAAAAATATTATCCATTAATTCATAAAGAAATTAATAAAAAACAATTTGATTTTATTACAAAATCAACAACATTATCTCTTAAAAACGGCATAAAACTTGGGTTATTTAGAAAGGACATACAAATAGATTTTATATCAAGACTTTATTTTAAAGGTATGATTGGGATAAGAGATCTTGACACATTTCCAACAAAATTATACAACCCAGCTAAGCTTAAAATAGATTTTATTGAATATCACTTGAGGGCTATAGTTACAGAGAAGGGATTAAAACAATTAAACCATTTTATAAAAAAGAATTAATGAAAAAAATAGCTTTATTTATATGTATTGCTTTATTAACTGGTGATCTTAAAGGTCAAGATTCATTTTCTTTAGAAGATGCCGTAAATTATGCTTTACAGAATAATAGATCGGCAAAGAATGCTACAAGTGATTTAAAAATTGCTAACGCAAAAAAATGGGAAACTATAGCAACTGGACTTCCTCAAATAAGTGCTTTTTTTGATTATTCAAATAATATTAAACAGCCTATCTCTTTAGTGCCTGCTGAATTTTTTGGAGGAAATTCAGGAGAGTTTGCAGAGTTGTCCTTTGGCACAAAACAAACATTAGATGGCTCACTCACTCTTAGACAATTACTTTTTGACGGATCATATATGATAGGTTTATCCTCAATTGAGCTTTATATGGATATTGCTAAAAAGACAAAAATTAAAACTGACATTGAAGTAAAAAAAGCTACAATCTCTGCTTACGGTAATGCGCTTGTTAGTCAAGAAAGAGTTGAGATATTGAAAAGAAATCTTGAAAATGTAAAAAACAATCTAAAGGAAATAAATAAAATTTATGATAGTGGATTTACAGAGCTTGAAAATGTTGAGCAGCTTACAATCTCATTCTCTTCCTTAAAAAATTCACTCGATTATTCAATTAAGCTAAACAAGACCTCTTTAAATCTATTAAAGTTAATTATTGGATTTGATATTGATAAAGAAATTATTTTAGAAGATAATCTCGCGGGTTTGATCTTAAAAAACACAGACTTAACTATGCCTGTTGAAGATTTTGATATAGAAAAAAATATTGATTATCAGCTGGCTTTCAATAGCAAAGAATCTCAGAAAACTCTTTTTAATTTAGAAAAATCAAAAGCTCTTCCTACTCTATCTGCATTTATTAAAGGAGGATACGATGGAAATAGTGATTCGTTTGAGTTTTTTAAATCAAGTCAAAAATGGTACGGATATTCCTTTGCAGGAGTCACAATGTCTGTTCCTGTTTTCAGTTCTTTAAGGAGATCTGCAAAAACACAACAAGCAAAATTAGAATATGAAAAATCGAAAGTTGATTTATTAGAATCTAAAAAGACTATTTTAATTGAACTTGATAATGCTAACAGTGAATATCAGTTTGCTCTAAACTCTTATAATAATTCAGTTGAGAGTCTTAGACTAGCAGAAAAAATTGAAAAGAAAAATCAGATTAAATTTTTAGAGGGATTAATTTCTGGTTTAGATTTAAGACAAGCTCAACTTCAGCTATACTCTATCCAAAATCAATTGCTTCAATCTATGGTAGAAGTAATCACGAAAAAAATCAATCTAGAAATAATTTTAACTCAGAACTAATTTTAAAATGAAAAACATATTTATACTCTTTCTTATTGTTTCACTTACATCATGTGAAAATAACTCTACGCTAAATAGCATCTTAGAATCAAATGATATTGAACAAATAAAACTCAAAAGAAAACAAATTGCAGCAGCTCAACAAGACTTTTCCAGCAAGCTTCAAGTTATTGATAATAAATTGGAGGAACTAAATACCAATCCACAATTACCAATAGTTGAAGCATTTAAAGTTAACCCTGTTAAATTTGATCATTACATACAAGTTCAGGGAAGTGTTAACTCTTACGAGTTAATCAATATTTATCCAGAATTTTCGGGTATTGTTAAAAACATCTACGTAAAAAGTGGTGAGATAGTCAAAAAAGGTCAGTCCTTAATTAAAATTGATGATGGCGGGCTAAAAGAACAATTATCTCAACTTGAAATTGGATTTGAGTTAACTAAAACAACATTTGAAAGACAACAAAGATTATGGGATCAAAACATAGGGAGTGAAATTAAATTCTTGGAGACTAAATCAATGTATGAAGCCCAAAAACAAGGTATAAATCAACTAAAAAAACAGATCAAAAAAACGCTAATTGAAGCGCCTTTTAGCGGAACAATTGATAATGTGGTAGTAAAAAAAGGCGAAGTAGTTTATCCGGGAAGATCTAATTTGATGATGCTTTTAAATCTGGATAATTTATATATTGAATCAAATGTTCCTGAAAAATATATTGCATCTATAAGATCTGGTAATAAAGTTATTGTTCACTTTCCGTTACTTGACAAAACAATTACAACTACAATTCGACAATCGGGCAGTTATATAAATCCAATAAACAGAACGTTCAAAATTGAAATGGATATAGATAAAAACAATTTGAATATTAAACCTAATTTAAACTCCAAAGTAAGAATAAACGATTATTCTAATTCATCTGCTTTGATGGTAAATCAAAACTTCATTAGCATTGATAGTGATAACAAAGAATATGTATATAAAATTTCTACAAACAATAACAAAAACTATGTTTCAAAAACAATTGTAAAAACTGGAAAAAATGATGGAGTAAATATTGAAATTCTTTCTGGAATTAATCCAGGAGATATGATAGTTTCTGAGGGCATTAGAAAATTAGTAGATAAAGCAAGAGTTAAAATAATCAATTAAAAAATTACTGAATTGAAGAATAAAGAAAAAGATTTTGCACCATCCTCCTGGGCAATAAATAACAGCACTACAATGTATGTTATAATGGCGTTAGTTCTTTTTTTAGGTATTGATTTTTATTTTAATATGCCTAGAGAAGAATATCCTGAAATTAAAGAAAATATAGTATTTGTAAGCTCCATTTACCCTGGAAATACAGCTGAAGATATTGAAAAGTTGATAACTGAGCCCCTTGAAGATAAGCTTAAATCTGTCAATAATATTATTGAAATAAAATCTTCATCTAAGGAAAATTTATCCTTAATAATAATCGAGTTTGATGACGGAATTGGATACACTGAAGCTAAACTTAAAGTAAAAGATGAAGTTGAATCTGCAGTAGCCAGTGAAGATTGGCCTATGTTTAACAATGTAAAAGTTGACCCTAATGTTTTCAACATGACTTTTACAGAGGAAATGCCAATTGTGAATATTAATATTTCAGGAGATTATTCTACTGAAAAACTTAAAGAATATTCTGAAATTTTACAAGATGAAATCGAAAGTTTAAATGAAATTAAGAAAGTTGATATTTCTGGTGCTCTTGATAAAGAAGTTGAAATTGCAGTCGACATTTATAAAATGATGGCTTCTAAAATTTCGTTTTACGATGTTATGAATTCTATTCAAGCTGGAAATATTTCCGTTTCTGCTGGAAATATAAAAGCCAATGATCAAAGAAAGACCATTCGAATAATTGGCGAAATAACTTCGTCTTCTGAACTGGAAAATTTTGTTGTTAAATCATCATACAATAACTCAGTTTTACTGAAAGATATAGCCGAAATAAAATTTAAAGAAAAAGAAGTTACAACTTATGCACGTGAAAAAGGCAAGCCTGTTGTAATGTTAGTGGTCAAAAAAAGATCAGGTGAAAATACCTTGCGGGCAGTTGAAAAAATACGTTCTATTGTAGAGAAAAATATCGAAAATATTTTTCCACAAAACCTAACTGTTTCAATAGCAAACGACCAATCTGAGTTAACTGAAAACCAAGTCACAGATTTAGTTAATAGTATAATATTTGGGGTTGTTATTGTTGTTTTAGTATTACTATTTTTCTTAGGGTTTAAAAATGCACTTTTTGTTGGTATAGCTATTCCAATGTCAATGTTTATGTCAATTGCAATTCTTGGTGCCATGGGTAATACATTAAACACTATGATTCTATTTGGTCTTATTCTTGGGCTAGGATTGTTAGTTGATAATGCTGTGGTTGTTGTTGAAAACGTTTACAGATTAATGGAAAAAGAAGGCATGAACAGGATAGAAGCCACAAAAAAAGGTATCTCTGAAATTGCTTTCCCAATAATCATTTCAACCGCAACTACTGTAGCTGCATTTATTCCACTTGGATTATGGCCTGGAAGAATTGGTAAGTTTATGGTTTTTTTTCCAATAACTCTATCAGTAGTGCTGTGTTCCTCACTGCTTGTAGCTATCTTTTTTAATTCGGTATTAGTTTCAAGATTTATGAAAATTGAAGACACCAATATGCCTGTTAAAAGAATTATTAGAC